>Ga0081455_10003550_pt1 | contig 17897 bp, 16 predicted proteins | sample TabmetS3T2R1_FD_70207 | JGI IMG/M metagenome (GOLD analysis project Ga0081455, IMG submission 70207) | Tabebuia heterophylla rhizosphere microbial communities from the University of Puerto Rico - S3T2R1 | ecosystem: Host-associated > Plants > Roots > Rhizosphere ...
GGACGAAGTGAACGAGGTCGGAGGCGAAGAGCGCCAGCCCTAAACCGAACGGCACGCCCCACATGAGCGCGATCCGATTCGATTTGACGAAGGTCTCGAAGAGGAGATCGGCACGGTCCTGAACCGCGCAGATCGCCGGGTAGATCGTCTGCGTGACGATCGCGTCCACCCCGTCGGCGAAGCCCGAGATCGAAACGGCCAGGCTGATCGCGCCGAGGCCCGCGAGGCCGACCGCGTGGCTGCCCGCGATGACGGATCCCTGGGCGATGATGATGGTCCCGATACCGGCCACGAAGAGGGGCCAGGAGAACGAGAAGTAGTCCTTGGCGCGATGGCGGTCGAGGTGGAACCTCAGTGGGTAGGGGCAGGCCCTGAGGGCGAAGACCGCCCCCGTCCAGCTTCCGACCACCGCGCCGATCACGAGGCTCCAGTAACCGGCTCCCGCGATGGCGAGCGAGAGGGTGACGGCGAAGTTCGTGACCGGGTCGATCGCCTGGAGCGTCCGCTGGCGGACGAAGTTCATGCGGCGGTAGAAGACCCACGTGGGCGCCTGGAAGGCGTTTCCGACCACGGCGAGGACGAGCGCGATCCCGGGGACGACGATCGAGGGCTGCGCGTACGCCGCGCCGAAGATCGGGACGAGGACGACGACGGCGGCGCAGAAACCGAGCGTCACCGCCAGCTCGAACGAGAACGCCGTCTGGAAGGCGCGCTCCTGGTCGACCTCGGACTGCTGTACGAACTTGTCGCTGATCGCCGAGTTCTTCAGGAAGAACAGGGTCGACACGGTGACGATGAGCGCGCCCCAGACGCCGAGCTCCGAGGGCGTCAGGAACGCGGCCACGAGGAGTCGCTCGAAGAGTGCGAGCGCGGCGAGGACGCGGCGCTGGCCACCTACCGCGATGCGCTCGAGCGCACGCTGCCGGCGCCGATCCGCAACCTGGTGGAGCATCAGTACGAGGGCGCCAAGCGCAACCACGACCAGGTGCGCCGCATGCGCGACGCGCTGCGTGCCACGCAGAAGAGCGCGTCATGACGACGCGTGCGCCCGGCGCGTGACCGCAAGCGGCCGCGTGCCGGGCCGGCTTCAAGCCGACGAGGCCGGCCAGGCATCGACGCGCGGCCGCTGGTTGGGCTTGGGAGGCAGGTGGCGCTCGTGATGCGGCTGGGCCGTGCCCGACGCGTGCGGCAGCCGCACGATGCAGGCCCAGCGCCAATCGGGATCCGATGGATCGGGCGCCGACAGGTGCAGGCTGCAGCGCAGCGCGCGGCCATCAGCACGGCGCAGGTGCGCGATCAGCGTGACGGCGTCGCCTTCGTACAGCGCCTGCTGCAGGCGCGGCATGTCGGTGGCCATGAACAGGCGCGTGAGCGGGCGGTCGCGCAGGCCGCTGTCGGGCGGCTCGCCGATGGCGCGCGACAGCGACGCGGGCATGTCGCGCAGCGTGTGCGGCGGCAGCGCGCTGAACGGCACCGCGATCACCGGGCCGTTGTCGAGCAGCGCGCGCAGCACCGCGGCCTCGCGCGCCTGCTGCTCCAGCGCCTGCAATTGTGCGCGCGGCACCGGCACCGGCCAATCGTCGCCGCGCGTGCTCTGCTGGGCGGCAGCCTGCATGCGGCGCTGTTCGACATCGCGGCGGTGGTCATTGACGGCGCGGATCGCGTCGTCGAGCGTGCGGAGCGCGTCGGCGGCGGCTGGCACGCCGACGGCACGCGAAGGGGCTTGCAATGAATTGTTATCAGGGGTTGCGATCAGTGTCATGGAGGGGCTCATCTGAAGGCGGGCGCGTGAGGTAGAGCACATACCGTGCCGGCCGACCACCCCAGCAAAACCAATCGCGTAGCGCGCGGCGGCGACCGCTTGCTGCAAGAACTGCGCAGGCGTGCGGCAGGAATGACAGTTGCCCTCGGCCGCGCCCGCGGCAGGCGCCGCAGCAAAGACATCGAATCGATGCGCCGCTGCGGGCCGGTCACGGCATGTGATTTGCCTTTCACAGACCTGTTGCCACGACCCTCGTCTCACCCTCGAGCAAACCGGCCATGACGGCCCTGATCGTCTTCTCTCATCTGCGCTGGGGCTTCGCGTACCAGCGTCCCCAACACCTGATGACAGCGCTGTCGCAACGGCAGCAGGTGCTGTTCGTCGAGGAGCCGGTGCTGCCCGAGCACCTGCATCTGGTCGGCGATCTGGCGGCGGCCAGCACCGTGCCGCTCGCGACGGGTGAACGGCTGTACTCCCGCTGGGATTTCCGCGCGCCGCTGGCCGCGGGTGTGGCCGTGGCCCAGCCGGACCCGTCGCACGCCGGGGGGATCTCCGAGGTGCGGCGGATCGCGGCGCTCGCGGAGGTGCACGGCGCTTCGCTCGCTCCGCACTGTCCACTTGGGCCGATCGCGCTCGCGGCGAGCCTGCAGCTGGCGTTTGCGGTGCCGAACTTCCTTATCCAGGAACAGAGTCTGCGCATGCACTACCATCAGGACGGGGACCTGCTCGACTACCTCGTCGACCCGGCCGTGTTCGACTTCGTCGACGGCTACGCGGCCCGGTCCGTCGCGCCGGGACTCGGCATCGAGATCGACGAGCCGGCGGTGCGCCGGGCGGCGGAGATCGGCCATCGCTGGCGCAATCCGGTGTGGCGCCACGATGACGGCGCCCTCGCGGAGTGGTGACCAGCCTCGCATTTGCCGTGGCAGCACGGTGTTCCCCAGGCGTCCCCGATAGACTCCGGCCGTAGCGTGCCCCGCAGCGTTGTCGTGGTGACGACGAACTGGCTGGTGCGCCCGCACTCATCGCGGAGCAGCGTGCGGCGCGCGGTGGGGTGACGACGGCGACCAGGGAGGGACATTGGCGAAGGGTTTGGCGGCCGGGCAGGCCGAATCGCGCCGGCTGGACGGAATCCGGGTGTGGGACGGTACCGGGGACGCGGGGGTGTGCGACCTGAGCTGGTCCGGCGACCGCTTCGACCGGGTGGCTTCCGCCGATGCCGAACGCTGGCCGGATCTCGCCGTCATCCCCGGCCTCGTGGACACCCACGTGCACCTGGTCGGCCACGCCGGTGAGCCGGGCCGCACCGATACGCTGACCTGGCCGCTGGTCACCGAGCGCGAGGAGCAGGTGCTGCACGCCGCGGCCAACGCCCAACGCGCCATGCGGCACGGTGTGACGACCCTGCGCGACCTGGCCGCCGACACCGCGCAGGCATCGCTGCGGCGCGCGTTCGACGACGGCGTCCTGCCGGGCCCGCGGCTGCTGGCCAGCGGTCCGGTCGGCATGACCGCCGGGCACATGGACCTGTTCACCCCGCCCGCGCACCCGTTGCGCGGGCCGACCGCGGACAGCCCGGACGAATGCCGCAAGCTCGTCCGCACCTGGGCGCGGGCCGGCCTGACCGGCATCAAGATCGCGACCAGCGGCGGGGTGCTGTCCATGGGCGACAAGGTGGGGTGGCGCAACCACACGCGGGCCGAGATCGCCGCCACCATCGACGAAGCGCACGCGCTCGGGATGCTCGTCTCGGCGCACGCGCATTCGGCCGAAGGCATTCAGGTCGCGATCGACGAGGGGGTCGACTCGATCGAGCACGGCACCGAGATCACCGCGGCGCAGGCCGAGGTCCTGGCGGCCCGGCGCACGCCGGTCGCACCCACGCTGCTGATCAACGAGCTGATCGCGGCGGGGCACGGCGGGGTCGGGCCGGAGCCGATGGCCAAGGCCGCCGCGCTCGTCGCCCGGCGGGACGAGCTGTTCGCGGCGGCCGCCGCGGCCGGGGTGCGGTTCGTCCTCGGCACCGACGCCAGCGGCTACTTCGTGCGGTTCGGCGACCAGATGGCGGAAGTGGTGCGGATGTCCGAAGTGTTCGGTCTCGACAGTCCTGCCGCGCTGCGCGCCGCGACTTCGGACGCGGCCGACGCCATCGGACTCGGCGATCAGGTCGGCCGGGTCGCGAGCGGCTACGGGGCGGATTTCGTCGTGTTGTCCGGCCGTCCGTGGCTCGACATCACCGAACTGACCACCGACAACATCCGCGCGGTGGTGTGCCGCGGCCGGCTCGTGGCCGGCGCGCTCCCGCGCCCGTGACACCCCGCCCGCCGGTCACCGCCGGCCTGGTGCCTCGGTCGACTCCCGGATGACCAGGCGGGCGGGCAGGCTGATGAGGCGAGGCCCGCGGACGCCGGCGAGCATCTTGTGCAGGCGGGCCACGGCCGCGCTGCCCGCGTCGGCCACCGGCAGGTCGAGCGCGGTGATCGACGGAGTGGTGGCGCCCAGCAGGGCGAGGTCGTCCGCGCTGGCCAGTGCCATGTCGTCGGGGACCCGGATGCCCTTGACCGTGAAGCGGTGCAGCATGCCCAGCGTGACCGAGCTGTTGTAGGCGATCACGGCGGTGACGCCGTCCGGGATCCCGTCGGCCACCGCGATCCCGGCGTCGAACGTCGGTGGCTGGGGCGGCAGCACGCTGAGCCGGACGCCGACGGCGTGCAGGGACCGGGTGATCGCCTCGACGCGCCGGTCGTTGCCCCAGGTGCCGTCCGGGCCCGACACGTAGGCGATCCACCGGTGGCCGAGCGCGACCAGGTGCTCGGCGAGCTCGACCAGGCCCGACGGCGTGTCCACCACGACGGCGGGCACCCCGGGCACCTGGCGTTCGAGCAGCACGATCGGGCGCGTGGCGGCGAGTCTTCGCACCTCCCTGCCCGGACCGTCGGCGACCATCACCAGGCCGTCCACCTGACCGGCCAGCCGGATCATGAGGCGCTGCTCACGATCCGGCGCGTGCTCCGACACCGCCACGAGCAGGTTGCAGTCGATCTGCTCCGCCGCGCGCTGGGCGCCGAGCACGAGCGGGCCGTAGTACGGGTTGGTGAGCGTCGGCAGGATCAGGCCGATCAGCCCCGTCCGGCCGGTCGTCAGCGCGCGCGCGGCGCGGTTGTGCTCGAAGTTCAGTTTCGCGGCGGCCTCGAGCACGCGGGTGCGGGTGCGCTCCGCGACCATTTCCGGGCGGGCCAGTGCCCGGGACGCCGTCGCGGTCGACACTCCTGCCATCCGGGCGACATCGGCCAGCTGTGCCATGGGTCATCCCCGTTCATGTCTCGACCGGCTTTACCTCCGGCACGGCGTGTGGCACCCTACCACGCAAGCGGTTGCTGCAACCGCTTGCATTTTGCGTCGGAACTAACGCGCCGTTTACCGCGGGGCAACATCGAGACGCTTTTCTGGGGGCACCGTCGCCCAGTTGGTTCGCCGGCGCGGTGCGGGATCGAAGCCCGGGCGTCAGGCGAGGTATCCGAACATTGGAGTAGTTCTCATGACCGTTCCTGCGATCAGGTCCGGAATTTCCCGGCGCGGGTTGCTGAAGGCGGCGGGGCTGGGTGGCCTGGCGCTGGGCGCCGGGCCTCTGCTGGCCGCCTGCGGCGGTGGATCGTCCGGTGCCTCAGGTGGCGCGCTCACCGAGCTTTCGCTGCAGCTGTCCTGGATCAAGAACTACGAATTCGTCGGCGAGTACGTCGCCGCGGAGAAGGGCTACTACCGCGATGCCGGGTTCACCGCGGTGAACCTGCTCGCCGGCGGGACCTCGACCACGGCGGAATCCCTTGTCCTGTCGGGAAAGGCGACGGTCGGGTTGTCCTCGACACCGATCACCGCCGCCGCCGTCACGAGCTCGAACGCGCCGCTGAAGATCATCGGCGCTACCTACCAGAAGAACCCGTTCGCCATCGCCTCGCTCGCGAACGGGAAGCCGATCCGCACGGCGGCCGACCTCGTCGGGAAGCGGGTGGGGGTCCAGGCCGGTGGCAACCAGACCCTGTTCGAGGCGCTGCTCAAGGCGAACGGGATCGACAAGTCGCAGGTGCAGATCGTCGGGGTGCAGTACGACCAGGCGCCGTTGAAGAACGGTTCGGTCGACGGTTTCATGACCTACGTCGTCAATGACTTCAAGCTGCGCCTGCAGGGATACGATCCGGTCATTCTGTCCTTCGCGGACAGTGGTCTGCCGTTCGTGGCCGAGACCTTCACCGTGCGGCAGGACACGATCACCAGCCACCGGGACGCGCTCAAGAAGTTCCTCGTGGCCGAGATCAAGGGCTGGACCGACGCGATCAAGGACCCCGTGACGGCGGTGAACTACACCGTGCAGAAGTACGGTGCGGACCAGAAACTCGACTACAACGACCAGTACGGGTCCGCGATCGAGATCGCGGAGAAGCTGATCGTCACCGACGACACCAACGCCAACGGCCTGTTCACCATGACCGACGAGGTGATCGACGCCGACCTGAGGTCGTTGGCCACCATCGGGTATCAGGTCGATGCCCCGCGGTTGTACGACCTGTCCCTGCTCACCGAGGTCTACCAGGAGCACCCGGAGCTCAAGGCGCCGATCACCGCGCCCACCGACATCAACCCGCCGAAGGCCGGACAATGACCACCGAAGTCGCCGTCGCCCGTTGCGCGACAACCGATCCCGCCGGCGACCCCGGATTCGCCACGGGCATCGCGCTGACCGGGCTGTCGAAGTCGTTCCGGGTGGGCCGCGGCGCGGTCACCGCGCTCGAGGGCATCGACCTCGGCACCACGAAGGGTTCGTTCCTGTCCGTGATCGGGCCGTCGGGCTGCGGGAAGTCGACCATCCTGCGCATTCTCGCCGGGCTGGAGACGGTGACCGCCGGCTCCGCGGAGCTCAACGGGCGCCCCGCGGCCGAGGTCCGGCAGTCCAGGGAGCTCGGGGTGGCGTTCCAGGACTCCGCGCTGTTGCCGTGGCGCACGGTGCGCAAGAACATCCGGCTGCCGCTGGAGGTCGCGGGAATCACGCCGGAGCCGGGACTGATCGACGGGCTGATCGAACTCGTCGGCCTCACCGGGTTCGAGGACGCCAAACCCGCACAGCTGTCGGGCGGGATGCGGCAGCGGGTGTCCATCGCGCGCTGCCTGGCCGTGCAACCGACGATCATGCTGCTCGACGAACCGTTCGGCGCGCTCGACGACATGACCCGGCAGCGTCTCAACGTGGAGCTGCTGCGCATCTGGACGGAGCGGCCGGCCACGACCCTGATGGTCACCCATGGGATCGGTGAGGCCGTGTTCCTCTCCGACGTGGTCGCGGTGATGGGCGGCCGGCCGGGCCGCATCGTGGAGTTGGTGGAGATCGACCTGCCGCGTCCGCGTACGCCGGAGCTGATGCGCACGCCCGAGTTCCACGGTTACGTGGATCGCATCTCCGGGATGTTGTTCAGCACCAGGGATTCACATGAGTGACAACGTCGCGGCGCCGGCGCGGAAGTGGTGGCCCCCGTCGGGAACCGGCGCGTACACCGCGCTCGGTGCCGTCACGCTCGTGGTGGTGTGGTGGCTGGTGTCGGTGATCGGTTTCCGGCATACCGGTTTCGTGCCGACGCCGGTGTCGGTCCTGGTCCGGTTCGTGCACGATCTTGGTGATCCGGTCTACTGGCGCGCCATCTCGGTGACGTCCGCGGAAGCCGCCAAGGGCTACCTGTGGGGCAACCTGCTGGCGTTCGCCGTGGCCGTTGTCGTGCTCATGGTTCCGTGGCTGGAGGGAGTCGCCACGCAGACGGCGGTGATCGCTTCGTGTATCCCGGTCACCGCGATCGCGCCGCTCGTGGTGCTGATGTCGGACACCGCGAGTCGCGCGGCGTCGGCGTTCCTCGCGGCCATGATGGTGTTCTACACGACCGTCATCGGCTCCATCCTCGGGTTCAAGGCGGCCGACGTGACCGCGCTGGAAGTGGTGCGGGCCTATGGCGGCGGCCGGTGGAAGCGACTGGTGAAGGTGCGGCTGATCGCCGCGGTGCCGAACGTGATGGCGGCGCTGCGCATTGCCGCCCCGGCCGCGTTCACCGGCGCGGTCCTGGGTGAGTTCTTCCTCAGCGGCGTCGATTCGGGTCTGGGCATCATGCTGATGGCCGCGCAGGTCGCGATCCAGCCGCAGGCATTGTGGGCGCTGGCCCTGTTGTGCGCGGCCGTCGCCGGGATCTTCTACGCCGTGGTGAGCGGGATCGCGGCGGCCGCGACGGCGTGGGCGCGCGGGGTGCCGGTGCGGGGAGGCCGCTCGTGATCGTGCTGATGGCTCGCCGGCTCGGGATGACGGTGCTCAGTCTGGTCTGCTCGTTCGCCGCGCTGCTCGTGCTCTGGCAGGTGGCGGTGCGCCTGCTCGATGTCAACCCCTACATCACGAAGACGCCGACGGACGTGTGGCGATTCCTGTGGCAGGACTCGCCGAACGCCAGCGCCGCCGGTCATCGCTCGCGGCTGTTCGGGCTGCTGGGGGTGACGCTCAAGGACGCCGGGATCGGGTTCGGTTTCGGCGTCGTGAGTTCGGTGGCGCTGGCGGTGGCCTTCGCGGTGGCGCGGCCGCTGGAGGCGATGTTCATGCCGCTGGCGATGCTGATGCGCACGATGCCGCTGGTCGGTTTCGCGCCGATCATCTACATCATCTTCGGCGACGGAGCGCTGTGCGTGGCGATCATCGGTCTGATCATCGTGTTCTTCCCGGTGCTCATCAACATGACCGCGGGCATCCGGTCGGCCACGAAGGAGTCGATGGATGTCGTCGCCGTGTACGGCGGTGGCCGCTGGGCGGCGGTGCGGTTGGTGGCGCTGCCGAGTGCGCTGCCGAACTTCTTCGCGTCGCTGAAGATCGCGGTACCCGGCTCGCTGGTCGGCGCGATGCTGTACGAGTGGCTGTTCAGCCTCCAGGGACTGGGTGGTGAGATCAGTGTGGCCAACGCCAACGCCGGCTACGACGAGACGTGGACGATCGTCGTGCTCGTCACCGGCGTGTCGATCCTCCTGTACAACGTGGTCGTGTTCGTCGAGGCCCCGGCGCTCGCCCGCTGGGGTCCGGACGCCGGCCGCTACCTGTCCGAGTGAGAGGACTTACCGCAATGCCGACACCGCATATCGCCGCGGATCCCGGTGATTTCGCCGAGGACGTGCTGATGCCGGGTGACCCGTTGCGGGCCCGGCGCATCGCCGACGAGGTGCTCGAGGACGCCAAGCTGGTCACCGATGTCCGCGGTGTGCTCGGCTTCACCGGGCGGTACCAGGGTGCCCCGCTGTCGGTGCTCGCCTCCGGGATGGGAATGCCGTCGATCACGATCTACGCCACCGAACTGGCCCGCGAATACGCCGTCAAACGCATCATCCGCGTTGGCACGGCCGGTGGGCTGTCGCCCGACGTCGACCTGCGTGACGTCGTGATCGCGCTCGGCGCGCACACCGACTCCGCGATGACCGCGGCACGCATCCCCGGAGTGTCGTTCAGTCACGTGCCCAGCTTTTCGCTGGCGCGCAAGGCGGTGGCGGCCGCGGAGAGCTGGGACGGCGCGGTGACGGTCCACGCCGGAACGGTGTTCACCACGGACAGCTTCTACCTCAAGCGGCCGGACCTGATCGCGGGCCTGCGTGCGCACGGAGCGCTCGCGGTGGAGATGGAGGCCGCCGGGTTGTACGCGGTGGGCGCCGCCGAGGGCGTCCGGACGCTGGCGGTACTGACCGTGTCGGACCACTCGGGCAAGAGCCTGAAGATGACCGCGCTGGAACGGGAAGCCGGTTTCGCCGACGCGCTGCGCGTGGCGCTCGCGGCGTTGAGCTGAGGAGAACGTTGTGCACCCGCAAGCATCCGCGGTGAGGTCGCGTCCCGAATGGGCGGACGACGACGATCCTTTCCTGGCCCTGCCCAAGATCAGCCTGCACGACCACCTCGACGGGTCGCTGCTCCTGTCGACCCTGTACGAGCTGTCGGCGGAGATCGGCCAGAAGCTGCCGCACGACGACCCGGAGACGCTGCAGCTGTGGTTCGCCGGAAAGCACCCCGAGCCCAAGATCGAGAACTGGGACGAGAAGTTCGCCATCACCACGCGCGTGATGCAGACCCCGGAGAACCTGGCCAGGGTCGCGCGGGAGTTCGTGCTCGAGCTCGCCGCGGACGGTGTCGTGTACGGCGAGACCCGGTGGGCGCCGGAGAAGCACACCGCGGGCGGGATGTCGATGGACGAGGCGGTCGAGGCCGTCACCGCCGGCCTGGCCGAAGGTGAGCGGATCGCCGCCGCGGCCGGAAAGCCGATCCGGGTGCGGCAGCTGCTGTGCGGTATGCGGACGTCGACGCTGAGCTACCGGATCGCCGAGCTGGCGGTGCGTCACTACGGCGAGAGTGTCGCCGGTTTCGATGTCGCCGGGCACGAGCTGGGGCATCCCGCGATCGACCACGTGGCGGCGTGCGACCTGCTGCGCCGGGCGGGCATCCCCATCACTTTTCACACCGGCGAGCACGACGGGGTGCCCAGCGTGCGGCAGACCGTGCAGGAGTGCCACCCCCAGCGACTGGGCCACGGCACCCGGATCGTGGAGGACATCGCACTGAACGGCGCCCCGCTCGACGCCCGGACGGCGGTGAAAACGGTGGCGGCGGCGCGGGAGTCGGGCCCGGCCGAGTTCGAGCTCGGGCCGACCGCGCGATGGGTTCGCGATCGCCGCATCCCGCTGGAGCAATGCCTGACCTCCAACTCCAAGGGCAACGTCGTCACCGGCATCCACAACCACCCGCTCGGTTTGCTGAAAGAACTGGGGTTCGCGGTCACCGTCAACCCGGACAACCGGATGATGTCCGGCACCAGCATCACGCGGGAGATGCGCCGTGCCGTCGAGCAGTTCGGCTGGGACGTCGGCGACCTGCTCGACGTCACGGTCACCGCGGTGGGGGCGGCGTTCCTCCCGCTGCCCGAGCGTGAGCGCCTGCTCGACGACGTCATCCTGCCCGGCTACCCGCACTGACACCGGCACCGGGCAGATTCAGGCGGACGACGCGCGGTCGCGGCCGGGGTGCCGGGCCAGGACTCCTGGCGAGGCCGGTCCAGCGGAGCGTCGCCGATCTCGGGCAGGTTCTGGCCCGCTGAAACCCCAGGACGTCACCGCGTCCCGGGCGACCAGAGCGCACCGGGGACTTCGCCGACGAGGAAGTCGCGTTCGACGACACCTTTCGACGAGATCTGCGAGGTGAAACGGACAGGATGCATGAGGTGCCGCCGTTCGCACGGAGAGGCCGCGGACGGCGGGCCCCACTGATCCAGATGTTGCACACGCTAGACGGTCGTTCACAGCCCGTTGTAGTTTGTGTCGGATATTCGCGAAGTGCGACTGTCCGGAAAGGGCACCGGTAGTGGAACTCGGGCTGGAGTCTCGGACGGCGCTGGTCACCGGTGCCAGTGCCGGGATCGGCCGCCGGATCGCGGCGGCGCTGGCCGGCGAGGGAGTGACCGTCGTCGGGGCCGCACGCCGGGTCGACCTCATCGAAGACCTGGCGGCTCGGACCGGCCCGGCCTCCGGAGCGGTGCTGCCGGTCAGGTACGACCTCCGCGAGGCCGGGGCACAGCAAGACCTCGCGCGCCGGGCCGCGGAACTCGCCGGACCGATCGACATCCTGGTCAACGTGGTGGGTGGATACCGCCGGCTGGAGCCGGCGGCGCCCACGTCGGCGTGGGACGACGCGATGTTCCTCAACTTCGGCGGTACCAGGGTCCTCACCGAGCTGGTGCTGCCCTCGATGCGAGAACGCGGCTGGGGGCGGGTGATCAGTCTCGCCGGCAGTTTCGAACCGCCCGCCATGAGTGGGCTCTCGGCGGCGAAAGCGGCCGTGGCCGCGTGGTCGAAGAGCCTGTCGCGGGTCGTCGGGCCGGACGGTGTCACGGTCAACTGCATCCAGCCCGGCCGGATACACAGTGAGCAGGTGGCCCGCCTGTTCCCGACCGCGGCGGACGAGGCCGCGGAGATCGTCAGATCCGATATCCCGCTACGCCGGTTCGGCGAGCCGGAGGAGGTCGCGGGCGTGGCCGTTTTTCTCGCTTCCGCCGCGGCGAGTTACATTTCGGGCGCCGTCGTCCCCGTCGACGGCGGACTGCGAAGGTATGCGTTCTAGGCTGTCGTGACACGTGCGGAATCGCAGCTCTGCCGGCGATTCGAAGTGCACCCGGCGGCTCGCTCGCCGTCGCCCGGCCTCCTGAGCCGGGCTCTCTGCCGGCACTCTCCGACGTCGGCACAATCCGCGCCAGCATGTAACAAAATTTGCATGGCCACGCCTGAAGTGTTGCATATCTGTGACAGCCGTCATAGAGTCCAGCGCGGGTCGCCCGTCCAGCCCACGAGGGGACGGGCAGCCTGCCGGACCGGCCGGCGGCAGTTGCTCACGGGGATGCTCAACGAAGAGAGGTCAGCGTGATTCCTGTTCACGGTGCCGGTGTGGAGGAAGCAGTGCGGGTCGACTCGTCCGCGGGTGAGACGGCGACGGACCGTGTTGCCATCCGGGTCGAGGGCCTGTCGAAGGTCTTCGAGACGGCGCGTGGCGAAGTCACTGCGTTACGTAGCACGGATCTCACCATCGACTCCGGCGAGTTCGTGTGTGTGGTGGGGCCGAGTGGGTGTGGCAAGACGACGTTGCTGAACATCCTCGCCGACCTCGATCAGGCGTCGTCCGGCACGATCGCGTTTCAGGTTCCTTCCGCCGACCGTCCACTCCAGTCAGTCGTTTTCCAGGAACAGGGCGTTTTCCCGTGGCTGACGATCCTTGACAACGCCGCCTACGGGCTGGCGATGCGCGGGGTCGGGAAAAGCAAGCGGCGCGCGGTCGCGAGCGCTGTCCTGAAGCGAATGGGGCTCGGCCAGTTCGAGGCGAGCTACCCCGACGAACTCTCCGGCGGAATGCGCCAGCGGGTGAACATCGCGCGTGCGTTCGCCACCGATCCGCACATCCTGTTGATGGATGAGCCGTTCGGCAGCCTGGACGAGCAGACGAAGCTGCTGTTGCAGGACGACCTGCTGGGGATCTGGGAGGAGAGCCGGCGCACCGTCGTCTTCATCACCCACAGCATCGACGAGGCAATCCGCCTGGCGGACCGCATTGTCGTGATGAGCGCCAGGCCCGGTCGCATCAAGGCGTCGCTGCCGGTGACCTTGCCCCGGCCGCGTCACGTCCTGGACATGTCCGAGGACGCCGAGTACATCCGTCTGCGCAATGAGGTGTGGGAACTCCTGCGCGAAGAGGTACTCGCCACTCGCGAGATGGAGCAGCAACGCACCGCGGGAGGCTCCCGATGACCGCGCAGACCACGGACGTGCGGGTCGTGCGCCGGGCGGCGGTGGCGCCGCGCCGCGCCCGCCGTCGATTCGGTATCACCCGGGAGCGCCTGTTCGCGGTGCTTTCGCCGCTGCTGATTCTCGTGCTGTGGCAGGTACTTTCCGACCTCGGCGTCATTGACGAGCGGGTCTTTTCCACCCCGATCGACGTCGTGCGCCTCGCGGGGACGATGTTCGCCGAGGGCGACTTGTGGCACGACGTCCTCGTCACCGTGCAGCGGCTCATCCTGGGCATGCTCGCCGGAGCGGTGCCCGGCACGCTGCTGGGGCTGTGGATGGGCTTGTCGCGGACGGCGCGCGCGGTGGTGGATCCCATCGTCGCGGCGACCTACCCGCTGCCGCGCATCGCGTTGTTCCCACTGGTGTTGTTCGTCGTCGGTCTGAACGAGACGTCACTGATCGTCATGGTCGCTCTCGGCCCGTTCTTCACGATGCTGATCTCGACGATGACCGCGGTGACCGGCGTGCCGAAGATCTACCTCCGCGTCGCGAAGAGCTTCGGGGCCGGCCGGCTCCGCACCAATGCTTCGGTCGTCCTGCCCGCGGCGCTTCCGGTGATCATGAGTGGTGTCCAGATCTCGATGGGACTCGCACTGCTCGGCGTGGTCTCCGCCGAATTCCTGGTCGGCCAGGACGGATTGGGCTACGTGATCTGGCACGCGTGGACGATCCTCTCGCTTCCCGAGTCGATGGTCGGGCTCGTCCTCGCGGGGCTCGTCGGGTTCGTGGCCTACATGCTCGTCGCCGCGCTCGAACCGTTGCTGATGCCCTACAAGTCCACCAAGCGGTCGAGGAAGGCGCGCAAAGCCGCGCTGACCACCTGACCCCACGCACTGTCGCGCCATCCGTTACCGAACCTGGTCGAAGGGACTGCCTTGCCTGAATCAACGCCGATGAGTGCGGCTGTCGACGCCCTCGAGCTGGAGATCTTCCGGTCCGCCGTGAGTTCCATTGTCGACGAACTGGAACTCAATCTCACCCGGACGGCGATGTCCGAACTCATCTACGCGTACAAGGACTTCTCCATGGGACTCCTGACGCGCGACTTCAAGCTGCTCGCTCAGTGCGAGGGCGGCATCCCGCTGTTCGTCGCCGACCTGGGTGTTCAGGTGGCGGACGCGGTCAGCGTGATCGGCCTGAGCAATCTCGACGAGGGCGACATCTTCGTCAGCAACTACGGCCCGGCCAACGGCCAGCACCTGAACAACGTCACCTGCGCCACGCCGATCTTCCAGGAGGGCGAGATCGTCGGGTATGTCGCGATCCGCGCCCACTGGACGGACATCGGCGGTCTCGCGGCGGGGTCGATGAGCTGGGACGCCCGCGACATCTTCCAGGAGGGCGTGCAGTACCGCGGTCTGCGGGTGGTCCGGGCCGGCGAGGTGGTCCCCGAGGTCATGGCGACCCTGCAGGCGAACTCGCGCCTGCCGCACTACATCTACGGCGACGCCATGGCGCAGATCCAGGCCTGCCGGCTGGGCCGGGAGCGATGGCGCACGCGGGTGGCCGCCAAGTGGACGACCGCCCAGCAGGACGAATTGATCAAGGCTCAGGCGGAGCAGAGTGCCCAGGCGGCGCGCGCGGCCATCTCGAGACTGCCGGACGGCGAGTACGTCGCGTCGTGCTTCACGGACGACGCGGGCACGCCGGGTTCGGAGCCGCTCGAGCTGAAGGTCAGGATCGTGGCCGAGGGCGACCGGCTGCTCATCGACTTCTCCGGCATGCCTCCGCAGGTTCGGGCGCCGATCAACACGGGTCGTGAGGGTGGCGCCATGAGCTTGGCCCGGTGCGGCTTCAAGCTCTTGTTCGCGGGCGACCGGCCCACCGACGAGTGGCTGTTCGACCCGCTGCACGTGGAAGTCCCCGACGGCACGCTGCTCAGCGCCACGGGCGACGCTCCGATGAGCTTCTGGAACACCACCACGGCCACAGTCGTCGACCTCATCCTGAAAGCGGTCGGGGACAAGGTTCCGGAGATGGCGCCCGCCGGCCACCACGCGAGTCTCGGGATGTGCTGCTGGGCGGGGCAGGACGCGTCCGGCCGGACCTGGGTCCTGCCCGAGTCCGCGACGGGCGGCTTCGGCGGGCACTCCGCGGCACGAGGTTACGGGCCGCTTCGCACGATCGCCCACGGGGACAACCGGAGCTTCGCGATCGAGCTCATCGAGGCGCGCTACCCCCTGCGCGTGCTGAGCTACAAGCTCTGGCGAGAGGCGTCCGGGGACGGCCTGTACCCGGGTGGCTACGGCACGGAACGGGTGACCGAGGTGCTCGGTGACGTCACGCTGCAGACCAGCCTGGAGCGGACCGAGGATCCGCCGTGGGGCATGAACGGCGGGCAGAGCGCGCAGCCCGGGTCCATCAAGGTGAAGCGGCCGGACACCGAAGAGTGGCTGTCGGTCACGAAGGTCAGCGGCCTGCAGCTGCCCCCGGGATCACTGGTGCATCAGCGGCATGCGGGCGGCGGCGGATGGGGAGCCGCGCCCGAGCATCAGCACGACGACGAGACGAAGGAGCCGGTGGCGTGAGCTCGAACAGTGTTTCCCGGGTGGGGGTGGACGTCGGGGGCACGTTCACCGACGTCGCCGCCGTCGGCGAGGACGGAGTCCTGCGCATCGGCAAGCAGCTCACCTCCGTCGGTGTGGAGAGCGAGGCGATCGTCGAAGCGGCGGCCGAGTCGGGAGTGCCGCTCACCGGTGAAGGCCTCATCCTCGCCCACGGCACGACGCTGGTCATCAACGCCCTTCTGGAGCGGCGTGGGGCGACGGTCGCACTGGTCACCACTTCCGGTTTCGGTGACGTGATCGAGATCGGCTACGGCAGCCGGCCGGAGGTCTTCAACGCCAAGTACGCCCGGCACGCCCCACTGGTTCCCCCCGAGTTGCGGTTCGAGATCGACGAGCGCGTCAGCGGACGGGGTGAGGTGCTGCGCGCCCCGACTCAGGAGGGCCTCGAGGCCCTGGCCGCGCAGCTGGCGGCCGCGGCACCCGAGGCGATCGCCGTGGCGCTCCTCAACGGCCATGTCCAGCCCGAGAACGAGGTGGCCGTCGCCGAGTTCCTCACGCGGTCGTTGCCCGGGATCCCCGTCACGATCGCCTCGGACATCAGCCAGCGGTTCAACGAGTACGAGCGGTTCTCCACCGCCGCCGCGAACGCGCACGCGGCACCGCTGGTGAGCAAGTACTTGCACAGCCTGACCAACTCGCTGGAATCCGACGGGTTCGTCGGCGAATTCGTCGTGCTGGACTCGAACGGTGGCGCGCTCGGCGTCGACCTCGCATCGCGGTTTCCCGTGCGGATCCTCGAGTCCGGACCGGTCGCCGGCATCATCGCCGCGCGCGAGCTGGCGGCGGAGCTGGACGCCGACAACGTCGTCACGTTCGACATGGGCGGCACTACGGCGAAGACTGCGGTGATCGAGGACGGCTCCTTCCCGTCGACCGACGTGTACTGGCTGGGCGAGTACGCCCGCGGCTACCCGCTGCAGATTCCCTCGGTGGACATCGTCGAGGTGGGAGCCGGTGGCGGTTCCATCGCCTGGATCGACGACGGGGGCAGGTTGCGGGTCGGCCCTCGGTCGGCCAGCGCGTGGCCGGGACCGGCCTGCTACGGCCGGGGTGGTACCGAGCCCACCGTCACCGACGCCAACCTCTACTGCGGCCGGCTGCCCAGCGGGCACTTCCCCGAAGGGCTCGAGATGGACCGCGATGCCGCGGCCCGTGCGATCGAGAGTGTCGCCGCGCGGGCCGGAATTCCGCCCATCCGGCTCGCCCTCGGTGTCCTGCGGCTGGCCGACATCTCGATGGCGGCCGCGGTCCGGAGGCAGACGCTCGAACGTGGACGGGATCCGCGTGATTTCCTTCTCGTCGCGTCCGGTGGCGCCGGCCCGATGCACGCCTGTTCGGTCGCGGCCGAGGTCGGGATCCGCGAGGTGCTCGTCCCCATGCACCCGGGGCACTTCTCCGCGATCGGCATGCTGCAGGCCGACCTCCGGTTCGACCGCACCCAGCAGGTGCTGCGCCCGCTTTCCCGGCTGCCCGAATCCGAGTACCGCACCATCGTCGCCGGCCTCGCGCAGACGGTGCGGGAGTTGCTCGCGAAGTCCGCGTTCACCTCCGAGGTCAGCTTCACCTACCACCTCACCCTGCGGTACGAGGGGCAGCCGGACAGCCTCGTCGTCGCACTTCCCGACGGGCCGGACCGGGTCGGCGACATCCGCGAGGCCCGGACCCTGTTCGAGAAGGAGTATTCGCGACGCTACGGCGGTTTCGACAGCCAGACCGAGATCGAAGTGGTCGATATCCAGGTCCAGGGAGCACGCCGGCTGCCGCGACCCACGATCGAGCGGCCGGTCCTCGGCTCCAGCGGCGAGCAAACAGTCCTCGAGTCGTACTTCGGTCTGGAGGAGCGCCCGGTCTTGACGACCGTCGTCGACCGCGCGGCGCTGGAAGCCGGAGTGACCGTGGCGGGTCCCTGCATCATCCACGAACACGGCTCCACGACGGTCGTTCCGCCGGACTGCAGCGCGGTCCTGCTGGAGGACGGCAACATCAAGATTCGAGTCGGCGCATGAGTGAGCTTGCGAGCGAATCATTGGACGCCATGCTCGCCGACGTGATGACACTGCCGCGGCTTGCCGCGTCCGATACGGAGGCTCTCTAATGCTTTTGTCAAGCGGCGTTGGTGGAGTGTCTGGGTTCGTAGGGTTGTCGGGTGCGCAGGATGGCGTGCAGGACGTTGACGCGGCGGCGGGCCAGGG
>Ga0081455_10003551_pt1 | contig 17897 bp, 16 predicted proteins | sample TabmetS3T2R1_FD_70207 | JGI IMG/M metagenome (GOLD analysis project Ga0081455, IMG submission 70207) | Tabebuia heterophylla rhizosphere microbial communities from the University of Puerto Rico - S3T2R1 | ecosystem: Host-associated > Plants > Roots > Rhizosphere ...
CCCTGCTGATCCGACTCTGGACGATCCTCTTACAGTCACCGTTTCAGAACGGGAAACGGGCAGCACAGTGATCGAAGTCTATGTGTTCCAACGACGGAAAATCCGCTTTACGACCGCGCACTTTCACACCCACAAAGGCGAAGTCGTCTCGATCAGCCCGCACTATTGCCGCATCGGCACGACCCTCACGCTCTTCGGCGACGTCGTTGAAGGGCGCGGCGGGAACGCGATGATCGGCTAGCACTCACCGGCTTCCCCATTCTTGGCGACCACCGAAAGGCATATCCCTTTGACAGCGCGTCAGACTCCCGTAGAATAGGCATATGTCGGACATCATCAAGCCCAGCGTCCAGGCGTTCCTCGTCTGTGACCAAGTCATAGAAGACAGCGTCACCAAAAAAAAGAGCCTGATCGGCTTGTTCACGCATCTGCAGGCCCTGAACTTTCCGTTTCAGCATCAACAGATGGGCCTGTACTTTTGTTTGACGGATGCCGAAGGCGCCTACCGGTTCGACATTGATCTCATCTACCTTAACAGCGAACAACTCATTTGCCGCGCGACGCTCCCCAACATCGTGATCGCCGACCGCCTGCAGATTTCAGATTTCGGCATCAATATTCCCTCGCTGATCTTTCCAGCCCCAGGCCGCTATGAATTTCGTCTTCGCATGGAAGGGCATCTGATCGCCCAAAAAGATTTCAACGTCATGCAGATCTCGACTCACCAAAACGCCTGAAGAGCTTTTCTCCACCCGCTTTCTGGTATTGGGCTCTTCTCCCCCGCCTGGCTCTTGTGGTAGAAATGGCCGGAATACCCATCAGTGGTGTCGTCGTCTAGGAGGCTACGGACGGACAGTGTCCGAGGGAACAATTGCATCCAATTTCATCCGCGAGATTGTGGCGGACGACCGCGTAGCTGGGAAACACGGCGGCCGGGTCGTGACCCGCTTTCCGCCTGAGCCGAATGGGTATCTTCACATCGGCCATGCCAAATCCATCTGCCTCAATTTTGGTCTCGCTCTCGAACACCCGGGTGGCGTCTGCCACCTGAGATTCGACGACACCAATCCTACGACCGAAGATCCCGAATATGTTCAGTCGATTCAAGAGGATGTCCACTGGCTCGGATTTGACTGGGGGAAGCACCTCTACTTTGCGTCCGATTACTTTGAGCAACTCTATCTCTTTGCTGAACGCCTGATCACGAACGGTCGGGCGTACGTTGACAGCCTCACGGCCGACGAAATGCGCCAATACCGCGGCACGTTGACCGAACCAGGAAAGAACAGCCCATACCGCGACCGTTCGGTGAACGAGAATCTTGACCTTTTTCGTCGAATGCGTGCCGGCGAATTCGCGGATGGCACCCACGTCCTGCGTGCCAGAATCGATATGGCTTCGCCGAACATCAATCTGCGCGACCCGGTGCTCTATCGAATCCGGCACGCCGCCCATTATCGGACTGACCAGACGTGGCCCATTTACCCTTCGTATGACTTTGCCCATCCACTTTCGGATGCCATTGAAGGCGTGACACATTCAATCTGCACTTTGGAGTTTGAAGACCATCGACCACTGTATGACTGGGTAGTCCAACAGTCCGGCACATCCGACCCTCCGCAACAGATCGAGTTTGCCCGCCTCAACATCAGCCAGGCAGTCATGAGCAAACGAAAATTGCTGGAGCTTGTTGAGCACAAACAGGTGGAAGGCTGGGATGACCCTCGCCTCCCGACGCTGAAAGGCCTTCGCCGCAGAGGCTACACACCCGAAGCCATCCGGGCCTTCTGCGAGCACATCGGTGTGTCTAAACGGGATGCAGTGGTTGAGATGCAGCTGCTGGAGCACTTCATCCGAGAAGATTTGAATAAGCGCGCTGCCCGAGTGATGGCGGTGTTAAAGCCGCTGAAGGTCGTGATTGATAACTACCCCGAACAACAATCCGAGGAGCTTGAGGCCGTGAACAATCCCGAGGACGCTTCGGCCGGCACGCGCTCAATTCCATTTTCCAGGACGCTCTACATCGAACGGGATGATTTTCTGGAAGAACCTCCGAAAGAATTTTTTCGGCTCGCGCCGGGACGGGAAGTTCGTCTTCGCTATGCCTACATCGTCAAGTGCATCGGTGTGACGAAGGATCCTCGGACTGGAGAGGTCACAGAATTGCACTGTACATACGATCCCCAAACAAAAAGCGGAGGCCCGGATGCCAGGAGAAAGGTGAAAGCGACGATCCATTGGGTCTCCGCCGCTCATGCGGTCGAAGCGGAAATTCGCCTCTACAATCCGCTGTTGAAGGCCGACCTCTCGAGCGCGCCCCCAGATGAGGATTGGACAGCCTTTCTGAATCCACTGTCCCTGGAACGGCTTACCGGATGCCAGGTCGAACCGAGTCTGAAGGCGGCCGCCGCCGGCAGCCGATTTCAATTTGAGCGATTAGGTTATTTCTGCGTTGACTCCGACTCCAGCCCGCATCATCTGGTCTTTAACCGTACGGTGTCGCTCAAAGACGCCTGGGCCAGACTCGACAAGCGGCAGGCCACCCGTTGATCTCAGGTTCGCGGCCTGTAAACGTCACTAGTTCCGACTGTTTGCGCTCCCTTTACAGATTGAGCATCCCTGCTAGGCTTGAGATGCGTGCGGGGAAGCCAAGTTTTCTTTACACGAAGAGCCGGATTGCTACACTGAGCCAGGCTCACTGGAACGCACGAAGGACAAGGAGTCCCAGATGATCGAATGTCGCCAATACCCACGGGTTCCAGTTGATCTACAAGTATACTTTTCGACGACCGGCAATACCTCGATCCGCGAAGGTACCATGTTCGACCTGTCGGCTGGCGGATGCGCGGTTACAAGTATGGCGGCGGTGCAGGCCGGCTCAGCTGTTCGGATTCTCATCCGGGCGACGGATCTAGGATCTCCGATCACCATCGAGTCCGCGGCGGTTCGATGGAGCAAACACGGGGAATTCGGGGTCGAGTTCCTTGGAGTGTCGGAGATCGATCAGAATCGATTGCACCGGCTCCTGCACGCCAAGACCACCTATCCCATCCGACCAAGCTGAACCCTCACCCGCCGGACATGGTAAAATCCGGCATGACTTGCCCCCTCTGCCGACGCTCAACCGCATGGGAAGGTAACCCTTGGCGTCCCTTCTGCTCCGAACGGTGCCAACTCACTGACCTTGGTACTTGGGCTGCAGAGCAATACCGCGTTCCCGGCTCCAATCTCCTGATGGAACTTCCCACCGATTCTGACCATGAACCTGACAGCGAAGCCAAACACCGACCCAACGGCTAACAAAGAAGTTACTTTGGCCTAACTCCTGCAAACGCCCTAGTCCGCGGGACGGATACCCGCAAGGATTAGCCGTTTTGAGTCCTGTGCCTGCTCAAACGGCTTGAATAAGAGAGACAGATCATCCCAAGTGAGACAAGTCGTCTCGCCAGGCAGGAGCGCGCCTATGCCGACAGCAAGGAGCCGGCTCAAAGAAAGCAGCCGGAAAGCCAAAAAGCCCAGCGTCAAAGAGCGCGAAGAAAGCCCGCCTCTTCGTCGAACACTCGTGGTAGATGTCGGAGGCAGCGGTATCAAAGCGACGGTGCTGAACGATTTGGCGAAACCTGTCACTGAGCGGTTGCGCCGAGAATCTCCTGCTTCGGGCATGCCCGGCGCGGTCATAGACGTTATCGTCGAGCTCGCCAATGAATTAGGAGAGTATGAGCGTGTGGCGGTCGGCTTTCCCGGAGTCGTCATCAATGGCGTCGCCATGGATGCGCCGAATCTCGCCAAGGAATGGCAGGGTTTCAACATCGCAGAGAGCATCCAGGCACGGCTGAAGAAACCCGTTCGAATCGCGAACGATGCGGACGTCCAGGGCTTCGGCGCTATTGCAGGCAGTGGCGTCGAACTGGTCGTCACGCTCGGGACCGGCGTGGGAACTTCCCTGTTTGTGGATGGCCGCCTCGCCCCCAACCTTGAAATTGGCAATGACAAGTTGAGGAATTCGGCCTTGCAAAAAGTCGGCAAGAAAAGGTGGAACAAACGCCTCATCAAATTTATCAAGCGTCTGGACGAGACCTTTCACTTTAAGAAATTGTATATTGGCGGAGGTAATTCGAAGGAAGTCGATGTCTCTACGCTCCCTGCCAATGTCACAATTATTTCAAATCTGAACGGCTTGGTCGGAGGCATCGCCTTGTGGCGGGAAGGCCCCCCGCTGACCGTACCTGCGGCGACAACAGAAGGTAACGGCCATCCGCTCGCTGCATAATGAAGACCAGATTAGGTGGCTGGGGGACTAGGAATCGAACCTAGGTAGCCAGCTCCAAAGGCTGGCGTCCTACCGCTAGACGATCCCCCAGCGCGGTACGGCACGAAAAGGTGTGCGGAATGCCAGAGAGAATGGTTGGCTGGGGGACTAGGAATCGAACCTAGGTAGTCAGATCCAGAGACTGACGTCCTACCGCTAGACGATCCCCCAACCGGCGTTCAACCTAATACACGATTGAGCAATCCGTCAAGCTTGCGTGGCCTCCGCACGCGCGAGGCTTTGTCGAAGGCGGGAGAGTGTGCGGTCACGGCCAAGGACCTCCATGACGTCGAACAATCCGGGACTCGCCGTACGGCCGGTGAGCGCGACGCGCACCGGCTGCGCGAGTTGACCCATTTTCATCCCTTCTTCTTCAACCAGCCGTTTGAACTGCTCTTCCCACCCCTGTTTTGAAAATCCTGGAAGCGAAAGAAATCGGTCGAGGAGCTTGCGCAGGACAGGAGCGTTTGCCGAGGTCAAAAATTTCTTTGCCGCTTCCTCTTCCCAGACGACTGCTTCGCCGAAATACGGTCTGACCCATTCCACCATGTCGACGAGCGTTTTGGCTCGTTCTCTGACGAGGAGGACCAGCTGCACCAGCCACGCAAGAGGCACCGGATGGGCTGAATCGAGCAACCCTGCCTTTTCCAAAAATGGCATCAAGATCTGTGCTATTCGCTCCGGCGGGCTGAGCTTTATATATTCGGCATTCATCCACAACAGCTTGTCCGGATTAAAGACAGCTGCCGATGTCTGGACATTCTTCCAGTTGAACTTCTCGATCAATTCCGACCTGGTAAAGAGCTCTTGATCGCCATGCGACCATCCAAGCCGTGTCAGGTAGTTCACCAATGCCTCCGGAAGAAATCCCATCTCCTTATAAGCCATGACGGACGTTGCGCCGTGTCTTTTCGAGAGTCGCGCCTTATCGGCGCCCAGGATCATCGGCAGATGACCGAACTGCGGTACGGGATACCCCAACGCCTGAAACATCGGTACTTGCCGCGGCGTATTGGTGAGATGATCATCCCCGCGCACGACATGTGTGATCCGCATCAGTGCATCATCAACCACGACGGAAAAGTTATACGTCGGATAGCCGTTGGACCGGAGAATGATCAAATCGTCGAGGACCGTGTTATCGAAGACGATCTTCCCTTTGATCAAATCGTCGACCACCGTCTGGCCGGTCTGCGGGGCTCTGAACCGCAACGCCGCTTCTCCGGACGGTTCCGTGATTCCCAGGTTCCGGCAACGGCCGTCATACCGCGGCGAGAGACCTTTTGCCTCCGCCTCTTTTCTCCTGGCTTCCAACTCCTCCGCTCTGCATACACACCAGTAGGCCTGTCCTGCTTCGAACAGCTTCATGGCGTGCGTACGGTACAGCTCCATCCGCTCCGTCTGTCGATACGGACCCTCGTCCCAATCGAGACCAACCCATCGCAGGCCGTCGATGATCGCCCGGATCGATTCGTCCGTCGAACGACTTTGATCGGTATCTTCAATTCGTAAAATGAACACGCCCTGCTGTTGTCTGACATAGAGCCAGTTGAACAGCGCGGTTCGCACCCCGCCAATATGCAGAAACCCGGTCGGACTGGGTGCAAAACGGAGACGGACTTCATTCATGATAGGTCTCGTAGCTGTAGGTGCAGGGGCGGGTATCTATAACACGTGTGATTGTACGTGGAAAAGCGCCCATACATTTTGATAAGACTGAGCCAGCTTCATGGCAGAATTTATTCAATCAGCGACGGTGCTCTCCGCAACTGATCTGACGCCGCGCGTGCGTCAACTTGTCGTTCTACCGAGAGAGCAGCCGATCGACTTCCAGCCCGGACAATGGGTGTCGCTCAAGCTGCCGGTCGGAATTCGTCCGCCGCTCAATCGGGCCTATTCAATGGCGGCCCCCTCGACTGCATCCGGCGAACTCACCTTGATATTCGATCGCGTCACCGAGGGCTTAGGATCCACCTATCTTTTCCAACTGAAGCCCGGCGAAGAAGTGAGTCTTTCAGGGCCGTTCGGGAATTTCGTGCTCCCGCCCTCTATCGATCGTGAAGTCGTTTTTGTCGCCCGCTATACGGGTTTAGTTCCGATTCGATGCATGCTGAAAGGACTGTATGCGCAGCGCTACCGCGGCCCCATCCTCTTGATCGGCGTCGCGCCGGCGGAAGAGGAACTCCTGTTTCATCAAGAATTGCTGTCGTTAGCCGTCACGCACCAGGGTTTTCGGTACCTACCGCTCGTCGCCGCGGCTGGAGAACAACAGGCCGTCGATCTCACATGGCCCATGCTGCGCCCCTTGCTCGTTGGCACTGGGAAGGTGCTTCCCATGCTGTGCGGGACTAAAGGATTCGTGAAACCTCTCCGAAGCCGCTTTGTTGAAGCGGGGTACGAGAGGAAAGAAGTGAAAACCGAGACCTACGATTGAGGCTCAGGTTAATGCCCCTCCTTCACGAGGTTCTTGTTCACCGCTGGAATTTCCACCACGATGTCCTTTGTGCCGTTTGGAACACACTGGCAACCGAGGCGGGATTGCAATGTTGTCATAGGCGCCTCGTCTAGCTGGTCAAACTCGTCGTCGGTCCCTTCATTACAGGTTTCGAGTCCCTGTTTCACGATGACGTGGCACGTCGAACAGGCACAAACGCCGCCGCACACATGTTCCAACTCCACGCCATTGCCCATGGCGATGTCGAGGAGGCTGCCGGGAAGACCGGTCTGACCATAGGGGATTTTCGCTGGATCTACCGGTACTTTGGTGACTGCGCCCCCAGGGGATATAAAGGTGACTGAATAGGGTTTCTGAGGAAGTTCAACCTCGGCCTTCTCGATATAAGGGTTGGTACCACCCATGTTCTTTGTCCTTTCTGGGAATCCGGCCCTCTACATTAGACCGTTTGTTGACAGCTTCAAAACCTACGTGCTAGCATAAGTCCGACTGAATCGATCGGAGATCATTATAGTCTCCGATTATAACGATCGGCAATACTGTTATGCTGAAAATCTCAAAAAAAACGGACTATGCGCTGATGGCGCTCCAGCACATTGCCTCCGTCCAGTTGGGTGATACGACCCCTGGCCGGGTCGTCAATACGAAGGAAATCGCGGAAGAATACAACATTCCGCTCGAGTTGCTGGCCAAGGTCCTCCAAGCCCTAGCGAAAAACGGCATGATTGAAAGCCATAACGGCCCAAAAGGTGGCTATCTGTTAGCTCGAAGTGCCAGGCAAATTACCATCGCCCAGATCCTGGAAAGCATTGAAGGACCACTAGGCATTACCGATTGCTCTCACGAAAAAGAGGGCGAGTTTTGCATGCAACGGGAACATTGCAATATCCGGACACCATTGTTGAAAGTTCAAGACAGCATCTACCAGTTGCTCAACAACATGACCTTACAGGATATGTTAGGCGGCACGCCGCTGATCACCATTCAGTCCCCGACCGTACAAGGAGTAGAACGATGAAGTTTCCGATCTTTTTGGATAATCACTCCACGACGCCGATGGATCCTCGCGTCCTGGAGGCCATGCTCCCCTATTTTGTCGAGAAATTTGGCAATGCCGCGAGCCGAAACCATGCCTTTGGCTGGGAGGCGGAAGAAGGGGTCGAAACGGCCCGAAAGCAGATAGCTCGCCTGATCAAGGCCGATCCGAAGGAAATCGTGTTCACCAGCGGGGCGACGGAATCCGACAACCTCGCGCTCAAGGGCGTTCTGGAAATGTACAAGGAGAAAGGCAACCACATCATTACTTCCGCCACCGAGCATCGCGCGGTCTTGGATACGGCCAAGTCCCTCGAAGCCAAAGGTCTGGCCACCGTGACCTATCTTGCTGTCGACAAGCAGGGCATGGTGAATCCGCAGGATGTCCGTAACGCGATTACCGACAAGACTGTTCTCATTTCGGTCATGCTGGCGAACAACGAAATCGGGACGATCAACCCTGTGCAGGAGATCGGCAAGATTGCCAAAGAAAAAGGCATACTCTTCCATTGCGATGCCACGCAGGGCGTCGGAAAAATCCCTGTGGACGTTCAGGCCATGGGGATCGACCTCATGTCCTTCTCGGCCCACAAGATCTACGGTCCGAAGGGCATCGGCGCGCTCTATGTCAGGAAAAAGAATCCGCGGGTGCGGATCGCTGCTCAAATAGATGGCGGTGGGCATGAACGCGGCATGCGTTCCGGCACTTTGGCCGTTCCCTTGATCGTCGGCTTCGGCAAGGCTGCTGAATTCTGTGAGCAGGAAATGGCCACCGAGTCGGCCCGGCTATCCAAGATGCGGGATCGTTTGCAAGCGGGGATTATGGCTGCGCTGGAGGAGAGCTATCTGAACGGCCATCCGACAAATCGGTTACCTGGCAATCTGAATATTTCATTCGCCTACGTGGAAGGTGAATCGTTGCTGATGGGCATGAAGGAGATCGCGTTGTCCTCTGGATCCGCCTGTACCTCGGCAACCCTCGAACCCTCATACGTCCTTAGAGCCCTTGGCGTCGGAACCGAACTCGCGCATTCGTCGATCCGCTTCGGTCTTGGCCGGTTCAACACGGATGAGGAGATTGACTATACCATCAAGAAGGTTATTGAGATCGTGACGAAACTACGGGAGATGTCCCCGTTGTATGAAATGGCCAAAGAAGGTGTCGATTTGAAGTCGGTTCAGTGGGCCGCTCACTAGAGAGAGAACAAGAGTATTTCAGATTTCAGATCTCAAACATAATTCATTCGGAGGCTACCATGGCGTACAGCGACAAAGTCGTCGATCATTTCAACAATCCCCGCAATATGGGGAGCTTCAAGAAGGAAGAGGAAGGCGTCGGCACCGGCATGGTCGGCGCGCCGGAGTGCGGCGACGTCATGAAATTGCAGATCAAAGTCCAGAACGACACGATCGTGGATGCGAAGTTCAAAACCTTCGGCTGCGGGTCCGCGATCGCAAGTTCAAGCCTGGCGACCGAATGGCTGAAGGGTAAAACGATTGAAGAAGCCCAAAAGATTAAGAACACGGACATCGTGCAGGAGTTGAACCTCCCGCCCGTGAAGATACACTGTTCCGTGCTGGCCGAAGATGCCATCAAGGCTGCCCTGGCCGATTATCAGAAGAAGGCCGACAATAAGTAACAGCAGGAAGGAGCGCCTCAATGGATACCAGGAATACTGAGACTCAGACCCCGGTGATTTCCCTGACGGAGTCGGCGATCAAGGAAGTCAAACGCTTGATCAATGTCCAAGGCATCACTGAAGGCGGGCTCCGTCTCGGCGTCAAAGGAGGGGGCTGCTCGGGCCTGAGCTACACGATTAACTTCGATGAGAAGATCGGTCAATACGATCAGGTCTATGATTTCGATGGGGTCAAAATCATCGTTGATGCCAAGAGCGCGATCTATCTCCAAGGGACGCAGCTTGATTATCAGAAAGACCTCATGAGCGGAAGCTTCAAGTTCGTGAATCCGAACGCCAACAAAACCTGTGGCTGCGGAGAGTCGTTCTCCGCGTAACGCACGAATCCATAGAGCGCATTTTATGCAGGCATGGCAAAACGCCATGCCTGTTTTGTCAGAGCGGTCAGCAGAATGGATCATTCTCACACGCATAGCACCGGGCGCCGGGAATTGCAGATGGCCAGGAGCATGTGCTGGCACTGCCAATCCGAGGTGTCGGGTGAGTATTTCTGTGAACGCTGCGTCAAGGTGCAACCGGTCTCGAAAGAAGCGGACTACTTCACGTGCCTTGGTTTTCCTCGGCGGCTGACGATCGATCCTCAGAAACTGGAAGCCAAGTTTTACGAACTCAGCCGGGCCTTCCATCCGGATTTCTATCAAAACAAGAGCGAGACCGAACAAGCGATCAGTCTCAGCAATGCGGCGACGTTGAATACCGCCTATCGCACGCTGCGTGATCCGATCCATCGCGCCGAATACCTGCTGGCTATTGAAGCGGGAGCCGTCAAAGAAATCAGGACCTCACCCCCCGCCGATCTATTTGAAGAGATTCTCGAACTGCAGGAAACCCTCGAACAGTACCGAGCATCGGATCAATCCTCGGAGGCCGGCCAGCAGCTGCGTGGGCAACTACAGAAAGAACAGCATGCGCTGGAACAGAGAAAGCAAGAGATGGAAACACAGCTCCAACAACTCTTTGTCGAATGGGATGCGCTGCAAGATCGAGGGGAGGCAACCAGCCAGACGCGTGCCGAGCGTGACCGCCTCCTGAAGTCCATGCGTGAGATTCTCTCCAATCGCACCTACGTCAAGAACATCCTCGACGACCTCGTAACAACCATCGGATAATCAATGGCTCGTATTGTCGGCATCGATCTCGGAACCACAAACTCGCTCGTCGCGTATATGAAGGACGGCGTGCCCACGGTCATTCCCGGCCGTGGCGGCCGGACGATGGTGCCTTCAGTCGTGGCAATGACGGACAACGGCATGATTGTCGGTGATCCGGCCAAAGAACACCTCACCCGCAATCCGGAGCGAACCGTCTATTCGATAAAACGGTTCATGGGGAAAGGGTTGGCCGACGTGCAGAGCGAGCTGGCCTACTTCCCCTACTCGCTGACCGAACAGGGCGGCGTCATACGGATCAAGCTGGGTGAGAAATCTTATTCCCCGCCGCAGATTTCCGCCATGATTTTGAAAGAGCTCAAGCAACGGGCGGAGGCGCATCTCGGCGAGAGTATAGCCAAAGCCGTTATCACCGTGCCGGCGTATTTCAACGACAGCCAGAGACAGGCCACGAAGGATGCGGGGATGATCGCCGGGCTCGAAGTCGTACGCATCATCAACGAACCGACTGCGGCTTCGTTGGCGTATGGGCTTCAGGAGAAAACGCAGGGTACCATCGCCGTCTACGACCTCGGAGGCGGCACCTTTGATATCTCAATCCTCAAGCTCAAAGACGGGATCTTCGAAGTGCTGGCGACGAACGGCGATACGCACCTGGGCGGTGACGATATTGATCGCCGGATAGCCGACCTTTTCCTGAGCGACATTCGCCGCGCATTCGATATCGACCTCTTCACCTATCCGGACCATCTGCAGACCGTCCGTCTTGAGGCAGAACGCGCAAAAATCCGATTGTCAGACACACTAAAAACGGAGGTCGCCATCGACCTTCCTGACGGCAAAGGTCGGTTTACGCGTGAGTTGACCCGAGATCAACTCGAATCGCTGACGGCGGATATCATTGAACGGACGCTGGCGCCATGCCGATTGGCGTTGAAGGACGCTGGGCTCACCCCAGAAGGCATCGACGAAGTGGTGCTCGTCGGCGGCTCGACACGGATGCCGCTCGTGCGGCAGCGTGTGCAGGCACTGTTCGGCAAGCCACCGCACTGCCATCTCAATCCAGACGAAGTGGTGGCACTCGGAGCGGCCGTCCAGGCGGATATTCTCACCGGCGGTACGACGGACATGTTGCTGTTGGACGTCACGCCGCTGTCGCTCGGCATCGAAACGATGGGCGGCGTCATGAGCAGTCTCATCAGGCGGAACACGACGATCCCAGCCAGCGCGAAAGAGATGTTCACGACGTATGTCGACGGACAGACAGGCGTCGACATCCACATTCTTCAAGGCGAGCGCGAATTGGTAAAGGATAATCGCAGCCTCGCGCGTTTCCGCCTGAAAGTTCCTCCGCTGCCGGCCGGCGTGCCCCGCATCGAAGTGACCTTTTTGATCGATGCCAACGGTATTTTAAACGTCAAAGCCAGCGACATGCGGACGGGCCAGAGCCAATCCATCGAAGTGAAACCGTCCTACGGCTTATCCGACAGTGAAGTTGAACGGATGATCGAAGATTCCTTCAAGTTCGCACAAGAAGACGTGAGCGCGCGCAGACTGATCGAGGCACGACTCGACGCCGGGGCATTGATTGCGACGGCGGAAAAGTCGCTGGCGGACGGCGCGAAGCTTGTGGCTCAGAAGGAAGCCGACGCCGTTCGAAACGCCCTATCGGCGCTGAACGGCGCGAAGGAAGGTAACGATCCGAAGACCATTCGCGCCCGCATGGCGGACCTCGAGCAAGCGGCAAAACCGTTGTCCGTGGCGATGGTCGATGATTCGCTCAAACGAGGCTTGCAAGGGAAGAAAGTGTCGGACGTCGCGAAGGACTGAGGGGTCGGAACAGCGTAGGCCGCTGAAAAGGAGCTGACATGGACCTGAAATGGCAGGATGCGGAAGATATCGCGATCCGGCTTGTGGAAGAACATCCGGACACCGATCCCTTGACCGTGCGCTTTACCGACATGCATACATGGATCGTCGCCCTGCCGGATTTCAAAGACGATCCCAAGAAGTCAAACGAAAAAGTCCTCGAGACTATCCAAATGGCCTGGCACGAGGAGTATAAGGACTCGAAATCCTGATCCTACCTGATTCTCCTTATTCCGGCTGATCGATCTTGTAGAAGTCCATCGGATCTAGGCGGCGCTGTGCGGCCTGTGTCGGCTCGCTTCCGCGGGCAAAGATCTCAACGTTCCCCGGCTGATCTTCCTGTTCCGAATTCAAGAGGCCGGTGGCCGGGTCGACTTTGACGAACGTAATGCCCTCGGGGATCGTAAAGGGCACCACCGGCAATGACTTCAGCGCTTCCTTCATGAAGTTGATCCAGATGGGTAAAGCCGCATGCGCCCCCGACTCCGTTTCGCCGAGTGAACGGCGGTCATCGAAGCCCACGAAGGTACCCGTCACGAGGTTGGGTGTGCCGCCGATGAACCAGGCATTGATGTACTCATTGGTCGTGCCGGTCTTTCCCGCGATGGGACGGCCGAGTGTCTTTGCCGCCTGACCGGTTCCTTTTTGCACTACGTCTTCCATCATGTTCGTGATCAGATAGGCGGTTTCCTTGGATATGACTTCCTGTGTCTGTGGTTCCTGTTGTTCCAGCACCTGGCCCCCATTTTCCGTGACCGATAGAACGGCAAACGGCTCCGCCCGGCTCCCCTGATTCAAGAACACGCCGTAGGCCGAAGTCAGTTCCATGAGTCCCACGGATGAAGAGCCCAATCCCAATGAGAGATCGGGAGCCAGTGGACTCGTAATCCCCACTTGCCGGGAAAAATCGATCACGTTCTTGATTCCGACCTTGTCGAGCAATCTGACCGTCGCCAGATTGTGTGAATGGGCCAAGGCGTCGCGCAGGCTCACCATGCCGTGAAACCTCTTGCCATAGTTCTCGGGCTTCCACGTCTTTTCTTCTTCCACCTGCTCATAGACGACCGGCGCATCGAGCACAACTGAAGCCGGACTCATCCCCTGATCGACCGCGGTTGCATAGATGATCGGCTTGAAAGCTGATCCGGGCTGCCGATGGGCTTGTACGGCGCGGTTATACTCGCTGCGGTTAAAGTCAAAGCCCCCGATCATGGCCCGAATCGCCCCTAGACCCGGCTCAATGGCGATCAAGCCTCCTTCGACAAGCGGGGTCTGCTCAAGCTGTACTGAGACCTGCTCCTTCTCGACCTTTTTGACTCTGACTTCAATGACATCTCCCGGGTTGAGGACGTGTTTTGGAGCCGTCGCCACGACGACATCCTTTACGACATCAGGTCCGGTCAGACGCCGTTTGGCCCAGGCCATGTCGTCGAAGGAAAGCTTGGCAGTCACATTACCGATTTGGACCCAGAATAGGTCCTTGCCGACCTTCATGACGACGGCTTCCCGTTCGTCACCAACGGCGAGAGGCTGGTCGGTCGTCGCGACCGGCGAATTGCCGGCCGTGACGGAAGCCGGATCCACAGTGCGCACGGGCCCCCGCCATCCCTGCCGCTTATCCAGTTCTCGCAAACCGGCTTTAAACGCGGCTTCAGCTGCGCGCTGCATGTCAAAATTGAGTGTGGTTTTGATCTGAAGCCCGCCCTTGTAGACCATGGTCTCGCCGTACTTGGCGATCAGGAGCTGTCGTACATATTCCACAAAGTAGGGTGCTGCCTGTTCGCTGCCTGGCCGCCGAAAACTGAGCGGTTCTGCAACGGCTTCGTCGTGTGCCGCCGACGTGAGAAATCCCGCTTCCGCCATCCGATCCAACACATGCTCTTGCCGTTTTTTGGCACGGGCGTAGTTCTTGAACGGAGAAAAATGATTCGGGGATTTCGGCAGTCCTGCTAGAAACGCCGCCTCTGCCACGGTGAGAGCCGAGAGATCCTTCCCGAAATAGGACTGCGCCGCGGCGGCGACTCCATAGGCCCCCTGGCCGAAGTAAATCTGATTGAGATACGTCTCGAGGATCTGTTCCTTGGTCGAGACCAGCTCCATCTTGTACGCCAAGACGAGTTCGCGCACCTTCCGATCGAACGTCCGCTCCGAGGACAAAAACAGCGAGCGTGCCAATTGCTGCGTGATCGTGCTGGCGCCCTCGACCTTGCCGCCCCGACGCAGATTCGTCCAGGCCGCACGGAGAATGCCGATGTAGTCCAGCCCGGGGTGCTCGAAGAACCGCACGTCCTCTACGGCAATCACGGCCCGGCGAAGATGTTCCGGTATTTGTGCCAACGGAGTCAAAATCCGTCGCTCGATAAAGAATTGCCCGATGAGATGCTTGTCGCTGGAATAGACCTGTGTGACCAGACTAGGCTGGTAATTCTGCAGCTGACCGAGATCCGGGAGTTCTTGTGCGTAATACCACAGCAGTCCGCCCGCGCCGAGCGTTCCCCCCGAAATGACGGCTGCGGCCACGATCAACGTGATCTGCCACCAGAGCCACGGGCGCCTAGGCGGCGGCTGACCGGTAGTATCGGAGAGTTGGACTGGTCGATCGATCAAGGTCATGGGAGCGGTCTGGAAGGTCCGTCACACGATACCGTGGACCTTTCCAAAACACAAGCAACTTACCGACTTGTCGGCCATGAGACGCTTCGGGTATACTTCCTGCTCGACGCCCGAAAGTCCGGGCGTCTTTTTTTTCCGCACAAGGACACGAGAACATGTCTCAATTACGGGCCCCGCATGATCGCAGAAGCGATATTCGCAATATCGCCATCATTGCCCACGTCGACCACGGCAAAACCACACTAGTAGATGCGCTCCTCCGTCAAACACACGTGCATCGGAAAATCGACGACATGGGTGAGCGCATCATGGATTCCATGGATCAGGAACGTGAACGAGGCATTACGATTCGCGCCAAAAACGCGAGCGTCACCTACAAAGGAGTAAAGATCAACATCGTCGATACGCCTGGACATGCCGACTTTGGCGGCGAGGTCGAGCGCACGCTCCGCATGGTCGATGGGGTGCTTATCCTGGTCGACGCGAAAGAAGGTCCGATGCCTCAAACCACATTTGTGCTCAGGAAAGCGCTTGCCCTTGGCCATAAAGCGATCGTCGTGATCAACAAAATCGATCGGCCCGACGCGGTGATTGACGATGTCGTCAACCGCACATTCGATTTGTTCGTGCATCTTGGGGCCACGGACGAGCAGCTCGATTTTCCCATCGTATACACGTCGGCGATCAAAGGCACCGCCACGCTGGATGTAAACAAACCCGGCACCGACATCGCGCCCCTGCTCGATACCGTCCTAGCGCAAATCCCTGCTCCAGCCATTAATGCCAAAGCGCCGCTGCAGATACTCGTGCTGGCCCTTCTCTACGATTCATACAAAGGGAAAATGGGAGTCGGGAAGATTCAATCAGGCTCAATCGCCCGCCGGCAGAGCGTCTCAATCCTCGGAAAGGGTGGCGCTCAGCTCGCCGGCAAGGTATCGGATCTTGCCGCCTATTCGGGCCTTGAACGAATCGACGTCGAACAGGCGGAAGCGGGCGAAATCGTCGCCGTCGCGGGATTGGACCAAGTGAGCATCGGAGACACGATCGCCGATGCCGACCAGCCGTTGGCGTTACCACGCGTCACCATCGATGAGCCCACGGTGCAGATGACATTTTCGGTGAACAACAGCCCCTTCGCCGGCCGAGAGGGACGGTTCCTAACGTCCCGCCATCTGCGCGAGCGCCTGTTCAAAGAGCTGGAAACAAACGTGTCACTGCGCGTGCAGGAAACGGACAGTCCTGACCGGTTTCTCGTCGCGGGCCGCGGGGAATTGCATCTCGCGGTGCTGATCGAGCAGATGCGAAGGGAAGGGTACGAGCTTCAGGTTTCACAGCCGGAGGTCATTCTCCACCGCGAGGGCGACCGGGTGACCGAGCCTTACGAAGAGCTGACCATTCAGGTGCCGGAAACCTACCAGGGAGCGGTGATCGAGGAAATCGGCAAGCGCCGTGGGGAAATGCGCCACATGAAGCTGGTGCATTCGGAAGCCGGCCCAAGTGAAATGCACCTCGAGTATCACATCCCGACCAGAGGGATCATGGGTCTCAAGAATATCCTGCTCGCCAAAACCCGCGGCACGGTCATCATGCACCATGTGTTCAAGGCGTACGAGCCGGCCAACGAGCAGGATCTCCTGGTCGCGCCACACGGTTCTCTCTGTGCATTTGAAGACGGAACCAGCACGGCGTATGCGCTGTTCATGACGCAGGAGCGTGGCGTCATGTTCATTGCTCCGGGAGTGGACGTCTATCGAGGGATGGTGGTGGGTGAAAACAGCCGTGACGAGGATCTCGACGTGAACGTCTGCAAGGAGAAACACCTTACCAATATGCGTGCCTCAGGATCGGATGAAGCCTTGATCCTCACGCCGCCGCGGGAGATGTCCCTCGAATTTGCCTTGGAATACATCGGGCAGGATGAGCTAGTGGAGGTCACCCCCGGCAGTTTGCGCATTCGAAAACGCCTTCTCCACCCGGAAGATCGCCGCAAGGCCAAGAAAGCGGCGAAGTAATGTCGGCCATGGCGGCAGCCCTCCCTGATGCGAATTAAGAAGAAATCCAAGAAACCCTCCTCCAAGCGGCCACCTTTGTACTTTATCGGCTATCGTGGCACGTGTCCGATGCCAGACGAGCTAGCGTTATGGTATGACCGGGCCTACGGCGGGCCATTGAGGATTGTTCAGGAAGATGGGACGCCTGAATCGTGGCAGGTCAGTCATGGACCTTGGAGCGCCCATATCGTGATCCCACTGCCCTCGACGCACACGGCAGAATTGGCGGATCAATTGTCCTGGGAGCATGACACGATTGGCGCGATCGCGCCATCGGTGATGCCGCCGCGAGAGATGCCGGATACGCTGCTCCTTGCGGCGCGGCTCGCACGGGGTTTGACGCTCCTCACGCAGGGTACAGCGTATGACATCACCACCCAGCAGTATCTCAACCCCTCCGACTGGCAGGATCGCAGCCTCGCGGCCTTCGTGGCCGACGCGATCGCGAACGTCCGCGATGCCATTCTGATCGGCGGCATCCTCGCCGTGCTCGTGCTGCTGGTGTTCCTGCGCGATTGGCGGCTGACGGCCGTCGCCGCCAGCACGCTGCCACTGACCGTCCTTGCGACGCTCTTCTTCATGCGGCTCTTCGGCGAGTCGGTCAACTTGATGTCGATGGGCGGCCTGGCCGTCGCCATCGGCCTCGTCATCGACGACGCGGTGGTGGTCGTCGAGAACATCCATCGTCGCGCCGTCACCGGCGCGACGGCGGAGTTGGTGGACGTCGCCACCACCGATCTCGTGCGTCCCATCGTC
>Ga0081455_10003552_pt1 | contig 17896 bp, 20 predicted proteins | sample TabmetS3T2R1_FD_70207 | JGI IMG/M metagenome (GOLD analysis project Ga0081455, IMG submission 70207) | Tabebuia heterophylla rhizosphere microbial communities from the University of Puerto Rico - S3T2R1 | ecosystem: Host-associated > Plants > Roots > Rhizosphere ...
GAAGCCACGCGTTACGCGCGCGGGCACAAGGCGCTTTATACGCTTGAGATCAACGGTGAGAACGCTTCGATTGCATGGGATCTGCACGACTTGCACCGTCTCCAATATTTCGAGCATGGCGACGAGGGCCGTCTGCGCGGCTGGCGAAGCATTCACATAACCGACGGCGATCATCCCTACATGAAGCAGTGGTGGGTGCCGGGTTTGCAGATCGGCTACGAGCACACATTCATTCATCAAGCCGCCGATTTTATTTCGGCGCTTGGAGAAGGCACAAGCGCTTCGCCTACGTTCCGAGAGGCGCTGCTTACCGATTACGTGACAGAAGCGGTACTCAAGTCGGCGGCTGACCGCGCTTGGGTGAAAGTCCGAGGAGAAGGGAAATGAAAAGAATAGTTAGCAGCATTTTCTTGATGGCCACTGTATTGTCGGCCCAACCACGTGACATTACCAAGATCGTGCCGCCGCTCGAAGAATCCGGCTTTCAATCGATGTTCGATGGCAAAACACTGGCCGGTTGGGATTGCGATACGGACTTCTGGCGAGCGGAAGCTGGCGCGATCGTTGGCGAGTCCAAGCTCGATCATCAACCCAAGCAGAATATTTTTTGTATCTGGAAGGGCGGCCAGCCGGCCGATTTCGATTTCAAAGCGCAGTACAAAATTACCGGAACGAACGACGGCAATAGCGGCATCCAATACCGCAGCATTGAGCGGCCCGACGTTGCGAAATGGGTCATGCAAGGCTATCAGGCCGATATCGATTTGAAGCAGACGTTTACCGGCCAGATTTACGAAGAACGTGGCCGCGGTTTCATGGCGCTGCGCGGGCAAATCGCCTACGTCTCGACTGGTAAGAAGCCCGGCGGGCTCGGTGCTGTGGGCGATATGGCGGAGCTGAAAAATCTCATCAAGATCGACGATTGGAACGATATAGAAATCATTGCGCGCGGCAATACGTTGATCCAACTCATCAACGGCCATGTGATGAGTGTGCTTATTGATGACGATACGGCCGGCCGCAAGATGCAGGGGGAGATTGGGATTCAGTTGCATAAGCTACCCAATGCGGCGATGAAGATGGAAGTGCGGAATTTGCGCATCAAGACTTTCTGAAAATGTCGTGGGCTTGCTCGATACCCTAGAGTCGTAACTTCCGAGTGGCCGACGATCCACTCGCAATGGAGCTGGAGTTGCTGTCAGGTATTTTTCCCGGCGTTCTTCCGTACGGCGAGGCCGCATGTTATTTAGCAGGGCGAAATCGGCTAAGTCAGAAATTGTCTTTTCAGTTGTGCGTTCGGAACCTTTTCCGTATGACCATCGCGGAACCGGACTCGACTATTTTTGGGGCCACGTCTCACAAGAACAACGCTCTGATCAATGCCGTCAGGTGCCTCCCAAGTAAGCTCGCCTTCCCGGACTGCGTGACTTGATTCGATTTCAATTAGGTCGGCCCGCATGAACAGGTGCGGCAAAAACAACTCCCGGAGTATGAATCGAGGCTGACCTTTTTGCCAGAAGTGAGAATGCCCGAAATCTCGCCGCCAATAAGACTCAGGCAACGCTTCTCGTAGCTACTCCAGTCCGTTGCGACCTTGGCTGCGTTCAAAAAGAGCACAGAGGGCGCTGAAGTGTTTAACAAATATTCGCTGATACGGTAATCCAACAGGGCTTTTTTAAAGCTGGCTTCCTTGCCTTGGTGAACCATTTCGATAAAGACATCTTCACCAGGTGAAATGCCGAGAGTCGCCCTCAAACAACGATGGCGTTTCGCTGATATTGAATGACCGCTCTGGTGGTCACGGCAATAAAATGTCTTTAAATCCGCTAGCACGATGAACAGAAGATCAATGTTTGGATGAACCTTGGCAACCCGATCAACATTGATGGCCAGTCCCGTTATCCCATGAGGACCACTCGGGGCTCTTGTCTACCACTTCAATCAAGAGGCGAGCGATTCGGTTTGCGTGCAAGATCGAGTCGACATAGCAAAGGCTAAGTTTCCTCTGGCCGCTTTCTTTGCGCTGCTCACAAAAGAACTGATTGGGTAGATCAAGCCTGCTTTTCTTTTCCTCAACCAATATCTCGTATCCGGGTACGCTCAGACTCTTAAGGCTCTGAAGAACTCTTTGGTGGAGCACGGACCGTTCCCGTTTTGGTCGACTCTGGTCAAAATCTTGCGTTTCGAGGTCCGGCATGCTGATTCATCTCCTGCGTGCCGACGCATCGGCACCTCTACTGGCTTTTAGCCGATACTCGTACGGACCAATCATTCCTTATTAACGTGAGCCGACAGTTCTCAGGGCTCGGCCGCACTTGCCTATTGGATGATCTCGACCACTGGCGCATAGTTCGACATACTGACCCGACGTCTGGGCGTGAACGTCAATTACGGTCCGGGTTGCTTTTGCTTCGGGAGCGTCAGCCGATAACCACCTTCGACCCGCCGTACGGTGACGCTCATAAACTGACCTGATCACACAATAAGGTATCGGTATCCACCCAGGTTGTGCCGTCCAGATCGACCGTCACGGTCGTGAAAATTGACATAGGCGTCCTGGCCGGCGGGCACCTCCGACAACTAGAGTGGCTCCGGTTTCAGGTAATCCACAAGCATGTGTTTTGCCGGTCCGTCAAGGCGCGGCGGCGCGGCATTCCCCCGCTGTCCCGTCCTCACGCTGTCCAGCAGCTCGCGTATGGCTTTCTGGATCGGTCGGATCGCTCCTGGCCCGCAAAACTTTTGCGCTTCCATTTGTAATTCGAATAGGCGAAGAACAGAATCAAAAAAGGCAGAAGGCCGCCGTACAGAATCCCCGTTCCCCAAGCTAGGTTGCGGCGTGCTGCCCAGTAGCAGAGCAAGACCCACGCTATGGTCGGCACTGCAATCTTCAGCAGGAGCCAGGAGACGGAAAGAACCTCCCCTAAGAAAGCTGGGGGCCTTTGTCAACTTACTGAACCTCCCGCTGAACAGATTGAGGCGATCAGTTCCTTGCAAAAACTTGGAGTCGCCAGTTGGTTCTTCGAACGGGCCGCTTCGCGCTTTTTCTCCGGCCTCTTCTTTTTCTCCGATCAAGTTTGGCCCGGATCGTGTCCAATTGCTTTTCAATTGCCGCTTTTTGTTCCGGACTGAACGCATAGGAAAGACCGAGTGAATCGAGTGCCGTCAGCGGTTGGTCGAGCCAGAGGCGGTATAAGCAGTCTGGGCCGCGCAGTGTGGTGCCCCAGCAATCATATTTCAGCTTTAAGGTAATGTAAGGCATTCAATCCGAAGGCTCGCAGATTTCGGCCAAGCTTGCTAAGCCTCGGAAGTACAAGTACCGAGAAAGTACGTACCAGTTTGCGATTTGGGCCGGCGAAAACTGTATAACCTAAACCCCCGAATTCGGCCAGGGGCTTCGGACCAGCCGTATTCATGGAATTCGCCTGCGGGAAATTGGGTTTCTGAATAGCGAGTAGGCGCTATGTGTTTACGAACCGTTTGTAGCTTCCGTATAGGTCAGGATGACGCGCAAACTGGAATTTGCTATAGCCCCGAGCAGTGATCCCGGCCAATGTCAAGCCGACCAATCGGACACAAATCCTTCTGAATCGCCCGGATTCAACGCCATATTCGATTGAGTGACTGCAACGCTCCGGCCCTGAACTTAACTATCCCAAGAAAGGGCAACGATCTATGCAGAAGTTACGTGTCCACGCTATTCCACTGGCGGACGACGACGGCAAGCGGAAGTATACGTTCACGCTCGATAACCTTACCAAGGGCATCGCCCGGGCCAACCAGGCCCTCGCCCATGCCGATGTAGAGCTGGTCTTCGACCCCACTTGGGACTGGCAGCCTCGTAACGATACTAAGCTCAACAACGAGGACAATTCCGGAGCAAGCTGGTGGGTCTACGGCAACCAAATCGCCTCCCGTTACCCGGGCAAGATCGTGATTTTCTTCCGCCACGGCCTGGGTCCCACACCGGTCGGTTGGGGCCACGCCTACCCGCCTAACACTGGCCAGACGGTGCCTCCCATCGTCCCCCTCCCGACTGACGACGTGAAATACGTCTCGCTCCCCAACGCCCGCGATTGGGACACACCCGACAACGGCAACTTCATCGGCCACGAAGTCGGCCACTACCTCGGCCTGTTCCACACTCACCCCGGCTGGGGCACCGGCGATTTGTACCCGTCCTCGGCCGACACTGCCGCCAAAGCCGAGCAGGCGTTAGTCGATTTCGCTGTCGCACACGGCGGCGCCCCCGGTGCTTTCAATGGCGACATTCTCTCGGATACCAACCCCGACTGCTGCCGGAACATCTACGACCTCCGCGGCCTCTCCCACACCAGCTCCGGTCCCTCGTCTATCACGATCAAGGGCAAGGCCGGCGGAAAGGACGTGTCGTTTACGCTCACTCCGCCCCGCAACAACCTCATGAGTTATTTTTTCTGGGGTGCGCCACAGACGCTGACGGCCCAGCAAAAGGCCACCGTCCAGAAAACCATCCAGAGCGACCGCCGCCGCATCCTCATTGAGCCGCCGTGCTCGCCAGACTTCCACGGCTCACCCAACAACCGCTTCCAGATCTGCTTCGACTATTGGCGCAATCGGGGTCTTGAACCTCACACCCTGAGTTGCACCGATACCCACATGGCCGGCTCGTTCCAGTCCGGGCCCCGCATGCCTGTCTGGATAATGCTCACCTCGGCCGACTACCAGCAGCGTTTCGATCAGTACTTCGCTCAGAACATGCGCCCGGCACGAGTAACGGTGGCGGAGACGGGGGCAGGGGCCCGCTACACGGGCATTTGGCGGACGATCGAAGCCGCCTTCCATGCCAACCATCGCATGACGATCGCCGATTTTGACACCGAGTGGCACGCGAAGCGCAAGGCCGGCTGGCTCCACACTGACCTCTATATCTACCGCGACGGCGGGCAGTTACTCGCGTCGGCGACGTGGGTGCAGAAGCACTGGGACGATTACGCCACTTACTACGGCATGTCCGTGGATGAGTACACGCAGCGCCGCCAAGACTTCGGCAAGAAGGGTCTGGCCGTCACTTCCTTCTGCGCCTACGAGGACGGCGCCCAGCGGCGCTACTGCGCCATCTGGGAGAAGGTCCCCGGCTCATGGCCGCATTGGTTCAACATGTCCTCCGACGAGTATCAGCAGAAGTACAACCTGTATGCCGGCCAAGGCTACCGGCTTCACCAGATCCAGGCCTACGGCAACCTTTACTCGGCCATTTGGACGAACGCGAAAAACGACTAGCAGCCTCGAAACTAATTGAGCTGAGCGACAATATACTGCGCGAACCTCTAGTTTAAATAGATTTAAACTGGATTCCCTACAGGAGGATCATTCGAGATGCGATTTGTCATCACCGCCATGGCCACGCTGCTGGCCGGTTCTGTACCTCTTTTGTGTGCCGCTGGTGCGGGCCGCGCTCGCGTAGTGTCGCCGCAATTGGTCGTCGGGCCAAGAGCGATTCCGGTAAGCTTTCCGGGGGCCGCCACGTTTTCTTGCCAGCTACCGGGGGCGGCGATTGCGTGTTACGCTCCTTCCCAGATATTGGCGGCTTACAACATCCAGCCTTTGTTGGACCAAAGCTTTACCGGCCGCGGGCAAACGATTGTGATTGTCGATGCGTTTTCATCGCCAACCATCAAGCAGGATCTGGACGTTTTCGATACGGTCTTTCATCTGCCAGCTATGAACGCCGGCGGCGCCACGTTCACCATCGTCGCCCCCGATGGGCTAACTCCGTTCGATCCAAACGATCTCGATCAAGTCGGCTGGTCTGGTGAAATCTCGCTCGATGTGGAGTGGGCGCACGCCGTGGCGCCGGGGGCGAACATTGTCTTAGTGTTGGCAAAGTCGGACCAGGACGCCGATATTCTCAGCGCGACCCAATATGCGGTTGACCATCGGCTTGGGGATGTGATTTCGCAGAGCTTTGGGGAGGCCGAGAGTTGCATGGATTCCTCCCTCGCCCAAAAGCAACACCAGGTTTTTATCGAAGCGACCTTGAAGAACATAACACTATTGGCATCCTCCGGCGACGATGGCGCCGCGCAACCCACTTGCGACGGTAATAGTTTCATGAAAGCAGCATCTACTCCCGCGTCCGATCCGCTGGTCGTGTCCGTGGGCGGCACACACTTATCGGCGGCGTTGGACGGAACCTACCAGGGCGAGACGGTGTGGAACGACGAATTTGGCGCGTCCGGCGGCGGATATAGCGTTCTATTCAACAAGCCCTTCTACCAGCTTGCGGCAGTGAAGGGAAATAAGCGCGGCGTACCGGATGTCGCTTATAGCGGCGATGTGAACGGAGGAGTATTGACCGCCTGGAGCCAGGGAGACCCCGCCAATATCGGCAGCATTTATATTTTCGGTGGAACCAGCGCAGGCTCGCCACAGTGGGCCGGCCTCCTGGCGCTCGCCGATCAACGTGCCGGATTCGACCTCGGTTTCGTCAATCAAGGTTTGTATGCAATGCAATTGATTCCCGCCGTGCGTTCCGCTTCCTTCCACGATGTCACCAGCGGCAACAACGGTATCACTGCCTCCGACTCGAATGGCAATCCCGTAACGATTACCGGTTACACCGCTGCGAATGGTTGGGATCCCGCGACAGGCTTGGGTTCTCCTAAAGGAATCACGTTTGTTGATAACCTCATCCGATTTGCTTCGCCGGCTGACGGATTCATCGGGATTCTCGAAGGTGGACCGCTCTCAATCGGGCACGTGTCGCATCCCGGCCGAAACCGGCCGGACTAAAATTGAAGATCTATCCTCGTGTTGATCGGCAATTTTGTTCAACTTGAACCGTTGCAACTTCATCATGTCGATGAGCTTGCCGCGGCATCTGCCGCCGACCCGTCTCTCTATCAGTGGAGTCCTGTTCCGCAAGGGGCGGCGGCAGCGGCCATCTATGTAAGAACGGCCCTAAGTTGGCGTGAGGCGGGAACCGCCTTTCCTTTTGTCATCCTCCGCAAAGAGGACAACAAGATAATCGGCTCAACCCGCTTCTGGAACTTGGAGCATTGGCAGTGGCCAGAAGGTCACATCCGGCACGGCCGGCAACACCCGGATGCATGTGAGATTGGGTATACCTGGTTAACGGCATCCGCTATACGTACCGCTGCAAATACGGAGGCGAAGTTCTTGCTGCTTTCTCATGCTTTCGAAAAGTGGCAAGTGCTGCGCGTCTGTCTACACACCGATTTACGGAATAAAAGATCTCAAACCGCTATCGAGCGCATAGGCGGGCGCCGGGAAGGCGTGTTGCGCTCGCATCGGATGGCTGCCGATTTCACTCCGCGCGATTCAGTACGCTACTCCATTTTGGAGAGCGAATGGCCGGAAGTAAGAACGCGTTTCAACGATCTGCTTCGCCGTTAGGCCCGGATTCGCGCGTTAGATGTAGCTCAGCCAAGGATCGCGACGGCGCTGCTTTACATTCGCGAACCAGCGGCAGAGCGGGTACAACGCCATGACAATGCATAGCCAGAACAAATAAACAATCGGCAGCGAAAATCCCCATCCCGGCGGAAAGGTAAACGGGAACTGAGCCAAAGTGGGCGATTCAAACATCCCGCGGATGTGCCCATAACGCGCGTAACATACGACGACGGCAACCAGATGCAGCAGCGGAATATGCAGCAAGAAAAAAACAGCGGCACTTTGCCGAACGCTAGCGCGGGATGAAGCAAGCGTGGCGTGCGTCCATCCACAGCCCACAGAAAAATCAGTGCCGGGCCGAGCGTCATTAGAAGAAACAAAAGAGAAGGCGGATATTTGTTCGTATTCAGAAATGACAGGGCCGTGAAGGCTGCGGATTTTTGCGCGCTCCATTTAACTGGATCGCCGTAAACATCGATGCCGCGGAGAACCAGGAAGGAAGCAATGGAAGCCAATCCAATACGCAGCAGAAACGCTTGCCGGCGCTGCGCGCTCCACGCATAAATTTGCCCGAGACCATATCCGACTGCCGTCACTCCAACCCATGGGATCAGCGGATATGAGACGAATACCGCATGTTCGGGCGCCTTCACGATGAAATTTTGTCGATGCAAAATCGTCCAGATCGGACTCGACGATTGAATCGGGTCCAGCAGATTGTGCCCGGCAATCATTGCGAGCCCGAGCGCGGTGGTCAACCACGGGGGCAGGTGGACGAGCGCCGAAAGGACGATCATCGCCCAGCCAAGCGCCCAAAGCACATTCGGAACTGTCACGTGATAGTCGAAATTGAATTGGAATCCCAGGCAGCGGAGCAGCGTTAGCTCCAGAAAGATCAGCCACAAGCCCCGTGTAAATAAGAATTGCGACAACTGGCGCTTGGATTTTCTGCGCAACGACAAATACGCGCCAGTGCCCGTGAGCAGGAAGAAGACTGGCGCGCAAAAATGCGTGATCCACCGCGTGAAGAATAGAGGAATCGTTGTTTGAGCCAGATTCGTAGGATTCACGCCAGGAACCCCAAGAAAATCGCGCGTGTGGTCCAGCGCCATGAGAATCATGATCACGCCGCGTAGCAGGTCGATCGATTCAAGTCGGAATCTACCCGCCGCCGCGGCTAAGTCTTGCGTGTGTGCCGCACGGCCCGATGCGGGGGTGGTAACCATCACAGGATCATAGCTGAATGTTATACTTCGCGCACACCCCGAAAGGAATCTGACGAATGCCTAAATACATGATTGAAAGAAGCATGCCCGGCGCCGGCGACCTGACGCCACAGCAGCTTCAGGCGGCTTCACAAATGTCTTGTGCGGTGCTTCGCGATCTTGGACCACAAATCCAGTGGCTGGAAACCTTCGTAACACCCAATAAGGTCTATTGCGTCTTCATTGCACCGAACGAAGAAATGATCCGCGAACACGCGCGGTTAGGAGGCTTTGCGGCCGATTCCATTGCAGTTATCACGGACGTCGTGGATCCTTCGATGGCGGAATCGTGTAGCGCGGTAATCGGAGCGCGTTCGTAAGCACATGCGCCTGTTCGCCCATCCCTGTCCGTGAAGATCACCTCAGTCGAAACATTTATCTTGCACGTGCCAGTCACGCGCCAGGGCATCGCCGATAGCACGCACCGTCTAACGCATTGGGGCGTGCCTGGCGTCATCATTCGGACCGATGAGTCTCTATCCGGCTTTGGCTACACCGGGACACATGCACACCTTGCGACCGATCGACTGATTACGCAGTTTATTGATGAAAGCTACGCGCCTTTACTGATTGGCAGCGATCCGCTCGAAGTACGTTCGCTGTGGGGCAAGCTGCTACATCATCCTCCACTACAGTGGGTGGGCCGCGCCGGAATTTCCCATCTCGCGCTGAGCGCGGTCGATATCGCGCTTTGGGATCTGAAGGCGAAGGCGGCTCAAGTTCCTCTCTGGAAACTGCTCGGCGGTTCCGGTGAGAAAAAAATTCGCGCCTATAACACGGACGGTGGATGGTTGAACTGGAGCGTCGATCAACTTGTTGCGGACGCCAAAACTCTGGTCGACTCCGGCTATCGCGGCGTCAAGATAAAAGTAGGAACGGGCCGCGTACACGAAGATCTGCAGCGCGCACACGCCGTTCGAGAAGCCATTGGGTCCGGCATCGACTTGATGGTGGATGCCAACGGCCGATGGCTTTTTCCGGACGCTTTTGATTTCTGCAGAAGAGCCGCCGATTTACATCTCAAATGGCTGGAAGAACCGATCTGGTACGACGATGTTGAGGGGCACAGTCAATTAGCCGCTCGCGGCGGAGTGCCAATCGCCTTAGGCGAACAGCTCTACACCGTTGATCATTTCAAACAGTTTCTGGCGGCGGGCGCAGTGGATTTTGTTCAGCCCGATGCGGTGAGGCTGGCTGGCATCACCGAATGGCTGCTGGTGGCGGATCTTGCATTTGCCTACCGAAAGCCCGTGGTTCCACATATCGGCGATATGGCGCAAGTACACTTGCATCTTGCGATAGCCCACCCGTCTTGCGATTTGCTCGAATATATCCCCTGGCTGAAAGATTGTTTTGAAGAACCCGCGGCCGTTTCCGAAGGCTACTTCGCGACTCCCTGGCAGCCGGGCGCGGGGTCAACCATCCGGCCACTAGCGTTCGATCGGTATCGAGTGGGTTAACCTTACACCTTTTGTGTAAGCATCTTTTCTAAACGCGACACTTCCAGCGGGTTGACTCTGCGCTTGACATGCAAGGCGCAGCTTGCCTATAATCAGGCAAGTAATTACTTGCTTATCGAACATGGCAGAGCACCGCGACACCGACATCCTATTTAAGGCCCTGGCCGATCCGAGCCGGCGCAAGCTGCTGGACCTGCTGCATGCGCACGACGGCCGCACACTCAACGAGCTGTGCGAACACCTGGATATGACGCGGCAGGGTGTGACGCAGCACCTGGACCTGCTGGAGGCGGCGAACCTAGTCGCCACCGTGCGGCGCGGCCGTGAAAAGCTGCACTTCCTCAATCCGGTGCCGCTACAGGAAATCTACGAGCGCTGGATTGCCAAGTTCGAAAAGCCGCGCCTCAAAGCGCTTTCAAATCTGAAAAAACGACTGGAGAAAGACAATGCCTAGATCAACCTTTGTTTACGTGACCTACATCCGTACCACGCCGGAGAAGCTGTGGTCGGCGCTGACCGACGACGTGGAATTCATGAAGCAGTATTGGTTCGGCGTTCACTGCGAAAGCCAGTGGACGGCGGGATCCCCCTGGAGGATGGTGTACCCCGACGGCCGTCTTGCCGACGCCGGCGAGATCGTCGAGGCCGAGCCGCCGAGGCGGTTAGTGATTCGCTGGCAGCATCAGGACAAGCCCGAGCTCAAGACCGAAGGCGAGTCGCTCTGCACGATGGAACTCGAACTCAGCGGACCGGCGGTCAAGCTCTCCATCACTCACACCATCGAGCGCGAACCCTCGAAACTCATCGAGGCAGTGTCTGGCGGCTGGCCAAAGGTCATTTCCAATCTGAAGTCGCTGCTGGAGACCGGCTCTGCCGTTCTGAACGACCCTTATCCGATTGAGAGCGCTCATTCAGCGAAGAAGTAACCATGGCCTCGATCTTCGGCCAATTTATGGTGTGACGTCTAGCGCCACGAGCCCTACTCACTTTCCACCGGCCCAGGTCGATTGAATGGCCGCAATGCGTACGGAAATCTTGCCGGCCTGTCCGCCTTTGGCGTAGACTTCGAGACCGCCCGCGTCTTCCGGCGGAAAAACGAGGTTGGTACTCGCGAGCCGCCCATCGCCTGCAAAGATCTCAACGGAATTGCGATCTACCAGTACGTTCAACCGCAAGATAGGCTCCTGCAAAACTAGAGCCGCCTCGATCCGGTGGGGGAATTCTTTGTTGAAAGTCGTCAGCCCGGAATCAGTCCGGTCTAAGAACAACATCCGCGCGCTACGGTCGTAGCCTATGGTCGTGAAGCGATCGCCCTTCTTGAGAATTCGCCAACCAACCTCCTGCGCCGTTCCCAATGGAATTTCTGCCTTAAGTTGAAAGGTACGGCCCTTCGTCATCTGCAGCTTTGTGGTTAACCAACGATTCACAGTCTCGACAGTTCCCGTCACACTCGTGGCTTCAGTTTCTTTCCGCTCGAGGCGGCGAAGCGGATCGATGGGCGTTTGTACCAGCCGCATTCCTTCCGGAGTTTTTCTCAGCCGAAGGCTGCGCGGAAACGTCATCTGCCCGCGCCAAGGACTCGTCGGCAGATCTTTCGCGTACTGCCAGTTGTTCATCCATCCGACCATCACAGTGGCGTGGCCGCGCGGCAGATTGTTAAATGTAAGCGCGCAGTAACAATCCTTGCCGTAATCGGTCCACATTGTCTTTGAAACCGGGTTATCGTTTGTGAAGCGCGTTCCATCGAAGCTGCCGACGAAATACTGTTCGCCCGATCCTCCTTGCAGCGCGCCGGGATTTAAGCCAATCTTCAGCACCCAACGCGTCTCGTTTTGTGCGCCCTCAAGCGGCAACTCGAACAGCTCCGGACACTCCCACTGACCACCGGTTGCGCCCGCCGGCCCGAAGTCACTCAGTAACGACCAGCGCCGTAGATCCGTTGAGCCATAGATGCGAACCTTATAATCGTTCGGCAGCGCCACTACCATCACCCAGCGCGCCGCCTGCCGCGACCAGAATACCTTCGGATCGCGAAAGTCCGACATGTGCAAATCGAGTACCGGGTTCCCTGAGTATTTCGTCCACGTCCGCCCGCGATCGTTGCTGAAAGCCAGATTCTGCGTCTGCAACGCCGGCTGTTCCTTATTCTTCGGTGTGTGTCCCGTATAAATCGCAACCAGACAGGGCTTGCGATCCACGCACAATCCGCTGGTATTTTGTTCGTCTACAACAGTGCTGCCGGTGAAGATCATGATGCCGTTCTCTTCAGGAATTGCAGGTGGCAACTGCTCCCAGTGCAATAGATCCCGGCTCACCGCATGACCCCACGTCATATGTCCCCACTGATCCCCGAACGGGTTGTATTGAAAGAACAAGTGATACTCACCCTCGAAGTACACCAGCCCATTTGGATCATTGGTCCAGTGTTCGCGCGGTGAAAAGTGGTACTGCGGCCGGTAAGGCCGATCGTAAGACGCCGAATTCGAACCAGGCTGAGCTAGCAGAGCTGGACCGGCAGCCAGCAATAAAAGAATGAGTCGCAACCAAAACCTCCTCTACCGGGAAGCATACTTCGACTAACCCGCTATCGTCATCGATCGGTTGGCTTCTCGAGATCGGCCTTCTGTGTCCACAGGCACGAAAGATATCTTCGGTATTGCCAGAACAGAAAAATCCAGAGAAGTGTGGCGAGTATGGCGAGCTGCGCCATCTCCGGCTGCATTGTGATGTGGTACATCACGATGTTTGCGATAACGGGAGCGAGGAGCACGAGCGCCAGAACCACGTAGCGGTTAATCAGAAGCAGGATGCCCGAGAGCAGTTGTGCCGCCGCGATCAGGTAGACGTAATGCGACGCGAGAAGAGAGCTCAGAAACTGTCCTGCGACTCCCGATGGCAGTTGCGCGGGAAGGAAGCTCAAAAATCCGTTTGACCCGAACAGGCAAAACATCAGTCCGAGAAGTATCCTTGCGACCAGAACGGCAATTTTCACTAGTGTTCAACCCCCAATTAAGAGAGTAACTTTTTGCAGGTAATCCGCGCTAGCCTCCAACAAATCGCGATGTCTCGCTACTGAAGGCTGATAGCTGACGGCTTTTTAGTGCATATACCATCCGCCATCCACGTTCAGACTCTGGCCTGTCATCCCGTCACTCAACTCACAACTTAGAAACAGACAAACGCGGGCAACGTCGAGCGGCCCAAGACGCCGCTTGATCGATTGACGGGTGAGAAAGTCCTGTTCGTCGGCCGGCGACACAAAATGCTTCTCCGATTCGGTTTGGATTGCGCCGGGCGTCACGCAATTGACGAAAATGTTGTACTCGGCCAACTCGCGCGAGAGCGCTCGCGTGAGCCCGATCACGCCGCCTTTCGAAGCGACATAGTGCGCCATGTTCGCGGTTCCCAGGTGAAACGTCACGGATGCAATATTCACGATCTTGCCCGTTTTTCGCGCAATCATTTGCGGCAGAACAGCCTGCGTCATGTGGAAGATGCTCTTGACGTTGACGTCTTGCATCTCGTCCCACTGTTCCGGTTTCATACCCACAAATCGCTGGCGCGGAAAAATGCCCGCATTGTTGATGAGAATGTCGGCAGCGCCGAATTCTTTTTGCCCACGCTCGATTGCGGCGTCAATTGCAGAGCGGTCGCGCACGTCCAGCGCGATCGCGAGCGCTCGTCCGCCTGCGGATTCAATCGCCGCGGCGCTCGCCTGATTCTGCGCGTCATTTCGATCTAACATGAGCACCGCAGCGCCTTCTTGCGCAAAAAGTTGCGCCACACCCTGCCCAATACCGGTGGCGGCGCCCGTAATCACAGCTACTTTCGATTTCAAAAGCATGAAGAAACGATCTTAGCGCCTCCCCCTTAGTACCCACGCGAATTTCTACTGGCGACAAGCATCTTCGATTTCTGCTAGGATGACCCCGGAGTATCTCTATGGACCGCCTTGAAGAACTCAAAAATAAATATCAAGCCGCACTCGCGACGATCAAGCAGAAAGGTGTCGTTCTGAGCCATCTGCACGTACAAGACAACAAACTTTTCATTCAAGGGTCTGCTCCGTCGGAACAGATCAAGAACGACGTTTGGAATCAGATCAAAGCGGCGGATGCGCAATTTAGCGATGTCACCTGCGATTTGCAGGTCGATACAAGCTTGCCGCAGCCACAAGCGGCAGCAGCAGCCGCTGCGGCAGCGGGCGGGGATGGAGGCCGCACCTATACCGTGAAGTCAGGGGATACGCTTTCGAAAATCGCCAAAGAATTCTACGGCAACGCGAACGAGTACAACAAAATCTTTGAAGCGAATAAGGACAAGCTCAGCAGCCCGGATCGAATCAACGTCGGACAAACGCTTACTATTCCCTAGGTTTGACCCACTAGGTTGGCCCAAAACGATCTACTCATTGAAGCAGCGCGCTCGGCTCGAGAGCGCGCCCACGCCCCCTTTTCGAAGTTTAAGGTGGGCGCCGCCATCGAGGACCAAGATGGCCGCATCTATACGGGATGCAATGTCGAAAACGCGAGTTACGGCCTTACGATGTGCGCCGAACGAGTTGCCGTATTCAAAGCCGTGTCGGAAGGCGCGTCTAAGTTAATTCGCGTTGCGGTTGTTACGGATACAAACGAGTTGACGCCTCCATGCGGCGCTTGCCGGCAGATTCTTTGGGAATTTTGTGGGGATGCCGAGTTGATTCTCGCGAATCTGGGCGATGCGCGCGAACGGTTGTCTATTGGTCAAATTTTCCCCCGACCGTTCGATAGTTCTTTTCTCTAAGGAGGCCGATTGCCAATCGGCCTGCACGCTGCCAGGCTGCCCTACATGCTACGTTAGTGGCTGATTCATGGCCTGGTTCACACGTCAAAAGCCGCCGATTGAAGAGGCGCCGCCCGATGACGGCGAGAAAAGCGTACGCACCGAAGGCCTCTGGCAGAAATGCGATTCCTGCGGTCAGATCATCTGGCGCAAGACGGTGGAAGAGAATCTGCAGGTATGTCCGAAGTGCGGGCATCATTTCCGCATCGGCGCATTAGACCGTTTGCAGCAACTCTTCGACGGAGGCGAGTACACCGAGCATGACGCCGGCCTACGCTGGTCCGATCCAGTGGGCCTTATAGATTCCAAAGCCTATGCAAAAAAGCTTGATGAGACCCGCAACGCCACCGGCCTACCCGATGCGGTAGTTTGCGGCAGTGGGCTGTTCGATAACCGGCGGGTTCAAATTTGCGCTCTGGATCTGAAGTTTATTGGCGGCAGCATGGGCGCGGTGGTCGGCGAAAAAATTACGCGCGCCATCGAGCGGTGCCTCGCGGAACGAACTCCGCTCATCATCGTTTCGGCCTCCGGCGGGGCCCGTATGCAGGAGGGCGCTATTAGCCTCATGCAGTTGGCCAAGCTTTCTGCGGCCCTCATGCAACTCGACGAAGCGCGCCTTCCTTACATCAGCATTCTCACCGATCCGACCACCGGCGGCGTCACCGCCAGCTTCGCCATGTTAGGCGATTTGAACATTGCCGAACCGGGGGCGCTCATCGGATTTGCCGGCCCGCGCGTTATCGAGCAGACCATTCGGCAGAAACTGCCCGATGGCTTCCAGCGTAGCGAGTTCTTGCTCGAACATGGCTTTCTCGACGCCATCGTCAAGCGAAACGATTTGAAAAACTATGTTTCTAACGCTTTGAACTTTTTCTTGGGATAGCCCCGGCCGGCGCCGCGTGCGCTTTCCAAAATGCATCGACTACAAGCTTTTCCATATTCGCCGGCAACTCTTTGCCCGACACCGGAAATATTTTCCGGAATATCATCGGACCAAGCAGCAGCGCCGCGCCAACCGAAATATCAAGATCCGCAAGCAGTCCTTCCCGGATGCCGCGCTTCAACAAATGCGTGATCTGCCGGATGGGCGGCTCCATCACACGCGCACGCCAGGCATGGCCAAACTCCTTATGGCGCGCAGCGTAGGCGATCAGATGCGGCATCATCCGCTGCTGCTGGTCGGATACTTTCGGGGCAGGCTGATAGCCCAGTAGCGCTTCTAGATCCGCTCTTACATCTCCCGAATCGAACACCGGCCGGTCATCTACTTCATGAAGCTTGGCAAGGACGTCCAGACAGAGCGCTTCTTTGTCCGCCCAGTGTTTGTAAATGGTCGCTTTGCTGACTCCCGATTTTTCGGCGATGGCATCCATACTCGTCTTATCGATGCCGCGTTCGCTGAACAAATCGAGCGCAGCCCGAAGCACACTCTCATGTGCTTCGGCGCTGGGTGTTCGTGCCATGGCTTCAGATCTGGATTTTCGAAAACGAGTAGCTTCCGGCGAGTAGCAGCAAGACCGCGACTGCCGAAAGCGCGATTACGTCTGTAACGGCGCTGAAGTGCGAAAATCCGAGGAACGCAGCGCGCAAGCCGTCCACACCGTACGAGAGCGGGTTAAGACGCGTGAGCACGCTCAGAAATTTTGGCAGATTGTTCAGCGGGAAGAGCGCTCCCGATAGAAAGAACAACGGCATGACCAGGAAATTCATCACAAGCTGAAAGCCTTGCATGTCCTGCAGCGTGGAGCCGATAGCGGTACCGAGCGCGCCGAACACGAGCGCTACGAGCGCCATGAAAAGTAAGGCTTTGGGAACGGCGATCCAGCTTGCCGGACGAAACCCGGCGATCAAGCACACGACCAGAACCAACAAACCCTGGATAATGGCCGTGGTAACGCTGCCCAATGTCTTGCCGATCATGATCTGAATGCGCGGTACGGGAGCCACTAGCGTCTCCTTAAGAAATCCGAATTGGCGGTCCCATAGCAATCCGATTCCCGCAAAAACGGAAGAAAAGAGAATCGTCATTGCAACGATGCCCGGCGCCATGAACTGCAGGTAGCTTCCCTGCCCCGCCTTTTGAAAGATCGGTCCAAGACCGAATCCGAGTGCGAACAGATAAAGAGTCGGCTGCCCCAGCGAGGCGATGACCTGCACGCGCGACCGCTTGTAGCGGAGCAGTTCGCGCAACCAAAGAATATAAATTGTTTTCATTTTTCCTCTATCGCCTCCACATCTTTCCGAACTGCCGCATCTGATCGGCCGAAGTCGCGCGTTCGTCACGAATCGTCGAACCGGTCAGCGCCAAAAACGCTTCTTCGAGCGAAGTTGTGTTGGTTTGCTGTTTCAACTCGGCAGACGAGCCTAGCGCCACGATTTTCCCGTGATCGATCACCGCGATCCGCTGCGCCACTCGATCGGCCTCGTCCATATAGTGTGTCGTCAGAAAAACCGTCACTCCTTCGCTTTCGTTCAGCAACTTGACTTGCGTCCAAAGTTGATTGCGGCTCTGCGGATCGAGGCCCAGTGTGGGCTCATCCAAAAATAAGATTGTCGGAGCGTGCAACAGCCCGCGAGCGATCTCGAGCCGGCGTTTCATGCCGCCCGAAAACGTTTTCACCAGGTCGCCGCGCTTTTCCCAGAGATCGAACAGCTTCATCACCATTTCCGTGCGCTCGCGCCGCCGCTTGCGAGGCACGTGATAGAGCACGCCGTGCAGATCCAAATTCTCGAATGCAGTCAGTTCGCCATCGAGACTCGGATCTTGAAATACGATCCCGATGTTCTGCCGCACCTGCATCTGCTGGCGCTGCGGATCGAACCCGTTCACCTGAATTTGCCCGCCACTTGGTGTGAGCAGCGTAGTCAGCATTTTGATAGTAGTCGTTTTCCCGGCCCCATTCGGCCCGAGGAATGCAAAAATTTCGCCTTTTTCGACATGGAAAGAAACGTCGT
>Ga0081455_10003553_pt1 | contig 17891 bp, 17 predicted proteins | sample TabmetS3T2R1_FD_70207 | JGI IMG/M metagenome (GOLD analysis project Ga0081455, IMG submission 70207) | Tabebuia heterophylla rhizosphere microbial communities from the University of Puerto Rico - S3T2R1 | ecosystem: Host-associated > Plants > Roots > Rhizosphere ...
GCGCGCGGATCGCCTCCCACGCGATGATCGCGACGCCGGGAAGCGCGAGCGCGATCGTGACCACGAAGAAGAGGAATCCCGTTGCCGCCGCGGCGTCGGCGCTCACGTCGAGCCGGGTCAGGAAGTCGATGAAGAACGCCTCGCGGACGGCCAGCCCGTTGATCGTGAAGGGGACGAGCATGACGAGGAACAGCAACGGCCCGAGCACGAAGTAGGGCTCGGGCGAGAGGCCGAGGCCGAGCGCCTCGCCGCACAACCAGATCGAGAAGATCCGCGCGACCTGGATCCCGAGCGTGAGCACGAAGACCGCGACCATCGCGCCGATGTGCTCGCGGAAGCCGTGCATGCCTTCGTACAGCGCGCGAATCGGCCGCTCCGCGCGCACGCGCGCGAGCAGCCTCCCGGTCCAGCCCAGCCAGCTCCGCGCACGCCGCGAGAAGATCAGGAAGCCGCCGACGACTGTGCCGACGACGAAGATCGCCTCGATCCAGAGGTAGCCACCGATGTCGTACTCGCCTGCGGCGAGTGCGAGCCCAACTGCGGCAAGCAGCAGCGTCGCGGCGCCGCCGATCGCCCGCTCGAGCACGACCGAGCCGGCGATCGTCCCGGTATTCCCGGGATGGCGCCGTGCCGTCTCGTAGATGCGCGATGCGTCACCGCCGATCGCGGTCGGTAGCACCTGGCTGGCCGCGTACGAGACGAAGTAGGCACGGGTGAGCCAGCCCAGCCGGTCGTGGATGCCCTTCGCATCGAGCAGCCACTTCCAGCGCAGCGCCATCGGCCAGGTCGTCACCAGCGCGATCGCGACGGCGGCGGCGAAGTAGCCGACCTTCGTGTCGGCGAGGATCTCGATCGTCCGCGAGAGATCGATCTTCCAGATGACGTAGGCGGCGGCGAGCCCGGTGACGAGGAGGGTCAGGATGACCCTGAGGCGGCGACTCATCCGGTGAGGCGTTCGTGGACGCGGCGCAGCGCCGCGACGGCGTCAGCGATGTCGTCGTCGGAGTGGGCCGGCGACAGCGGCAGCGAGAGCACCTCGGCGCCGGCGCGCTCGGCGACGGGCAGTTGCGGCGGCGGGTCGAGGAGCTCGCGGTAGGCGGTCAGCGTGTGGACCGGCAGGAAGTGGATGCTCGTCGCGATGTTCTCCTCGGCGAGGAGCCGCGCGTAGTCGTCGCGGGTCCCGCCCGCCGCCCTGGGGTCGATGCGGACGGCGTAGAGGTGGAGGGCATGTCTGTCGCGGTCGTCGCGGGCGAGCGGCCTGATCCCGTCGAGCTCGGCCACTGCCTCGTCGTAGGCCGCGAACTGCCGCTCTCGGCTGGCGCGGTGGTCATCGAGCTTCTCGAACTGGACCAGAGCGATCGCGGCCAGGACATCCGAGAGATTCGCCTTGTAGCCCGGGACGGTGATGTCGTACAGCGAGCCACCCGAACGGCGCATCAGCCGAAGCTCCTCGAGGGCGCTGGCCAGGTCGTCGCGGTTGGTCGCGACGAGGCCGCCCTCGCCCGCGGCGACGTTCTTCGTCGCGTAGAGCGAGAAGCAGGTCAGGTCGGAGAGCCCACCGAGCTTCCGGCCGCGGTAGGCGCTCTCGAGCGCGTGCGCCGCGTCCTCGACGACGGGTAGGCCGAGTGCCCAGAGCGGTTCGAGGTCGCACGGCTGGCCCGCGAGGTGCACGGGGACGATCGCCTTCGTGCGCTCGCTGACCGCCTCTGCGACGCGCGCGGGATGGATGTTCAGGTCGGAGTCGCGGACGTCGGCGAAGACCGGCGTCGCGCCGCAGTGGACGATCACGTTCGCGGTCGCTGGCCACGTGATCGGGCTCGTGATCACCTCGTCGCCGGGCCCGACCCCTAGCGCGACGAGCGACAGGTGGAGCGCCGCCGTCCCGGACGAGACGGCGAGCACGTGCTTCGCTTCGAGGTAGGGCGCGAGCCGCTCCTCGAGCTCGGCCGCTTTCGGGCCGGTCGTCAGCCAGCCGGAGCGGATCGTCTCGGCGACAGCGTCGATCTCCTCCTCGCCGACGGCGGGCGGTTGGAAGCCGAGCATGGTTTCTCGGCGGGTGCGCAGGTCAGACGAGAGCCGCATCGGTCTGGAAGCGTATGAGAGCCGCCGCCGACGTCGCGCGCTCGTAGGCCTCGTCCCGGCTGTCGCCGATCGCGATCACGGCGCCGGCGCGGTCGGAGCCGACGCGGAGCTCGTCGAAGCGGAAGCCCGGGCGGCGATAGACACGCACGGCTACAACCCCCTTCGCCTGCTCCGCGTCCTCGACCCCGTCGAGGCTCACGAGCGAGCCGGGTGGGGCGACGAGGAACGCCGTCGTCGCACCGCCAACCTGTGGGAGAGGGACGGGCGGGTCGACGTGTTCGCCCAGCGCGGCGGCGAGGGCGAGCGCGTTGAGGTCGACGCCCAGCGCCGCGCGGCAGAGCTCCGCGTCGTGGCCGCCTCCCAGCCGCGCCGCGACCTCCATCACCTTCGGTCCGTCCGGATCCAGCCGGACCTGCGTATAGGTCGGACCGCTCCGGATCCCGAGCGCGGCCACCGCCTCGGCCGCGACTTTGGAGGCACCGCCGTGATCGGCGCGCGAAGGCCAGACATGCGCCAGGGCGACGCCGAACGCGGGCGGATCGGCCGTGTATCTGTCGGTCACCGTCAGCGGGACGAACTCGCCGTCCACCGAGAACGCGTTCACCGTCACCTCGGGGCCGTCAACCAGCTCCTCGACGAGCGCCGCGCCGCCCCGAGAGGCTTCGACGGCCATCGCGATCGCGGGCCCGAGATCGCGCTCGTCGCGGACGAGGCTGAGCCCGCGCTGACCCTGGCGATCGGGCGCCTTGACGACACACGGCACAGGGAGTCCTCGCTCCAGCTCCTGCACGAGCCGCCAGCGCGGCTGGGGGACCCCCGCCTCCTCCAGGCGCTCCCGCTGTCGAGACTTGGACACGGCCAGGGCGGCTGCGGCCGGCTCGAGCGGGTGCGGAATGCCCAGTCTCGCCGCAACTCTGGCGGCGATTCCGACGGGCCAGTCGATCCCCGGCGCGATCGCTCCGTCGATTCGTTCGGCCTGCGCGAGTCGGTCGATGCCCCGCTCGTCCTCGGTCGAGACGATCGCCCGCCGGTCGGCGAACGCGAATCCGGGCGCGCCGGGATCGCGATCGACCACGATCGTGTACAAGCCGCGCGCCCGCGCAGCCTCCAGCAGCCCGAGCTGGGCCGGCCCCGCCCCTAGTACGAGTAGGCGCGGGTGTCGCTCGCCTGAATCGCGCGCCACCAGGCCTCATTCTCGCGGTACCACTCGACGGTGCGTTCGAGGCCCTCCTCGACGCTCGTCCGAGCCGACCAGCCGAGCAGCCGCCTGGCCTTCTCGGTCGAGCCGAGATGCCGGCGCACCTGGCCGGGCCGCTCGTCGACGAACGACTTCAGTGACGCGGGCTTCTCGAGCAAGTCGAGGACGAGGTCGGCGATTCGCGACACCGGGACATCGACGCCGGTGGCGACGTTGATCACCTCGCCCGCGACCGCATCGAGGTCGGCTGCGATCACCGCCTCGATCGCCTCGGCGTCGTCGTCGACGAAGAGCCAGTCCCGGCTGGCGGAGCCGTCGCCATGAATCGTCAGCAGCTCGTCGGCGAGCGCCTGGATCACGAAGCGCGGGATGACCTTCTCGGGATGCTGCCTCGGCCCGTAGTTGTTGAAGGGCCGGACGATCACGATCGGTAGGTCGTACGTCGTGTGGTAGCTGTAGGCGAGCCGGTCGGCGCCCGCTTTCGTGGCCGCGTACGGGCTGCGCGGGTTGAGTGGGTGCTGCTCGTCCATGGGCAGGGACTCGGCCGAGCCGTAGACCTCGCTGGACGAGATCAGGATGAACCGCTCAACGGGCGCCTCGCGGATCGCGTCGAGGAGAACGCGCGTGCCCTGGACGTTCGTCGCGACGAACTCCGACGCGCCTTCGAGGATCGACTTCTCGACGTGGGACTCGGCGGCCGCGTTGACGATCACGTCGACCTGCTCGACGACCGAGCGCACGAGCGCCTCGTTGCGAATGTCGCCCTGGACGAAGGAGAGCCGCTCGTGCGAGCGGATGTCGGCGAGGTTCTCAAGGTTGCCCGCATAGGTCAGGGCGTCGAGCGAGACGATCTCGTACGGCGTCGCGAGCAGGAGGTGGCGAATGAAGGCGGACGAGATGAACCCGGCGCCGCCGGTGACGAGGATCCGCTTTGCCATGCCGGGAGGTTAGTGCCTCAGTCCGCAAGTTCCCGGCGTTTCCGTCTGGCGCTCGGCGAACTTCGAGCGACCGCACGGCTCGCCGGGCCAGGTCCGGGGGCCTGGCCCCGGGACACGTCCCAATGCGCCAAGAGACGGCGTCATCGCGACCCGCCCATCGGAGCAGCTTAGGAGCCGGCCAACGACAGGGCTCGCTGCAATCGCGTTTCGGCGGCGCAGGGCGGTTCTCGACGGGTCTAGCCCGGCCGCGGCCGGGGGCCTGGCCCCGGGACGCGTCTCGCCGAGACAGGTTCGGGCCGATTTACAGCTCGCGGTCGACCGTGTACAGCGGCCGTCCTTCGACATCGCGCTGGATCCGCCCCAGGTACTCGCCGATCAACGCCAGGATGAAGCCCTGGACGCCGAGGACGAAGATCACCCCGACGCCGCCGAAGAGCGGGCCGGGGAAGTTGGACTCGACGATCCAGTAGACGACGCCGTAGATGCCGAGGATGAGCGCGGCGAGCGTGCAGAGCGTGCCGAGCGCGAGGCCGATCCATTGGATCGGCTGCGGCCAGAAGCCGGCGAGCACGTGCAGGGCCAGCCGCGTCAACCGCAAGGGCGAGTAGCGGGAGGCACCGCGACGCGGCGCGTGCTGGATGTCGACCTCGACGACGCTCGCCCCGGTCGAGAGGACGAGCGCCTTCGTGAACTTCTGCTTGCCGATCGAGCCGAGCGCCGGCTCGAGCGCCGACCGGCGATAGGCGTTGAAGGCGCAGCCGAAGTCGGAGATCTCGACGCCCGTGAACCGGCGCAGCATCCCGTTCACGAGCAGCGACGGGACGGTGCGCCCCCACGAATCCCGTCGCGCGTTCCGCCGCCCGCTCGCGACGTCGACGCCCGAATCGACCGCGGCGACGAGCTTGCCGATGTCCTCCGGCGCGTTCTGCAGGTCGCCGTCCATCGTCACGATCACGTCGCCGCGCGCGCGGACGAGCCCGGCGTGCATCGCCGGATGCTGGCCGAAGTTGCGTTTCAGCCGCACGCCGCGGATCCGCTCGTCGGCCGTGTGGGCGAGCTCCACGGCAGTCCAGGTCGCGTCGGTGGAGCCGTCGTCGACGAAGATCAGCTCCCAGGGACGCTCGAGACCCTCCAGCGCTGCGACCGTTCGACGCACGACTTCGCCCACTGTCCCGGCCTCGTTGTAGACGGTCACCACGACCGAGATTTCGGGCGACATGCCATCGAGCCTACAATTGGTGCCCCGTGGACGCCGCCGCCCTACTCGCCGAACGAGTCCAGGAGCTCCGAGACGACCGTTCACACGGCGCCAGCTGGATGGCGCGGCGGGCCGTGGAGACCCTCGCGGAGCTGACCGAGCTCGAGGCCGATACCTGTGGTGACCTCTTGGACCGACTCAGGGAAGCCGGTCGCCAGCTCGCGGCCTGCCGCCCCGGCGTGGGAGCCGTCGCGGGGGCCGTCGGGCGAGTGCTCGCCGCCGCGGGTCACGAGTCCCACCTCGAGCTAGACGATCTCCGCCGTCTGACCCAGGAGGAAGCGCAGGCGCTCGACGATGCGCGCCGCCGCGCCGCCGCCTCGATCACGATCCAGCTCCGGGACCGCTTGGACGGGGCGACGGTCGTGACCCACTCGGCCTCGGGGACCGTTCGAGAGGCGTTCCAACAGAGCGCGCCGGCCAAGGTGATCTGCACCGTCTCCGAGCCGATCGGAGAGGGACGCGACTTCGCCGACGAGTGGCGGGTGGCAGGCCTCGACACCGAGCTCGTCGACGACGCGGATGCACCCGACCGGGTCGCGGACGCCTCGCTCGTCCTGATCGGCGCGGACACCGTCTTCCGGGACGGCACGATCTGCAACAAGGTCGGGACGATCCCGCTCGCCAAGGCGGCGGCGGATGCCGGCGTCCCCACCGTCGTCGCAGCGGAGGTGATCAAGCTCGCGCCGGTGCCGGGGAGCCAGGCGCCCGAGCTCGCCGACATCGAGCGATCCCTGTTCGAGCTCGTCCCGCCCGACCTGATCAGCCAGGTCGTGACCGAGGAGGGCACGTTCGAGCCGGACGACATCGCGGCGCTCGTCGACCGCGTGCCGTTCCTCCAGGAGGGCTACGCGCTCGTGATGCCGGTGAGCGCCAGCCGCGGCTAGCGGCCTTTCGCTGAAAGTCTCACAACTTTCAGCGACCCTATCGAGACCGGGCTCGGGCTACGCCCGAGCGCGGCCCAGTTGCTTTGCGTCACTTCCTTCACCCGATGCCGCAGCGACGGAGCGGGCAAAGCCCGCTCCGCGTCGACTGAGATATTGCTACGCAGCTTCCAGGGCGAGCTCCTGCTCCTCCGCCGGCTGTTCCTGCCGCCGGATGCGGCGTGGGATCAGCAGCGAGATGAGCGAGCCCACAGCGACGACGATCGCCCCGACCCAGATCGCCGGCGAGAGCCCGTCGACGAAGGTCTGCGGAGACTCGTAGCCGCCGTAGTGCGAGAACACCGTTGCCAGGACGGCGACGCCGAAAACGCCGCCGACCTCGCGGATCGCGTTGTTCGCGCCCGACGCCTGCCCCTCCTCGTCGGGGCGCACCGCCGAGAGGACGACGTTCGCAACCGGTGCGAAGAACATCGCCATCCCGGCGCCGCTGAGGATGAACGGGACGACGAGCTCGGTGTACGGCACGTCTGGGGTCGAGACCGCGGCCAGCCAGCCGAGACCGATCGCCTGGAGCGCGAGGCCGCCGGCCATCAGCGGCCTTCCGCCGATGCGATCCGACAGGGCTCCGGCGATCGGCGCGACGATCATCGGCATCGCCGTCCACGGCAGGACCCGCAGGCCGGCGCCGAGCGGCGAGTGGCCCTGAACCGTCTGCAGGAACTGGGCCAGCAGGAAGATCGAGCCGAACATCCCGAAGTACATGAGCAACGACGCGCCGTTCGCGGCCGCGAACGCTCGGTTGCGGAAGAAGCGCATCGGCAGCATCGGCGCCGGCGAGCGAAGCTCCCAGACGACGAACGCAGCCGTCAGAACCGCGCCGAGCCCGAGCGCCGCCACGATCTGCGGGCTCGTCCAGCCGTCGCCGTTCCCGTTCACGAGGCCCCAGACGAGGCCGAAGAGCCCTGCGCTCACCAGCGCCAGGCCTGGTAGGTCGAGCCGGGTAGCCGGGCCGCGGCTCTCGTGGAGGAACCCGAAAGCGAGCGGCACGAGCACGATGCCGATCGGGACGTTGAGCCAGAAGATCCACTGCCAGGCGATCCCGTCGACGACCGCCCCGCCGACGAGCGGCCCGGAGGCGACCGCGAGGCCCGCGATCCCCGACCAGGCTCCCAGCGCGAGGCCGCGCTTCTCCTTGGGGAAGGCCTCGCTGAGGATCGTCAGCGTCAGGGGCGTGACGATCGCGCCGCCGACGCCCTGGATGGCTCGGGCGACGATCAGCGCGTCCATGCTCGGCGCAAGGGCCGCAGCGGCGGAGGCGCCGGTGAAGAGTGCGAGGCCGGCGACGAACATGCGCCGGCGGCCGAAGCGGTCCCCGAGCGCCGCGCCCGTGAGGAGCAGGACTGCGAAGGTCAGCGTGTAGGCGTTGACCGTCCACTCCAGCTCCTCGAGCGAGGCGCCGAGGTCGGTGCGGATCACCGGCAGCGCCGTCGAGACGACGAGGTTGTCGAGCACGACCATGAAGAGCGCCAGCGAGGTGATTACAAAGGTCCAAAGCGTCCTTGGAGCCTGCATGTCGGTTCTCCTGTTCTGGTAGTGATCCATCACTTACTTTCGAACGAAAAAAGAGAAGGGCTCATGCCCCGTCCTTGCAGCCCTCGATGAGGCGGTCGGCCCAGTCGATCTCGGCATCGCGAACGCCCATCGCGGCGATGACGTTGATCAGCATTCCGGCGGCGAAGAACTCCGAGATTCGCGTGCCCGACTCACCGCTCACCTCTTCCACGAAGCGAACCAGCTCGCCGTAGCCCTCGCGGGCCACCTCGCCGACCGCGGGCTCGTCCGACGCGGCGTACATGTGCATCTGGAGCTTCAGCCGGTCCGAATCGCCCTCGAGCAGCGCGATGTAGGCGTCGCCCATCGCCGAGAGCGCTTCCTCTCCCGACTTGCCGCGAGCGGCCTCGGCCCAGGCCTCGCGAACCTCGCGCATGCAACGCCGGCAGGCCTCGGCAAAGAGCTTCTTCTTCGTGCCGAAGAGGCGGAAGACGTACGGCTGCGAGATCCCCGCGCGCCGGGCGATGTCCTCGGTGGAGGTTCCGTGCAGCCCATTGGCGGCGAACTCGATCAGCGCGGCGTCGAGGATGCTCTCGCGCCGCTCCTCCGCCGACCTTCTCGTGGTTGTCGTTGCTGCCATGCTTGTAAGTTACTACTCACTTACAAGTCTGTCAAGACCGAGCAGACGCGCTCGATGTCCTCCTCCGTCAGGCGGTTGTGGAATGGCAACGCGAGTCCCCGCTCGAACGCGGCGTCGGCGCCCGGGAACGGGCCCTGATCCTCGTACGCGGTGAGCCGGTGGAGCGCGTAGGTGCCGATCTGGGCCTGAATGCCCGCCTCGTGGAGCGCGTCCAGCGCCTCGTCGCGGCGCTCGAGCAGCACGACGTACGCCTGGAGCCCGTGGCGGTCGCCCGGGTCGGAGCTCGGCGTCTCAACGACTCCGGCAAGTCGTTCCGTGTACGACGCGGCGAGCCGCTCGCGCTCCGCGAGCAGCGCATCGAGCCGCCTGAGCTGGGAGCTCCCGACGGCACAGAGGATGTCCGGCAGCCGATAGTTCAGGCCCGGCGCGGGCATGTCCGTCCCGCGCCAGCCGTGGTGGCGCAGGCTCCTGATCCGCTCGGCGAGCTCGCCGTCGTTCGTCGTCACCGCGCCGCCCTCGCCGGTCGTGACGATCTTCCGCGGGTGGAACGAGAGGCAGCCGAGTCGGCCGAGGCTCCCGCAGGCCCGGTCGCCGCGGCGAGCGCCGAGGGCTCCCGCCGCATCCTCGAGGAGCAGCACGCCCTCGGGCACGGCCGCCTCGAGCTCCGCCCAGCGCGCGGGCCGGCCGAAGAGGTGGACGACGAGAACCGCGCGCGTGCGCTCGGTCACCGCGTCGGCGACCGCCTCCGGACGGACGTTCATCGTCTCCGGATCGACGTCGACGAGCACCGGCGTCGCGCCGGCCATCGCGACGACGTTGGCCGTCGCCGGGAATGTGTAGGCGGGGACGAGCACCTCGTCGCCCGGGCCGATTCCCACGGCCAGCACGGCCAGGTGGAGCGCCGCGGTGCCGGATGAGACCGCTATCGCGTGCTCGACCTCGCACGCCTCGGCGAGCCCGGCCTCGAACTCGGCCACTTTCGGGCCCATCGTCAACTGGCCGCTCTCGAAGACCGCGGCCACCGCCGCGAGCTCCTCCTCGCCCAGATCCGGCCAGGCGAGCCGGATCACGCGGGCGTCGGCTGTCGTTCCCGGTACCACGCGATCGTCTTCGCGAGCCCCTCGTCGAGGTCGACCTGCGGCTCCCACCCGAGCTCCCGCCGCGCCTTGTCGATGTTCGGGATGCGCATCTCGACGTCGGTGTAGTGGAGCGGCCGGAACGTGACCTCGGCGTCCACCTCCATCAGCCGCCGGATCCGCACGGCAAGGTCGAAGACCGTGACGACCGAGCGCGGATTCCCGATGTTGTAGACCTCGCCGACCGCGTCCGGCCGCTCGAGCACGAGCAGCAGCGCGTCGACCAGGTCGTCGACGTAGCACCAGGCGCGAATCTGCGACCCGTCCCCGTGGATGACGAGGTCCTCGCCGGCAAGGATCGTCTCGATGAAGGCGCGGATCGCGCCGCCGCCGATCTGACCCGGCCCGTAGACGTTGAACGGCCGAATCGAGCAGGTCGGCAGCCCGAACTCGTCGTAGTACGAGTGGGCCAGGTGCTCGCCGGCGAGCTTCGAGACGGCATAGGTCCACCGCGCCTCGCCGACGGAGCCCTGCGCAGTTTCATGGACCTCCTCGACCTTGTACGCGTGCCGGCCGAAGACCTCACTGGTCGAGAAGTCGACCAGGCGCTCGACGGTGTCCTGCGTCGCGTGGGCGGCCTCGAGGACGTTGTACGTGCCGATCAGGTTCACGCGCATCGTCCGCACCGGGCTCTCGAGCACCGTGTCGACGCCTGCGATCGCCGCCAGGTGGACGATGTGCGTCGCCCCGCGAAGCGTGTCGGCGACGGCGTCCGCCTCGAGCACGTCAGCCTGGACGAACGTCAGGTTCGAATGCGCCGCGAGATCCGTGCTCGCGAGGGCGTCCCGGTGCAGGTTGTCGAGGACGACGATCTCGTTGTCGTCGATCAGCCGCCGGCTCAGCGTCGTGCCGATGAAGCCTGCGCCGCCTGTCAGCACAATTCGCTTACCGTGAAGGGGCACGCGGCGAGTCTAGTGGTGGTTCTCCTTGCGCTGGCCGCCTGCGGCGGTGACGATGAGGCGGTGCCGGCGCCGCGAACCGAGCTCACGATCTCCGTCTGGCCGGAGGGCAGGCAGGCCGGCGAGCCCCGCACCTGGACGCTCTCCTGCGACCCGCCTTCGGGCAGCCACCCGAGCCCCGAGGAGGCGTGTCGCCGACTCGCGACGCTGGACGATGCGTTCGCCCCGGTGCCGCCGGACACGATCTGCACCGCGATCTACGGCGGCCCTGGGGTCGCCGTCGTGTCGGGCGAACACGCCGGCGACCGTGTCGACGCGAGCTTCGACCGCATCAACGGCTGTGAGATCGATCGCTGGGAACGGCACGCGTTTCTCTTCCCGGTGAAGCCGGGCTCGGCCTAGGCCCATGCGATGGTTGGTCGCCGGTCTGGCGGGGCTTCTGCTCGCGCTGGCCGGATGCGGCGGCTGGGAGGGCGGCAAGACCCCCGGGACGCAAACGGTGCTCCAGATCAAGGTGTGGCCGAACGGCGAGGACCGGGGCACGCCCCAGGAATGGCGGCTGCACTGCGAGCGGTCAGGCGGGACGCTGCCCGCGCCCGAGGAGGCGTGCCAGAAGCTCCTTGCGCTGGACGATCCCTTCGCACCCACGCCGAAGGACGCCGCGTGCACGCAGATCTACGGCGGCCCGGAGGTGGCCGAGGTCGAGGGCCTGTTCCGGGGCGAGACGGTGGACGCCCGGTTCACCCGAAGGGACGGCTGCGAGATCGCCCGCTGGGACCGCCACGCGTTTCTCTTTCCGCGTCGCTAGTGCGCCTGATGGGGCACTAGTTCAGTCGGATCCGCGGGTCGACCCAGGCGTAGAGGATGTCGACCATCAGGTTGACGATGATGATCACCATCGTCGCGAAGACGATGATCCCCATGACGACGGGTAGGTCGAAGCCCTCCAGCCGCTCGATCGCGGTCTTCCCGAGCCCGGGCAATCCGAAGACCGTCTCCGTGAAGATGGCCCCGCCGAGCAGGACCCCGATGTCGAGCCCGAGCATCGTGACGATCGGCAGCATCGCGTTCCGCAGGATGTGCGACCGCATGACCATCCACTCGGGTGCGCCCTTGGCGCGGGCCGTGCGGACGTAGTCCTCGCTGCTCGCCTCGAGGACGTTCGCCCGGATCATCCTCGTGTAGAGCGCCGCGTAGAGCAGCATGAACGTCGTCCAGGGCAAGACCAGCGAGTGCGCCCAGTCGATCGGTCCGCCGCAGTCGGTACCGGGGTTGATCATGTCGCAGTACCCGCCGAGTGGCGCCAGGCCCGCCTTGTAGCCGACGAAATAGATCAGCAGGAGGCCGATCCAGACGGGATGGGCCGAGATGCCGATCAGGACGAAGATCATCCCGGTTCGGTCGAGCAGCGATCGCGGTCGCAGCGCGGAGAGGACCCCGAGCGGAATCGCAACGAGCATCCAGAAGATCACTCCACCGACGACGACGCTCGCGGTCACCGGCGCCGCGGTCGCGATCACCTCGTTGACATCCTGCCTCGTCGCGTACGACGTTCCGAGCGACTGGTGAACGACGATGCCGTTTAGGAAGTCGAGGTACTGGACGATCACCGGACGATCGAGGCCCAGCTCCTTGCGAACACGTTCGACCTGATCGGGCGGCGCCTGCGGTCCGGCCATCAGGCGGGCCGGCTCCGCCGGGACCATGAAGAAGATGATGTAGGCGACGACCGTGACGGCGAGAAACAGGATGCAGGCCCAGATGATCCGTCTGATCAGATACCTGAACATCTATCTCCGTTGACGCCCCGGGACGCCCGCAGTTGACGCCATAAGCTGATCGCCGTGCAAGCAGTGCTGTTCATCGGGGCCGGACGCCACCAGCGGCGGGCACTCGAGCGCGTTCGCGAGCTGGGCGTCCGTGTTGTCGCCGTCGACCGGAACGCAGACGCTCCGGGTCTCCCGAGGTCGGATGTCGGCGAGATCGTGGACTTCGGTAACGTCGAGGCAGTTGCCGAGGTGGGGCGCCGCCACGACGTCGACGGGGTGATGACGTTCGCGGCCGACCGGGCGGTGCCGGTCGTCGCCGGAACGGCGGAGCTGCTCGGCCTGCCTGGAATCGGGACGGAGACCGCACATCTGATGACGAACAAGATCGCCATGCGACGACGGCTCGCAGACGCGGGAGTGGAGCAGCCCCGCTTCGCCGCGCTGCGGCATCATCGCGAGATCAGGGCCGCCGCCGACGCCGTCGGCTTCCCCGCCGTCCTCAAGCCCGCCGATTCCGCGGGACAGCGCGGGCTCTTCCTCGTCCTCTCGATCGACGACATCGAGCGCCACCTCCACGCCGCGCTCGCGCAGTCCATCGACGAGGAGGCGATCCTCGAGAGCTACCACGCGGGGCTCGAGGTCAACGGGCTGCTCGTCGCCCGTGGCGGCGAGATCACGGTCGTCACCCTGTCCGATCGCCGCCGGCCGCCGGGGATCGGCTTTGGCGTGGCGCTCGCCCATGTCTACCCGTCGACGCTCTACGGCGACGCGCTGGCCGAAGTCGAGCGCGTCGGGCTGGCGACGGTGCACGCCCTCGGCCTCACGGACGGCATCGCCTACCCCCAGGTGATCTGGGGCGACGACGGCGTCGCCCGGCTGATCGAGGTCGCCGCGAGGATTCCAGCCGGACAGATGGACTCAGTCGCGCGTTACGGCGTCGGGATCGACCTGATCGAGATCGCGCTCCGCCAGGCGCTGGGCGAGCGGGTGCCGGACGAGCTCGTCGCGCCGAAGCGGGAGCAGCCGCTCGCGATCTCGTTCCTGACCGCCGAGCCCGGCCCGCTTCCAACCGGCAGGCTGGTCGACGTGAGCGGGCTGGATCGGGTCCTGGCGTTCCCGGGCGTCGTCGAGGCGGACCTCTACTTCCAGGAGGGCGAGACGATCCGCCCCGTCCAGGTCGACGGCGACCGTCGCGGCTACGTGATCGCGCTCGGGGAGACGAACCTCGATGCCGTCGAGCGGGCCGAGGCTGCCGCGCGGCTCCTCGACGTCCAGGTCGCATGAGCTGCGCATTCGACCTCGAGCACTACCGTGACCTCCTGGAGGCGGGGCGGCAGGGCGGCTACCGGTTCTCGTCGTTCGACCTGGCCCCGAGCGAGGGCGACCTGCTCCTTCGCCATGACGTCGACCTTTCCCTCGACGCGGCGCTGCGAATGGCGGAGCTGGAAGCCGCGGCCGAAGTGCCGGCGACGTACTTCCTGATGACGCAGAGCGTCTTCTACAACCTCTCGTCCTCGGAGGGCGTCCGCGCCATCAACCGGCTCCGTGAGCTGGGACACGGTGTGGGCCTTCATGCGGTCTGGCCGGTCGCCGAGAAGGACGACCGCTTCGACCCGATTCTCGCCTGGCACAACCCCGAGACCGACTACATGTCCCAGCCGGTGGACGGGTTCGTCAACGTGATGCAGGCGCCGTACTTCGACCCCGAGCACTACCGCTCCGACTCGAACCAGGCCTGGCGCCACGGCTGCCCGCACGAGGCGCTCGCCCGCGGGGAGTTCGAGTGGCTCCAGCTGTTGACCCACCCGGAGATCTGGGTCTATCCGGGGAGCTCGATGGGCGAGACGATGAGCGCGATGCTCGACGCCGAGCGGGAGCGGAGACGCGGCCTTCTCGCCGAAGACCGCATCGATCTGTCGTGATCGCGGCCCGCATGAAAGAGCTTGCCCGCCATTCGGCGGTCTACGGCGTCGGCTCGCTCGTCTCTCGCTTCATCGCCGTCCTGCTGCTGCCGGTCTACACGCGGTTCCTCACGCCGGCGGATTACGGCCTGATCGAGACGCTGATCGCGCTCTCCGCGATCCTGACCGTGATCCTCGCCGCCGGCGTCAAGAGCGCCTTCTTCCGGTTCTACTTCGACGACGAAGACAAACGCCGCGTGATCCGGACCTCGTTCTGGTTCACGATGGCGAGCGGGACGGCCGGGCTCGTCGCGGGGCTGGTGCTCGCGGCGCCGATCTCCGAGCTCCTGTTCGACACTTCGTCGCACGCCAATCTCGTCCGGGCGTCGTTCGTGGGCCTGTGGGCGCACGTGAACTACGAGCAGATGACCTCGCTCTTCCGCGTCGAGCAGCGGTCGGTCGCCTACCTGATTGCGACGCTGATCAACCTCACGCTGACCATTTGCGCAACGTTGCTTCTGGTCGTCGCCCTGGACCAGGGACCGATCGGAGTGATCGTCGGCAACTTCACAGGGACGCTCCTCGTCTACCTCGGCCTCCTCGCCTACCGGCGCGAGCAGCTCGGCTTCCAGATCGATCGTCCGCTTCTGCGGGAGATGAACCGCTTCGGGATGCCGCTCGTCCCCTCGGGCCTCTTCCTCTGGGCACTCAACTTCAGCGACCGCTTCTTCCTCGTGAAGCTCGCGGGCCCGAAGGAAGTCGGCCTCTACTCGATCGGCGTGCGGATGGCCTCCGCAATCGTCCTCCTCCTGGCCGCCTTCCGGACGGCGTGGCCTGCCTTCGCGTACGCGATCGAGGACGATCACGAGGCGAGGAGGACGTACAGCTTCGTCCTCACGTACATCGTCGTGATCACGTCGTGGATGGCCCTCGCGCTCGGCGTGCTGTCGCCGTGGCTCGTCCGCCTGTTGACGACGCCGGAGTTCTACTCGGCCGAACGCGTCGTGGCGCCGCTCGCCTTCGCAGCGGCGGCCTTCGGCGCGTACATCGTCGTCGTGATCGGCATCGGGCGTGCTCGCCGGACCCGGTCGAACTGGCTGATCACCGGCGCGGCCGCCGTGCTCAACGTCGCACTGAACCTGATCCTGATCCCCGAGTACGGGATGATCGGCGCCGCCGTGGCGACGATCGGCGCGTACGGCACGCTCTTCGTGGCCATGGCCTGGAAGGCGCAGCGCATCTATCCGGTCCCGTATCAGTGGCGGCGCGTGGCGACGGCGTTCGGCGTCGCCATCTCGTTGACGATCCTCGGGCGGGTGCTCGACCCGCCGCTGGCGGCTGCGATCGCGATTGTCGCCGTGTACCCGCTCGTGCTGCTCCCGCTCGGCTTCTACCTCCCGGAGGAGCGCCGCCGGATCCGCGCCCTCGCTCCGCTCGCCCGGTAACGTCACCCCGTGCTCGATCGCGAGGGACGGCCGCAGCAATAGTCGCAGGCACGACTCAGGACGAGGTCCGTGAGAGCGGGCTGATCGAGCATCTCGAGCAAGAGGCCGCGTTCTTCTGGGACACGGTTCAGGGTCAGACGCAGCGCGGCCACCGCTACAACACCGGCCGCGTCACCGGCCGGGAGGGCTACGACGAGGGACTTCGCCTCTACGAGCTCGTCCGGGAGCTCGAACCTCGAGTCGCCGTCGAGACGGGCGTGTGCAACGGCGTCTCGACCGCGTTCCTCCTGCTCGCGCTCGAGCGCAACGGCACGGGTGAGCTCCATTCGATCGACCTGCCCGAAGTCGCCGGCGAGGAGTACGAGGCCGGCACGTTCTGGGACGGCAAGGGCGGCGCGGTGATCCCGCCCGGCAAGGAGCCCGGTTGGATGGTGCCGCCCGAGCTGCGCGACCGCTGGCGCCTCGTGCTCGGCCGGTCCCAGAACGAGCTTCCGCCCTTGCTCGAGCGGGTCGGCGCGATCGACTTCTTCATGCACGACAGCGAGCACTCGTACGAGTGCATGAGCTTCGAGTTCCGGACGGCCTGGCAGGCGCTCCGCGCCGGCGGCCTGCTCGTCGCCGACGACGTGAACGTCAACACGGCGTGGGCGGAGTTCGTGCGCGACGCCGACCGAGAGCCCGAGGCACTCGGGCCGAAGCTTGCGATGATCGTGAAGTGACGACCGTCCTCGTCTCCGCCGCGGGGGCTCCCGGGACGGCGGCCCTCGTGCGGGCCCTGAAGGAGAACGGCGAGCGCGACGTGCGCGTGGTCGGGACCGACATGGCCGAGCGGTCGGTCGGCCGCCACCGCTGCGACGCCTTCCATCTCGTCCCGCCGGGGTCGGACCCGGAGTTCGGCACCGCGATGCTCGACGTCGCGCAGCAGGAGGGCGTCGACGCGATCCTGCCGCAGTCCTCCTTCGACCTGCTCGGCCTGGCCGAGGCCAAGGGGAGGTTCGAGGGCGTGTCCGTAATGGTCTCCTCCCCTGAGGCCATTATCCGTTCGAACGACAAGGCGCAGAGTTACGCGCTGCTGGACGAGATCGGCGTGCCCGGCCCGAAGTGGCACCGCGTCGTGGGCGGCGAAGCCGTCGCCGAAGCGGCGCGCGAGCTCGGCTATCCCGACGAGGACGTCGCGATCAAGCCCGCCTTTTCGTCGGGCTCGCGCGGGTTCCGGATTCTCTCGGCGGGCGCCGACCGGCGCGAGCAGCTGCTGAAGAACCGCCCCGGAGTCGCCGAGGCGTTGCGGCTCGAGGAGCTCGTCGAGCTGCTCGGGGACGACGAAACGCCGCTGCTCGTGATGGAGCTGGCCAGCGGCCTGGAGCGAACGATCGACGGGATCGCGGAGGGCGGGAGGATCGTGCTCGGCCATCCGAAGACGCGGGAGTCGATGCGCGCCGGCCTCGCCATGTACTTCGCGACGCTTGACGACGACTGGCTCATGGACGTCGCCGCGAAGATCGTCGAAGAGCTCAGGCTGGACCACTTCTTCAACATCCAGCTCGTCGGCGACCGGGTGATCGAGATCAACCCTCGGATCTCGACGATCGTCTACCAGGAGGATCTCAACCTGCCCTGGCTCGGCGTCAAGCACGCGCTCGGCGAGATCTCGGCGGAGGAGCTCGCGTCGTACCGGGACCGCGTCCGGCCGTCACGCAGAGCGCTCAGGTACTTCGACCAGGTCGAGTGGGACGACTGAGAGTCGTCCACACCCCGCTGAACGTGGCGGGGATCCCGTGGACGAACGTGCAGGCGCTGCGCCGCAAGGGCGTCGACGCCGAGCTGCTCGTCGTCGAGCGGCAGAAGCTCCACCCGGAAGCGGACCGGTCGCTCGACCGCCCGTCGGGCTTCTGGGGGCGGCAGGCCGTGCAGTGGCCGGCGTTTCTCGGCCTTTTGCCGCGCACCGACGTCTTCCACTTCTACTTCGGCTGGACGCTCGTCCCGCGCAAGTTCACCTGGCCGATCCTCAAGGTCACCCGACGCGCCTCAGTGCTCCACTTCCTCGGCTCCGACATCCGTGGGAAGACATCGGAGGAGCTCAGCTATGCGCGCGGAGCGGACGCTCGGATCGTCGGCTCGTACGACGCACTCCGGTGGGTGCCGGACGCGCACGTCGTCCCGCCGGGAGTCGACCTGCGCGACTACACGCCGGCC
>Ga0081455_10003554_pt1 | contig 17889 bp, 13 predicted proteins | sample TabmetS3T2R1_FD_70207 | JGI IMG/M metagenome (GOLD analysis project Ga0081455, IMG submission 70207) | Tabebuia heterophylla rhizosphere microbial communities from the University of Puerto Rico - S3T2R1 | ecosystem: Host-associated > Plants > Roots > Rhizosphere ...
GGCGCGCAGTTGACTTCGAGTCGCAATTACCGCGAGCAATTGCGCAAACTTCTGAGTAAATCAGTTTGAACGCCGAACGATAATCCCACCGCCAGACAGTTTCATCCCACAAATCCCGCGCTTCATCCCAACTCGATTGCGCGGCGCGAGGGCGAACAGTAGATTGCGCGCCTATTTTCCTGTCTCCATTACTGTCAGCGGAAAGCGCAGCAGGAAAATGGTAGACAGAGAAATGAAAAGCGCAGTTCGTAGTCCCGCCTTTAGGCGGAAGCTTGGGATGCAGATCAATTCCGTGACGCCAAACGATTCCGCCTAAAGGCGGGACTACAAACTGCTTTTCCGAGGAGACGATCATATGAGGCGCGGAATTCACTTCAAACTCTTTCTAGCATTTATGGCGTTTGCCTGTGCGGCGTCAAGCCAGATGTTCAGCGGCGCCGTGGCGCGGCAAGATCAGAGACCGGCGGCGGCGCCCGCGCAGCCCGAAGATAAGCCTGCTGAGCAGGTCTACAAAAACATTCAGGTGATGAAAGGCATGCCCGCGTCGCGTCTGATGTCGGCGATGAGCCGGCTTACGCAATCCCTCGGCGTCGATTGCGCGCACTGCCACGTGCCAGACGCCCTCGACAAGGACGACAAGCCGGCGAAGCAGACCGCGCGCAAGATGTTCGAGATGGTTCGCACGATCAACGCGACGCTAGGCGCCAACCGCGTCACCTGCTACACCTGCCACCGAGGCCAACCGCAACCCGCCTCAGCGCCGCCCGCTCCGGCCAACGCGGCGTCGAAATCAGAATTGTCGACGCCGGAGATCAAACCCGCCGACCCAAAGGCGAATGTGGACGCCATTCTCAATCAATACGTTCAGGCGCTTGGTGGTAGAGACGTTTTGGAGCGAGTGACGACGCGGGTGATGAAGGGGACGCTTATCGCGCAGGGCGGGATGAAGGCGCCGCTGGAGGTTTACGAGAAAGCGCCGAACAAGACGCTCACCATCTTTCGCGCGCCGCACGGCACAAATCAAATGGGATTCGACGGCGCAATCGGCTGGACCAAAACCCCCGAGCAGGGTTTGCGCGAGGAGACAGGGCAGCAACTCGATTCCATCAAATCCGAAGCGGAGTTCTACAAGGAGCTTAAACTCAAGGAGCGATATTCCAAGCTGACGCTGCTCGGCCTGGCTCAGTTGGACAATCGCGAGACCTATGTGATCGAAGCCGCGCCGCCACGCGGGCAACCTGAAAAGCTCTATTTCGACCGCCAAACCGGATTGCTCGTTCGCCTGGATCTCGCCCCCAATCTCGGACAGGAGAAGATGCAGGCGCAGATGTACTTTGAGGACTACCGCGTCGTAGACGGCGTCAAACTGCCGTTCGCCATTCGCCGCGCGCGCCCGGGCTTCACCTACACCCATCAATACGACGAGATCAAACTCAATGCCCCGCTGGACGACGCCAAATTCAACAAGCCTGCCGCGCCATAACAGGCCATAACATGTTGGACGCTTCTCGGTTCGCTTATGGCGGTCAGCAAATGCGCGCACGGTGTGGGGCGATTTGTTTCGAGCGATTATCAAATGGATGTGCGAGTTCATAGAACGCCGATGACGCGGATAGAACGGATTGACGCTGATCTTTTTGGTTTTTATCCACTTGCCTGAAGCGCGCTAGCGTATGGAGCGCCTTGAGCCCTCGCCGCTTTGCGTTTGAATAAAGCAAAGCGGCGAGGGCTCAAGGCGCTCCATACGCTCCGCGATTTTGGTCACGGCCATCGCAGTCGTTGACATACCAGTTTGCAAGCACGCGCCCCGCCACTGGCGGCAATTCCTTACATCCAATTGGATAGCCGCTCTAATCGCCCTATTTGTGGCTTTGTTAGATCAGAAGTCCAATCAGGAAAGAGGCGCGAGTAAACAAATCGCCCCCATAGTCCCGTATACGCATTTGCTAATCGATCTAAAACTAAAACAGGAGGACCGCGTGGATCTTAACGATATTCGTCGTTACTTCGCAGAGGAAATCCGAACCGTGGCGAACATTCGATCAGAGGCGCTGCTAGACGCGTTCGCTAAGGTTCCGCGCGAGCGATTTCTTGGGCCTGGGCCTTGGCAGATTCAGAGCGACAGGGACGAAAACTATCGAACCACAGAGGACGCTGATCCACGGCGGCTGTACCACAACATACTGGTAGCGATTGACCCGGGCCGCCATTTGAACAACGGACAACCGAGTTACCTTGCCTACTGTATTGACTCCCTAGACCTTGCCGAGGGGGATCGCGTTCTGCACGTGGGATGCGGCGTAGGCTATTACACAGCGATTATGGCTGAAGTCGTAGGAATTTCCGGCCAGGTAACTGGCGTCGAGATTGACGCTGACCTCGCCTCTCGCGCCCGCGAAAACCTTGCCTACCTCAAGCAGGTTAAGGTAGCGCATGGCGACGGAGGGAAGTTCGACCCCGGCCCCTGCAACGCGATCTTCATCAACGCCGGCGTGACACATCCGAGCGCTGTTTGGCTTGACTCACTCCTCCCCGGAGGCCGACTAATTCTTTATCTTACGGTGGCCTTCGATGATAGCGGAAGTGGGAGGGGATTTATGCTGAAAGTGAAACGTGAGGAGCGATATTATACAGCCCGCTTTCTTTACTCTGTCAGCGTTTTCCATTGCGAAGGATCGCGAGATGAGGAGGCGAATCAGCGCTTACGCGAAGCTTTCATGCGCGGCGTATGGGGATCAGTGCAATCACTCCGTCGAGACGGTCACGAGTTGAGTGATGCTTGTTGGCTTCACGGAGATGGCTTTTGCCTCTCGACTCTGCCTGTGTCGGAGAATCCATAACAGCAGACGGGGCAGTCGGCCGGCGCGATCAGCGCCTCCGCTACTCGATCTTCGCCACACCGCCGCCGGGTTTTGGGAACCGCGTGAAGACTAAAGGATCGTGCCCCGGCGTAATCAGCCGCGCGTCGGAGGCGAGCCGCCTCATTCGCTCCTGCGCCTTGAGATTTGAATCGGCGTCGAGAGTCTGCGCTATGGGGGCGCGCTGTTCGAGGTTTTCGTAGAGGTAAAGATTGTCCGAAGCGACTATGACCACGCCGGCTTTCGTGTTAACGCCGACAAACTGCGACGCATAGGTATGTCGGCCTCCCGTGTAACAGCGCACGCCGGGGATCGGCTCTTGATCGTCACCATTGATCAGCTTGACGCGGCCTTCCAGATTAAGCTTGACCATCGCCATCACGTCTTCAGGGTCAATGCCGCCGTGCGTGTTCCTCGATTGCCACGCTTCGCCCGTGTAGTAGACGTATTCGTCTTTCTGAATCCACACGCTCGCTTTCGGAAAAAGGTCAAAGCCGTCTGCGTGATCCCAATGCATGTGCGTGATGATGATGTCGGTGATCTCTTCCGGTTTGAGGCCGAACCTGGCGACAGCGTCCGACGGCTTGATGAAATCTTTGACCTTCCACTGCCTGAAAAATTTGTCGCGGTAGAAGCCGGAGTCGACCAGAATGTTGCGCCCGGCAGGCCCTTTGAGCAGCCAGACCATCATCTGAATGTCCATCTTGCGCGATCGGTCAGCGCCGGCCACAAGAGATGAAACCGGGAAGTCCGGAATTACGCCGTAGCTGATCGCGTAGACTTCATAAACCGGCTTCTCCTGGCTTCGCGCCGCCGGATTGAGCGTGGCTATTGAAAGACCCAACAGCGTCACAAGAAAAAGAACCCCTCGCAACATAAGTCTTTTTCGTCCTCCTCGTTCAATCGATGACTAATCCGCGGAAGCGCCAACGGAGTCCGCCTTGAGGGCGTGGCCTCTCCTTCGTCTCTCGGCGAATAGGAAGATCGCCGCGCCGAGGATGTTGGCCGCAATGATGACGCCGCTAACCTTGGCCGTGAACGACGCCTGGCTCTTCACTTGAACGATCGGGAAGACCGAGACCACGACATACAACAGCGTCATCAGAAAGCCGGAACCCGCGGCCATCTTCAGCCAGAGCGGCGGACGAGGCTCGACGCCCCGCAAGCCGATGATAGGGATGGCGAACATCACCAGGTAAGTGATCGCATAAAAGCTGCCCGCCGCGTTTTGCAACAACTGATAAGCCTCCTGCTCACCGACGCCGACAATACCTGCCAGCCCCACCGCGAGCATCATTGCGCCGACAAAGAGGATCGAGTTGACCGGTGTCCGGTGTTTCGTGTGCAGCTTCGTGAACCATGCCGGCAGCAGGTGGTCCCAGCCCGCGACCATCGGCAGTCGCGTGTTGGCCGTGAAATTGACGCTCGCCTGCGCCAACCGCATGCACATCACCATCAATATCGCGACGGGTACGACGCTCGCGGCGATGCCGAACGGGCGCGAGCCGATGCTCAAGACCTGTGGGATCGGGCCGATCAGATCGATGTTGTCAGGATGCATGAAAGCCAACACTGAACTCGTCCCTAGAATAAACATCACTGCGATGATCGGCGCGGCGATGATCACCGAGCGGTTGATAGTTCGCACAGGGTTGCGGCATTCGCCGGCCAGAATGGCCATGTACTCGAAGCCGCCCAGCGCGCCGAAGCCGAGCTTGCCGAGAATGTTCAAACTGAAGAGCGAAAACGCGGGCGCAGCCATCGCAAGCGGACGGTATTCCGCGATCGAGCCGCGCGACCAATTCAGGATAGGCAGCGCGACGAGCGCGGCGAAGATGACGATCATCATCACGGCGCCCGCGTTGTGTATCCATTTGCCCACGCCCAACCCGATCGTAGAAACGACGACCAGCGCCCCGATGATCACAAAACTCGCGCCCGCAATGACCCACTTGCTCCCGGCCAGCCAGGCCGCGCTCGGCCCCAGCGCGTAAGACAAATAAGTCGCCACCTGCAAGCCGATCTCCGACGTCAGCACGATCACGTAGATCCACAGATTCCACGCCACCATGAATCCAGTAAACTCGTTGAAGCCGAGCTTGGCCCACTGGTACAAACCGCCTTCGAGCGGCATCAGACGGTTGAGGTATATCACCACGACCGCCGACGGCACGTAAAACAACAGGATCGCCAGCAGCCAGAAAGTGATATGCGACGGTCCCAGCTTCGCCGCCGTCCCAACCCAGCTCAGACCGATGACGAAGAGGATTTGGGTGAGTACGAGGTCCGCGAGGCCGAGTTCTTTTTTGAAGACGGCGCTGTGCGCTTCGATGTTTTGCTCGGCGCTGCGAAGTTCCGCTGTGGCGGTTGAGTTTTCTTTATCTGTCATTTGGCCGAAACCTTTTACTTGGCGCCTTCACCGCGAAGAATTTTGATCTCTGATTCCAGAAAATCGCCGACATCCTTCCTCACGATGACATTTTGAGACGCAGTCCGCAAATTTTTAACAGCAACCTCCCCCTTAAGTTTTTCGTCCGGGCCATACAATACACAGTAGGGGATGTTTTTATTTGAAGCGTAACGAAGCTGCCGCCCGATGTTCCCGGCGCCGAGATAGACCTCAGCGCTGATCTTACGGCTTCTAAGGTCCGCCGCTATCAGCAAAGCATCCGCTTTAAATTCATCATTCCATACCGTGACTAAAACCTGCGGTATTGACATCGTTGGCCGGTCGGTTTCTCGGAGAAGAGCGAGAATTCTTTCAATCCCCAGTGATCCGCCACAGGCAGGAACATCTTTCTTGGAAAACATTCCGACCAGTTCGTCATACCTACCGCCTGACGCGATTGCCGATTTCGATTGTGAAGTGAAAATCTCAAAGATCGGGCCTGTATAGTAACTAAGACCACGAGCGATGAATGGATCGAAGAGTACACGCGCATCAGGGAGAACGGCGCTGACCAGCGATAATATTTGATCGACTTCCGTTAAACCCGCCTGCCCAATTTCCGACTCTCTCAGGCGCTTACGGATCTGGTTTTCGGCGCCCGGAGAGGACATGTCATCGGTTATTTGGCCGACGACGTCCGCCGGTATTTCTAGCTCCAGTAATTCCTTTGAAACGCCCGGAAGGCCGACTTTATCAAGTTTGTCGAGAGCCGTCAGGACATCAGAAGCCAGATTCTGAGGGACTTTGTACACTTGCATAATTCCCTTCAGAACTTTTCTAGAGTTGTAACGGAAAAAAAAGTCTTTGATCCCAAGAGCCCTGAGCGCTTCGGACAGCGCCAATACGACTTCGGCGTCTGCAAGAAGTGAAGATGTCCCGGCAATATCGATATCGCACTGGTAAAATTCCCGATAGCGCAATTTTCCAGGACGGTCAGCGCGCCATACCGGGGCAAGCTGATATCTCTTGAAAATGGCGCCGGTCTTCTCCGGATATTGCGCTATTACTCTAGCCAACGGCACGGTGAGATCATAGCGTAGAGCTAAATCCGCTTCTCCTGTAGAGGCTTTTTCTCCCCGCTTCAATATTTTGAATATTAGCTTTTCCCCTTCATCTCCGTATTTACTCGTCAGGATATCGAGTTTCTCGAACGCCGGGGTTTCAAGTGGCAAAAAGCCAAAACTCTCAAACACTTCTTTAACAGCGCTGAACACCTTCTCACGAAGTTTCACGTCTTCGGCAAAGAAGTCCCGAGTTCCAGACGGAGGAGATAGATCAAGATTTTGCATAGCGCTTTCTAGTCGCTTCTTTCTAGGAGAATACTCCGGCGCCCTCAGATATACTCATAACTTTTCAATTATGAATCGGCGCAAGGATTGAAATAAAGAGTGTGCAAATTAAAGTCCAACGGAATCAGTAGCTTCATGTTTCGACGGATAAAAGCTGATTCACCGCAGAGGCGCAGAGGTCGCAGAGGAGGCGCAGAGTAATTACCGTGGATCTGGTTTAAGCTCTGCGTTCCCTCTGCGACCTCTGCGCCGCTGGGGTGAACGGACTTTCGACGGCGCGATGCGGCGGCAATCACCTGGTACAACCTGTTACGCCGCCTCGATCGCAGCCTTCTGCTTCGCGTCGACCAAATTTGCGTTGAACCAGTTCGGATAATGCGGAGTTGGCGCAGTGATCGCGTCGAGCTCTGCGACCTCCGCGTCGCTCAGCTTCACATCCGCCGCCTTCAGGTTGTCTTCGAGTTGATGGGGTTTGCTCGCCCCGACGATGACGCTTGAAACGACGGGTTTGGCGATCAACCAGGCGATGGCTATCTGGGCCACGCTGGCATCATGTCGCGAGGCGACCTCGCGCATCTTTTCGACGACGCTGAATCCGGCCTCCTTGTCGAACGGCAGGAAGTCGAAGCCGGCGAGCCTGTTCTCGCTGTCTTTGAGATTTTCGCGTGTGTACTTGCCGCTCAGGAAGCCTCCGGCGAGCGGGCTCCAAACCGTCATGCCCAGGCCCGCATACCGCATGAACGGCACAATCTCGTCCTCCACGTCTCGCCCGACGAGCGAGTAATACATCTGCCCGGACGAAAATTGCGCCCACCCGCGCTCTTTCTGCATTTGAAGCGCAGTGGCGGCTTTCCAGGCCGACCAGTTCGAAAAGCCCAGATACCTGACTTTGCCCGTTCGCACGAGGTCGTTCAAGGCGTCGAGAGTCTCCTCCAGCGGCGTGAACGGGTCTTCCTTGTGAACTATGTAGAGGTCAATGTAATCGGTGTTGAGCCTCCTGAGACTCTGTTCGCATGAAGCGAGTATGTGCCGTCGCGAAAGGCCGGCCTGCGTGAGCGTCTCGCCGGCTCGGAAGCCGACCTTGGTGGCGATCACCATGTTCTGACGCCGGGGCCCGAGCGCCTCGCCGAGTATCGCTTCGGACTGCCCGCCGGAGTACGTGTCGGCAGTGTCAAAGAAATTGACGCCAGCCTCAAGCGCCCTCTCGACCATCGCTCTTGCGTTCTCCTGATCAACCTTGAAAATCGCGGGTATCGAGTGATAACTGCCGAACGTCATCGCGCCAAAAGAAAGCCGTGAAATGATCAGTCCGGTGTTACCGAGTCGTGTGTATCGCATGAAATACCTTCTCCATTAGTTATTGGTTTACGGTTTTGCCAATTGCTAAAGCAGTTCCTAAATCGGTGGCCACAATATTGGCGTTCTCTGGAACCATCGAAAGACGGCGTTCAGAGTACCGACTTCAGTCGGCAGGGCTTGGAGTTCGAACGCCGCCGATTGAAGTCGGTACTCTGAACGCCGTCTTCTAGATTCTGTAGTTTCATTCAGCGCTCCAAATGCTTGGATTCAGTCGACGCGCTCAATCTCGACCGTCGCGTTGTAATCCGGAATGCCGCATTCGGGGTCGCGGACGCCGCGTTTGATGAGCGCGTTCCCCTCCGGCCAATGGACCTGGACGTTGCCGGGGGCGATCGGGGCGATGCGGCAGTGGCCGCGCAAGGCGCCGACCTCGCTACGAACGATAATCGCGGCGCCTTCTTGCAAACCCAGCTTCAGCGCGTCAGCCTCGTTCATCAACACGTCGTCGCGCCTCGCGCCGTTGAGCGGGTCGCGGTCGCGATGGACGATGCTGTTGAACTGTTTGCCGCGCCGGGTCGAGAGCCGAAGCTTACCATTGTTCGCCGGCGAATCAATTTCGATAACGGAAAATCTGGCTCGGCCGTCGGGCGTCGCGAACTTCGGCGTGATCCGTCCGTCGGCGTCATGCTCCTCGCACAATCTCTCGCCGCCCCACTGCGCATAGTCGCCGGTCCGCCTCAGATTTTGAATGCCGTCATAAGCCGGAACGGCGCGGGCGATCTCGTCGCGGATCGCCTGAGCGTCGTCAAAGTGAATCAGATGGGCCGACGCAGGCTTTGCGAGCTCGGCGATCAACATCGGGATTTCCCATTCGGCCTTCGCTTCGCCGATGCGGCGACCGGGGATTTCCGGGCTGAAAAGTATTCGACGTTCAGTAGTCGTTTCAGTCCCGCCGCCGCTTTGTTCGTAGCGCGTCTGCGCGGGCAATAGCAGGACAGCGTCGCGCGGCTCGACGAACATTTGAGGGCTGAGAATGATGTCCTGATGGATTCGCGCCGGAACGCGTTCAATCGCCTCGCGAACGAAATCCGGTTCGGGCAGCGTCTCGAGAAAATTTCCGCCGCTGATGTAAAACCAGTCGATGCGCCCGTCGTGCGCCGCTTCGATCATCTCGACGGCGTTCAACCCGCGCTGGGGCGGGACGTCGAATCCCCACAACTCGCGCATTCGGCCCGCGCCTTCCTCGTTGACCGCGATTCCGCCCGGAAATTGATTGGGAACGCATCCCACTTCGGCGCCGCCTTGCACGCCCGAATGGCCGCGTATCGGCATCAATCCCGACTTCGGCCGCCCTATGAGACCCCGAGCCAGCGCCAGGTCAACAATCGCGCGCACGTTCGCGACGCCGTCGATATGCTGCGTAATCCCCATAGACCAGACGAAGACCGCCGTCTTCGCTTCGCCGAGCATTCGCGCGAACCTCAACATCTCCTCGCGGCTCGCGCCCGACGCGGCTTCGAGCGATTCTGCAGTATAGCCGCCGAGCTTCGCCTTCAATTCATCAAACCCGCTCGTGTATTGTTTGATGAATGGCTCGTTCGTCCATCCCTGTTCGATCAGGTGTTTGATCACTCCCGCGATGAACGCCTTGTCGCCGCCCGTGTGAACCTGGAAGAAAGCGTCCGCGATCTTAGTCCCGAACAGCGCGCTCTCTGTGACAGAAGGAATCCAATAACGCTCCAGCCCCGGCTCGCGGTAAGGATTGATGACGGCTACGCGCGCTCCTTGCTGTTTGGCGTAGTAAATGTACTTGGTCGTCACCGGCTGGTTGTTCGGCGTGTTGCTCCCCCAGAAGACGAGCAGGTCTGAGCCGATCCAGTCTTTGTATGAACAGGTCGATGCCGCCGCCCCGATCGCGTGTTTCAAAGCCACTGTCGAAGAGGCATGGCAGATGCGGGCGGAATTATCGACGTTGTTCGTCCCTAAGAATCGCGCGACCTTCTGCGCGACGTAATATGCCTCGTTAGTCAGCCCGCGCGAAGTCAGGTAAAAGGCCATCCGCCGCGGCTCGGTCGCGTCGGCGCGAGACGCCGCGATCTTCAAAGCCTCGTCCCACGTGACGCGCGCAAATCCTTTCTCGCCCCGCCGTCGCAGCATCGGATAAGGCAATCGCCCAAGCTCGCGCAATTCCGCCGCCGTCATCCGCGCAAGCGCGCCGGCGTCCGCCAGCCGCCTCACGTCCAGCGCGGGGCCGGTGTTCAGCCGCATCAATTCGAGCCGAACCATACACAGGTGTACGCCGTCCATCGTGAAATCGCGGACGCCGGCCGTGCCCAGCGCGCAACCGTCGCAGACGCCGCGCGTCAGGATTCGCCATGCGAATGGCAATTGATCGCGGTTGCGCCAGATGACCTTCGCCATTTCGAGGTAATGGTTGGGCTTCACCTGACCGACGCCGTTCGGCGCGAGGCCGGCCCAATTCGATCTGTTCCAACTCTTCATCGTGTCGTTGTCTTTCTCGATCAGAACATCTGAGGTTGGTACAGCGCCGCGCGTAGAGTGGGACAGACTTTAGTCTGTCCCTGGTGTGAATTGAGGGCGGACAGACTAAAGTCTGTCCCACTCTACGCGCGCGGCGCTGTACCAGTGTTCCTATGGTATCGCTTTGCTGAGACCTGTCAATATTGTGGTAAACTGACGTTGTCAATCCCCGAAATTTGTCAGCGAGCGCCTGGATTATGAACGCGCAAAAACCAATCATTGCGGCGGCGCTCTGGTTATTGATGATCGCCGCCAACACCGGCGCGAGGGCGGACGTTCTACGCCTCAAGCTGGACGATCAGATCACGCCGGCGAGCGCGGAGGTTGTCGAGTCGGCCGTCGCGCGCGCCGAGCGCGACAATGCTTCGGCGCTAATCATTACGCTCAACACGCCGGGCGGATTGGAGAGTTCGATGCGCGAGATCATCTCGCGGATCGTCTCCTCGCGCGTTCCTGTCATCGTCTACGTCGCGCCGAGCGGCGCGCGCGCGGCCTCGGCAGGATTCGTGATCCTAATCTCCGCCGACGTAGCGGCGATGGCGCCGGGCACGGAGACCGGCGCGGCCCATCCGGTTCTGATCGGCGGCGGCGAGATGAGCAAGACCATGGAGGAAAAGGTCGTCAACGACTCGGCGGCCTTTGTCCGAGGCCTTGCCGCCGCGCGCGGCCGCGATCCTCAGGCGGCTGAGTCGGCGGTCCGCGAAAGTCATTCCTTCACCGACCGCGAAGCGCTGGATAAACGCCTGATCGATATCATCGCGCGCGACGAGTGGGACTTGCTCGCGCAACTGAACGGGCGCGCCGTGACGCGTTTCGACGGCGGCCAGAAGGTCCTGCAAACCGCCAATGAAAAGCTGACTCCCATCATACCGACCTTCAGGCAGCGGCTGCTGATGTGGCTGGCCGACCCGCGCATCGCCTTCGTGCTCTTCGCCATCGGCATGCTCTGCGTCTATTTCGAGTTTCAACATCCTGGGCTGATCGCGCCCGGCGTAGTCGGCGCGCTGGCGATGGTGCTGGCGCTCTACGGCTTTCACATGCTGCCGATCAACGTGACCGGCGCGCTGCTGATCGTTGTGGCCCTGGCGCTCTTCGTGCTTGAGGCGAAAGTTCAGGGCTTCGGCGTTTTGGGGTTGGGCGGCGTCGTGGCGGCGGTGATCGGGTCGCTCATCCTGATCGACGTTCCGAACCCCGAGATGAGACTGCCGCTCGGTCTTGTGCTCGCCGTGGTCATTCCGTTTGCGCTGATTCTGATCGTTATGGTCAGGCTGGCGCTGCGAGCGCGACAAACCAGAGTCGCCACGGGATTGGCCGGAATGATCGGATTGAAAGGACGGGCCGAGACGGCGATCGAGCCTGAAGGCCGCGTCTTCGTGCGCGGCGAGCTTTGGCGGGCGCGCTCACAAACAAAGATAGCGGCGGGCGAGAACGTGCGCGTCGTCGGCGTGGAGGGGCTGACGCTTTACGTTGATTTGGCGGAGAGAGACACCGCGGTTGCGCCAAAACAAGCTTCCGCGATTGATGAATAGTGGTATGAATATGCCATATTTCATGTTTCATATTTCATATGAAATGTGGCATATGCCGTCGTCCAGAAAGGAGAATAGCCATGGCAGAAATCCTGACGCTCCCGGTCATAGCGATAGTGATCCTCTTGCTCTACCTCTTAAGCGTGCTCAACATCATTCCGGAATACGAGCGCGGCGTGATTTTTCGTCTAGGGCGTTTGCTGCCCGAAGCCAAAGGGCCGGGATTGATCCTGGTCTTTCGCCCCATTGACCGCATTGTGCGCGTCAGTTTGCGAACTGTTGCGATGGACGTGCCGCCGCAGGACGTGATCACGCGCGACAACGTCACGGTCTCGGTCAACGCCGTCGTCTACTTCCGCGTGCTGGAGCCGCGACTCGCCATAAACGAAGTCGAGAACTATCTCTACGCCACTTCGCAATTGGCCCAGACCACGCTGCGTTCTGTGCTCGGCGAAGCCGAATTGGACGAGTTGCTGGCGGCGCGCGAGAAGTTGAACGTGCGGCTGCAAGAGATACTCGACCGCCACACCGACCAGTGGGGCATCAAAGTCTCGCTGGTCGAGATCAAGGCTGTAGATCTGCCGCAGGAGATGCGGCGAGCCATGTCGCGCCAGGCCGAAGCCGAACGCGAGAAGCGCGCCAAGATCATCCACGCCGAAGGCGAATACCAGGCCGCCGAGAGGCTGGTCAGCGCGGCGAACACGATCTCAGGCGAACCCATCGCCCTGCAATTGCGCTACCTGCAGACGCTGACCGAGATCGGCGTGGAGCGAAACACGACCGTCGTCTTTCCGGTTCCCATCAATCTGCTCGAAGGATTCTTCAAACGGGATGGAATGTCTGACGCCGTGGCCTCGAAGAAGCGCGAGCCGGTAGGAGCCGTGTAATCGCGCAGGCAAAAATTCTGAGGCGTAATCTCTTGTTATTGTTCATTGTTCATTTGTCATTTGATATTTGTCATTGCCAGAAAACCGCTGGATGTTAATTGGGCATTAACTGATCTGCTCTCCGGCAATGACAAATGACAAATGAAAAATGAACGATGAACAATGAACAATGACAGTTCCTGCAAATCTTTCGCCTCACTGCTTCAATAGCTCCCTCAATGACGCGCGGATGCGGTCCTGCGTCTTTTCGCCGAGGCGCGGGACGCTGGATAACCCTCCGCCTTCGACGAACTTCGCGAAATCGTCGAGATTGGTGATCTGGAATCGCTGGTAGAGAAGCTGCAAAGTTTTCAGCCCCACGCCTTCGACCTTGAGCAAGTCGAGCGTCGTTTCAGGAATCTTCGCCTTGATATCTTCGTAAGCATTGAACGTGCCTGTTTCGAGCAGTTCAACGATCTTCTTGCTGATCGCTTCGCCGACGCCGGGCAGTTCGCGCAAACGCGCGACGCCGCCCTCCGAGACCATCTCGGCGAGCGGCGTCGTTGTGTCTTCGATCGTCTCAGCGGCCGTACGGTAGGCGCGAATCTTGAACGGATTGTCTTCGCCAAGTTCCATTAAATCGGCTAGTCGGCGGAAGACGTCAGCGATCTCCTGATTGGTCATCATCCGACTTAAACACCAAACATCGCCGCCCAGGCGCCCCCTATCAGCGCAATCACACAAGCAACGACTCCGGCGTAGACCATGGCCGAAGACGCCTTCAGCTTATGCGACACAGCCGCGCAGCCGATCGCGATCAGAGCGACCTTCCAAATGTAGAACACATCCACGTAGCTGAGCAGCCCTTTTACGAACCTCGACAAGCCTTCGACTCCGAACGCGGCGAGCAATGCGGCAAGATTCGATCCGACGGGGTTCGACCAGTCGAACTCATCAATGGGCTTGATGAAGAGCAGGATCACGAAAATCACCGTTGAGACGATATAGACAGCGAGCATTGTGTAAGTAGTGACTGACACCAGAGGCATGTATTTGTTCTCTATGCCCATCATCATGCTCACCAGCTTGGCAAGACCTGCAAAAGCGAACACACTCACGATAGCCCAGATTGCGGTGCTGATCGGAATTATGAACTTCATGAATGGCGCAATCTTTCTCATTCCCTCCCGCTGTTGCTCAGCCTGCGCTTCATTGATCCGCCCTGACGCAATTTGCTGCTGGAGTCGGTCTTCATTGATCCTGTCCATAGGCATGCGGCTGGTGACGAAAACGCTGCTAATTACGAATAACAGCGTGAGCGCAATTATCGGCCCAAGCGCGCGGGGCGCTTGGGCCATCTCCGCAAATGTTTCGCCAGGGGAGAAATAAACGCCGATCAAGCGGGAAAAGAAATTCCGTGGCGCCGCTTCAGCGCTCGCGGGTTTGGCTCCGTAGCTCATTTCAGGATTCATAGGACCTCCTTGAAGGGGTTGGGAGTTTAGAGGTTGTTTCAATCCTCGCCTCACTTCGGCGGCGAGGTGGACAAACGTCTGTGAGTATTTTTACAGGCGCGGAGATTGTACAACTTGTTCTTGAAGAAAACACGACACGAAGTGGCCCGGCGAAACTTCCACGAGTTCCGGCTCTTCGGCGCCGCACTTATCTATCGCATGCGGGCAGCGCGTGTGAAAGCGGCACCCGGCCGGCGGCGCGATCGGGTTGGGGACGTCGCCGCCCAGTCTTTGCGCCGCTCTCCGCTTCGCGTCCGGGTCGGGTATGGGGATCGCCCGGAGCAGCGCCTGCGTGTAGGGGTGCAGCGGGTTCGAGTAAATCTCCTGGGCCGGCGCGAGTTCGACGAGTTTGCCCAGGTACATCACGCCGACGCGCGTCGAGATGTGTTTGACCACCGCCAGCCCGTGCGAGATGAACAGGTAGGTCAGCCCGAACCGCTCCTGCAAATCCTGCATCAGGTTGACCACCTGGGCCTGCACCGAGACGTCGAGCGCCGAGACAGGCTCGTCGGCCACTATGAAGTCCGGATTCAGCGCGAGCGCTCGCGCGATGCCTATGCGCTGGCGCTGGCCGCCGCTGAATTGATGTGGGTAGCGATTGGCGTAATCCGGGTCAAGCCCGACCACTCGGAGCAGTTCGGCGACGCGGTCTTTTCGCTCGCGCCGGTCGCCTACGCGGTGAATTTCGAGCGGCTCGGAGACGATCGAACCGACCTTCATCCGCGGATTGAGCGATGAATACGGGTCTTGAAAGATGATCTGCATGCGACGTCTGGCGAGGCGCATCTCGCCCCGGCCCAGTTTTAATAGATCGCGCCCGTCGAAACGAATTTCGCCGAACGTGGGTTCGATCAAACGCAAAATGCAACGGCCCACCGTGGTCTTGCCGCAGCCCGATTCGCCGACCAGCCCGAGCGTCTCGCCCCGATTGATCGTGAACGACACGCCGTCGACGGCGCGAACGACTTGCTTGTGAGGAACAGGAAAGTATTTCTTGAGGTCTTTGATTTCAACCAGTGGCTGATTATTCATTTCGATTTGCGAGGAACGGCGCGGCAGATTTCCGACACTGAAGGTGAGAATTTTGGCGCCATTTTCGATTCAACGCGCTCGCCGCGCGCGAAGACTCTGCCTGCGCCGTAGCTGCCTTTTTGTCCTTTCTTTACGGGAGCTAAATTTTGCGCTTCGACGGTTTCATTTTCCGGGTCGACCAGCCACAACTCAGTCACGCTGAGCGCGGCGTAAGTGTCAGTCTTAGTGTTGCGATCATATATGGCAGTGCTCGGAGATATGATCTCTACTAGGTTTTCACCAATGGAGAAGTAGTTAATGTCTGCATATCCGCCTCACAAACCGCCTATGAGAATCGGCGTAGATTCGATTCTATTCTCCGTACTCGACTACGGTCAATTTTATCGTTGATAGATTTATCGTTGATAGATCTCAAAGACCCGAATGCAGCGCGATGAATGTCCCGCGCCCAGCTCGATCAACGGTATTTCGCCTTCCCGGCACTTATCGCGCGCGTGTTCGCATCGCGGCGCGAACCGGCACCCCCGGGGCAGGTTCAACGGGTTCGGCACGACGCCCTCGATCGTGCGCAGCCGCCGCTTCTTATCGGCGGTCGATTCGTCGAGGCGCGGGACGGCGCGCAGCAGCCCTTCGGTGTAAGGATGCCGCGGGCGGTTGAACAATTCACGCGCCGAGGCTTCTTCGACTATCTTGCCCGCGTACATCACCGCGACCCGGTCGGAAGTCTCCGCGACCACCCCGAGGTCGTGCGTGATCAACAGCAGAGCCAGATTGCGTTTCTCGCGCAATTCGGTCAGCAGCTCCAGAATCTGCGCCTGGATAGTCACGTCTAGCGCCGTAGTAGGCTCGTCGGCGATCAGGAGCTTCGGGTCGCAGGCCAGCGCCATGGCGATCATCACGCGCTGTCGCATCCCGCCCGACATTTCATGAGGGTAGCTTCTGGCGCGCGCCTCAGGCGCGGGGATGGCCACGTCGCGCATCCCTTCGACGGCCTGATCCCATGCCTCCTTCTTTGAAACTTTTCGGTGCAAGCGGATGGCTTCGGCGATCTGATCGCCCACGGTGTAGACCGGGTTGAGGGATGTCATCGGGTCTTGAAATATCATCGCGATGTCGTCGCCTCGGATGGCGCGCATCTCGGCCTCGCCGAGCTTCAGCAAATCGCGCCCCTCAAAAAATATCTCGCCCCCGACGATGCGCCCGGGCGCCGAGACCAGCCGCATGATCGAAAGCGCCGTGACCGATTTGCCGCAGCCCGATTCCCCGACCAGGCTCAATGTCTCGCCCCGTTCGAGCGTGAATGAGATGTCGTCAACCGAGCGAACCTCGCCCCGACTGGTCGAAAAGAATGTTTTCAGATTACGGACTTCAAGAAGGCTCATATCCAGCAAGCAAGAATACTACAACAAACGTCATCGGTCATTTGTCCTTTGTCATTGGCCATTAGCCGCTCAATCCTCCACTCCGCTCGCGGAGGGGAGGATTGAGAAATGACCCCTAAAAACACGAAACACGCGGAGGGACCGAACGATCCTTCGATCTCCTTCCGCGTGTTCAGTTCCTTCCGCGTGTTTCGCGTTCCTTTGGCTACTTTATTTATTGCTGATCGTGTTCAGGGGGTTTCTCCCTCTGAACTGTTTTTTTGCGTTGGAATATGAGGACGGCGCCGCCCATGCCGAGCAGGGCCAGCGTCAGCTGCGCCCAGAGCGAAGACGCCATCTCCGACAGTCTCGCCCCGACGCTTCCGACCTCCGCCGCGTCGGCCCTCGGCCTTCTCGGGCGCGCCGGGACGTCGTTGGTCACCGTGTAGAGTTGGCCGTCGCGGATGTAGAGACGCTGCATCTCTTCGAGGTTGAACGGGCGCGCGCCGCGGCGGCTGAAGACCGCGATCTGGTTGCCCGACTCGTCGGCCGCGCGGTCGCGGTCGATGCCCTTGGAGATGGCCAGCGCCTCGCCGGGGATCTCATGATGGGCGATCAGCCTCGGCGTGGGCTTCGGCGAGAAGCCGTAGATGTTCGGGTTCTCTTCCGGCGACATCATCTGGACTACATGCAGCCCGTTGACGCCGTCGGCGACGTAGGCGAACAAAGAGTTCGCGGTCATCCCGATCTTCACGTCGTGGGCGTCGTTGATCTTGCCGCCGCCGTTGAACATCATTTCGAGCTTAGGCTTTTCGGGCTTCTCGATGTCCACGATCGCAATGCCCTCCTTGCCCGCCGCGACGTAGGCGTAGGTGCGGGCCAGGTAGAGCTTGTGAGCCTCCGCGAGCGGGACGAGTGAGCCCTCGATCACTCGCGGTTTTTCGGGTAGCGTGACGTCCATGACCTTCAATCCTTCCTCGTCCGTCACGAAGGCGTAGCGGAATTGGACCTGGACATGGTGCGGTTTTTTGAACTCGCTCAAGGTCGTCACCAGCCTCGGGGCGAGCGGGTTATTGAGGCTGACGACGGCCAGTCCCTTGTCGCAGGTGATGTAGGCGTAAACGCCCGCGATCGTGATGCTCGACGCGCCGTCG
>Ga0081455_10003555_pt1 | contig 17887 bp, 11 predicted proteins | sample TabmetS3T2R1_FD_70207 | JGI IMG/M metagenome (GOLD analysis project Ga0081455, IMG submission 70207) | Tabebuia heterophylla rhizosphere microbial communities from the University of Puerto Rico - S3T2R1 | ecosystem: Host-associated > Plants > Roots > Rhizosphere ...
CCTGCCGCACGACAAGGTCATGCGCAACCTCGAGATCCTGGCCAAGGACGTGATGCCCGAGCTCGAGGCGCGCGGGCACCGCGTCGACGCCAGGGCGCGCGTCTGATGGACATGATCTCGGGGCTGCGGCAGGCCGCAGCGAAGGGCGAGCAGCCGCGGCGCGAAGCCCTGGCGGCGGCGTTCTCGCTGGACGGTCGCACCGCCGTGGTGACCGGTGCCGCGAGCGGCATCGGCCGCCAGACCGCGGTCACGTACGCGGCGGCGGGCGCCAAGGTGGTGCTCGCCGACGTCGAGCGGGGCGTGGGGACCGGCTCGGGCTGGCTCATGCAGGCCTTCATCGAGGATCGCGCCGGGGCGCTGCGCCCGCAGACGGTGGAGGAGACCACCGCCTGCATCGGCTGCCACGGAGGCGTCGGGGCGACCACCGACAGCACGTTCAGCTTCGCGCGCAAGGTCTCGACCTGGGTGCGGGCCGCATCGAGCTCGGCCTCGATGCTGTCCAGCATGAGCTTGAACGGCCGCGACTCGATGGTGACCAGCGGCTCGCCGGCCTGCACCGTCTGGTGGTCATGGACCAGCACGCGGCGCACCTGGCCCGAGATCTCCGCCGCGATCTGCACGATATGCGCCTTCACATAGGCGTTCTCGGTCGAGACATAGCGTCCGCCGGAAAGCCACCACAGGCCGCCCCCGACGATGGCGGCCAAGGGCACGCCGACGAGGAGCACCAAGCGCTGCACGCGCAGGCGGGCGTGCCTCATGCCGCTCTCGCCCGCCGCGCGCGACGCGCCGCAACGGCCCCGTCATGGCCCGCCATCTCCTGCAGGCGCTCCTTCACGTGCGCCGCCAGCCGCGTGAACTGCGCGCGCTCGCTGAGCGAAAGCGTGGCGAGCGCGTCCTCCACAGTCGCTTCCGCTTCCTTCCACATCCTGGCGTGGATGCGGCGCGCCTCGCCGGTGAGGTAGAGCCGCCAGATACGGCGATCCTCGCCGTCGTGACGACGCTCCAGCCAGCCGCCCTTCTCCATGCGGTCGATCATGCGGCCGGCGCTGGCGCGATCGACCTCCAGCATTTCGGCGAGCTCGCTCTGGCTGGCGCCGGGCCGCCGGTAGAGCCGCGTCAGGACCAGCCATTGCGCCCGGGTGAGCCCGATATCCCGCGCTCGCCGATCGAACACCGTGCGCATGAGCCGCGCCACGTCGGACAGCACATAACCGATGTAATCGTCGTCGTCGGGACTCAAGCCGTGGTCCTGGCCAAGATTGTTGCCTAGGCTACAATGGACTGGTCCATGGCCTCAAGCGTTCCTGCCGAAACTGCGCTGCCGGCTTCCGTAGGCGTGCCTGCGGAACCGGGTGTCGCTCGGCGGGTGCTGATCCTGGTCATGGTGGTCCTGGGCTCGACGCTCTATTCGACGACGCTGCTGATCGCCTCGACGCTCCTGCCGCAGATGCAGGGCACCATGTCGGCCACCCAGGACGAGATCGCCTGGGCCATGACCTTCAATATCCTCGCCACCGCGGTGGCGACGCCCATGACCGGCTGGCTGGCCGGCCGCTTCGGGCGACGCGAGACCATGACCTGGTCGGTGCTGCTGTTCACGGTCATGACCTTCCTGTGCGGCCAGGCCGATTCGCTGGAGGCGCTGATCCTGTGGCGCGTCCTGCAGGGCGCGCTGGGTGCGCCCGTGATACCGCTCTCGCAGACCATTTTGCTGGATGCCTTCCCCAAGCGTCAGCAAGGGCTCGTGACCTCGATCTTCGGGATGGCGGTCGTGATCGGTCCGGTGATCGGCCCGACGCTGGGCGGGCTCCTGTCCGAACTCTACAGCTGGCGCTGGGCCTTCTACATGATCGTGCCGGTGGGCCTGATCTCCTTCGTCGGCCTGCGACTGACCTTGCAGGCCGATCGGCCGACCGGGCGCGCCCGCCTGGACTGGACCGGCTTTCTCTCGCTGTCGGTCGCCATCGCCTGCGTGCAGCTCGTGCTGTCGCGCGGCCAGCGCCTCGACTGGTTCGACTCCACCGAGATCATTCTCGAGGCCTTCATCGCCGGCATCGCTTTCTGGATCTTCCTGGCGCACTCCCTGACGGCACGCGACCCCTTCCTCAACCTGCGCCTGCTGCTCGATCGCAACTACGCGCTGGGCCTCGTCCTGGTGCTGATCTACGGCATGCTGAACTTCACGCCGATGGTCCTGCTGCCGCCCCTGCTGCAGCAGCATGCCGGATTTCCCGACGCCCTGATCGGCGAGGTGATCGCCGCGCGCGGCGTCGGCGCGACCATCGGCTTCTTCCTCGCGATCTTCCTGGGTCGGATGGATCCTCGCGTCGGCATGATCATGGGCTTCACGCTGCAGGCCGTCTCCGGCTGGTGGCTGATGCAGATCGACCTCAATGTCGACATGGGCACGCTAATGGCCAACAGCCTGGTGCAAGGTATCGCCATCGGCGTCATCTGGGTGCCGCTGACATTGGCCACCTTCGCCAATATCAGTGCCGCGAACCTTGCGGAGGCGACGGCCGTCTATCACCTGCTGCGCAACATCGGCTCGAGCTTCTTCATCTCGATCTGCGTCACCGAGATCGTGCGCTCGACCAGCATCAATTACGCGCGGCTGGTCGAGCTGCTCAACCCCTTCAATCGCGTCCTCGAGCTGCCGTCGGTGCTGGGCGCGTGGGATGTCGGCTCGGTGCAAGGACTGGCGAAGCTCTCCAAGGAGGTCGGCCGACAGGCGGCGATGCTGGGCTACATCAACGCCTTCGGCCTCTACACTATCGTCTCCGCCCTTTCCGTGCCGCTGATCCTTCTGATCGGTAGACGGGTCCGATGACTACAAGACGAAATCGCCGTTTGCCATCGACGTCACGCCCTTCACCAGAAGGCTGAAGTCGGCGACACCGTTACCGTTGATGTCGGCCGATAGGAGCGTGTTGCCGCCGATCACCTCGGCGTGCAACTGGCCGGCCGCATGAGAGAAAGCGGCGGCGCCGATGAAGGTGAAAGCCTGATCGCCTGCGACGGTGCTGTTCGCATCAATGGCGGCCAGATCGATCTTGTCGCCCTGTGCACGGCTGAAATCGAGTACGGTGTCTCGGCCCGTATTCGCAACAGTGCTTTGAGTCGCCGAGAGGTAGGAGAACAAGTCGGCGCCTGCGCCACCGGTCAGCATGTCCGCTCCAAGGCCGCCGACGAGCTTGTCGTCTCCGTCGCCGCCATTGAGCCTGTCATTGCCGGAGCCGCCGTTCAACGTGTCGCTGCCCGCATTGCCGACGAGCGAATCCTCTCCGTTCCCTCCGCTGAGGACGTTGTTTCCGGCGTTGCCGGCCATCGCATTGTTCAGTGCATTGCCGAAGCCATTGAGGTTCAAGCTGCCGGTCAGCGTGAGGTTCTCAACCTCGCCCAGTACGTCGACGGCGGAATCAAGGTTGAAGCTCCTGGTGCTGATGACCCGGTCGATGCCATCGCCACCTGTCTCGTCGACGACATCTCCGGCGTTGTCGACATGATATATATCGTTGCCGAGGCCGCCCGACAGGTGGTCCGCGCCCGTGCCACCAATCAGACGATCATCGCCCTGCCCACCCAGAAGCGTGTCGTTTGCGTTGCCGCCGAACACCCGATCGTTGCCGTCGCCGGCGTTGATGAGGTCAGCGCCATCGCGGCCCTCGATGGTGTCGTCGCTGGTATATCCCAGGAGCGAGTCGTTGCCGTTCGTGCCCCTGATGCCAGAAGCAGGGTGGCCGAAGGTGGTTCCGATCACCGAGGCGAGGAAATCATAGGCACTGCTGTCATGGATCGCGATGCTGCCGTCGATTGGGCTGATCGTGATCTTGCCGGCGTTGAACGCGTTGCCTTCCGAATGAGGGTCCGCTGTCGCAACCGGCCCACCATACGAGTAGTGCGCGAAGTCGTCATTGCCCAGGACGCCGAGATCTGCGTCTGTGGCGGCATCGATGTTCGTGAAGGCGTAGTTCCCCGCGGTTGCGCCGACCGGCACGTTGATGCTGAGGCCTGTTCCCTCCGGCAGCAGCGACGTCGACGTACCCTGCGTCAATTGAAGATTCTCGATCAGGGTCGTGAGAAACCCGGCGCTTGTCGCCAGGCTGGCGGCCGATCCGCTCGACGACGTGAGCGCGATGCTCGGGATGTCGTAGTTGAAGAGCGCGGTTATGGCGCCGCCGAGCGTGGCGGAGTGGTTCGCATTCTCGATGCCGACTGCGTCGCCTTGGTCGGCCCCGACAACGACCAGGTCGGGCCTGGCTCCGTTGAACAGCCCGTGGGGATCGAGGGCAAGAGAGACCAGGCTTGCCGGCGTGCCGCCGCTGGCGGAAAAGTTGTGGGCGTCGAACCTCGTGATCGTGATCGGGTTGAGAAACAGCGCAGAGCCGGTGCCGCTTTGATCCGTCGCGGGAGCGAGCACAGTGACGTTGTAGCCCGCCGCCAGGAGCGAATCGCGCGCTGCGATCATTCCGGGTGAACCGTAGCCATCCTCATTGACCAGCAGGATGTTCAGCGGATCCGGCGCGCCTGCTGTGGGAGCCATCGCGGAGCCAAGCCGCACCGACAAGGAGTCGCGGGCATCCTCGGTTGCGCCCCAATTGCCATCCATCGGGGAGATGGTGATGTGGTTGGTCAGGAACTGCGAGCCTTCCGAGGTCGCGCTACCCGATGGCGACGTATTCGGCACGAACCCCTCGGCGAAGGTGTTCGGCGTGCCGTTGGGCGCGTAGGGGAACGAGGCGGTCGATTCGGGCGTGATCATCGTCACGGAGGTGCCGGCCAGCGCCGGATTGCCGGGAACGTTGATCGAAAGGCCCTCGCCGCGCGGCAGGAGCGGCTGACCCGAAGTGTGGGCGGCCTGCAACTGTTGCAGGAAATTCACCATGAATGCCCCGGCATTGACGAAGCCCGCATCGAAGCTGCCGTTGAACGAGCCGGCCGAAATGGCAATCGACGGCACGCCTTCGAAAATGCCCTGAAGCGCCGCGTTCACGGTGCCCGAGATGTTTTCGCTCTCGCCGATATTCTCGCCCCGGTTGGTTCCCGAGATGACCAGATCCGGCGCCTCGCCGTCGAAGAGATCGTCAAGGGCGGTCAGCGTTGCGGTCGCGGGCTTGCCGTCGACGAAGAAATTGCCGGGAGAAAACTCAGTGATGTCGATCGGATTGTTGAGCGCCGCCGTACCGCCGAGCGAGCTGCCCTGCGCGCTCTGATTGACCGCGGGCGCGACGATATGAACGTTGAAACCCGCACCCACGAGCGCCGCATAGAGCGTTTGAATGCCCGGTGCGTTGAAGCCGTCGTCGTTCGTAAGGACGATATTCAGAGGATCCGACGCCATCTGTTGTCTCCGTGCCGTGACGAAAGGACCGCTGTGTCGCTTCGACTGTGCTCTGGTCCGATCGTTCACTGCGAAGAACCAGCGGGCTCATCCGCGAGACTCACGCTGACTCGTTTCGTTGGAGTGACCCCAAGGTGACAACCGTCTTGCGTCGAGTGGATGGTTGTGGAGGGCAGCCCAGGCAAGGGCGAGCGAGCAAGTTCGCGCTGCTCAGCACGACTACGTGCTGAGACGGACCTGATGACGCGTCTCAGATTACATCGGTGCGATCGAAGGCGGCGGTGTTGTTGAGGCCGCTGAGGCGGATGGCCTGGTCGGGCGTGTGGGCATCGCCGTCGGTGTTCCAGAACAGCCAGCCGTCGGTCGAGCCGGCCACGAACACCGCCTGCTTGTCGCCGCCCGCCATCGCCGCCACCGCGGCGTTGAAGGCCGTGCCGTAGGCGGCCGAGGCGACGGTGGTCTCGGCATAGGCCGCAGCGGCGAGACCGCCGGCGCCCACCGTCGACAGGTCGATCTTGTCGAGCCCGCTCACCAAGTCGCTCACCGTGTCGTAGGCCAAGGGCGAGACCGTCGAAGGGCTGTCACCGTTCTTGAAGATGAAGGTGTCGGCGCCGCCTTCGCCGCTCAGATTGTCGCGCTCGAGCCCGCCCTCCAGCTTGTCGTCGCCGTCGCCGCCGACCAGCGTGTCGTTGCCGGCGAGCCCGCGCAGCGTGTTGTTGCCGACGTTGCCGACGATGCGGTTGCCGCCCTCGTCGCCGGTCAGCGTGATGTTGCCGGTCGAGCCCGCCTTGGCGGTCAGGATCTCGATGCCGCTGCCCGCGTTCAGCGTGAAGGTGACGCTGGTGCTGACGATGTCATTGCCGGTGGTGCCGGTGTCGTGGATCGTGTCCGAGGAGTCCGCAGTGTACGTATCGCCGCCCTCGCCACCGTCGAGGTAATCGGCGCCGCCGTTGCCGATCAGGATATCGGCCCCTGCCCCGCCAAGGAGCTGGTTGGCCGCGGCGTTGCCCTTGAGCGTGTTGGCCAGCGCATTGCCGGTGCCGTCGATGGCATTGCCGCCAGTCAGCGTCAGGTTCTCGACGAAGTCGCCCAGCGCATAGCTCACCGCGCTGTTGACGGTATCGGTGCCGCCGTCATCGACCCCGGCCACGGTGTCCTCGCGCACCACGTCGCCGACGTCATCGACGAAGTAGCTGTCGTTGCCGGCGCCGCCGAACATCGTGTCGGCGCCGGTGCCGCCGTCGAGCGTGTCGTTGCCGGCCTCGCCCAGGAGCCCGTCGGCCTCGCTGCCGCCATAGAGCTTGTCGGTGTCGTTGCCGCCCAGCAGCAGGTCCTGGCCGGCATTGCCGGTCAGCGTGTCGTTGCCCACGTTGCCGAGCAGGATGTCGATGCCGGCGCCGCCGGTCAGCTTGTCGCTGCCCGCCAGGCCGTCGATGTAGGAGAACTCGCCGGCCAGCGTGCTCACGGTCAGCGTGTTGCTGATTGCACTGGTGGTCACCAGATCGAGCGTGACGTGACCCGGGCTGCCGTCCACGCGACCGTCGGAAGGCACATAGTCGAAGCCGGCGGTGGTCGCCGACGGGCTGGACGTCGCGGTGAAGACGACATTGCCGCCGCCATCCAGCGAGACCGAGCCGTTGACGGCCGCCATCACGCTCTGCAGGGTCAGGGTATCGCCATTGGGGTCGCTGTCGTTGGCCAACAGCAGGGCCGGCGAGAGAGTGGCCGTCGTGCCACGCGAGACATAGCCGTGATCTGCGGCGGCCACCGGCGGCTCGTTGTAGCCCGCGATAGTGATATCGAGCTGGGCAGTGTCGCTCAGCCCCTTGGCGTCGGTCGCGGCATAAGTGAAGGAATCGACCACCGTGTCGCCAAGCAGGAGAGCGCGAGTGTCGGGGTCGGAGAAGTCGAGCGCATAGCTCCAGGCACCGTCCGGCCCGATCGTGAGGCTACCGTAGACGCCATGGATGGTGATGCCGCTTCCGACGCTGTCGAGGCTGCCGCCGGCCGCTTCCGTCCCGGCGCGCGCGCCGGTGACCGACAACGTGTCACCGAGGGCGCTGTCCGGATCGCTGTCGTTGGCCAGCACGTCGCCGGTCGCGGTCTCGGGTGCAACGTGGTTGGCCACCAGGGGCGAGGCGTTGGCATCGTCGGCCGCCACCGGGGCATCGTTCAGGATGTCGCTGGCGGCGAAGGTGCCGTTGCTGAACTGGAACTGCTCGACACCGCTGACGGTGACGGTGTCGCCGCCAATCACGAGCTGGTAGCTGTCCGGGCCGAGCTGGCTGATCGCCGTATCCACCCACGCCCCGTTCACGACGACGGTGTCGCTACCGGAGCCGCCCGTGATCGTGTCGTTGCCGCCGCCGCTTACCAGCGTGTCGTCGCCGCCGCCGCCCGAGAGCACGTTGTCGCCACTCGTGCCGGTGAGGCTGTCACTGAACGCCGAGCCGGTTAGATTCTCGATGTTGGAGAGCGTATCGGTGCCCGCGCCACCGGTGTTCTGGGCACCGGCGACGGCGAGGCTGACGGTGACACCCGCGGTCGCGCCGGCATAGCTCGCGGTGTCGATGCCCGCGCCGCCATCGAGGCTGTCGGTCCCGACGCCACCTTCCAGCGTGTCATCGCCGTCGCCGCCTGCAAGCGCGTTGTCGCCGCTGCTGCCGGTCAGGGTGTCGCCGAAGGCCGAGCCGGTCACGTTCTCGAGATTGGAGAGCGTGTCGGTGCCTGCGCCGCCGGTATTCTGAGCGCCGACGATGGCGAGGTTTACGGCCACACCAGCGGTCGCGCCGGCATAGCTCGCGGTGTCGATTCCTCCGAGGCCGTTCAGGGTGTCGTTCCCGGCGCCACCCTCCAGCGTGTTGGTCCCCGTCGTGCCGGTAAGCGTGTCGTTGAAAGCCGAGCCGATCACATTTTCGAAGTTGCTGATGCTGTCGCCGGCGGCGTCGCCGCCGCTGGCGACGCCGGTCGTGAGATTGATCGTCACGCCGGCGCTGCTGGCGGCATAGGAGAGAGTATCCGTGTCGGCCCCGCCGTTCAGGACGTCGCCACCGGCGCCGCCAGTCAAGACATCATCGCCGGCGCCGCCAGAGAGATTGTTCGCTACGCTGCTTCCAGTCAGCGTGTCGGCATAGCTCGACCCCGTGAGGTTCTCGATGTTGGCGAGCGTGTCGTTGCCGGCGCCGCCCTGCGCAGTACCGAGCGAGAGATTGGCGCTGACGCCGCCCGTGGCATCGGCGTAGCTGGCGGTGTCGGTGCCGGCGCCGCCGTCGAGCGTATCGTTGCCGGCGCCACCGGCAAGAGTGTTGGCGCTGCCGTTGCCCGTCAGCGTGTCGTCGAAGCTCGAGCCGGTCAGGTTCTCGATATTGGAGATCGTGTCGGAGCCGGCGCCACCGGTGTTCTGCGCAACAGCCAAGCCAAGGTTCACGGTGACGCCGCTCGTGGCATTGGCATAGGTCGCGGTGTCGGTCTCGGTGCCACCGTTCAAGGTGTCGTTACCCGCGCCGCCCTCCAGCAGGTCGTTGCCGGCACCGCCGTTCAGCGAATCGTCGCCATCGCCGCCGACCAGCCTGTTGGCCACGGTGCTGCCCGTGAGCGTGTCGGCGAAGGCCGAACCGATGAGGTTGGGCACGTTGCTCAGCTTATCGCTGCCGGCAGCGCCTGTATTCTGGAAGCCCGTCAGCGCCAAGCTGACCGTCACGCCGCCGCCTGCCTGGGCGTAAGTGGCGGTCACATCGCTTCCGTCGCCGTAGAAGGTGTCGTTGCCGTCACCGCCGGTCAGGACGTCTCCGGCGTAGCCCCAGAGCGTGTCGTTGCCGGCGCCGCCGTCGAGACTGTCGATGCCTGCGCCGCCGTCGAGCTCGTCGTTTCCTCCACCACCATTCAGGACATCGGCAAAACCGCTGCCGGTCATATAGTCACTGTTGACGGAGCCGGTGACAGTGACCCCGTCGGTCAGGCCGCTGTTGAAGACATAGGCGGAATGTGCGCCCGTAATCCGGGTCGACAGGTCGAGCGTGCCGCCGGCGCCGCGCAGACCGATGGAGACCTGGCTGTTGGCCGCGCTGCTGTCGGTTATCGTGGTGAACGAGGAAAACTGCGCAATGGTCCCGTAACCAGTGGTCCCTTGGGTATTGTAGATTTCGACGCCCGTGAAGGTCCAGTTGCCCAGAGCACCACGGACTGTGTCGGTGCCGGCGCCGCCGTCGACCGAGCCGGTGCCGTTGTCGTAGTCGATCTCCAAGACGTCGTCGCCGTCGCCGCCCAGCAGCGTGTCGGCGCTTCCGGAGGTCCAGGCATAGATAGTGTCGTTGCCCGCACCGCCATCGACGGTGTCGGTGCCTCCAGCGTAGATTTCGTCGTTGCCGCCGCCGCCATTCAGCGTGTCGACGAAGCCGGAGCCCTCGATGTAGTCGTTGTTGGCCGAGCCGATGACGGTGAACCCGCTCGTCACACCGTTGTTGTAGACGTAGGCGGAATGTGCGCCCGTGATCCGGGTCGACAGGTCGAGCGTGCCGCCGGCGCCGCGCAGGCCAACACTGATCTGGCTGTTGGACGCAGTGCCGTCGGTGAGGGTGGCGAAGGAGGAGAGCTGCGCGATCGACCCGATGATGGAGCTGCCCTGGGTGTTGTAAATCTCGGTGTTCGTGAAGGTCCAGTTGCCCAGGGAACCATGGACCGTGTCGGTACCGGCGCCGCCGTCGATTGAGCCGGTGCCGTTATCGTAGTCGATCTCCAAGACGTCGTCGCCGTCGCCGCCCAGCAGCGTGTCGGCGCTTCCGGAGGTCCAGGCATAGATAGTGTCGTTACCCGCCCCGCCATCGACGGTGCTGGTGCCCCCAGCGTAGATTTCGTCGTTGCCGGCGCCGCCGTTCAGGGCGTCCATGCCGGCACCGCCATCGATATAATCGTTGCCACCACCGCCGTTCAGGATGTCATTGTCGGCGCCGCCGTGGAGCTGGTCGGCCCCCGATCCGCTGGTGATCTGGAAGCGCTCGATGGCCTGGTAGTTGACGGTGCGGGTGGCGTTGTCGGTCACAGAGCCCGACGTGCCTCCGGAAGAGAAGATGCTCAAGGCCGCGCCGGAATAGTCGACGACGAGTGTGTCCGTTCCGGCCCCGCCATTGACGCTGTCGGTGCCGCCGGTGACCGTGACCGTGTCGTCGCCGCCGCCGCCGTTCAGCGTGTCGTTGCCGCCGCCGCCATCGGTGATGACGTTGGCACCGGTGTTGCCGGTCACGGTGTTATTGGAGGTGCTGCCGTTGACCGTAATCCGCGAGGCGTCGGCCAGAATGATGCTGGTGACGCCGGCGCCGGCCGTCAGGACGATGCCGGTCACGCTGGAGGGGGCGCTGAAGGTCAGCGTGTTGACAGTGACGGTGACCGACTCGTTGCCGGCATAGCCGGCCGCCACCAGGATGGTGTCGCCGGGAGCCGCTGCCGCCACCGCGGCGGAGATGGTCGCATATGTGCCGGGAACGTTCAGCGTCGCCATGTTGCACTCCCTTGACGGTCCACAGGTGCGGCGGCAGCCTCACGAGCATGCGGCGATCGCTTAGCGCAGCCCCGTCGAAGGCTGCGTATTTACGACCCGCTGCTGGAAATCACTTGGCCCCACACACCGTGTGAAGGGAAGCATAGTTCCCGCGCTGCGTGCATCACCCATATGGGTGAGACACGGCGATAAATCGTCGGAAAAGCTTGCGATGAATTCCCGAGTCGCACGCGAAATCGGCGCGATTGAGGACGGCTTCGTTGTGGGCCGCTGGAGTCGACTCCTATCCGGCAATGGTGGGCGCACCAGGGCTCGAACCTGGGACCCGCTGATTAAGAGTCAGCTGCTCTACCAACTGAGCTATGCGCCCGACGTCATCGGGGCATTGCCGGAAGAGGCGCGGCTATAGCAAGCAGAATGGCCCTTGTCGATACCTGCTCGCCAAGGAAATTTAGCTGGATTTTCAACGGGCTCGCGGCAGCTGGGCGTCGCGATAGACGTTGACGCCAATCAGCAGGCCGCACGCGAACATCACCGACACCATGGCCGTCCCACCGTTGCTCACCAGGGGCAGCGGAACGCCGACCACGGGCAGCAGCCCCATGACCATGGCCGTGTTGATGAAGACGTAGAGGAACATCATGGCGGTGACGCCAAGCGCCACCAGCCGGCCGAAATGGTGCTGGCTGCGCAGGGCAATGGAGAAGCCCCACACCAGCACCAGCGCGAACAGGCCGAGCAGGACCAGGGCACCGGCCATGCCCCATTCCTCGACGAAGGTGGTGAAGATGAAGTCGGTCTGCTTCTCCGGCAGGAAGTTCAGCGCCGACTGGGTTCCTTTCAGGAACCCTTTGCCGAACAGGCCGCCCGAGCCGATCGCGATCTTGGACTGGGTGATGTGGTAGCCGGCGCCCAGCGGGTCACTGTCGGGGTCGAGGAAGGTCAGGACGCGCTTGCGTTGGTATTCGTGCATGAACGACCAGGCGAGCGGCAGGCAGCCGACCGCGGCAACGCCCGCGGCCAGGAACATCCACAGCCGCACGCCGGCCACGAACAGCATCGCCCCACCGCCCATCAGCACCATCATGGCCGTGCCGAGATCGGGCTGCACCATGACCAGCGCCACCGGCAGGACGATCATCAGGAGCGGCGGCAGCGCGTAGAGGAACCGGCCGGCCTGCTCCCTGCTGAGGCCGTGATAGTAGCGCGCCAGCACCAGGATCACCGCCACCTTCGCGATCTCCGAGGGTTGCACCTGCATCGGCCCGATCACCAGCCAGCGTTGCGCGCCCATCCCGATCTTGCCCACGACATCGACGGCGACCAGCAGCAGGAGCGACAGGACGTAGATCGGCCAGGCGAGCGTGAGCCACACCTTGGGATGCGTCAGCGCCACCAGCAGCATCACGCCGAAGGCGGCCGCATAGCGCACGGCGTGACGTCCCGCCCAGGGCTCGAAGCGGCCGCCTGCAGCAGAATAGAGCGCCACCACGCCGATGCCCGCAATGGCGGTGAGCACCAGCACAAGCCCCCAATTGATGCGCCAGATCTTCTCGCCGAAGGTAACCGGGGCAGGCGCATCGAGCGCTGCAACGGCGTTGGGCATGAGCAGGCTCATCGGCCCACCTTCATCGTGACGCCATCTTGCGGAAGCGGTCGGTATTGCGCGAGGGATCGCGCTTCATGGTCTCGACCAGCACGTCGCGGCCGATCGGACCCGCCGTGGTGCCACCCGCCATGCCATGCTCGATGATGACGGCACAGGCATAGCGCGGGCTGTCGGCCGGGCCGAAGCAGACGAACAGCGCATGGTGCCGCAGATGCCAGGGAAGCATCGCCTGGGTGATCCCCATGTCGCGCTCGCGCTCGGTGATGCGCTTGACCTGGGCGGTGCCGGTCTTGCCGGCGAAGCGGAACTGGGGCTCGAGCAGCTTGCCCTTGGCATCGATGCGCAGCTGGTTGGCGGTGCCGAGGCTGGAATTCACGACGGCGAACATGCCCTCGCGAACGAAGGCCAGGTTCTGCGGGTTGAAGCGCATCGACGGCGCGCTGGGCTTGTCACGCCGCGGCGGCGGCGCCAGCTCCTCGCGCGGCGTGGCCGACGCCAGCAGGAGGTTGGGCTGCACCTCGTAGCCGCCGTTGGCGATGCGCGCCGTCATGATGGCAAGCTGCAACGGCGTCGCATTCATGTAGCCTTGGCCGATGCCGAGGTTGAAGGTGTCGCCGTGCTGCCAGGGCTTGCCGAGCTTCTCCTGCTTCCAGGACCGGCTGGGCTGGATACCAGCCGATTCTCCCGGCAGGCCGAGATCGCTGACGCGGCCGAAGCCCAGGCGGCCTGCCACCTCGGCCATGCGGTCGATGCCGGCGCGGCGCGCCGCCTCGTAGAAGAAGCAGTCGCAGGACGCCGCGATCGCCTCGGTGACGTTGGTCGAGCCGTGCCCACCGCGCAGCCAGCAATGGAACTTGATGTTGCCGAGCTCCAGGTAACCCGCGCAGGGCAGCCGGGTCCACGGGTCGATGGCCTTGGATTCGAGCGCGGCCAGCGCTGTCACCATCTTGTAGGTCGAGCCCGGCGGATAGATGCCGGCAATCGCCTTGTTGTGCAGCGGCCGCTCCGGGCTGTCGAGCAGCTCGCGCCATTCGCTCTGGGTGATGCCGCGGGCGAAGGTGTTGGGATCGAAGCCCGGCGTCGACACCATCGCCAGCACATCGCCGGTGATCACATCCATCACCACCACGGCGCCGCTCTGGTGCTCCTTCAGCCGCTCAGCGACGAAGCGCTGCAGGTCGAGATCGATGGTGAGCAAGGCGTTGGAGCCGGGCTGGCCTTCGGTGCGGTCGAGCTCGCGCACGACGCGACCCACTGCGTTGACCTCGACCTGAACCGCGCCGGCGCGGCCGCGCAGGTCGTCCTCCAGCGAGCGCTCGACGCCCTTCTTGCCGAAACGCAGGGTGGCGAGCTGCAGCACCGGATCGTCGCGGCCTGCAAGGTCCTCGTCCGACACGCGGCCGGTATAGCCGATGATGTGGCTCATCAGCTCGCCTTGGGGATAGTCGCGCGTCTGGCCAAGGTCGATGAACACGCCGGGCAGATCGGGGGCATTGAACTCCAGCCGCGCCACCTCCTCCCAGCCGAGATTCTCGCGCACCACGACGGGCTGGGCGTTGCGGCTGCGCCGGAGCTCGCGCAGCAGGCGCCCCTTGTCGGCTTCGCCCAGGCTGAGGATCTGGTCGAGCCGGTCGACCAGCACCTCCGCGCCGCGGCCGCGATCGGACGTGACCATGGCGCGGAAGTTGTTGCGGTTGACGGCGAGCGGCTGGCCGGTGCGATCGAAGATCAGGCCGCGTGACGGCGGCAGCAGCCGAAGATTGATGCGGTTCTCCTCGGCGAGCGTGGAGAAGCGCTGTGTCTCGATGACCTGCAGCTGATAGAGCCGTCCGACCAGCGCCGACAGGAACACGGCCTGCGTGCCGCCCAGCAGCAGCGCCCGTCGCGTGAACAGGCCGGACCGCTCGCCGTCGCCCTTGCGATAGCGCATCATGGCGACGTCTCTCCCGGTCGGGCGGTACCGCGAGACGGCTCGGGAACGTTCAGCGGATCGCGGGCGCGCACGCGCACCAGGAGCGGCGCCACCAAGGGATAGATCACGACCACGACCACGTACTGGACAAAAGCCTGCAGTGGATCGATCGCAGTCCAGGTCCACAGCGCGGTCAGGATCCAGACCAGCATCACGAAGCCAAGGGACAGCAGGCAAAAGCCGAACCACTGGAAGAGGAATGGCACGCCCACCAGGTAGCGGCGGTTGGCGACGACGGAGGCACGAATCAGCACAAAGCCCAGCGCGCTCACGCCGACCGGCGCGCCGGGACCGCCGAGCAGCAGGTCGAGCAACACGCCCATGACGAGGAGCAAAGGTCCCGGCAGCCGCTCGGGCGCGGCAAGGCTGTACTGGAAAACGACCAGCGCCGGCAGGAGCGGCAAGGCGTCGGACAGGTAGGGCGCCCGCAAGGGTGCCAGGGTCAGCAGCACGAAGAACAGCAGGACCGTCCCGGGCAGAGCCGCGCGGCCCCAGCGATCGAGCGTGGCGAGGGTACTATCCGGCCGCACTAGCGCACCTCTTTCATGCTCTTGCCGGACCGCGGGCCTCCAGTCCCGCTCGTGAGATGCATGAGACGCGCGCAGTCCAGAGGAACATGAGCGGACCTGGAGGTCCGCGGTCCAGCAAGATGTCCGATCGGCATCAGCGCACCTTCTGGCCGGCCGCCGCCGCAGGCGGTGCAGCCGGCGCCGCAGGTCCCGTGTTGACCAGGCCCGTCACGCCATAATCGACCACGCGCACGAACTCCAGGCGCGAGAAATCGGCGAACGGCCGCACGCGGACATGCCCTTCGCCGGTCTCGACGACCTCGCCAACCGGAATGCCGACCGGGAAGCTGCCGCCATGGCCTGAGGTGATGACGCGATCGCCGCGCTGCACGCCGCCCACGCTCTGCAGCAGCGTGAGGCGAAGCTGCGGAGAGTTGTCGCCCGCCAGTATGGCGCGCTCGCGCGTGCGCTCGATCAGCACCGGAAGGCGTGAATTGACGTCGGTCACGAACAGCACGCGGGCACTGTTGTCGCCGACCTCGGCGACCCGGCCGGCGAGCCCCTCGCCGGTGACGACCGCCTGGCCGGATGCCACGCCGACGCGCCGGCCGACATTGAGCAACGCGCCGCGCACATAGGCACTCACGCTGTCGCCGACGATGCGGGCGGTGATGAAGGAGGCTTCCGGTCCCTCGCGGAAATTGGCCAGCGCCCGCAGGCCATCGTTCTCGTTCTCGAGGCGACGCGCCGCGGTCTGCCAAGCCAGCAGCCGAGCATTCTCCTCGCGCAGGCGCGCATTCTCCTCGCGCAGCGACGCGAACTCCTTGAGGTCTGCGATGGCCCGGTTGGCGGCGGCGACGGGCCGGGCGATGGCTTCGAGCACCGGGCTTGCGAGGTCGAGCGCCACCACGCGAGCGTTCTCGACCAGCACGGTGTCAGCCTTGCCGACGAGCATGGCACCGAAGGACACGACAACGAGCAGGCCGAGCGCGAAGCGCTGGACGGCTGCGCGCACTTGGGCGGCGGCTACCTCGAAATCGTCCCGGATCGCCATGTCCGGCCCATCCTACTCCAAGCGGGCGGCGGCGTACGGGGATTAGTACATCGTGGACAGAACGCCGCGCAGCCGGTCGATATTCTCCACCGCATGGCCGGTGCCCAGGGCCACACAGAGCAGCGGGTCCTCCGCGATCGAAACCGGCAGGCCGGTCGCTTGGCGCAGCACGGTGTCGATATTGGCAAGCATCGCGCCGCCGCCGGTGAGCACGATGCCCTTGTCGACGATATCGGCGGCAAGCTCCGGCGCCGTGTTCTCCAGCGTGACCTTGACGGTCTCGACGATGGCGCTCACCGGCTCCTGCAGGCTTTCCGAGATCTGCCGCTCCGTGATGATCAGCTCCTTCGGCACGCCGTTCATCAGGTCACGGCCCTTGATCTCCATGGTGCGGCCTTCACCATCCTCGGGCGGGCAGGCCGAGGCGATCGTCTTCTTGATTCGTTCTGCCGAGCTTTCGCCGACCAGCAGGTTATGGTTGCGGCGGATGTAGCTGATGATGGCTTCGTCCATCTTGTCGCCGCCCACCCTGACCGAGCGCGGATAGACGATACCGCCCAGCGACAGGATCGCCACTTCGGTCGTTCCGCCGCCGATATCGACCACCATCGAGCCCGTGGGTTCGGTAACCGGCAGGCCCGCACCGATTGCCGCGGCCATCGGCTCCTCGATCAGCCAGACCTTGCGCGCGCCGGCGCTTTCGGCCGATTCCTGGATGGCACGACGTTCGACCGCGGTCGAGCCCGAGGGCACGCAGACCACGATCTGCGGATGGGCGAAGCTGCGGCGATTGTGAACTTTGGAGATGAAGTGCTTGATCATCGCCTCGGCGACTTCGAAGTCGGCGATGACGCCGTCACGCAGGGGGCGGATGGCCTGGATATTGCCCGGCGTGCGGCCCAGCATCATCTTGGCCTCTTCGCCGACTGCCAGCACCTGACGCTTGCCGCTATGCGTGGTCAGCGACACGACGGACGGCTCGTTCAGAACGATGCCACGGCCCTTCACATAAACCAGCGTATTGGCCGTCCCGAGGTCGATCCCCATGTCCGCCGAGAAAAGCCCGATCAAGCGCGAGAGCATTCAGTTAAGTCTCTGCAATTGCTAGAATATTTGACCGGGCAGTGCATGATGGGCCCGAGGCCAAGGGTGGGCTGGGTTTAGACCGGCGGGCGTGGTCTCGCAAGGCGATTCGCGGCGTCGGAGGTCCGCGCTCCGGCAGATCAATCGAACACCACCACGCCGCGGGCTACTTCACCCGCCATCATCTTCTTGAAGCCCTCGTTGATGTCGGCGAGCTTGTAGGTGCGGCTGATCAGGCCGTCGATGTTCAGCCGCTTGTTCATGTAGTGGTCGACCAGCACCGGAAAATCGAGGTCGGGCCGCACCGAGCCGTAGAAGGTGCCGCTCACCTTCTTCTCGGTGAAGACCATCATGAAGGGCGAGTACGAAGCGCGCACGGTCGCCGCCGAGATGCCGACCGCGACGGCATGGCCGCCGGGCGCCAGCGCATCGAAGGCCAACGCCTGTGTCTTCTCGACCGACACGGCATCGAAGGAGTAGTCGACACCCAGCCCGCCGGTGATCTCCTTCACCTTCTTGGCCGGGTCTTCGTTGGTGTTGGTGTTGATCGTGTGGGTGGCGCCGAACGTCTTGGCCATCTCGAGCTTGTTGTCCAGAAGGTCGGCGGCAATGATCTTGCTTGCACCCGAGAGCATGGCGCCCTGGATGGCGTTGAGGCCGACGCCGCCGCAGCCGATCACCAGCACCGACGATCCCGCCTCGATCTTGGCGTGGCGCGTGACGGCGCCGACGCCGGTCGCCACGCAGCAGCCGACCAGCGCGGCCTGTGGCCACGGCATGTCCTTGCGGATCGGCACCACCATCTCCTCCGGCACCACGACT
>Ga0081455_10003556_pt1 | contig 17883 bp, 15 predicted proteins | sample TabmetS3T2R1_FD_70207 | JGI IMG/M metagenome (GOLD analysis project Ga0081455, IMG submission 70207) | Tabebuia heterophylla rhizosphere microbial communities from the University of Puerto Rico - S3T2R1 | ecosystem: Host-associated > Plants > Roots > Rhizosphere ...
TCCGACGCGATTCCGGGCATGGGCGCCGGGCGCCGGGTGATCCTGCATGCCGGTCCGCCGATCGCGTGGCCATCGATGTGCGGCCCGATGCAGGGCGCGATCCGCGGCGCAATCATGCTCGAAGGCTGGGCCGATTCGACCGAAGCCGCGAACGATCTTCTCTCCGGCGGCGCGATCGCTGTCGAGCCCTGCCACCATCACGCCGCCGTCGGCCCGATGGCCGGCATCATCAGCCCGTCGATGCCGGTGTTCGTCGTCGAGAACAAGGCTGGCGGTAACCGAGCGTACTGCAATCTCAACGAGGGCCTCGGCAAGGTGCTGCGCTTCGGCGCGCACGGTCCCGACGTCCTCGCGCGCCTGCGTTTCATGGCGAACGTGCTCGCGCCCGCGCTGCGCGCGGCGCTGGCGCGCACGGGTCCGATCGAGCTGAAGCCACTGATGGCGCAGGCGCTCAACATGGGCGACGAGGTGCACAACCGCAACGCCGCGGCCACCGCGCTCCTGTTCAAGCGGCTCGCGCCCGCGCTCCTCGCTTGCGACGCGCCGCGCGACACCGCCACGGCCGCGCTCGAATTCATCGCGGCCAACGATCATTTCTTTCTCAATCTGTCGATGGCGGCCTGCAAGGCGATGCTCGACGCGGCCGCGGGCGTGCCGGGCAGTTCGATGGTGACCGCGATGGCGCGCAACGGCGTCAATTTCGGAATCCGCCTGAGCGGAACGGGCAACCTGTGGTTCGAGGCGCCGGCCAATCCCGTGGACGGCCTCTATTTCCCCGGTTACTCGCTCGCCGATGCCGCACCCGACCTCGGCGACTCGGCGATCACGGAAACCGCAGGCGTCGGCGGCTTCGCGATGGCGGCGGCAATTATACGCATCAGGCTCAAATTGGACGGGCCAAACCAATAGCGAGCGGATACCGGATCAGACACAGGTCGTCACGAATGAAGATCTTGACGGTGCCAAAATGCTCCTTGAGCAGTTGGCGGTAGCCGTCTTCACTACGAATATGGCGACCGCGGTCATGTCGTATAACCCAATTTGCTAGCCACGAGTCCCCGTCCCTCAAGCAGCCATCGAGGGTAAACAGAACTCCGCTCGGCTTCAGCGCGCGACGCACGGCGCGTAGCAGAGCCGATGCATCGGCATTGTCGAGATGATGCAGCAACCCATTCATCATCACCACGTCGGCGCCGCCGAGGGAAGCGGCACAACTCAGATCGAATTCCCGGCAGTGGAATGAGCCGCGCGCATGGAACCGCCTGCGAGCATAGTCGATATAGCGCTTCTCGATGTCGAAACCGTCGTATCGGATGCTTGCCGGCAGATGCTTCACGATGAAGCCGGGCCCGCAGCCGATGTCGATGATGTGGTCGCCCGGCCTGATGTCGAGGTAGGCGTCGATCGCGCGTATGCGGGCGCCAAAGAACCCGCCAATGGACTGGAAGCCTTGATAGATTGGCGGATGTTGGAGGATGTCGACGAGCGCCATGTCTGGACGATAGCCGAGGCATTCGCCCATTGGTAGGGTTCCCACCCTAAGTGCGAGCGCTGCAGGCCGCACGAAAATCGATGGAAGAGACAGAGTCCGATTTAGCGTGATGAGCTCTGGGACCGGAAAGATATAGCATCAATCATAATGAGGAAGCGCGCCACCTTGACGCGTGTGCATCGTTCGTGTCGATACATGAATGCGGTGAGCGGGCGATACCATCGGGCTCCCAGTTGCAAAGTAAGGCGGGCAATGGCAGCAATCGTTCGCTTGCAGCGGTGGATCGGCCGGAGCTGTCATCGGCGGCATGGAGGCTGCCACGTGGCCGACGGCTTCTCAACCGGCATCACTAGTGCCGAGTTGATAGAGGTCTAAGCTCATTCATGGTGGATCACGACGTCGCTCCCGGCCCACTGACGCGCTGCCAGATCTGCGGGTCCTCAGACATTGAACTTGTTTTTGATTGCGGCAATCAGCCGCTGTGTGCTTCGCTTCTTCGGCCGGCGGATTTGAACCAGCCCGAAACGCACTATCCCCTGCGCCTGTTTCGTTGCACCGTCTGCGCGAATTGTCAGCTCGACTACATCGTGAGCGGCAGCGAAATCTATTACCCGGATTATCCATATCGCGCCGGCATCACCCGCGAGCTGACGGACCACCTCCACGCCATGGCATCGGACCTCGTGCCGAAGCTTGGATTATCGCCGAGCTCGCGGGTCATCGATGTCGGATCGAACGACGGTACGATGCTGATCCAGTTCAAAAAGCTCGGAATGAAGGAGCTTGGGATCGAACCTACAAACATCAATAAATTCGCGCGCCAGGCCGGCATCGAGACGCTGCAGGCCTTCTTCACCGAGGCGGTCGCGCGCGATGTCAGGCAGAGTTACGGCGCGGCAAAGCTCATGACGGCAACCAACGTGTTCGCGCACATGGCAACCCTCGGCGAAGTCATGCGGGGAATTACAGCTCTGCTCGACGATGATGGCGTGTTCGTGTTCGAAAACCATTATCTCTTGGACGTCATCGAGCGCAACCAATACGACACGATCTACCACGAACACGTACGCACCTATTGCCTCAAGCCGATCATCAAGCTGTTCTCCTATTACGACATGGAGGTCTTCCGCGTGGAACGGGTCACGCGATACGCAGGCAGCATTCGTGTGTTCACCGCGCGAAAGGGACGGCGGCCGATCGACTCGTCAGTGGGTGATCTGCTGGCGATCGAGCGGGAATTCGGTCTTTATGGCGGCGGCGTCTACGCTGCATTTCGCGATCGGGTGGCCAGAGCCCGCGATGACCTGATCGCACTCGCTTTGAAAGCCAAGTCTGACGGTGCATCGTTCGTGGGCAAATCGTGCCCGGGCCGGGCTTCGACGCTGCTGAACTATTGCGACATGGGCACCTATTTCATGCCCTACATCGCCGAGCAGGATACTTCGTTGAAGCTGGGAATGTATCTGCCGGGCAAGCACATTCCGATCGTCCCGGACGCGCAGCTCACCAAAGATCAGCCCGATTGCATCGTCATCTTGGCCTGGCATTACGCACGGCCGATCGCGAATATCCTTCGCCATCAAATGGGACTGAAATCCAAGCTCGTCGTGCCACTTCCCAAGGTTACTATTTGGGAGGCAGATATCCCGACGTAGCGAGCAGAAACACCTTATCGCAACATGAGAGGGTTGAACGTATCGCACGTTGCAGTCATCGGGGGAGGACGCTGGGGTGCGGTGATTTGCTCCGTCCTCGAGCGCGTGCTGCCCGAGAGCGTCCCGGTCTGGCTCGTGTCTCGCCGCATGCCCGCGGAGCGCGTTCCCCGACGCGTGCGCCGGATTTTCGATCTCGACGGGTTGCCTGATCCGGATAGAACCGGCGCCGCGATTGTGGCAACGGCGCCGCATGACCACGCCCAAACGGCATCACGATGTCTTTCCGCGGGTTGGCATGTCCTGGTCGAGAAGCCATTCACGCTCGAGCTTGGCGATGCGCGAGCCCTGGTCGAGCGGGCGGCCGAACTCAAGCGCCTCCTCTGGGTGGGTCTGGTCTACTTGTTTGCTCCCTATCTTTCCGTCTTGAAACCCTACGCACTCGGCAAGACCCATTGGCGGCTCGATTGGTGCGAGCCAGACGAAGAGGTGCGATGGGGCGAGGTCAAATCCACCCCGCATCACGTCAACGTAATCGAGGACGTGTTTCCTCATGCATGGTCCATTCTGCGCGGGTCCGGATTGACCGAGCCGCTCGAAATCCGTCGTGTGGAGATGATCGACCCCTGGAGCGTGCGCTTGCAGCTCGCCGCCGGACAAGCCGCGCTGGAGCTGACATTCGACCGCCACGCGGGATTCAGACGCAGGTCTATTGCGATCGAAACCGATAGCGTCACGTGTGAACTCGACTTTTCCAAGGAACCGGGCATCTTCAAGGTCAATGGCGCTGTCCGCAGCGCACCACCCTGGAATCCACAGATGCCGCCTTTGGCGCGGGAACTCTCGGCGTTCCTTGCCGCCTGCGCGGGACAAGCGTTACCCGACGTCCCGGTCGACGCATCTCGAAGTCTGGAAGCCGTGGCGCTGATGCAGGAGGCGACCAAAGCATTTGTCGCACTGCAGGCACGAGCGATCGCCGAAGTAGCATGCGACAGCGATTGGACGCCGGGGCTCGGCCGTGTTCTCTTCGAGGCCCTTTCCCGCGAGGCAGCCATGGCCGGTCTGAGGGTCAGCGAAAGCTCCGATGAGGGCAAAGCGCTTCGTGCCGCCGCCCAAGCATGGATTTGGCGAAACGAAGATGTCTTCCCCGAATTGTCGAGCGAGCTGGCGTCTGTTATTCGGCGCTCGTCCTTTCTCGCGCAAGTTCGCGACAGGCGCCGGCAAATCCATCCTCACGACACGATGCCTCGATAGGCTATTGATATCGTCGTTGGCCAAGCGCCGGATCGGCGCTCCCGTAGATCGAGACCGCCGCCTGTCTGCCCGTAGCTGAACCACGCAGCATCGCGTGCCGCACATGCCTTTGCGCAAGCCAAAATGCGCCTGTAGCGGCAAGGAAGATCAGGACAGCCAGCGACATCAGCATGTGCGCGGCACGGGTCGAGAAGAACGGCTCAAAGCGCAGCTCGATGCGGTCGAGACTGGCGGGTATGCGAACGCCCATCATGACCGCGTTCGTAGGAAAAATCGGAATGTCCTGGGTCTGTGTGCGCGCCCGCCAATTCGGATGATACCGCTCGTCGATCACCACGAACCGATCGCGGCTGGATGGGATTATGCGGATATCGATCACGTCATCATGGTAGGCAACGTCGAGCGGTCCGGAAGCATCGAAAATCTCGGTTCCCCGGAAATCTTCGGCCAGGGAATGTGAGGTGAGCTGATCGATTCTTCCGCGGGCGAGAGCGAAGGCGCTGTCCGGGCGGTCGCTTGCGGGACGTGCCGGCGCCTCAAGGGCTCCTTCCCGCACGCGGGGAGCTTCCCGGACACCGGTGACCTTCTCCACCAAGAAGTGACGCGGCAACGGCGCGACGGGATTTTTGATCAAACCGAGCGAAATGCCGTCGATGTTCACGACCTCGGCTCGAGAGGCAACGAGCGTCAGCAGCAACTGGTCCGGATTTTTGGATGCAGTGTTGAAATAAAGATCGGGCGTCGTGACGATCAGGTACTTCACATTCAACAGCGACAAAAGATCCGGATTGACGTGCGACATCCTCCTCAGCTCAATCCTGTGCCCCCCAAGCCCACCGTCGGGCCATGGCAGCGCGGCGAGACGTTTCGGAACGCCGGGACCAAGGCCGCCGACCATGCGGGCGCGCCAGAACTGGCTTATATGTGGTGTGATGTTTCCTTCGTAGAGTGACCGCGAGGTTAGCAATACGGAGCGAAAATCGTCCACCTCCAGTTTGTCGGCGAACGCTTTGAGCTTCTCTTCGCTGGGCGGCCGCAGCACGGATGGTGGGACGTCCATATAACTGAGGCTGCCGAACGGTACCGGGTAGGTCCAATTCTGGGGGCCATTCACCTTGAAATGGGCATAAGTCACCGTTTCGACCAACGCGAATGTGGCGACCACGATCGTCGCAGCTACCCGTCCGTCCAAGGTGCGATACGGCCTGCAAAGAAAGGCGGCCAGAACGGCAGCAAGGACGAGCACGGCCAGCAGCGCCTTTACCGCCACGGGCGGCATGATGTTGCCGCTCGCACCATAAGGCCGGATTTGGAACGCGGTTTTCGGTACCAATTGATCGATGAGGGGGCCGTGGATGAGCCAGGACACAGCTGCTGCAGCGATGATGAGATAGGAGGTAAACGCCGTAATAGCCCTCAGGGACTAGAATCAGGAACAGGATCAAGACGAGAGCGACCGAATGAAATGCCTTATCCGCCGGATACGGAGTTGGGGGAACGAGTCTTTGTAAAGCCGTTCCAAAACTTGAATGACGGCGAGCAAGGCGCAACAACAGCACGATCGCGCCCGCAATGCAGGCATACAACGCAACATTGCCGAGTGCTTGCGATGGCCAACCCGCCGAAGCGGGAACGAGATAAATCGGTACGATCGCAAAGATCATTGCAAATAGCAGCACGCTCACTCCCAACTCCAAGCGCCGCGACGGCCGCAAAAGCCCGAAGCAAACGAAAAGCACGACGGTCGTCGAAGAGAGCAGCTGAAGGCCTTCGTGAATGTTAAGCGACGTCCCTTCCGGGGGACCTTCCGCAAAGTATCTGCCGTAAATGCCCTCATGGAAGAATCGTAGCAATTCTTGGTAGCCGGAATATTGGAGGGAGGATGTGCGCGTGAGTTGGAAGAATTCCGAGCTAAGGGCAACGATACGGGGGGCAGCAAACAAAAGGGCGACGACCGAGCTTGTCCCGAAAACGATCAATATCGCGAGTGCCGCTCTCGGTCCTGATTTCCAATAAACCGCGGCGCGATAGAGTGCGTAGGCCCCGAGAAAGCAAAAGGCATAAGCGACTTCTTGCAGGAATGCCCAAAAAGCGAGAGCGGTCATGCTCATCGCCAATCCAACAAACGGCCGGATTAAATTTTCTGTTCGCACCCTCCGGATCGCAAGCATGGCTGCTGGCAGCAGCAGGAGTACGAGATAGATGTTATCGATTTGGGCGATGCGGTGTATCCCGAAGACCGAGAGACCGTAGCAAAGCGCTGCTATCGCCGCCGGTATTCTCGCGCCGGTCAAGTCGCGGATATAGAAGTACGCGGTCGTGCAGGCGGCGGGCACGAGAGCGATCGAAACGTATCCGAGTACCTGATAGACGCGATCACGAGGAAACAGCTGCAAGAAATAGGCGATTGGATCAGCCCCCGGATTCATCCAGTGCAGCGCGGCGACCGAAAAGCCGCCGAACATGGTTGGATTCCACGCAGGCACCCGCCCATACTTTTGCAGTGCGTCGTATTCCGCCAGTCGCATGTTCAGATACGCGTTGAGCCGATCGGATTCGCCGATGAAGACTCCGGCGCGGATCAGTTGCTGCCAGAATACGATCACAACCGCGCCGAGTAGGAGCGCAAAGACGATCAATCCGGATGGGACTTCGCCGGCGTAAACCAAGTTCTTGGCTGACGTCGGCAAGCCGCTGCTCGCCCCATAAAGACTTGACTCAAACACTGATTTTGAAGCCACCCCTCGTTCCTTCATCAGCTTTTTTAGAATGTGAACGATCGAGGCGGAAGGCCCATTTTGACTCGTTGAGAGCGCGCTTGGACTCTGCCGTTCGAACGGCTCACAAACCAGTTCCTAGCTCGTTCCCGCAGAAGGGACGTCCAAGTTTGGCGGACGTTGCGACTAGCTTTTTAGCTAACCGGCCGGGAATGGGGATCGAGTCCCGTCTCAAGCTGATCTGCGAACAGCCGGAGAGCCGAAGGGAAGATCTGGCTGACTCCCCATGCGGCTGTCAGCCTAAAGCAGCGGTGGTTTTGTTCAGATTCCATTCAGATCGCTGATGACATCGTCATTTGCCATGACAGTCGCAGTGAAATTAGTCGCGGCTGTGGTCGTTGGGCTCGCAATTGCGGCATCGCACGCCAACGCCGGCCAATTTCGCGTGCGCGGGCCCAGCGGCTATGGCCACACGCCCTGGAAATACCGCTACACCGCGCCGCGATTCTATGCACAGCCGCGGCCCGATCTCGGCGCCGCGGTCGCTGCGGCATTGGCGGGCGCAGCGCTGCAGCTAATTCCTCGCGCAACGGAAGCTCTTGCCGCAAAGCTCCCGCCCGCAGCATCGCCGCCTCCGCCGCCCGTCGTCACCGCACAACGGGAGGATGGGTCGCCGCCGAGGAGTGATGTTCTGGACGATATTGAAGGCAATTCGCGCGGAATTACGCGGCAGGAGGTCGAGGCGGCGTTGGTCGATTGGTGCGCAAGCCACGCGGACGCTCCGCTCTGTCTCAAATTGCAGGTTAGCCCGCCGCCTCCGGGCCATGCTCCTACCTACGCGCCGCCGCCCCAGCCCTACCCTAGCGGGTACAGCGGGGGCCGCGGATATTATCGGCCTGGGCGATTTCAAACCTGGAACGGCTGCCAAACGGGATGGACCGTGCAGGACGGTCTCTGTAAGCCCTACCGAGGCTATTAAGCTCAGCATTGTTGATTAAGCGCGTGAACTCATGAATGCGCTTGGGTGGACGGCCCCGCTAAGTCCGCTTCGTGCCCAGGAATGGACTCGCGCACCGCAGCCGCACGCCGAGCGTACGACGGAGGAGGTGCTCTACTCGCTTGTGACAGCCAAATTTCTCCACAATTGAGACGTTCACGAGCAACCATTTCAATAGGTTAGCTGCTCGGGCAAGAACAAATTTTTGCCGCTTGGCTGGACCTTGCTACCCCATCTTGTTTTGTAATGGGGGGCTCGCATGCGTTCCGTTGATACGGGAGCCAGACCCGCTGGTCGTCCAGGTCGCAAAGCCAAGGGCTCTGGCCGCACGACATCGCCAAGTCCGATCATGGCAGACGCGAGGGTGTTGATCGTCGGTGCAATCGTTTTGTTTCTTGTTTCCTATTCGGCCGCGCGCTGGCTGCCGGACCTCATGACTGGTTCGCCTGACAATGTTTCAACGCCCACAGCAGGCACCTCGGCGTCGACCTCCGAAGTTACAACGTCGTCCCTCCAGCAGGAGGACAATAGTCGCAGCGTAACTCCCAATCCCCTCATTCCAGTAGTGATCCGACGCAGCACGTCGCCCGAAGCCTCCGATGTGCCGCCCCAGACCGAAATTTCGTCGCCCCGGGTCACAGTCCCGGAGTCGGTCGATACAGTGACCACCCCGGAGCAGCTGGATCTTCGCGACATCGAAAATGCCAAGCGTGTCCAACAACGACTGATTGATCTCGGATTTCTAAACGGCGCCGCCGATGGAGTTTGGGGTCAGCGCTCGCGTCGAGCGCTGCAAGAGTTCAGGGCTGCTAACGGCATTGGCGAGGGCGACACCTGGGACGAAGCGACGCAAGAACGGCTGCTTACCGCACCAGACGCGAAAGCTGCCAATACATCCGACATCAGTTTCATCGGCGGATGGGGTACTGACGTTGCCGAATGTCGCGAGTCCCCTATCGCGATCACGGCGCGCCGAGCCGAGGCCTATGGTACCGCATGTGAATTTCAATCAACGCACCGGGAAAGCTCGAATGTGTGGCGATTGCGAGCCGAGTGCGCGAGCAAGACCGAACGCTGGAACGCGAACATTCGATTTACGGTTTCCACAAGCAAGTTAATCTGGTCGAGCGAACGCGGAACGACGACCTACATCCGATGTCCCATGGCCTCGGCATCGCGATAGTCGCTCACACCCTTTCTAATAGGCGCGCCGATACCGCCTTGGCGCGTCGGGCGGATTCCAGCTTCCGGCCCGAAGTCCCGCGGCAGCCGCGTGCCGCTCGCGGCGACGCTCATCAACCTGCTGTAGCCCGCGATGTCGCCAGCCAAGATAGCGGCGAGCCGACGATCAACGCGATCTTCACTCACTCGCGCCTCCAAATAGCGCCCAGAACTCTTACGTCGCCAAGTGAACGAAAAGCGGTCGCCCCATCGATCGCGTAGCGATCTTCACGCCATCATACCACGATGCAATCCCGCGCGTGGAATGTAAAGGCAGCCGTAACGGGGCAGCCGCCGATATTGGGCACGAGCTGACGAACGCACCGCGTGCGCTCAGGTCCGTCGGCATTGCTTCGCGCGCGAACGGCAATCCGCCCAATGTGGCATCAGCGCTACACCGGCACACAAAACGCGTGCGCCAGACGCGGCCATCGGTTTTGACACTTTCCGGCTTTAGCTGCCGTGCGTATAGGCCGCGGGCTGGCCGCCATCTCGGGGGGTGTCATGGGTCATACGGCGAAGGTGGCGATTCGTGGCCGAAGCAAGCTTCGGGCGCATGTGGCCGGTGAAGTATTGGGGCACGGGCTGGCTCTGACCGCTCTCATGACCAAGCGCCGCGGCTGCGCCTCTGAGGACCGCGCCGGCTCGCTCGCCCGTCGCTTGGCGATCCTGCTCGGCGGGACCGCCGCAGCTGCGCTCTCGATCGCCCAGCCCGCCAACGCCATCGTTATCAACGACCAGACTGCGGCGGCAGCGGGAGGCATTGCCGGCTACTACGACCAGAGCAATCAATTCCCGTATGTCGTCAGCCTATTCTCAGGGTCAGGCTCGGGGTGCACCGGCTCGCTGATCAACTCACGCACGATTCTGACCGCGGCCCACTGCTTCTCTCTGAATAGTATCCCAACCATATCGTTCGCCCCCATCGCCGGTCCCGGCGTTGCCATCACCAGTTTTGTCCGGCACCCGAACTTTGTGCCCGGAGATAGGCCTTCGCTCGACAATGACATCGCCGTTATCTCCCTCGCGCAACCGGTGACAAACGTTGCGCCCGTGCGGCTGCTGAGCTTGCAGCAAGGGCAACCCGGATTCCCGACGGTGGGCACAACCATCACCATGGTCGGGTACGGCCTCCAGGGGACGGGCTCGTCGCAAGTCGCCGTTGCCTGGCATCCAAGTCCGGGAACGAACAATCCTGCGCCCTTTGACACAACAACGGCAGACAGCCGGCGCAGGGTGGCGACAAGCTCGCTCGGGCGCGATGGCCAGTTACCCTACGCACCGGACGTGGTCCAATCGTTCTTCATCTCGCAGTTCCGTAATCCGCTTTCGCCGGAGAATCCCAACAGCTTCAATTTGCAGGTCGGTACGACGCCACTCGAGGGCGGCACGGCATCGGGAGATAGCGGCGGTCCGCTGTTCGCCATGATCAATGGTCAGATGACTCAGATCGGCGTCGTGCGGGGCGGCCTAGGCCAAATCACCTACTACTGCCCCGGACCGGGAGGAGTGGACGATCCTGTGGTTTGCGTCGACCAAAACAATCCGCCTAATCAGACGGGCTACATAGAGCGCTTTGGCTCGGCGAGTTCAGTGATTGGACGCCCATCGATCTCTTCCTACAGTGGATCAACGAGAACAACCCGCGGCGGCAGGTCACGGCAGCGCCGGGCACATTCAACTGGAGCAATCCCGCAGCCTGGATCGATGCGTTTCCGGATCCGGCGAGGCCCAATGGGGCGGTGCCCGACAACACCCGCGGAGGCGCGGATATCAACGCCAACCAGGCCGCCCGCTATTACGGCGTGACCTTAAGCAATCCCGGCACGATCACGCTCGACATGAATCCCCAGATCGACGCCCTGTCGATCCTCGGAGCGCAGTCGCAACTCGTCATCGGCGGGCCCTATACGCTGCAGGTGCTGTTGAACACCACGCTCTCCGCCGGCATCCTCACGATGCTGCCCGGCGGCACGCTCGCGACCGGCACCTACACGCAGACCGGCGGCCTGCTGCAGTTTCAGCTGGCACCCGGCGGCGCCAGCGGCAAGATCACGGTTGCCAACACGGCCACCTTGGGCGGCAGCTTGGGCGTCGCGGTGACGCCTGGACTCTATGGGCTGTCGACGCCGTACACTTTGTTGACCGCGGGTGCGATCAGCGGCCAGTTCGCTCAATTCATCGCCTCGCCGCTGTCGTCATTTCTCTCGCTGTCGGGGCCCATTTACAGCCTCACGTCGGTCGGCGTGACCCTGACGCGAACCCCGTTCGGCGCCGTGCCCGGATTGAATGCAAACCAGCAGGCGGTCGGCAATGCGCTCGAAGGCGCCTACAACCCGACGCTCACCGGGCCGGCGGCGGCGCTCTATACAAGCCTGCTGATGACGGGCACGCCCAACGCGCTGACGCTGCTGTCGGGCGAAGCCGCAACCGGCGCGCAGCAGGGCGCGTTCCAGCTCACCAATCAGTTTCTCGGCATCATGCTCGATCCGTTCGTCGACGGGCGCGGCAACCCGATCGGCGGCGGTGGGATCGGCTTTACGCCGGAGCGCGAAAATCTGCCGGACGACATTGCGCTTGCCTACGCAAAGCTCCTCAAGGCCTCGCCGGCCCCCTCCCTTCCCTCCCCCGCAAGCGGGGGAGGGTTAGGGCAGCGCTGGAGCGTATGGGGTGCTGGCTATGGCGGCAGCAATCGTACCACCGGTGATACGATCGTGGCCGGCAGCCACGACCTTGCCGCAAGCACCGCGGGCGGCACCGTCGGCCTGGATTATCGGCTTGCACCCGGCACAGTGGTGGGCTTCGCGCTCGCCGGCGGCGGCACCAACTGGTCATTGGCGCAAGGCTTGGGCGGTGGAAAAAGCGATGCGTTCCAGGCTGGCGTCTACGGCACGGCGCGCTCGGGTCCGGCTTATCTCGCCGCCGCACTCGCCTTCACCAACCACTGGATGTCGACCGAACGCTTGGCCTTTGCCGGCAATCATCTCACTGCGAGCTTCAACGCGCAGAGCTTCGGCGGGCGCGTGGAAAGCGGCTATCGCTTCATGACGTACTACGGCGGGCTCACACCTTACGCTGCGATCCAATCGCAGGCCTTCCACACGCCGGGCTATACCGAGACCGATCTCAACGGCGGCGGCTTCGCGCTCGGCTTTAATTCGCGCAACGCGACCGATACGCGTAGCGAGCTTGGTGGACGCTTCGATCGTCTGCTGCTGCTCAACCCCGAGGCCGCGCTCACGCTGCGCGCGCGCGTGGCGTGGGCGCACGACTGGATCAGCGATCCGACACTAGCCGCCGTCTTCCAGACGCTTCCGGGCGCGAGCTTCATCGTCAACGGCGCGACGCCTGCGAAAAACTCCGCCCTCACCTCGGCGGGCGCCGAGCTCCGCCTCGCTAATGGCGTCACCTTACTCGGCAAGTTCGATGGCGAGTTCGCCTCGCACTCTTCTACCTACGCCGGTACCGGGACGGTGCGATACACCTGGTAGGGCGCGCGCACGCCGGAGCGCCTATTCAGCTTCCGTTCATCTACAATTCTTGATGATGTGCCCGCGCGCGAGGACGTTCTGTCTTCCGGCGCTAACGTAGAGGAGAATCATCATGGCGACCAAGAAGAAGAAAGCGAAGAAAGGGTAATCTGCACCTTGCAGATAAGTTTGGCCGGACGCTGCCCCGCTGAGCGTGGACGCCGTTCGAAGCAATACAGAAATAGGGCCGGGCGATGCCGGCCCTATTTCTTCCCATGCGCTCCGGCCAAGCCTGACCTCGGCCGATGCAATAGGTCAGTTCTATTGCGCCGAGGCCGACTTGCGCGACAGGTGCTTTGCATCGGGCAGCCAACCCTTCTCCACCACTTTCGCAAAAACAGGGTCGAGGTGTTGGCCGATCAGCTGCTGAAATGCATAGGCGACCTGCTCGTATTCGTCCTTGCAGCCCTCGGCTCGTTCCTTCGGCAAATGTCCCTTCTGCACCATGTCGCCAAACAACTGCGGATCGGCGCCATAGGCGATGCATAGCAAATTGTAGAAGCGTTGCGCCGGCGTGCCATGTGCGTCGGCGAATTGCTTTACCCCGGGTGGTGCCTTTGCAGTTTCCGCCTCGGTCTTGTACGCGTAGGCGGCGCCGGTGATCAGCCTCCGTGCTTCGGCCTTGCCGAGATGCAGCATGATGTAAGCCGATACCTGATCGGCAGCGTCTTCCTCGCGTCCAAACACCGGCACCCGCAGCATATCGAACAGGGCGTGGGCGAATTCATGGAAGGTGGTCTCGAACAAGGGGCCCACTAGAGCATCGACCTGCGTGACGCCATCCTCTGTCGTCGCCTCGGGCAAGGTCTTCCAGACCTCGTCTATATATTCGTAGCAAATGACTATTGTGTCTTTGTCATACCAGGCGTTGTCATCACCGTCGCATCCCTCCAGCTTCACCAATAACGTGCGGGGCAATCGCACCCGGCTGAGGAATTCCCGAACTTTCTCGAGGAAGCGGATTTCTTTGAGTTGTTCGTAAATTGGCTGATGCGCGGGGTTCTTGGGCGGCAGGTAGCTCACGCTCACCCGGCCTGGTTGGGGCGGCTCGGTCCGCGCCAGCACTACAATCGCCGGGACGAGAACAATCGAGGTGATGACGAACGCAAAGACCGCTTTCATCGCCTCCCCGCGTCCGGCAGCGCCTGCTCCACACGATGCTTTGTTTTGCTGGTCTCGCCACGAGCACCCAGACCGCGGTTCTGTCCTACTTTCGTGGCCGCTCAGCCCCGAAACACGCCCATAAGAAAAGGAAACCCGTCTCAACCCGGCGCAAACCGCTAAAGCCGCCATTCGCAGTGGGGAGATCATTACTTCTGAAACAACGTCTTTCATGCTCAATTTTATTGGCCTGTGGCTTTCAGCGGATACCAATGTCCTCGAAAACGCGATGCTGTTGGCGCTGTTCCCAGAATCCCCGCAAGAATCGCCAAAACACGGGGCTTTTTTGAGGCCGGTCAAGTTCCTTTTGCCCCAGCCATGCGCGTGGCCCGGATCAAGTTGCAAGGATGCGCGGGGGTAATTGAGCACCCGTGAAATTCGACCGCCGACTGCCCTGATAGCCCATCAGCGGTCAGAGCGATGCAGAGGCTCGCTAACGGTGAAGCGCAGGCAGATGTAGGAAGATCTTTCAATATCTCGCAGGCGATCATGTCGCGGCTAGCGGCCGCCCCATTCGCTCACAGATGGGCAAGGCGAGATCTTTGCGCTAACGCCAACGAGCTGACCCATCATTCTCTATAGTGGCGGCCACCGACCCAAGCCCTGAGCTTGCATGGATCATCGCTTCCGCCTGGCCCTGGGCGGCACGAATTCGGGCCCGCGGTAGTACGGATTCGGACTGCAAAATCCGCGGTTGCCGGCGATCACCTCCTGCACGCACATTTCGTAGGTTGGAAGACTGCAATTGTAAGAAAAGACACCGCCGCCTTTATTAGTGCCCGCGCACCACGGCATTTGAGCGGCTTGGCTGACACGAAGGTCGAGCAACATTGCCACCGCTACGGTCACGACAATGAGCATCAATCGCATGGGTCGCCTCCGGCCAGATGCCGCGCGCCGATCGGCGCCGCGGCCATAGAACTATCATCCTAGCTCACATGATACGCAAAAAGCCGTGTGCCGAGAGGCGTTCTAAAGCGTCATGTCTTGGCTTTGGTTTACAGAACCTCTGAGATACCCTCTCTGCCGAGCGGTTCGAACCGAAAAATTCAAGCCGCTCACCTTCGGCATGTGTGCAAATCAGCCGCAGCGCGGCCTATTCGATGATTTCGTCGGCGGCGGCCGAGAAGGCCATCGGCACGTCGATGCCCAGCGCTCTGGCTGTCTTGAGATTGAGGATAAATTCGTATTTGACCGCTTGCATCACTGGCAGCTCACCCGGCTTTTCACCCTTGAGGATGCGAGCGACGTAGATGCCGGCCTGACGATAAGCATCGACGACACTAGCTCCGTAGCTTGCCAGACCGCCAGCCTCGACATACTCGCGGCGATAGTACATGACCGGGAGCTTGTGGCGCGCGGCGATTGAGATGAGCTGCGGCACGTGGTTGCTGTAGAATGCGTCGGCGCCGAGCAGCAGCGCGCCGACGCGGCGCTCGCTGAGCGAGTCGAACGCCTTGTCGATGTCGGCAGGGGTTCCGGCGTGCACGACCTCCATCGTTAGCCCGAGCACGCGCGCGGCCGCCACGGCGTCGGCCGAGCGGCGCGGCGTCTCCGGATTGTTGGGATTGACCATCAGTCCGACCGTCTTAGCGTTCGGTACCAGGTCACGCAGCAGACTGAGCCCTTTTGCGCCCAGCTCCTCGCTGAGGAATGTGATGCCGGTGACATTGCCGCCAGGCCTACGCAGATTAGTGACGAGTCCTTGTTTCACCGGATCTGCACCGGCGTTGAATACCACGGGAATTGTGGTGGTCGCGTTCTTCCCTGCTTGGTTCGAGGCTGGTCCACCCACAGCGGCGATTACGTTGACGTTGCGGCGGACGAGGTCGGCCGCCAGCTCCGGTAGACGCTCGTTCTTGCCCTCACCCCAGCGGTATTCGATGGCAAGATTCTGTCCTTCGACATAGCCGCCCTCTTTGAGGCCTTGGCGGAATGCGGCGAGCTGTGCTTCGATCACTGGCGTCGCCGTTCCACCGTGCAGAAGGCCGATCGTCGGCATTGCCAGCTGCTGCGCGCGCGCCCCGAGCGGCCATACTGCCGCCGCGCCGCCAAGCAGCATGATGAACTCGCGCCGCTTCACTGCCAGCCTCCTGTGCTTCCGAGCGAAAGGATAGCACACCGCCGCTATGGTAGCAGACTCCCGCGATGCGGGATTTCGATCCAGGTATGACTGCTTCGGGTCATAAGCAGACATCACGCCGTGACTTAGGCGAGTCCGCTGCCGCTATCGGCCACCACTGCCAGCTCGACACGAGGCCTAATCCCAGCGGTTGGCGTTCTTAGGAAAGCCCGCGCTGTACCCGCACAACGCAGAAGCGCTGTCCGGTCGGCGCCTGCATGACGAGCCAGCGCCCGGGGCGATCCACCACCGTCGCGCCCAGCCTTTCGAGGCGTCGCACCTCGGCGGGAATGTCGTCGGTCTCGATGTCTATGTGCACGCGGCTCTCGTGCTCGACGCGCTGGATCTCGACGATCGGCTCGTCTGTCGGTGTTGCAAGCATGCGGTAATTGCCGCGGCTCATCGGATGGTCAACGTCCACGGGACGGCCGAGCGCGGCGGCCCAGAAGCGGGCGGCCTCGTCCACGTCGGCGGTCTTGCAGTCAATCAGCACGGCGCACAAGCGGGAGTGGTGCATGAACGTATCCTATTGCCTGAGATGGGGGCTTCGTCCCCTGTCGAAGGAAAATGCTCGGTTACCGCAGGCTCAACCTGCCCCAGAACGGCTGGCAAATCTTTGGGTCAGACCTGAATCGTTCTGAATCCAGGCAGGGTCTTCGCTGCGTCCCGTGCTTCGGACCCAAAGGAGAGCATACCACAGAGATCTGCACTGCGGGATTTCAGTCGCCTCACTCGTCGGCCGCAGAAATTATAGAGTGAGCAAAGGCGCGATATGTTCATCACGAAGATGAGAACGAGCAATTCCGCAAGATTAAATTGATTGCAGCAATTCTCGAAAAGTCACTTCTGACGGGTACCACCATTTCTGCGGAGGTATCCGGCGCTCATGATAGCCACGTTGACAAGCGAGCATATGTTCCAAAATGGGTGCATATACGCTCATGGGAAAATTAGATGGGTGGTTTTATCGCTCTGTACGTGACAGCGTGCCTCAACCTCGGCAACGCTGGGTCCTGTGTGACCGAGTTCGTCACTGACTCGACGCAGAACCAAATGACCATGACAGGGTGCCTTGGTGTCGAGGGCCTATCCTCAGCCAAAGAATTCGTGGAGCACCACCCGCTCTACCACACTTGGCAGTTCAAAGGTTGGAGCTGCCAGATCGGCAACAAGCCCGCCCCGAAAAGGGGGCAGGCATGAACCGTTCAGTAGCGTGTATGGATCAAGGGCCGGCGCAATCGCACGCAGGAACGGACAGAGCCACAGAGACTGTCTACGTCGCTTGGAAAAGTCCCTAAACGGCAGGCTGTCATGACCGCGCAGATCATCAATCTTGCCAATTATCGTAAGGCGAAAGAAGCGGAGCAAGTCCGTAAGGCTGTCAACGATTACTTCGCTGCGCACAGTCAAATGATGGCGTGGTGGCTATCCGGGACTCCCGCAGGCTAATTGCCGGCATAGCCATGGGTCGCCTCGGCCCGTGATTGGCTTGAGCCGCTACTCGATCCCCGCGGCGCCAGCAAGCCGGACGAGCTTGCCCCAGTCCTCGACCTCCTTCGCGACGAACTTCGCGAGTTCGTCCGGCGAAGTCGGTGCGCCGGGGATGAGGCCCATCTCATTGACCAACTTCTCCTGGCCCTCGGGACTTGCGATGTAACGCACGATCTCGCTGTGCAGCCGGTCGATGATCGGGCGCGGCGTGCCCGCGGGCGCCATCAGCATCTGCCAGGGCGCCGT
>Ga0081455_10003557_pt1 | contig 17878 bp, 17 predicted proteins | sample TabmetS3T2R1_FD_70207 | JGI IMG/M metagenome (GOLD analysis project Ga0081455, IMG submission 70207) | Tabebuia heterophylla rhizosphere microbial communities from the University of Puerto Rico - S3T2R1 | ecosystem: Host-associated > Plants > Roots > Rhizosphere ...
GACATCACCGTCACTCCCGATGTGCCGAGCGGCACTTTGCATCTCACTGTTACCACAGCCGATCCGGCAAAATCGGCCGAGATCGCCAACCGCCTGGCCGATGCGACGATCTACGATGCCACCGTCGCGCAAGGCGCGGGCCTGGCCGGTAAAAGCAGCCCATCTGCCGACCGGAGTCTCAAGGACCTCGATCAAGCCAAGGCCGCACTGGTCGGTTTCAAGGCGCAATATGGCGACGACAAGATCGCGGCGGCGCTGGAGAGCGAGGACCTGCACGTCTTCCGCGATCTCGTCAGCCGTTTCGAAACCGAACGCAACGTGCCGGCCGTGGAAATCGCCGCCGCGCTGGCGAAGCTGGTGCAGGGCGATTCGCCGCTGTTGCTGGCGGCGCCGGCGGAACACAAGCGGCGCGATTTCGAACCCACCTCTTCGCGTCACGATGAACGCGGTGATCGCCGCGACAGCCGCCATCCCGGCAAAGCCGGCCGCACATTCCGCGAAGACGCGCCCGACTTCAAGCACGACCCCAAAAAGTACGACTCCAAACGACGGCCTGCACCGCCGCGTCTGGACGCCGAGACCAGTGAATCGATGTTCACCGCCGAGCCGCCGCGCCCCCAGCGCGAACGCCGCACCGATGCGCCGCCCGCCTCCGAATTTCCGATGGAGACGTTCCGCATCGAAGTCGGCCACGCGCACGGCGGAATGCTCGTCGAGCAGGAGATTGCCGGGCTTCACGTCGCGGTGGACGACGCCGGCCGCATGGGCGGCGTCGAGTGCTGCTGCCGCCTGTCCGAGCCAGCGCAGCACGTCTCCGATGGACTGTGCGCCTCGTCGCAGCCGCTCGTCCAGCGAGCCTCCCTCGAGGAGCTCCATAACGATGAAGGGCCGTCCGTCGGTCTCTCCGACGTCGAAGATCGCGACGGTGAACGGTGCCCCCGAGAGGCGAGCGGCGGCCAGGCCTTCGTTCCGGAACCGCCGCCTGATCTCGTCGTCGGCCGCGTAGCGCTCCGCCAGGACCTTCACGGCCACGCTGCGGCCGAGAGCCGTGTCCGTCGCGCGGAAGACGTCGCCCATGCCGCCTCCAGCAAGGTGCTGGACGTCCTCGTAGCGCGGCGGGAGAGCAATGGTTCGCACCGCCACGAACATACGGATATCCCCGCGAGCCGAGGTGGAAACAGACTGTAAGGAATGAGCGTTCGCGCGAATTGTTGCGCTAGCCTCAATAGAGTTCCGCCGGAACCCGGGTCACCAACGCCATGTCTCGTGCACTTGCGCTGACAGCGGGCGTCCTCTGCGGCTTTCTTGCGGCCGGATTGGCGTCCGCAACACCGACCGCCCGTACACGGGTCGCGGCTCAGCCTGCCGCTCCGAAAGCCGGTGAGCCGGTGTTCATCATCAACGGCCACGGCTGGGGCCACGGCGTCGGGATGGGTCAATGGGGCGCCAACGGCTTCGCGCGGCGCGGTGTCACCTACGACCGGATCCTGGCCCACTACTACCGGGGAACCGAGATCACGAAGGCTCCGGTCGCCCAGGTCCGCGTGCTGCTCGCCGCCGGGAAGAAGAAACTGACGATCTCTTCCGACGCGCCGTTCCGGGTGCGAGACGGCAAAGGAAAGGCCCGTGCCCTGGTTGCCGGCGAGGTCGTCCTCGGGCCCGGGCTCAAGGTCAAGCCGAAGGGCGCGAAGCGGAAGATCGCACTGAAGCCGCCGTTGGTCTTCCTACCGGGAGAGCAGCCGCTCCGGCTGCGCCGGCTCTACCGCGGCTCGATCCGCGTCGACCTCGACAAGGGCGCGCTGCGAGCGATCAACTACGTTGGCCTCGAGCCGTACCTCTACGGCGTCGTGCCGTCGGAGGTTCCGGACCACTGGCCGGCCGAAGTCCTCAAGGCCCAGGCGGTCGCAGCCCGTTCCTACGCGCTTGCGACGAGGAAGGTGGGCGGCGCCTTCGATCTCTACCCGGACGTGCGCAGCCAGGTCTACCGCGGCGTTGACGAGGAGGTCGAGTCCACGAACGCGGCGGTCGACGAGACCGCCGGTGAGGTGCTCACGTATCGAGGTGTCATCGCGACGACGTACTTCCACTCGACGTCCGGCGGCCGCACGGCGACCGTGACGGACGTGTGGCCGAATTCCAAGCCGGTCCCCTATCTCGTCTCGGTGGACGACCCCTACGACTCGCTCTCCCCGTACCACGATTGGGGGCCGATGATCTTTTCCGCTACGCGCCTCGATCGGGTGCTCAAGACTCCAGGCCGGCTGCTCGATGTACGGACCGCCGTGAGCTCTTCAGCACGTGTTACGACCGTCGCGGGTGTCGGGTCGCTGGGCCAGGTCACGCTTCGGGGCTCCGACCTGAGGCGTGCTCTCAAGCTCCGCTCGACGTGGTTCCGGGTCGGGGTGCTTGCGCTGCCACCCGCGGCCAAGGCGCTCGCCTACGGAGCGGCCGGAAAGCTCAGCGGGACGGCACGAGGCACCGGCAAGACGGTGCTCGAGCAGCGTAGCGGCGCGCTCTGGCGGGCAGTGACCCAGGTACGGCCTCAGGAGGACGGGTCGTTCGCCGCCACCGTGCGGCCCACGGCAAGCGCCCAGTACCGCCTCACGGCCGGAACCGTGCATACCGGGCCGATCACGGTCGGCGTCGCTCCTCGGGTCATCCTCGATCCTGTGGTCGAGTCGATGACCATCACCGGGAGCGTCAGGCCGGTTCTCAACGGCACGCCGGTGGAGATCCAACGGCTCACTGGAACCACCTGGCGGACCGTCGGACGGGCAACCGTAGACCCGGCTGGGGTCTTCTCTACCTTCATGCAGATCCCGCCGGGGAGTTACCGTGCGCGTATACCAACGCCGGGACGGGGGCTAGTCGCCGGAACGAGCCCGACGCTGGTGGTGAATCGATGAAGCTCCTGACTGCGGTGATCGGCCTCGCGCTCGCTCTTCCGGGCGGGGCTCCGGCTGCGCGTTTCGCGGTCGGCGTTGCTCCGAAGGCGGACCCGGCGGCAGTGGCCGCGAGGCTCGAGGCGCGCACGGGCGGCTCGACTGCGAAGATCGGTCCATTCGCCGTCGAGCTCGAGGCGACGAGCGCGCGCGGCGTCGCAGGGATGAAGGGCGTCACGTACGTCGAGCGCCTTACGGCGCGTCGCCATGTCGCCTTCGCGCCGAGCGATCCGCTCTTCTCGCGGCAGTGGTACGCGCCGGCCGTCCGCGCCTTCGACGCCTGGCCCCAGAGGCCGTACTGGCTCAGCGGTGTGAAGGTCGCGGTCATCGACTCCGGAATCGACGGAGAGCATCCCGAGTTCCGCGGCGGCCGGATCGCGGCGGCGAACACCTTCGTCGGCGGCTCGGCGTACAGAGACACGCAGGGGCACGGGACCTTCGTCGCCGGCCTGATCGCGGCGCGGATGGACAACGCGGAGGGAATCGCCGGCCTGGCGTTCCCGGCCAGGCTGCTCGTCGCGAAGGTGGTTCGCCCCGACGGCGCCGTCCCGCTCGATGCGGAGGCTCGTGCGATCCGGTGGGCGGTCGACCGCGGCGCCAGGGTGATCAACCTCAGCCTCGGCGGTGTCCGCGATCCCATGAACCTGAATCACGACAGTTACTCGCCGCTCGAGGCGAGCGCGATCCAGTACGCCGTCCGCCGCGGTGTCGTTGTCGTAGCGGCTGTCGGCAACAGTGAGCTGGCGCCTGACAAGCCTTGGCCGTATGCGAGCTACCCGGCCGCGCTGCCCCACGTCCTCGGCGTGAGCGCGCTGGGGCGCGACGGCAGTGTGCCGATGTTCTCGAACCGCGATCCGATCTACAACGACATCGCCGCGCCGGGCGACGATCTCTTCTCAACCATCCCTCGCGTTCTGTCGGCTGCCCATCCGACGTGCGTCGACCCCGGTTACTCCGACTGCGGACCGCCCGAGTACCGCCGGCCACAGGGCACGTCCTTTGCCGCGGCGATCGTGTCCGCGGGCGCTGCGCTCGTCCGCAGCGCCTGGCCGACCCTCACAGCCGACCAGGTCGTCAACCTGCTGGAGCGGTCTTCCGCCGACCAGACTGCCGCGACAGGTTGCCGCCGCTGCACGGACAATCGCGACTCGCTCACGGGTTGGGGTCGGCTCGATGTCGCTTCCGCCGTCGACCCCCACCGCCCGCATCCCGCGGTCGACAAGTACGAGACCAACGACGATGCCGGCACTCACGCCTGGCGCGTTGGTAGCCAGCGGGCGACGCTGCGGGCCAGCATCGACTACTGGGACGACCAGAACGACGTCTACTCCGTCTACCTGCGCAAGGGTCAGCGCATCAGGGCGGTGCTCAACGGCACGCCCGGGACTGACGTGAACCTCGTGGTCTGGAAGCCCGGCACGCGCCGGGTGGACGAGCTTCGCTATCCGACGAGCCGGTTCTTCGCCAAGGCCTCGAACCGACCCGGCGCGAAGGAACGGCTCAGGTACCGCGCCGACCGTAAGGGCCGGTACTTCGTGCAGGTCAAGATCTCCGGCCCGGGATCCGGCGGCTACAAGCTCCAGCTATTCCGGTAGCAGTTCTTCCTCGGGCACGTCTCTGAGCTGACTCGCCGGGTTGCCGACGACGAGCGCCCGCGGCGGCACGTCGTGCAAGACGACCGCGCCCGCGCCGACGAAGGCCTCCTCGCCGACCTCGATTCCCGGTAGGAGCACCGCGCCGCCGCCGATCCGGGCTCCGCGCCGGATCGTCGGCCCCTTCCGGAGCTCGTGGCGCCGCTCGGTCCGCCCCATGAAGTTGTCGTTGGTCGTCACGACGCACGGCGCGATGAAGACGTCTTCCTCGAGCGTCGAGTAGGCGGTCACGTAGGCATGCGCCTGGATCTTCGTGCGGGCGCCGATCGTCGTGTCGTTCTCGACGAGCGACCCACGTCCGACGACGACGTCGTCGCCGAGCTCGCAGCGCTCGCGCACGCAGCTTTGGTCGCCGAGGATCACACGGGCTCCCACCTTCGTTCCGGCGAAGACGACCGAGCCGGTCGAGACGATCGTCCCCTCGCCGAGCTCGAGCGGGGGAAGCGCGTCGCGCGGGGCGGTCGACCGCGGAGAGAGCGTCGGCTGCTTGCCGAGGACGACGTTGTCTCCGATCCGGCACCCGTCGCCAATCACCGTGCCCGGATAGACGACGACGTTCTGACCGGCCTCGTAACTCAAGCAGGAGCGCGTTCTAGTGACGCTTGGAGTTGCTCGAGCACACGCACGACGACCGCGCCCTCCCGCGCCGCGGCCATCCGTTCCCCATCCCCGGCCACGAGCGAGAGGAAGTGGCGGCACTCGAGCCGCAGTGGCTCGTCGTTCGGGATCTTCGGGATGTAAATGTCGCCTGTGCGCGTCCGCCACTCGCCGTAGCTCTCGGCGCGCTGCTCCGTCCCCTTGTCGTAGACGGTGACCTTGCGCTCGAGCTCCATGTCGTCAAACACGGCCATCTTGTTCCGGCCGACGACGGTCATCTCGCGCTTCTTGTGCGGGTCGAGCCAGGAGAGATGCATGTGGGCGACGATCCCGGACGGGAAGCGCAGATAGCAGAAGACGACGTCCTCGACGCCCTCGTGGTGGAACGACTCACCGCGCGCCCACAACTCTGAGGGCTCCTCACTGACCAGATGGAGGATGACAGAGAGGTCGTGGACGCCGAGCGACCAGAGCGCGTTCTCGTCCTTGCGGATCTGGCCGAGGTTCTGGCGGTTCCCGTAGATGTAGAGGATCTCACCGAGCTCTCCGGAGTCGATCAGCCCCTGCAGCTTCGCGACGGCAGGGTGGTAGAGCAGGAGGTGTCCGGGGAGGAGAACGAGATCTCGTTCCTCGGCGACTGCGACGAGCTCGTCCGCCTCGGCTCCGCTCAGCGCGGGAGGCTTCTCGACGAAGACGTGCTTGCCGGCCGAAAGCGCGCGGCGGGTGAGCTCAGCGTGCGTGGTCACCGGCGTTGCGATGACGACGGCCTGCAACGAGTCGTCCTCGAGCAGGTCGTCGAAGCGGTCGGTCGTCCTCGCGTTCGGGTAGCGCGCACCGAATTGGTCCAGCAGATCGGGCGACAGGTCGCAGAGCCAGGTGAGCTCTGCGAGGTCCTCGAAGTTGCGGGCGAGATTCGGCCCCCAGTACCCCAGGCCGGCGAGGCCGACCTTGATCACAGCGTCCAGACCTTGTCGTTTCGGCGTCCGTCAGGGCCCGTGGCGTTCCGCAGGTCAACGATGACGTGAGCCTTCTCCACGAGATCGGTGTAGTCGATGTGCGAGTGTGCGGTAACGATGACGACACAGTCGTAGGCGGTCGGGTCGAGGTCGACGGACTTCAGGCTCGCCTCGCGAAGCTCAGGCACGAACGGGTCGTGGTAGGAGATGTCTGCACCGGCCCCGCGCAGCAGCTTGATCAGCTTCAGCGCCGGCGACTCACGCGTATCGGCGATGTCCGCCTTGTACGCCACGCCGACGACGAGCACCTTGGCGCCGTTCAGCGAGCGCTGCCGGCCATGGTTCAGGGCCTGCGAGATGAGCGAGCGGCAGTAGTACGGCATGTTCTCGTTGACCTTGCCGGCGAGCTCGATGAACTCGGTGTAGAAGTCGTACTCGCGCGCCTTCCAGGTGAGGTAGAAGGGGTCGATGGGGATGCAGTGACCGCCGAGGCCCGGCCCCGGCTGGAAGCTCATGAAGCCGAACGGCTTCGTCGCGGCGGCCTCGATCACTTCCCAGACGTCGATCTCCATCCGCTCACAGAGCTGCGCCAGCTCGTTGACGAGCGCGATGTTGACCGAGCGAAAGATGTTTTCCAGTAGCTTCGTGAGCTCGGCTGCCTCGGGGGTCGAGACCCGGTGGACGGTCTTGACGGCGCCTTCGTAAAGCTGTGCGGCGCGCTCGGTGCAGGCCGGCGTGATTCCTCCGACGACCTTGGGCACGTTCTGCGTCGTCCACGTCTCGTTGCCCGGATCGACCCGTTCCGGCGAGAACGCGAGATGGAAGTCACGGCCCGCCTTCAGCCCCGTGCGCTCGAGGATCGGCTGCACGACCTCGCGTGTCGTGCGCGGGTAGGTCGTGGACTCCAGGATCACGAGGTGGCCGTTCCGCAGCCGGGTCGCGATCTGCTCCACGGCGTCGACGAGGATCGACAGGTCCGGCTCGCGCTGCTTCGAGAGCGGCGTCGGAAGTGCGATCAGGATCGCGTCGGCATTTCGCAGCTCGTTGTAATCCGCGGTGGCTCGAATGCGTCCGTCCTCGACGAGCGGGCCGAGCTCCTCAGAGGGGACGTCCATGATGTGGCTCTCGCCCCGGTTGAGCGCGTGGACGACGTCCTCGGAGACGTCGATCAGGAGTACCGACCGGCCGGCGGACGCCAGCGTGTGTGCCAGTGGGACGCCGACATAGCCGGCGCCGACCACTGCGGCGTCCCAGGTGCGGGCCTTCGGTTCCTGCTCCGTTTGCGGTTCGATCGTCTCTTCGAGCACAGCGCTACAGGCTAGTCAGTAGTTCTGCGATCCGGTCCGAGGCGTGCCCGTCGCCGTAGAGCTGCGGTCGCTCGTCCGGCATCCGGGCGTTGGCGGCGGCTTCCGCGATCGCGTCAGGGTCGTCGTCAACGAGCACGTTCGCGCCGACCTCCACAGTGTCCTTCCATTCGGTCGACGGCCGCATGGTCACGCAGGGGATTCCGTACCAGTACGCCTCCTTCTGCAGCCCGCCCGAATCGGTCAGGATCACATGGGCCTGAGAGGCGAGCGCCGCGAAGTCGAGATACCCGAGCGGCTGGATCATTCGGACGTGTCCAGGGGCCAGGCCGCTGGCCGTGGCTACAGAGGACGTGCGCGGATGTGCTGGGAAGATCACCGGCCGCTCGATTCGGTCCAGCCCCTCGAGGATCCTCGCGAGGCGCTCGGGCTGGACGTTGGCTTCGCGATGCACTGTGGCGACTGCGTACTCACCGGGCTCGAGCCCCAGCCGGGAAAGGATTCGCGAGCGCTCGCGCGCGATCGGGGCGAGCTTGAAGTTCGCGTCCGCCATGACGTCGCCGACGACCTCGGCTCGCCCGGCCACGCCTTCGGCACGCAAGACGTCCCGAGATCGCTCATCCGGAGTGAACAAGACCGCCGAGATCCGGTCGACCTCCAGCCGGTTGTGCTCCTCGGGCATGGACAGATCGCCGCTTCGCAATCCCGCTTCGACGTGCGCCACGCGAGTGATTCCCGCGGCGCGGGCGCCCGCCAGCGTCGAGTTCGTGTCGCCGTAGACGAGCACCCAGTCTGGAACCTCCCGCGCCACGACCGCCGAGAGCGCGGAGACCATCGGCTCCACTTCCGACGTTCGAAGGTCGAGGTGATAGCTCGGAGCCGGTAGGCCGAGCTCGTCGAAGAAAACCTGTGAGAGCTCGGGGTCGTAATGCTGCCCCGTGTGAGCAACGACCTCCTGAACATCACGCTCGCGCAACGCGACCGAAACGGGCGCGGACTTGACGAACTGCGGCCGGTTGCCGACGACGGACAGGACCTTCACGGCCCTGACCCTACGACGTGAGCGAGAACCAGCTCTTCGTCGTCGGATCCGTCTTGAAGAAGCGCAACAGTAGGCGCCCGATCTTCGCCGTCCCCGCTGCCGAAGGAAGCATCCCGTCGCTGCGGACGTCCTCGCAGGCCCAGGTGAACCCGTCCACGCGTCCTTTGAGACCGTCGGTCCAGAGGTAGGGGCCCCACCCGATCCACGGTCCCTTCAGCCTCTTCTCCATCCGGTCCTGGATCAACCACCGGACGGCGTAGCCGCTGTCATATGCAGCCGGCTCGGGATTGGTCGGAGTGATCGCGTAGCCGCCGTACGTACGACTCGAGGTGTAGATCAGCCGGAGTTTCGGAAAACGTCGCGTAAGGATCTGGACGATCGTCTTCAGATTCGCGCGCAGCGCCTTGGCGTCCTGCGGGAACGGCCGAGCCTCGCCCCAGATCGCCTCCTTCAGCCAAACGACCTGCACGTCGCCCGCCGTGACGCCTGCGTCTCTGAGTCGCCGGTCGACTGCCGACCAGTACCCAGCGGCAGGACGGGCAACACGCTTCGCGTCCCAGTTGCCCATGGCCCCGTCAACGAGTGTGATAGCCGGATTGATCTCCGTGTCGCCCGCTGCCTGGCGCATGAGCGCCCGGAACTCGAGCGTCGCATTGGACATGCCGATGGAGAGTACGACCGTCCGGCCGCGGATCGGGTGCACTCTCTTCGCCGCGCTGAGGCCGGCGTTCAGGTACCAGCGAGGTGGAGTGTTGGTGCCGCCCGGATAGAGGCCGCCTTTCTGGCCCCTGTACGTGCGCTTTCCGAGGTCGGTGAGCGGAATGAGCCCCGTTGAGGTCTGGCTGCACTCGGCCGCGGATCGCGCTTCGCCGGTCGGCGCCTCGGCAGCCGCAACAGGCACGAGAACGAGCATGCCAAGCAGGAACAGCCGCAGTGCGTTCATGCGACTCAGGGTACGCGCGGGCTGTTAGAGGCCTGTAAGGGCAACTGCCTCTCGTACGATCCGCGACATGTCGGCCGGCGGCGAACGTCATCGAGTGGTCGTGGTCGGCGGCGGTTTCGGCGGGCTCCAGGCCGTCCTCGGGCTCCGACGCGCCCCCGTCGACGTCACGCTCGTCGATCGGACGAACTTCCATCTGTTCCAGCCGCTCACCTACCAGGTGGCGACAGGCGCCCTGTCTCCCGGGGAGATCGCTTATCCGCTGCGCGCGATCTTCAAGCGCAATCGCAACGTCCGGGTCCTGATGGCCGAAGTGGCCGACTTCGATCTCGACCGGCGCGAGCTGCAGCTGCGCTCGGTCTACGGCGTGCCGGCCCAGCCCACCCTCGGCTACGACACGCTCATCGTCAGCGGCGGCTCGCACTACTCGTACTTCGGCCACGTGGACTGGCGTGAACACGCCGCGGAGGTGAAGTCGCTCGAGAGCGCGCTCATCGTCCGCGGCCGCCTCCTCAGCGCCTTCGAGGCCGCCGAGCAGGAGCCGGACCCGCAGGTGCGCGCAGCCTGGCTCACGTTCGTCGTCGTCGGCGCCGGGCCAACCGGTGTGGAGATGGCCGGCCAGATCGGCGAGCTCGCCCGCGACACCCTGCGGCGTGACTTCCGCACCATCGACCCGCGCACGACCCGCATCCTCCTCGTCGAGGCCGCGGAACGCGTGCTCACGACCTTCCCGCCATCGCTCTCGGCGAAAGCCGAGCGGTCACTGGAAAGGCTGGGCGTGACCGTCCTTACAAACGCCATGGTCATCGGCATCGACGACGAGGGTGTGACGATCGATGACGGGAGCGGCACCCCGGAGCGAATCCCGAGCCGCACGGTCATCTGGGCGGCCGGAGTCACTGCCTCGAGTCTCGCGGGGAGACTCGGTGAGCTCACCGGGAGTGAAGTAGACCGTGCCGGACGGGTGACGGTTGAGCCCGACCTCACACTTCCGGGGCACCCCGAGGTCTTCGCGCTGGGCGACATGGTCCGCGTGAAGGACGCGGGCGGCGAGCCCGTCGTGTTCCCCGGCGTCGCGCCGGTGGCAATGCAGCAGGGGCGCTATGCGGCCAAGACGGTGCGCGCCCGGCTGCGCTCTCGCCCGACCTCACCCTTCCGCTACTACGACAAGGGCAACCTCGCCACGATCGGCCGCGCAGCTGGGGTCGCCGACATCAAGGGACTCAAGCTCAGCGGCTTCATTGCCTGGACGACCTGGCTCCTGGTCCACATCTGGTACCTGATCGGCTTCCAGAACCGGCTCCTGGTGATCATTCGCTGGTCGATCAGCTTCGCCACCCATGGCCGTGGAGCGCGGCTGATCACAACGTCGGACGAGGATTGGCGCGACTAACAGCTCGGCAGGCTTGACACATAGGTAGTAACGGCGCCTGCGTCGGACAAGGATCATGGCCGAAGCACGCGATCATCTGCGCGCGTCCGCCGACGAGCTCGAACGGGAAGGGATGTCTCGCCAAGAGGCAGGAACGCCGTCGCCAAGCTCGGTGATCCCGGCAGCTTCGCGGAAGGATTCAGTCAGCCGACAACGAGGGACTGGCTCATCGACACGACCGCTTGGTGGTCGTCGCGGGCTGCCGCGCTCTTGCTCGCGCTCGGCGGCCTGTTGATGGTGATCGAGACCGTCGCCTGGTCGGTCGGCGCAGGGCCGGTCTCCGCCCAGACAGTGCGAGTCTGGCGAACCTGCAGTGACTCCGCGGGCGGAGAGTGCGTCGGCGGCTGGGACGAAACCAAGGCGCCGGCCTTCGTCGTGCTCGGCGCGATCTTCCTCTTCGTTGGCGTAGCGGCACTCGTCGTGCACCTGCTCCTCCGTCGACGCTACTCGGACCTCGAGCTCACCCCGCGGGTGCTGAACATCGGCGCGGAGCTCTCGCTCGCGGCGCTCGGCGTCACCCTGCTCGTCGGAGGCGCCACGCGAAGCGCGCTCGATGCCAGCTGGCATTGGGTGCCGCTGTGGCTCTCCACAGGCCTGGGCTGCCTCGGCGCCGCGCTCCTCCTCGAGCGACTGGACAAGCGCAGGAAGAAACAGGAGGACTGGATTCCACAGCGCCCAGTGTTCACACCGCGTTGACTGCCCGCCGGGCCGCTGAGGGGCGGGCGGGGCAAAATCGCCCGCCCGCCCAGCTTGGCTTCAGCTCAGCGCAGGCACCGTGACTTCGCAGAAGTCGTCCGTGCGGCCGGTCGAGTCCTTGACGACCTCGAAGGAGATCTCCGTGTCGTCGGAGGGATCGCTCGGCGTGCCGCCGTGATCGACTGTCAACTCGAAGCGGATCTGTCCCGGATTCCTGCCGATCGCCTTGCCGTCCGAGTTGTAGGTCACGGCATTGCCGGTCGAGAGGATGAGGATCGTGAGCGTGCCGTCGCCGTTGTCCGTCACGCGCAGATCCTTGTCAATCGCGTTGACGGTGCTCACGACCATCTTGCCGTTGTCCAGGTTCGTAAACGTCTCGGTGACCGAGAGCCGGTTGGCGAAGTAGATGAGCCCATCGCGCCCGCGCGGCATGATCTTGACCGTCACGTCCGCGACGAAATGGCTCTGCACCGCCATGTCCGTCTCACAGAACCCCTCGATCAGGTTGAGGTCGTCCTCGTGGATGGTCTGCTTGATCACGCGGCCCGGCTCGGCCTGCGCGGACACGGCAAGTACGAGCCCTGCCAACAGTGCTGTTGCCAAGAGAAGTCGCCGCATCTCTTCTTATCTCCTCTCCCCCCGCACCGGGTTAAAAAAAGGCCGCCCCTTCGTCGCGCGGGGGGTCGGCCGCCAGGCAGGAGGATTCTTTCACCCTCTGATCCGTTGTTCAAGCGGGGGGCACGCCGCGAGCATTTCCGACCTCGACGGCGTCTCGCTCAGCCATGCGGTTTGCGCAGAGCAGGAAAGGCCGAGATGGGCCGTGCAGGGATCGAACCTGCGACCTTGGGATTAAGAGTTGGCGGCGGGGGGTTCGGGGCAGTTCGGGCACGCTGGCATCTTCGCTCAGTTGAGCGGGATGCCCCCTCCCTGCCCCTCGGGGTTTCGGCCTGTCTCGGCCTGCCCTGGTCTATGAAGTGGTCTATGGCGTCAGAGCGGGAGCGCGAGGGTGGCCCAATAGTCGCTCGCGCCCTCGGCAACAGCACTCGGACGACCGGCGCTAAACTGTTTGCCATGCTGAACTGTTGCGACTGTGGCCCGGACTGCTCCTGCGGCCCGGATTGCGACTGCTAGTCACTTAACAGAGCAGTCGGTCGCCACGCTCCTCAGAGCGGGAGCGCGACCTGCTCATGCTCGGGTCGGCCCTCCACGTCGGCCCATGGGCGTCGGTTGAGGTTCCTCCCCTTGGACCAGAGGCTTCGGCTCGTCCAATAGAGGAAGTCGTCCACGCGGAGATACGTGTACCGAATCCCCTCAAACCTGGCCTTGTAGCCCTCGGCCTCGATCAGCCCCACGAAGCGGCGGAAGTCGGCGGCATGGTCGGGATCGTCGGCGTACCACGCCTCCACGATGGAGGGAGCCGCGTCGATGCCTCAAACCTGATGGCCCGTGTCCTCAAACCCGCTGCCGCCGACGCTGGGCTGGGCGAGTGGGTCCGCGATGGGCGCAGGCTTCGCGCCGAGTCGTGGGTGGGCTTTCACACCTTCCGCCACACCTGCGCGACGATCCTGTTCCGCCGAGGCTGGAACGCCGTCCAGGGGGAACGTCGTCGATGGTGGGAGGAGTCCCCTAGCGGGTGCGCCTTTTTTGCGCAGCGCGGTGGCGGGGTGCTGCGGGGTCCCTATGTCAACGGCGATTTTGGCCGAGACGGTCCCGAAAACGCCTCGGCCGACTTTTTTTCACGAACTTGCTGCGTTGTCCAACATCGGAGGGGAGCGCCGCAGGTCCTACCCCTCCCCCGAGCCGTCTCCCGCTTCCGCGCGTCCCGCGTTATCGTCAGGCTTGTCGCGTGATGGCTCGCGCGAACTCGGGGGCGATCACCCAGATGACAACCACCCAGAAGAGCGTTCGCTTCACGTACACCCCTGTCCTGTTCGGCGTCTTTGTCTTCCTGCTCTGGGCACTGCCGTCTTGACGCGGTATCTGCTTGTGCTCCCGCTCACGAGCGCATCCCGCGCGGGACACGCCCCCTCCGCCAGCTCCTACGTCACACTCAAGGAATGCGGCGAACCGTCGCGATTGGGACCTTCGTCGCCGTGGCCCTGGCAGCTTCTGTCTTGGTCGTGATTACCGCGAAAAGCTTTTCTGACCGAGCCGCCTCCGCCGATTCAGCGACCATTCCAATCCTGGTCCGATGCCCTCGCGCAAGCGACGATGTTGGCCAGTCCTACGTCACGGCTGACCAGGTGATCTCAGTCGCCCGGCGCGTCAATCACCGCGAGGTGACCCACTACCAGGGGCGAGCGGTACGCCGGACACGCTGGAACACGCCGGTTCAGAGCCTCGTCATGTACGTCGGCGAAAACTCTCTCAATCTCCCGGGTCGGCGGGTGCTCGCGGTTCGTGCGAAGAAACGCTGCGGGAAGGCTGCGCTGGCGAGTTCGGCGGTGACGTTCTATGACAGCCTCAGTACCGTCTGCTGCCAGACCTTCACGCTCTATGTGGCCAGAGCCAGGAGAGCCTGGATCGTCTTCGGGGCATAGGCGCTACGACCAGCAGGCCCGCGGTGTGTGCTCCGGCTCACGAGCGCGTCCCGCGGTGTCCGCCCGTCTACCGTCTCGGCCGATGCCACGAGCGCCCATCGTCTGCCCGGTGCCGTTCTGCCCTCACGCTCAGCCGTGCCCCGAGCACCCGCGCCGCAACGGATCAAGTCGGGCGTGGCGACGGCTCCGCCTCCAAGTGCTCCGCCGCGACGAACACCGCTGCGTCCTCTGCGGGAGGAGCGCCGCCGAGGTCGATCACATCGTCCCGGTCATCCATGGCGGACGCGACGAGCCGGACAACCTGCGCTCACTCTGCGCCCGGTGCCACGTCCGGCGTCACGGGGTCACTCCTCGGTGTCGCTGATCCCGTGCTCGGCCAATCGCTTGCGAATCTCCTCGGGCGAGTAGCCCCAATCGCGCAGGTGTCCGGCAGCGATGGCTCCGGCGATCTGATTGGCGAACCAGGCGATGAAGGGAGGACGGCCCTCCTCGTCACGCGGGAGGTTGGAGGTCGCTTCGGCAAGCTGGAACGGGTCAAAGCTGAAACGTCCGCCGCACGCCTCGCACTCGGCCCTGACGCTTCGGCTCCGATAGGCGATGACGCGGAGTGCTTCGGACGCACGGCAGGGCATCCGAGGAACGTGCGGATCATCTGGCCGCTCCTCCGTCTTGGGCGCTTGGACTCGCTGATCGGCCTCGGCTTCGTCATCGCCCCCGAACCTACTGCGCCATCGGAATCGGTGCGCCTGTCAGACAGGACGCCAGCGGTTGCGACCGGAGCGAACGTTCGCCTCCGATGGCACACGGCCCTCGGCAAACGCGAGGCGGAGCCTGCGCCTCCGGGCGGCGTGGCGGTAGCGGCAATGAGGACAGCCGGGGGTGTGTTCGTGCAGCCAGCACCAACAGCCTCGGCAGCGCGGCGTGTCGGCCTCGGGGATCGCCAATCGCTCGCGGGTGCGTTGGTCGCGGATCGCTCGCACCCACTCGCGCTGCGCGGCGGTCAGGCTCACGGCTCGGAGTGTGCATCACCCCGATCAGTACGACCACGGCTCGGCGTTGTCCATCTGTCGAACGGCTAGTCGCCATAGCAGTTCACTCGGCGCACGCTCACGAGCGGGGCAGCTATGGACACCGACCGTTGCCGACGCTGGCGAGATTCGGCCGGAGTGGTCTACGTCTGGTCTATGCGCTCCCCGAGTCTCGTCGCACGCCTCTGCGCTGAGGTCGAGAAGATGGCGATTTGGAGGGAGTTTGGAGATGGGCCGTACAGGGATCGAACCTGTGACCTTGGGATTAAGAGTCCCCTGCTCTACCAGCTGAGCTAACGGCCCGCCGAGCGGCGAGTATAGCCACCGTTTTCTGGACTTCCTGAACGCGAACGACCGGCGTAGACTCGGCGCGGCGTGCGGCGTCTGCTGGCACTTGGTCTCCTCGTCCTCTCCGCGCTGACAGCCGCCTCGGCGTCCGCCGGCCCCGCGGTGAAGCGCCCTGAGTGGCGGCTCTCGGTCACCGGCGTGCAGACACTCAACTGGACGATGTCGAGCGAGTTCGGCGACCAGGGAACCTGTGCGATTCGCCATTCCGGCGACCAGACGATCCGCTTCGGGACCGCGCGGCCACTGCCCGCGCGGCTCTTCGCGCTTGACGACATGATCTTCGGGAAAGTCCTCCGCGCGCACGTCCTCATCGGTGGGCACTACAAGGGCGTCGTCCCGATCTTGGGCAGCGAGCACCGCAACTACCACGTCATCCAGCGGCCTCCCCTCGGGCTGTGCGGATCCGAGGCCCGGCCCTATCTGCAGGACTGCAGCGGCACGAAGTCCCTCGTCAAGGGCGCGGGAATGTTCGTGGACACACGGCCTCCCAAGGCGAGAGCGCAGAAGGTGGCGACCCGCGTGCCCGTCCAGACCGCGATGCTGCCACGGGTCTTCCCTGAATGTCCGATCAAGTTCTTCGACCTTCGAAACGACTGGGTCTATCCGCTCTTCACGTACGGCGACTGGCAGCCGCTCAAGGGCGGCTCGCCGCTCTCTTCGCGCAGTCGCCGACTGACAGCTCACGGCAGCACGTCGGTCTGTTTTGCGAACGAGTATCCGAGCCGGCACAGCTCGAGCTGCGCCAAGCCCCACGTCGCCATGATCAGCATCGATTGGCAGGTCGTCCTCTCCCGCTGACGGATTAGGCTCCTCCCAGTCGAGAGGAGGAACCATGCCGTTCGAAGTCCCACCGCTTCCGTACGACTACGACGCGCTCGAGCCGCACATCGACGAGGAGACGATGCGGCTCCACCACGACAAGCATCACCAGGCCTACGTCGACAACGCGAACAAGGCCCTCGAAGGGACGGACTGGGCCGATCGGCCCGTCGAGGAGATCCTGCAGAGCCTGGACTCGCTGCCCGAGGACATCCGTATGGCGGTCCGGAACAACGCCGGCGGGCATGCCAACCACTCGTTCTTCTGGGAGATCATGAGCCCGGCCGGCGGCGATGAGCCCGAGGGCGAGCTCGCTGAGGCGATCAACTCAGCCTTCGGCGGCGTCCAGCAACTGGCCGAGCAAGTCAATGACGCGGGAGTCAAGCGCTTCGGGAGCGGCTGGACCTGGCTCGTCCTCGACGGGGACTCGCTGGCCGTGACCTCGACGCCGAACCAGGACTCGCCGCTGACCGAGGGAACGACGCCGATTCTCGGCATCGACGTCTGGGAGCACGCCTACTACCTCAAATACCAGAACCGGAGGCCCGAGTATCTGCAGGCGTGGTGGAACGTGGCCAACTGGCAGGAGATCGCCAGGCGCTACGAGACCGCTCGTTAAGCGACTGTAAAAAAACCCCTCAAGAGTCTAGGTTTGCCGCCGATAAAGGGACCAACCGTTCCGGTTGCGTCCCATGAGAACTGCGTTAGCGACAGTTTTCGCCTCAATCCTCCTCGCGCCTAGTGCGGCCGCGGCCGGGGATCCGGAGATCGCTGCGCTTCAAGTGGGCCTTCGCAGCCACGGCTTCTATGCCGGCACCGTTGACGGAGTGCTGGGTGCAGGCACGGTCCAGGCCGTTCAGCGGCTGCAACGCAAGAAGGGTCTCGCCATCGACGGCGTTCCAGGCCCGCAGACGCGGAAGGCCCTCGGGCGCTACGGGAAGCGTGCACCGTTCGGAGGGCGCGTGCTTGCCGTCGGCTCGCGGGGCTGGGACGTGGCTGCGTTGCAATTTGCCCTCGCCTGGCACGGATTCCCGTCGGGCAACTTCGACGGCGTCTTCGGTGTGTCGACGGATCAGGCACTGCGTGACTTCCAGCGCTGGAGCGGCCTCAATGCGGACGGCCTGGCCGGACCGTCGGTTATTCGCGCTCTGAGGGGCCCGGTACCCACATGCCCGATCTCGCTCGCCGCGCCGATGCCAGGCCCACTCGGCGACATCTTCGGGCCCCGCGGGAACCGGTTCCACAGCGGCATCGACTATCCGGCCCAACGCGGCGTCCCAGTCGCCGCCGCGGCCTCGGGCGTCGTGGTCTACGCCGGCTGGGCCGCCGGGGGCTGGGGGAGACTCGTCACGGTGGCGCACGCGAGCGGCGTGCGCACGATGTACGCCCACCTCTCGCGTGTCGCCGTCCGGGCCGGGCAACGCGTCGCAACCGGCCAGCGCGTCGGCCGCGCCGGCGCCAGCGGCCATGCCTCGGGGCCGCACCTGCATTTCGAGGTTCGCGTCGGCGGCGCTGCCGTCGACCCGCTCAGCGGCCTTCTCTAGCGCTCACGCAGGCGGCGTCTCGCGCTCCTCCACGTACC
>Ga0081455_10003558_pt1 | contig 17872 bp, 15 predicted proteins | sample TabmetS3T2R1_FD_70207 | JGI IMG/M metagenome (GOLD analysis project Ga0081455, IMG submission 70207) | Tabebuia heterophylla rhizosphere microbial communities from the University of Puerto Rico - S3T2R1 | ecosystem: Host-associated > Plants > Roots > Rhizosphere ...
GTCATCGCTGATAACCCGATCGGCGAATCCGCGTATTATCCCGACAGCGGGAAATGGAAGGTGAACAAGTCGTCAGCGGCCGATCGCGTCGTCATCAAAGGTGGGGAGAGCGATTATTTCGACGGTGAAGAATGAATCAGGAAAGCAGGAACTCAGGAAAATTGAATTTGGAGAAAAAGGCTTCCTGGTAAATTCAAGGTTATGGCCACGAAAACATCCGTAGAAGAATTTCCATATAAGACATACCTGAACATTCTGCACGGACCACTCGAATTGATTGACGTTCAGAAGCTGACTGATGAATGCACAGACAAATGGTACAACCAGACGCTTTGTAAGGTGAACGACTCGGTCGTCAGGATGGCGGTAATTCAAGGCGAATATCACTGGCACGAACACAAAGACATCGATGAATTCTTTTTCGTGCTGGATGGGCGGTTCCTGATCGATCTCGAAGATCGCGTAATCGATCTTGCGCCGCGACAGGGCTTCGTCGTGCCGAAAGGCGTGCGCCATCGTACACGCGCGCCCGAACGAACCGTGATCCTCATGATCGAACGTGCTGATATTGTTCCAACCGGCGACTGAAATCCGATCGTGCGTGGTCGGTGGTTAGAGACCGCCCTACAGTGAAGGCACTGAAGATCATCTCTGGCGGGCAGACAGGCGTTGATCGCGCCGCCCTCGATGTCGCGCTCCGGCAGGGGATCACGTGCGGCGGATGGTGCCCGGCTGGACGGCTGGATGAATTCGGCAAAATTCCAAGTCACTATCCAGTTCAGGAATTACAGGGCGGCGGTTTCACCGAACGCACATTGCAGAACGTGAAAGACTCTGATGGAACTGTCGTAGTCTACTGTGACCATCTTGGCGGCGGAACTGCGCAAACCGTTTATTTTTGCCATGAGCAAGAGCGGCCGCACGATTTGATCGACGCGTCAAAAATTTCCGCTGAAGATGCCGCTAAGTTGATTGGCGATTTTGTTCGCAAGAATAAGATCGGCATTCTGAACCTTGCTGGCCCTCGCCAAAGCGAATGGCCGGAAGGATATGATTACGCCTTTCGCGCGTTGGACATTTTTTTGAGGTCCTGTAGCCACCGCCCTGTGGGCGGTTAGGGAAAGGACGGCTCATAGAGCCGCGGCTACAGTTCACTCGTAACGCAGCGCTTTCACCGGATCGAGCCGCGCGGCGAAGTAGGCCGGGATCAGGGCTGCGAACGAACAGATTAAGAAGGCGCTAATACAGATGATAGCAACGTCGTGCGGAATGACTTCGGCCGGGATCGACGAGAATTGATAGACCTGGCGCGGAAAAATCTCGATGTGCAACGTCGATGCGAGCCAGCGACTGAACTCGTTGCGGTAACGGATCAACGTCATTCCAAGGCCCAGGCCGGTGATTGTTCCAAAAAGGCCGACAATTGTCCCCTGACCAAGGAAAACCCAGACGATTTGCGCAATGTTCGCCCCAAGCGCTTTCACAATTCCGATCTCGTGCCGCTTTTGTACGGTTACGGTGATGAGCGTGCTCATGATTCCAAAAGCCGCCACGATCACGATGAAGAACAAAAGGAAAAACATCACCGTACGTTCCAGTCGCACTGCTTCGAAATATTGGCGATTCATGTCGATCCAAGTTTGGGCGTATGCCGGTGGCTCGAGGAATTGCTGGATCTCCTGTTTTACGCGTTCGGCCCCGTACGGGTTGTCGGTTTTCACGGTGATTCCGTGCAACGCGTCTCCCAAACCGTATAGCTCCTGGCCGACATAAACTGGCACGAGCAGGAATTCGGAATCATGCAGGTAATGGCCGGTCTCAAAAATGCCGGTCACAGTCAATTCTTTCGGGAGAATTACATCGCGCAATTCGTCGACGGCTTTTTTCTCTTCTTCGCCTTTCGCGTTCTCCAGTCTTTTAATGCTGTCGAGGACCTGGCCGAGATTGCCTGGCGAATAGATTGTCACCTTATCCCCGATGCTGACTCCGAGTTTTCGCGCCAGCTCAATCCCAAGTACTGTTGATTCGCCTTCCAGGTCGAGCTTGCCGAATTTGATGAATTTTTGCAGGGGAATAACTTTCTCTTCCTGCTCGGAATCAACACCGCGAATCAGCGGTGCAAGGCGGCGGTTGTGGAATTCCACAATCACGGGTCCCTGCACAAAAGGAGCGGTGGCGACCACGCCCGGCGTTTTGTCAATTTTGGATTTGAGCGCGCGCCAATCGCGGAGCACGTCCTCTGAGGTGACGAGAATGTGTGCGTCGAAATCGATCACTTTTTGACGCAGCTCCCGATCGAATCCGGTCATGACCGCAATCACAAGGATAAGCACGGTCACGCCGAGCATCACGCCAATCACTGAGATCAAGGTGATGATGGAAAGAAATGTGCGCTTCGGTTTCAAATACCGCAGCGCCAGGAAAAGACTAAACGGAAGTTTCAATTCGCCGTTAGCGTGGCGGCAAACTCAATGGGATTCAACCCACGCGACATTGGTAGGGCGAACAGTCCTCTGCGCGCCGGTCCCGATGCATCTCGCTTGACGGCGCGGAGTGACGCGCCCTGCTTCAAATCGCTGTGCGGGCCGGACACCGCGGCAAGCTGTGCGCTAGCCCTTAGTTAGCGCGTGCGTCTTTAGTTCTTCCATCGTGACGAACTCTAGTGCGGAAGCGTGCGTTGCTTCCAGATCGACAGGCGCCGCGCGATTGTGATCAAGCGCGCTTTTCCAGCGCGTGACGCACACGCACCACTTGTCGCCTGGCTTCAATCCGGGAAAACCCCATTCTGGATGCGGCGTGACCAAGTCGTTTCCATCCAGCACCGAGAAATCCAAAAACTCCTCGGTGACCTGTACGCAAACCGTGTGCTGGCCCACGTCCTCTGGACCTGTTCGGCAATAGCCGTCCCGATAAAAACCGGTCATCGGATCGCGACAACAACATTTCAATTCCGTTCCCAAAACATTCGTCGGCATAGGCAAGTTGGTGTTACTATCGGCGGAAACTTTACCGGAGGAAAAGCGAATGCCAATCCGCGCGAAATACGTGCACACCAATCTGATCGCCAGAGATTGGAAAAAGCTGGTTAGATTCTATTGCGACGTGTTCGGATGCGAACCTAAAGGGCCCGAGCGTGACTTATCCGCCCCGTGGCTCGCCAGAGTGAACTCCGTTCCAAATGCGCATCTTTGCGGAATTCATCTTCGCTTGCCCGGGTACGGCGAGGACGGACCGACGCTGGAGATCTTTAGTTACGATCAGTTGATCGAACGCGAACTGCCGAGAGCAAACGAGTGCGGGTTCGCGCACATCGCATTTGGCGTCGATAACGTCGATCAAGCGCTGGAAGCGGTGATTGCAGCCGGCGGCGGCGCAGTGGGAGAAATTACCACGGCAGAAGTAAAAGGCGTTGGATCGATTCGTCTGGTCTACGCGCGAGATCCTGAAGGTAACATCGTTGAGTTGCAAAAGTGGAGTTGAACCGAAACATGTAGTGGTCTCGTGACCAGGCAAACCGTAATCGCATACTGGCTTATTCCGTCCGAGCCGGCACACAGCTTCTTTCAGCGAATCATTAACGATCTCGCCCGCCGATACGATGCGCCTGTTTTCGAGCCGCATCTGACGATTCATGTCGGAGCGGATCGCGCTGATGCGGCTAAAAAAGCGCTCGAGGACGCGGTGCGCGAATGCAAACTCATCCGGCTAACACCACTTGGAATTGATCAGTCCGATGTGTTTATCAAAACGCTCTTTACGCAATTCCCCTTGAGCGCAGAACTGCGGAAAATCAATGAAATCATTCGTGAGGCCGCGAAAGATTCGTCGCCGTACGAACTGGAGCCGCATTTGAGTTTGCTCTACAAGAATTTGCCAACCGAAACGCGGCGCGAACTGGCAGCTTCAATCAGCGTCTCGCTTTCCGAGGTCCTGTTCGATTCGCTTCAGGCGATTCGATGCGTTTCGCCTACTGAAAACCGCGCGGACGTGGAAGCATGGGAAGTAATAGGGTCAAGAATGCTGCGCAAATCTGACGGCCTATAGTTCGATGATGCAGTACGCTTTTCCGGTTTTGCGAAGCGCCCGAGTTGCGATCTTGACAGCGGCTTTTTTTATCCGGCGATCGCTTCTACCGAGACAACCTACAGTTCGACAATTCGGTAGGGCTTTCCCGTTTTGCTGAGTGCCGGCGCTGATACGTTGTAAACGGGAATGCCAGTCGAAGTTTTCCCGTCGGTAATCCCGTTGTGTGCGTGACCGTGGAATACAGCCGTGGCCCGGAATCGGTTGATCGGTTCCTCGAGACGACTGGAACCGAGGAAGGCGTAGATTTCGGGATCTTCCCCGTGCAACGTCGCGCGAATTGGAGAGTAATGCAGTACCACTATGCGGCGCTCAGTTTGCAGCTTCACCAGGGCCTGTTCGAGGCGAATGGCGTGGCTGATTGATTCCTGCACGAATTGTTTGATCAACGGCTCGCCCCATGCGTTCAGCATCCGCCGGCCGAAACCGCCGCCGAACCCGCAGATCCCTGCAAATCCTACACCGGCAATTTCGACGGCTTCACCGTTGAGCATCGTCACACCGGTCTGATCGAGAATGTCCGCGACTGTTTCCGGCTTTCCGGATTCATAATCATGATTACCAATGACGCCGATACACGGGATTCTCACCGCGCTGCGAATATCGGCGGCGAGTTCCTCCGCTTCTTCAGGAAGCCCGTACTCCGTGAGATCGCCGCAGAGCAGCAGCACATCTGCGCTGCGCGAGATCTCGGCAAACGCGTCGTGCATCTTTCCGCGCGAATGTTTAGCGTAGTGAAGGTCTGCAGTCGCAGCGATACGCAACGTTCGTTTTGCCATCGCTTTAGTAAACGAAACGACGGCCAGGGATGGACGCTTCGCGTAAGCATCACGCCGAGCCATGCACGCGTGGCGCGGTTCAAGTGCGTAATTGATGAGTAATGACTGCAAGCACAGCGACAACAGATCCAGTCATCCACGGTAAAGGCAGCCCTACTGAGTTTCATCGTCGATCGGTTGCGGCATTGTATGCTGCCGAGGTTCCGTTCCTGATCGGCGGCGCGTACATGGTGGAGGTGTGCGGCGGTGTCTCGCGTAGCACGAAGGACTTTGATCTCTATGTTCGGCCAAATCATGTGAAGGCCGCGCTCCGTGCGCTAGCAGGCGCGGGTTACAAAACCGAACTGACATTCCCGCACTGGTTGGCCAAAGCGACGTATGATGGCGACATCGTCGATCTGATCTTTCGTGCCGGCAATGGATTGTGCGAAGTAGATGATTCGTGGTTCGAACGTGCGCGCGATGACGAGTTGCTGGGCGTGCCTGTCAAACACTGCGCGCCCGAGGAAATGATCTGGATGAAGGCGTACATCATGGAACGCGAGCGGTTCGATGGCGCTGACATCGCGCATATTCTTCGCTGTTGCGCGGCAGAAATCGACTGGGCGCATCTGGTTAGCCGGTTCGGTCCCGATTGGCGCGTATTACTCAGTCATTTGATCCTGTTCGGCTACATTTATCCCGGGGAACGCGCACGAATCCCGGCGGCGATTATGGAGGATTTGATTACACGGATTCGGAATGAAACGAGGAGTGCCGGGCCAGAACGATTATGCCGCGGGACGTTGCTTTCGCGGCAGCAATATTTGGTAGACGTACAGGAGTGGGGATTTAAGGATGCACGCGTGGACAAGCGTGTTCAGATGAATGAGAAAGACATCGCGGACTGGACTGATGCGATTGAGAAAGAAGAATGAACGCGATCCGAGCCGAATGCCGGTAAATCGGGTGAGGACAGCGGACTCTACAGTGGGGGTGTTGCGCTGGGCGGCGACGACTCTGCCGGTGACGAAGTTGCTGACGTGGCGATGACGTTGGTCTTCGCTTCCTCGAGCAGTTTTCTCTCTTCCGGATAAAGTTTGTCGTTTTCGGCGGCAGCGATGTAATCCTTTGCGCTCTCGAGTTGCCTTGCGTTAACCAACATCAGGGCGACGTAAACGGCTGCGTGCGGATCGCGTAGCTGGTCAGGCGGCAAACCTTGGATTATGGCAAGAGCCTCCGTATTTCTGCCAAGGCGATGAAGTGAAAACGCGTAGGTGACCGCGCAATTGACCTCATTCGGCGCGCGGTCATAAGCCTCTTTCGCGAGTTGATGTGAGCTACCAGTGTTTTCACCAAGGTTTAGGCCGAGCCGCGCCAGGTCTGCTGTGATCGGTGCCTCGTTAGGCGAAGTTTCATGAAGCCGTTGGAGAACTGCATATAGCTTGGTCGTTTCGTTCCTGGTGCGATAGAGCTGGCGAAGATTGTCGAGCGCTTCACGGCGCATTGTGGGGTTTTCTTCGACGCGCACCCAAAATTCCTCGGCCTGGCTCGTCAGTTGCCACTTTGTGGCGAGCCGGGCGAGCGCAAGTTCACGTTCCGGTTTGTCCCCTGACAATTTAGCGGCAGACTGCCAAAGCGTTTCGAAGTCCGCATTCGCTTTCGAATCGCTGCCAGAACGCAAGTGTCGCTCCGCGATTGCCTCGTACGCCAGACGCACGTATTCGGCGTCGCCCCAACTTCCGATCCGCGTCCAGCGTTTCAGACGCGACCAATTCTTCACGGTTGCATAAGCATCCGCGACTGCGACAGACGCAGGGGGCGAACTCAACCGCGCTGGTGGCAACTTTTCGAGCCACTTCACAACGTCGCCAGCAAGTCCGTTCTGATTCATCCACTCGATCAACGATGCGAGACCAGATGCGTTGCGCGCCGCAAACGGTTTCACTTTCTCAAGCAGCTGCCGGAATTTTTTCTCGTCCAGCTTTCGGTAAAAATTCAGGCAAAGCAGGTAATCGCTGAATGTGACCTCTGGGGACATCTGGAGCTGTTGCGCAAAGCCATCCGCCGCGGCAAGGTCATTGTGTTCCACGGCATCATTGAGCAATGCCCGCAGCGCACCAGTTCGGTACGGTGCTGTGCTGCTAAGTCGCTCGAGCGTATCGTGCGCGTTCTTGCTTTCTTCGGCGTCTTTGGAACGAATTTGCAGTGCTGCCAGATTGAATTGATAGAGGTCATTTTTTGGTTCTTGCTTTACGGCAGCAGCGAATTGCTCCTCCTGCTCGGCGAGATTGCCTTCTGCGCGTGCCAGCCAACCAGCAACGACATGAAAGGCTGCGCTGTCCCGATCTCTCGGAGGGATTCGATTAAGCGCTTCGCGGGCGAGATCCAGCTTGCCAAATCGGAGCGCTGCGGAGGCTAAGTTGAGCTGACTCTCCGGGTCTTTTGGCAGCAATCGCGCAATCCGCTCGCGCCACGCAACGGCCTCTTCAAGATTTTGTCTTTCCGCTGTGTCCGCCAGGATTGACAACGCTGCGCGAGAATCCGGATGTCGGCGCGCCAGCTCCTGCGCCAGCTGCGCTGATTCGCTGAGCTGTCCGTCGTGTGAGAGTATCGTTGCTTTTTCCAGCAAACGGCGTTCACGCCAGTTCTCATACAGTTTGGAACCGTAATTGACGAAGAAAACGCCTAGCAAAAAAGCGATTGCCAGTCCGGCACTCGCAACGGCCAGGCGACCGCCCTTCCTGGGCTCCGGATGAAATGTCGAGTGCGTGCAACTAAATGATTGGCGACCCCTTTGCTTGGCGTGTCCGGGTTGATCTGGAGCGTCGTGCGTTGTCTCGACACCCGTCGATCCATTTCTCCCTTTCATGCACAATGTTTTGCTGCGCTAACGATGAATCGGCACTTCGATTTCTCCAGCCGTGAGAGCCGTCTCGATCGGCAGAGATTGTTCCCGCAAATGCCGGCTCCAAACGTAGCGCCCAAAAAGCACTTTCAGTGTGGCAGTAAGCGGCACAGCAAGGAGCGGACCGATAACTCCACCAATGATCAAGCCCCAGACAAAGATCGACACAATTACTGTCATCGGATGTAACCCAACGTAGTTTCCTACAATCCTCGGCGCATAGAGAAGGCCTTCCAGATTCTGTATTCCGATGAAAATCGCGGTCACGATGATCGGGTGAATCCAATCCCCCCATTGGAATGCGGCGATGAGAACAGCCGGCACCCAGCAAATGATTATCCCGATATAAGGAACCATGGTGAGCACGACCACCATTGCGCCGATGACAGGCGCAAAGTTCAGGCCGACTATTGTCAACGCCGTGCCGATGAGAATGCCATCAACCAAACAGACAAGGAGCTGACCACGGAAGTACGCGACAACGTACGAGTTGATTTGCAATATTACATCCGCCACTTCGTTCTTCAGCGGCGACGGGCGCAGCGGCAGGTAATCTGTCCATCTTTCCTCAATGCGCGGCTTTTCTTTGAGTAGAAAGAATAAATAGACTGGGACCAGGATAAGACTGAGTAAGAAACCGGTGGCTCCGAGAAATCCGCCGATGCTTGTCTTCAAAATGTCCCACAGCTTTCCGAGTAGAATCGGCAGCGCTTCCTGCAACTTCGGGATTTGATTTTCCACGTACGCCTGAATCCGCTGACGTTCGGCGCTGCTTAGCTTGGGTTGGGTCGGGGCGATTACTTGAGTGGCGGACGCAGTAGGTTGCGGCGATGCGCTCGGACTACCCGTCGTCTGTCGGTGGGGAGAAGGAGATGGCCCCGGACCGATCAGGAAATTAGTAAGATTTCTCGACGCGGATTTAGTCTGTCCTGCGCCAAGCAACCCGAATGTCTGATCAAACCGATAGATGAGATCGACGATGTAATCCCGAGCCCGTTCGGTGTATGAAGGAATTTGCCTGGCGAAATTCGCGCTCTGAACCGAGATCGTTGGAACCAGCCATGCCGCCAATCCGCCCAATGCAAAAAACGCAATTGCGAAAAGCAGCGCAATAGCCTTGGTGCGAGTAAGTGTTCCGCGAGACATTTTCGTCACCAGCGGATCGAGCAAATAGGTGAGAATTACAGCGATCGCCACGGGGATCAGAATCGGCTGGAGAAAACTGATGATATTGGCGCTAGCCCAGATCACCGCGGCAACGATGACCACGAGAACAACCACGAAACAGGCAGTCAGCGCCGCCCACATCATCTTGCGTTGCCATGGTGTTGGGTACTCCTTCATCTCTCAACATCATCGAAATGTCGGCAGGCGCGCAGCAGTTGCATATGACCTGGGCTTCGGCGTCGGCTGTTCAGTGTTGGATGTTCGATCTTGGCTTACTCGTTAGGTCGGATTGGTCTTTTCCGGCAAATCCTTGCCGATGGTCTTTTTCGTAGTCTGAATCTTGTCCGCGAGATTTTTGTTCTTCGGATCCAGCGTCAGTGCTTTTTGCCAAGCTTCCAATGCTTCCCGGGTCCGATTCAATTTCAAATAAGTGTCGCCGATGTGTTCAAACACCACCGGGTCGTCACGCTCGGCAGCCTTCGCAGCGCGGAGCAGGTCGTCCAAGGCTCGACCGAACTGACCCTTCCGAAATTCCACCCAGCCGAGACTATCCATGTAGGAAGCGTTGTTAGGTTCGCTTTGCAACGCGCGTCTAATCATCGCTTCAGCTTCTTCCAGATTCATGTTGTGATCCGCCCACATGTAACCCAGGTAATTGCAGGCCTCGGCCGAGTTCTCAGGGTCGAGCGCGATCGATTTACGCAGTAAATCGGCGGCCTTGTCGTACAAACCCGCCTGTTCGGCAGCCGCTCCGTAATTGAAATAAAACTTCGCGTTTACGAAGTCATCGTCCTCTTCGAGTTGCGCTTCGTGCAGCGCCTCCTCGAACGTGGCCACCGCTTGCTGGCTTTGCTTTGCTTCGCGCTGCGCGATCGCAAGGTAATAAACGATCTCCGGCGCGCCTGGAAATCGGCGCCGGGCTTCGTCCAGAAGCTTCACTGCGTGATCAGCGTCTTTCAAAGGTCCCAGCAGCAACTCCGCCAAGCGCACATATGTGCCGGCGTGGTTTGGGTTGATTAACAGGCTTTGCTCATAATTAGCGGCCACCTTAGCAAAATTCGCTTTCGCTTCCTCGATTCGATTCGCGCGCTGAAGGGATCGGGCTTCTTCATCCAGCACCTGGGCGAGTAAATCGTACGACTGATATTTTTCGGGGTGCTCTTTGATGATTTGTTCGAGCATCTCAACCGCTTTGTCTCTTTGGTTTGTCAGGACAAAGCCTGTCGCCAATTTCTCTCGTGCATTTGCGTCGTCGGGTTGCAGCTCGAGAACATGCAAATAAAGCGGGATCGCTTCCTTCAGTTGCCGCGATGCCGCGTAGTAATCGGCTACGTCCTTGAGGATGCCGGGATCATCTCCGGAGTTTTCCGCTGCTCTTTTGAAAATCTCGTTGGTTTTTTTCAGTTCGTCGGGTTTCGGCTGTGAATCGGACTTAAAAAGAATTGCTATGTACAGCTTTCCGAGGCGTATCCAGAAGTTCGGATCACTGCTATGAACTTTGAGCGCGCGATCCAGAGCCTCGAGTGCCCTTCTCTCTTGTCCGGTTGCGAGTTCGATTTCAACCAAGCGTTGATAACCTTCTACATCTCCGGGATTCAGAGCGATCGCGCGATTGGCATAATCAATTGCCTGGTCCGTTCTCTTCAGATACCTCGTGTAGATGAAAGCGAGTTGCTGATATGGCTCGGCTTTATTCGGATTTGCCTTGATTGCGTCTTTGAGAACATCGATCGCTTGGGGAAAATCATCCTGCTGTATCAGCAAACCTGCCACACGCGATGCAAGCTCCGACTGGCCCGGATCGACGTTGAGCACTTTGCGGTATGCATCGAGCGCCCGCTCCATTTCGCCATTTTCCTCGAATCCCATCCCTTCAACAAAATGCGCGAGCGCGTCTGCTTTGTGCGCGGCTTGCGGTCGCAACGCGAGGTCTGGAGCCGGTTTCGATGCGACTGAATCGTCGTGGCGCGCCATGGGTTTTCCAGGATGAGCGCGAGGAACTTTCGCAGGTGAAGCTTTGGGCGCCTGCGCGTCCACTGCCGTTGCTGCAACCAGGAAACCAACTGCGAAAAGAAATTTTCGGCAGGCGCGGCAAACGCAGCACTTTTTCTGCTCCCTCACACCTAATCTTATCTTTCTGGCACGGGTTCGGCAAACCAGCAGGCGAGGCAACCATTCGCCATCAAGGGGGAATGGGACCGTGCCTTACAACTTATATCGCAGTCGCTTCTTATGCCGGTGCGCCTTCATGCGTTTGCGGCGCTTGTGCTTGGCAATTTTCGCCTTCCTTCGTTTTTTAAGCGAGCCCATTCAGAATTTAGTAACTGCGATTCGATTGAATCATCTAATTCATCGCAGCGCAAGTGTACTCGCAGCTTCGGTTATCTGGTTTCTTGTGAGGGCCCCGCTACAGCCTTTTTGTTCTGCGCGCCAATGCCGATTTTCTTTAGAAATGGTTCGATTGATTGTTTGCGGCCCAGGAATTTTTCGATCGACTCATTGACGTCACGCGAATCGCCGGGCTCGTAAATTTCGCGGCGCAATTTCATTCCGGCCTGTTTATCTAGATAACCGTCCTTTGCCTTTTCAAAAACGGTTGCCATGTCGGCGGCAATCGCGTCCGCCCAGGCGTAGCCGTAGTAACCGGCATCGTAGCCGTTCAGATGACCAAAGTAAGAGACGAACGTTGTGCTCGGATCAATCGGCAAAAAGACTTTTTCCAAGATCGGGTTCGATATCGCCACGGAATCGTATGGCATTTCTTCGGGATGTGGATCGTGCAGAGCAAGGTCCAGCGAGGCGAACGCGAACTGCCGCCGATAAAGCACTCCGGCATTTGCCAGCTTCGCATCGTTGAGCTTCTTGACGATGGCTGCGGGGATTTTTTTGGATGGATCGCGGTAATCGGCAGCGAAAGTATCCAGCACTTTCTTGTCCCACACCCAGTTTTGCAGCATCTGCGACGGCGCTTCAACAAAATCGCCCGGGACATGCGTTCCGGCGAAGCGGCCATACTTGGCGCGGGTGACGATGGAATGCAGAGCATGCCCAAACTCGTGGAAAAGCGTCTCCACGTCCTGATGCGTCATTAACGAAGGAACATCGCCACTCGCCGGCGGGAAATTGCAGAGCAAGGCAACCGTGGGCCGCTGATACTTTCCATCGGGCAAAAGCTTGCCGCTGATGATGTCGAATTGAGCGAAGTGATTGAACTTTCCTTCACGCGGGAACATATCGAGATAAAACATCCCGAGCGGCTCGCCCGTGGCTGAATCGGTGACGAGATACAGCTGAAGATCGTCGATCCATTTGTAGGGTGCGACGATCTTTTCGAATTTCAGGCCGAAGATGCTCTGATAAATGTTGAACATCCCGTCGAGGACTTTTTGGAATGGGAAATACGCGCGCAACGCTTCCTTATCGACGGCATATTTTTGCTTGTTCAACTGGTTGCTGTAATACCGCCAGTCCCACACCATGATTTTGGCGTTAGGATTATTGGTATCGGCAGCCTTTAACTTTTGTAGCTCCGCAACTTCGCTGTCGAATTTTGGCTGGATACCTGTGACCAGATCGTTGATGTATTTTTCTGCATTCATGCCGGTTTTGGCCATTTTGACTTCGGTCTGGTAATCGTCCCATGACTTGTAACCGAGGCGCACCGCGATCTCGTTTCGGAGTGCCAGCATTTGGTTCAAAAGCGGAACGTTTTTGTCTTTCGCGAGCGTTTCGCGAACGATGTACAGTTGTTTACGCGTTGCCTCGTTTTTGGCGTTCTCCTGCACTGTATTGAATTGCCAGGTGACGTTTGCCATGACGGTGTAAACGTCGTCACCGGTTTTGATTCCGGGCGACGTGAAGAAGCTTTCTGGAAGTCCCTCGAGATCGGCTTTGCTGAACATGACCGGAGCGTTGGACTTTACAATGTTCGCGTCGAAATCCGTTCCCAGCTTCGACAACTGCTTGCGTAGTTCCTCAACTTCCTTGCGTTGCTCAGGAGGCAATTCCAAACCGGCCCGGCGATAGTCGCGTAATGTTTCCTTGAGCAGCTTTTCGTCTTCGCCGCTGAGTTTTGGATGCGTATCAGAAAATGCCTTGATTGCCTTATAAACGTCGTCGCGATAATCGACACCGACGGCCCAATCTTGGAACGTTTTCACGGCGTTCTCCGCAGCAGTGCGCATGGCGGGATTCGTGTTCGTCTCCTTGATGATGGTGGCCCTGTTCGCCGCGAGACTCGCCTCGTAGGTAACATCATCCAGCGCAACCACAGTGCTCTTAAAAGTTACCTTGCCTGGGTCTTGAGCACCGATCTGGTCCAACGCGGCGTTGGCCTTGGTAATCGCGTTTTTCATTGCGGTCTCAATCGCTTCCGGCGTTTTCTCCCAATCGGGAATCGTCAGTACGGCGTTTGCTTTTGCCGCGGTGGTCCGAAAATCGTCGACTGTTTTCAATTCGGCAGCGGAAAGGACTAAGCTCGAAGCGAGCAGAATGAGTGAGACGTTAACAAATGGGGCTTTGCTAGAATCGTTCGACATAGAGTGGAAGAGCAAAATAGGCCAAAGATTTACACAGATTTTCACCGATCGCAGACGGAATTTTCGTGAATCTGCGTTTCATCTGTGTTGACCTGTGGCGAGAACCGCGTCTCTGGGAGAACGCTTAAAATATGGTCCACAAATTTTTCGTTGCCTTTATTCCGATTTTTGTCGCGATAGATCCTATTGGCCTGGTGGCGATGTTCATGGGTCTGGCTGGGGACACTCCGCGCGAACAACGGCAACGAGAGGGTTTCATCGCCATCTTCACGGCGCTTTGCATTTCAGTTGGATTCATATTTCTCGGAAAAATAATTTTTACCGCACTGGGAATCACCGTAGCGGATTTCCAGGTGGCGGGCGGCCTGATTTTGCTTGGCATAGCCGGACGGGAGCTGCTTAATGTCGCGCCGGCCAGTCGCGAGGCCACGGACGACTTCGGCGTCGTCCCGCTTGGAATGCCTTTGATAGCGGGGCCAGCGCTGCTGACAGCGCTGCTCGTCCTCGTCGACACGGTCGGTCTGGTGTTCACCGTTGCGGCGCTTCTGGTCAACCTCGCGCTTGTCGTGGTCGCGTTCTGGAATGCCGATTTTGTTGCGCGTTGGATGGGCAGACAAGGGTTACGCGGGGTGTCGAAAATAGTGGCGCTCCTGCTGGCCGCCATCGCCGTCAGTTTGATCCGGCGCGGCTGGCACGGTGTATGACTGTCGCGAACGACGCCAGCGTGCGCAGGATGCGCGCCGACGATCTTCGCCGATTCGCCTCGAGCCCACGCGCAAGGCGCGTGTTAGAAGCCTGAGTCGAAACGCCCGCCACTGGCAATATGCCGTCTCGTCGAAGGCCAGAATTCTTTCAGCTCTGCGCTTTTATCACCATTCTGATATCGCCAATTCAACTCAACTTCGATAGCCTTGATTTCGTCCTGCTGTGGCAAAGATATTCCGTTGTAGATGTAGGCAGGGACCTCATTACGCGTCCTGGTGAACGGGACTTGTGCGTAGAGATCGAGGCGGCGCTGCTGCAATTGCGCCGTGCTCCAATCCTTATAGGCGGGGCTACGATAACCCCATACGTCCGCCGTATAAGCATACCGGGAATACGGGTAGCTGCCGGTCACTGCCGGACCGGGCGACGGTGCGGGTTGGTTTGCGCAGCCAATCAGCCCAACTGCAAACGCTGCTAAGAATAATCGTTTCATACGTTTGATTCCTCGATTGATTAGACTCTCACTTGCCACTATTTAACCACACAAATCCATCGTAGTCGCAGGTTTATTTGCTGTTTGGGACCAATACGCTAGAGTCCTCATGCAGGTCCAAACAAATACCGGAGGCCGATTCACAGTACAAAACGGGCCGGCTCATTGACACCCTAAGCGCCTCTCGGTAAAATCCTCGCTTTTTATGAGATTTCCTCTTCCACTCACAGCGAAAATCGCTGCGTATGTGATTGGTCACAAGCTGCGGGGCACCAAAAAATTTGCCACGGTGCTCCAGCTCGAGCCGTTGCATACGTGCAACCTCACGTGCACTGGTTGCGGACGGATTCGCGAATACTCAACGTCGCTCAAGGACATGATGAGCTTGGAGGACTGCCTGGTGGCGGCGGAAGAGTGCAACGCGCCGATGGTCTCAATCTGCGGCGGCGAGCCGTTGATCTATCCACATATCGAAGCGCTGGTAGATGGATTGCTCACGCAAGGACGGATCGTTTACATCTGTACGAACGCGATGTTCATGCGGAAAAAAATGCGCGAATGGCTGGCGAAAGAATTGAGCAACGCTCAAAACGGCAACGGCAAGAAGTTCGATGAGAAAATCGAAATACTTCTTAAGGCCGGATTGATTTCCGAAAAAGACGCCGCTGAAATCCGTAAGGGCCCTAAAGACCCGGCGAAGCCGACGATCGCGCCAAGCAAATGGATGTACTGGAACGTGCACCTTGATGGCTTGGAGCGAACACACGACCTGATCGTCGAGCGTGAGGGCGTTTTCAAAGAGTGCATTCTGGCAATCAAAATGGCGAAGGTGCTCGGGTACCAGGTCGCGACCAATACGACGATCTACAAAGAAACCGATATGCAGGAAATCGAACGAATGTTCGATTACTTGTCAGATCTTGGGGTGGACGGACACACCATCACTCCCGGCTACGACTACGACGCTGCCAAGCGAGACATGACCAAACGGCTCAATTTGCGGCCGGAAGATTTCTTCCTCACCCGCGCTATGACCATCGAGAAATTCCGAAAAATCGAGAAGTGGATGAATCAGTACACGTTCTTCGGAACACCGGTGTATTTTGAATTTCTAGCTGGAAAACGAGACTTGACCTGTTCAGCCTGGGCAATTCCCACGCGAAATATCCGTGGCTGGAAGGCTCCCTGCTATTTGATGACCGACGGCCATTTCTCGAGCTATGCAGAGCTGCTGGAACAGACGGACTGGAATCGCTACGGGGTCGTTAATGGGGTCGCGCGCGATAACCGGTGTGAAAATTGCATGGTGCATTGCGGATACGAGCCCACTGCAACGCTCGGTTTGCAAGCTCAGCGAGGTGACGCTTGGAAAACAATCAAGTTCAATTTCGGTGCGAAACCGAAGCCTGCCAGTCGCGGCAGTGAAGTGCTCGCCTACAACGGCGTCAGCTCTGGAAATGGTCATCTCACCGGCAAGCGCGCTGAGCCAGCCGTGAAAGCCTCCTGAACGATCGAGATGCCATCGAACCAATTGATTTTATTACCGAGCGCGCCAGACATATCGGAATCCTACTCGGCAACAGACGAAGAGATCTCGCGGGCGATCTCGCGCGCACAGGAAAATCTCTTGCGGCAGCAAAGACCTAACGGGCATTGGTGCGGGGAGCTGCTGGTCGATAGCACCCTGTGTTCCGACTATGTCGTGTTCATGCACTGGTGCGGCGAAGTAGACGCGCAACTGCAGCGGCGTTGCGTGCGTCACATTCTTAAACGCCAACTGCCCGATGGCGGCTGGAACATTTATCACGGTGGGCCGAGCGAAATTAATGCGTCCGTGAAGGCGTATTTTGCGCTGAAGCTTGCCTGTTGTTCTGTGGATGCGCCGTTTATGCAGGAAGCGCGCGCCACCATCATGCGCCTGGGTGGGATTCCGCAGATGAACACGTTTAGCAAGCTTTACCTCGCGTTGCTGGGAGTGTTCCCGTGGAAATATTTACCGGCGATTCCGGTGGAGATGGTACTCCTGCCGAGCTGGGCTCCTTTTCACATTTACAAAATGTCGTCGTGGAGCCGGGCGATGCTGATTCCGCTGTCCATTATCAATCATTTTAAACCCACACGGATTTTGCCCGGGGAAAAGCAACTCCACGAGCTGTATCCCCTAGGCACAGAGCAGGCGGATTTGCGCCTGCCGCGCAGCGAAAAATTCTGGACGTGGCGCAATTTCTTTCTTCGCCTTGATGACACATTGAAATTTCTGCAACCGCTTCGCATCGGCTTGCTGCGCCAGCGTGCCTTGGAGGCAGCGGAGCGCTGGATGCTCGAGCGTATCAGAGAGGGGAGCGACGGTCTTGCCGCGGTTTATCCGGCCATGTTGAACTGCCTGATTGCATTGCGTTCACTCGGCTATTCAAAAACACATCCAGGTTACACGAAGGCGGAAAGAGATTTCGCCGGCTTGTTCCTTAACGATCCCGACGATTTCAGAATTCAACCGTGTCTCTCTCCCGTTTGGGATACAGCCATCACGATCATTTCGCTCGCAGACTCCGGTCTTTCACCAGACCATATCGCACTGCAAAAAGCGGCCGAATGGCTGATCAACAAGGAAGTGCGAATCCGGGGCGATTGGGCGATCAATAATTCCTATCCCGAGGCCAGTGGCTGGGCGTTCGAATACAATAATATCTATTATCCCGACACAGATGACACCGCGATGGTGTTAATGGCATTGAGGCTCGTTCAACCGGAAAACTCACAGTCACTCAACGAACTGTTTCGCCGCGCGCTTGGGTGGCAGCTCAGTTTCCAATGTCGCGACGGGGGTTGGGCGGCATTCGATAAGAATGTGACGACTCCGTGGTTAGAAGATATGCCGTTTGCGGATCACAACGCGATTCTCGATCCTACCTGTAGCGATTTGACTGCGCGCACGCTCGAGTTACTCGGCTACATCGGTTTCGATCGCAATGCCAAATGCGTTCAGGACGCGATCAAATTCTTGGTCGCCACTCAGGATGATGATGGTTCGTGGTACGGACGCTGGGGAGTGAATTACATCTACGGCACCTGGCAGGTGCTGCGTGGCCTGCGGGCAATCGGCGAAGATATGACTCAGGACTGGATTTTGCGCGGACGCGATTGGCTCGAGAGCTGCCAAAACAACGACGGCGGCTGGGGGGAGACCTGTGGCACCTACGAAAATCCATCGACCAAAGGG
>Ga0081455_10003559_pt1 | contig 17868 bp, 17 predicted proteins | sample TabmetS3T2R1_FD_70207 | JGI IMG/M metagenome (GOLD analysis project Ga0081455, IMG submission 70207) | Tabebuia heterophylla rhizosphere microbial communities from the University of Puerto Rico - S3T2R1 | ecosystem: Host-associated > Plants > Roots > Rhizosphere ...
TGGCCTGCTCAAGCTCGTTGCAACAGCGCTTTCGTCCATGAGCGGCATTCCGGGCGGGCTCTTCTCTCCATCGCTCGCCGTCGGTGCGGGACTGGGCGCTGAGATTGCCTCCTATCTGCCGGGAATGCCAACGGGTGCGCTCGTCCTCCTCGGCATGGTCTCATATTTCACCGGAGTCGTGCAGGCGCCGATTACCGCTTTCGTCATCGTTTCCGAGATGACGGGAGACCATGGCATGCTGGTCCCCCTCATGTTGGCGGCTCTGATCGCGCAAACCACATCGAGAATGGTTTGCCGCGAAGGAGTCTATCACGCGCTGGCAAAGAACTTCACGCGGTCTACTGTATAAGATCAACGACTTAGCCTAATTTGCCAGTTCGTAGTTTCATCCCTCCCGGCGCGCCAGCTTTCCAACGATTTTTACGTCGTACCGCAGCGAACCCCGCGGCAAGCAGTGGGGTAAGCACGCGACAGGCCGTGCTCATGGCTTCCCGTCAAGGCAGGTCCTTTTTATCGCGATAGACCATCCGATAGAGCGCAGGCAGTGCGAACAGCGATAACAGCGTCGCGGAAATGATTCCCCCAATGACGACAGTGGCGAGCGGGCGCTGGACCTCGGCACCCGTTCCGGTGTTGAGCGCCATGGGAAGGAAGCCGAGCGAAGCGACGAGGCTGATCATGAGGATCGGGCGGAGGCGTGTGAGCGCGCCCTGCAGGATCGCTTGCTCGACGGCCATGCCATTGCGAACGAGGTCGCGGATATACGAGATCATCACGACGCCGGTAAGGACCGCAACACCGGACAGAGTAATGAATCCCACACCTGCGGTTATAGAAAGCGGTATGCCGCGCAAGAGCAGCGCGAGGATGCCGCCGGTCAGCGCAAGCGGAACGCCCGAAAAGACGATGAGCGCATCCTTGAGCGAGCCGAACGTGACGACGAGAAGACCCAGGATCAGGAGCAGGGAGACCGGTACGAGCAGGCTCAAGGTCTGCGAAGCGGAGGCCAGCTGCTTGAAGGTCCCACCGTACTCGACATAGTAGCCGGCCGGCAGCTTCAGCTTCTGATCAATCTCGGCGCTTGCCTCCTTCACGAAACTCGCCAAATCCCGGTCGCGGACATTCGACATGACGACGATGTAGCGCTTGCCGTTCTCGCGCGAGATCTGGTTGGGTCCCTCTGTGGCGCGAAGATCACCGACCTCGGCGAGAGGAATGTAGCCGCCCCCAGGTCTTGCGAGCGGCAGGCGCTGAAGCGTTTCGGGATCGCTGCGAAGATTTTCGGGGAGTCTGACTTCCAGCGGATAGCGCGCATCGCCCTCATAGATGAGGCCGGTCTCCTTGCCGCCGAGGCCGGCGGAGACGGCATTCTGGACATCGGCAACCGTCAGGCCATAGCGAGCGAGTTGGATACGCTTGGGCTCGACTGTGAGGATTGGGAGGCCAGACGCCTGTTCGGTCTTGACGTCCTCCGCACCCGGAACGCGGGCGACGATGCGCTGAGCCTCGGCCGCGAGCCTGATGAGTTCGGTCAGATCGTCGCCATAAATCTTGACAGCCACATCACTCCGGACGCCCGAGATCAGCTCGTTGAAGCGGAGCTGGATCGGCTGGCTAAATCCCAAGACGGTTCCCGGGACTGTTCTCGCTGCGTCTTCGATCTCCGCAACGAGCTGTGCTTTGGGCTTGTCGGGGTCAGGCCATTGATCCCGCGGTTTCAGCATCACATAGGTGTCGGCGCGGCCAGGCGGCATGAGATCGGTTGCGACTTCTGCCGTTCCATTGCGTGCGAATACGGTCGCGACTTCGGGTATGGATTTCAGGATCACATTGAGATGGCGCTGCATGGCCACGGCCTGCTCGATACCGGTTGTGACGGGCCGGATCGTCTCGATGGCAAGATCGCCTTCGTCGAGATTGGGAATGAACTCGGCACCCATGCGCGTACCCATGAAGCCGCAAACCATGACAAAGACGACCGCACCGGCGATCACGGCGCGTCGGTGCACCAGGACACGCCGCAAGAGCGGCTCGTAGAAACGCTTTACGGCGGCAACGGCAAAATTTTCCTTTTCCTGAATGCGCCCGGTGAGCAGGAGCGCACAGGCCGCGGGAACAAAGGTCACGGAAAAAATCAGCGCCCCAATCAGGGCCGTGATCACGGCAAAGGCCATCGGGTGAAACATCTTTCCCTCGACGCCGGTGAGGGCAAAGATTGGCAGGTTCACCAATACGATGACGAGCACGCTGACGAGGCTGGGCTTGAACACCTCTCGCGTTGCATTGAAGACGACCTCGAAGCGTTCGCCGCGGTCGAGAAGTCTCCCATGGTGGTGCTGTGCTTGCGCCAGCCTCAAAATGCAGTTCTCGACAATGATGAGCGCGCCATCGACGATCAGCCCGAAGTCGAGCGCTCCGAGACTCATCAGATTGCCGCTTTGGCCGCCCCGGACCATGCCGGTGAACGTGGCCAGAAGCGCCAAGGGAATGACCATGGCGGTCAGCAAGGCCGCGCGCAGATTTCCGAGAAAGAGGAAAAGCACGACGATGACCAGAACAGCACCTTCGACAAGGTTCTTCTGAACCGTTGCGATTGTCTTATTGACGAGGTCGGTTCGGTCGTAGACCGGCGTCGCGCTTACGCCGGCAGGGAGCCGCTTGTTGATTTCAGCTAGGCGCGCCGCGACGCGCTCGCTCACCGTGCGACTGTTCTCGCCGATCAGCATCATCGCGGTGCCGATCACAGTTTCATGGCCGTCCTGCGTCGCGGCACCCGTGCGCAATTCCTTGCCGATCGTCACTTCGGCGATGTCGTCCACTGTAATGGGAATGGTGTCACGTGTAGTAACGACGGAACGGCGAATGGCGTCGAGACCCGAGAGCTGTCCGGGGACGCGCACAAGAAATTGCTCGCCATTGTGCTCGATGTAGCCGGCGCCAACATTGAGGTTGTTGGCTTCCAGGGCACTGATGAGATCGGACAACGTAACGCCATAAGCGAGAAGTCGAGCGGGATCGGGCGCAACCTGATACTGCTTGGCGAAGCCGCCGATGGAATTGACCTCTGAGACGCCCTGCACCTGGCGCAACTGCGGCCGGATGATCCAATCCTGGATCGAGCGCAGATCGGTTGGTGTATACGCCGTGCCGTCGGGCTTGAGCGCGCCTGGAGTTGCATTGACGGTGTAAAGATAGATCTCGCCGAGACCGGTCGAGATCGGACCCATCTCCGGCTCGACACGGGACGGCAGTTGTCCTTTCACCTCCTGCAGGCGTTCATTGACCAACTGGCGTGCGAAATAGATATCCGTGCCGTCCTTGAAGACGATGGTCACCTGGGAAAGGCCATAGGCCGAAGTCGAGCGTGTGGAGTCGAGCTTGGGAAGGCCCGCCATGCCCGTTTCGACGAGGAAGGTCACGCGCTGCTCGACCTCAAGCGGCGAATAGCCGGGAGCCTCTGTGTTGATTTGAACTTGTACGTTGGTGATGTCTGGCACCGCATCGATCGGCAGTTGCCGGTACTGATAAAGGCCGAAGACAATGAAGCCCAGACTCGCGGCCATGACCAGCCAACGATTGCGGATGGCGTTGTCGACAATGCGATCGATCACGCTCAGTTCTCCTCTGCTTCGCCCTTGGTGAGGTCAGCCTTGATGACGTAGCTGTTGGCAGAGGCGTAACGCTCGCCTCCCTTGAGGCCCTTCGTGATCTCGACGGCTTCGGCCGAGCGTTTACCGATCGACACCGGTCGCGCTTCGAATCCTTGGTCGCTTTGAAGAAACACGACCGTCTCTCCCTCCAAGGTCTGGAGGGCTTCGGGAGCGACTGAGACTGCGGCTTGGGTTTCTGAGAGGACGATCTCGGCGGTCACGAATTGACCGGAGACCCATCGCCTGTCGGAATTGTCGACCACCGCGCGCGCGATGACGCTTTGGCTGTCCTTATCGCCCGCTGGTGCGACATAGGCGATGCGCGCTTCGGTCTGCGGTCCCCCCTCGCGTGCGGTGATGGTGACAACGAGGTCCGCCCGCACGCGGTCGAGGTCCCGCGCAAAAATCGCAAAGTCCGCCCAGACGTTTGACAGATCCGCTACGCGCAGGAGCACCGTATCATCGCTTACCGCCTCGCCGGGGTTGACGCGCCGGTCGAGTACTTGGCCGTCAAGGGGTGAGACGATGGCGTAGCTGCGCAAGCTTTCATTGGATTCGATCGTTAGCAGCGTTTCGCCCTGCTTGACGGTGTCACCGGGATGCTTGCCGACTGATTTCACGATGCCGGGGTAGCGTGGACGCAAGATTTGTTCGCGTTCGGCATTGGGCCGGATGGAGCCATAAACCGTGAGCGTTTCGCGAATTGGAGACGGTCCCGAGATCGCAGTCTCGATCCCTGCAGCTTTCGCGGCTTCCGGCGTGATCGTCGCCAGCGGGGCGCTGTTTTGTGCGGATGACGTTTCGGTTTTTCGCTCGGCAGATTTTTCTGAACACGCGCTCGCAAGAAACGCAATCATTGCGAGAAGAGTAATATGGACAGGTGGGAACGATCTGAGCTTCATGACGCGTGACCTATTTCACCGAAGGTGTGCGGGACAAATCCGGCGCGAGGCGCTCGACTTCGGCGCGCGAGACGTGGAGTCTCTTGAAAGCGTCGATCTCCTCGGCTCGAGTTTCAAACAGCGTGCGCTGTGCATCGAGCACTTCGAGGTAAGAAAAGCGTCCGGCGTGATAACTATCGACCGAAAGGCGAAAGGCTTTCTCGGCCTGCGGTCGAATGCGTTCCTTGAGGCTTTTTGCCTCGGCAAGAGCGCTCTGCCACTGTGACCATGACGTGCTCAGCGCACGCCCTTGATCCAGCTCGAACTGCTGTCGCTCGCTGTCGGCCTTGACGACCTCCGCGCGCGATCGTGCGATCTCACCTTGATTCCAGTTCAAGACGGGAAATGGGATAGAAATGCCTGCGACAAGTGCATCGTCGCCCGTGTCGCGAAACTGCCGGACGCCGACCGAAACTTTCGGGCTGGGGACGATTTCGGCACGTGCCAATCTATGATCGGCAATTCTCGCGTCCCGAAGCCGTGCAAGCTTGGTGATATCCGGAGACTGCGCGAGGCGGTCCTGATAAATCTCGAGAGCCTGCGGCGCAGGCAGCGTGTAGAGCTCGGTGGTTGACAGCGTTTCCGCAAAGACAGCATCGCCCCAGAAGCGGGCCAGCGCTTGGCGGGCTGCCTCACTTGTATGCTCGACACGATCAAGCGCGGCGCTCGCTGCTGCGAGAGCGACTTCGGCCTTGGTCAACTGAATCTCGGGTTCGCGCGCGGCGTGTACGCGCTCCCTCACGGTATCGCGTACACGCTTAGCGGTCGTTTCCAGATCTTTCGCCAACGCCAGAGATTGTTTGGCGGCGACGGCCTCGAAATAGGCACCCGTCACCGCCTGAACAAGGTCGAGCTGTGCAGCGTTAGCACCGAGTTCTGCTACTTCGCGCTCTGCTCGGGCGACGCCTCGGCGAGCGGCTCGTTGTCCTCCGAGCGGAATTTCTTGGCTGACGCCATAGGTGTATTCGGCCGAATCGAAACCGCGATAAGGTCCACTGCCTTTGACGTTTTCCGCTTCGAAGGACAACTCGGGATTCGGAAGAAGCCCGGCTTGGCGTTCGCTTCCCCTTGCCGCGTCAATGCCGGCCGTGGCGGCTTTGAGACCGGGTGACACCGCAAGCGCGCGGTCGATCGCGTCGGCAAGCGAGAGTGGCTTGGCCTTCACGCCCTCATGCGCTGGACGTTCGGGTTCCTGACCAAAGGCCGGCCCCAATTGGGCAGCAAGCTGCGCTGCGACGAGAACGAAACCAAGCCCGAAGGCGAGGCTTGCGCACCATCTCGCGCGCGCCGGCAAACGACGGCATTGCGAATGCATGGGTGTCTCCTGATGACGAAACGGACGCAAACGCTCGCACCGCGTCCCTGTGGGACGTGACGAGAGCCTCGGCGATCCGGTGTCAGATCAGGAGGACGACGCTTCGATGTTCGAGAAGTCTCGGAGATGGGCCAGTTCGGTCCAAAGGCTCGGCAAATAATGGCGCCGGTTCACTCACAAGGAGCGTTGGAACCGAGGTGGCCAAATTCGCTATGGGGACGGGTTTCTCATGCGGCGCCGGTACGGACAGCGCGAAAACCGAAGCCGTCTTTGAACCACTGGAAACGGAAACGTCTGTGCAAGCGCCACAATGGCTGGATTCCGCAGGAGAAGCGATGGGTGCTTTGATTGCGTTCTGATCGGAAGAACCTTCAGCGCAATTGACGCCAATGGCGGCTTCAAATCCGGCATGGCCGTCGGCACCGATACAAAAGACGCGGTCGCCGGCCACCGCCTCGCCAACCAGCGAGATGGACCAGACAAGCATAAGGAACAGAGCCAACAACCGCTTCATGGGGAACTCATATATCCGCGAGGCGGCGAATTTGCAAACGAGGTCAGAAATACCGACCGCCCGATCATCACACTCTGGCGTTGCCGGAGCCTTAACCTCACGGGACCATGTGGCGGCGGAGTGTTCATACGTCAAATTTGGAGGTCTTTAGAACTGGGAAGCAAGATAGGCCGCTTGCGTGCGGTTTGTTACCTTAAGCTTCCGCATGATGTTGCGAACGTGCACCTTGACCGTGCTTTCGGTCATGCACAGCTTGTAGGCGATGGACTTGTTGGGTTGTCCCATGCTCATGAGGCGCAGCACTTCGAGCTGCCGCGGAGACAGTAGAGTGTTCAGGACTTCCGCATCGACCGACGAGTCGCTATTTCCGTTTCGCGCCTGGGCTGTGGTGTGAGAGTCCGCTTCAAGCGGTGGGCCACCATTGGTGGGTGGTGGTTCCTCCTCCGACGGAGCGTCGGAAGGCACGAAAACGTTTGTCGGTGCAAAGGAGCCACCGGCTTCCACGAGCTTGATGGTCGCCAGGGCAACCTCCTCGCTCAGCGATGTCGGCAGATAGCCGCGAATGTGTAATTTAATGGCCGTTAGGATCTCCTGGCGATCCTCGAAATCCGAGATCACCATCACCGGGACGGATGGCGCCTGGGCGATCAGCGCCTCGATCTCCTGCCGTGCGATGGGGTCTTCGGCCAGGCGTCTTGCGCCGAGTTGGATGATGATGATGCTGACGGTGCCATCGGAAAGCGCCTCAAGCGCGTCCTGCATGGACGGCAGAAGAATGACCTCGTGATAACCGTGATGATTGAGGAAGCGTAAGGCGAGCGCCCGCCGCATCTGTTGGGCGTCGACAAATAACACCTTGGCCGGCTTTCGCTCCCCGCCGGCCGTGGCATCTGAGAGATAGGCTTCCCCAGACGCGCCGTTCTCCATAGGCATCGTCTAAACCCGAGCTGTCTGCGACTCTTAATGGGAAATAAGCAAGCGGGGCTGACCTAGTCAGCTGTCGTTATTCAGTGTCGGCACCCGCTCCCCGAGCCAATGCACGCTAATTTGGTTAACTTCTCGACAATTTGGTTAATATAATGCGCGAAATAGCACACCCACAAGGAGAATTTCGTCTTGAAGTGCTATTTCTGGTAATGCTCCAGGGGTCCGGGCGCCTCTACATCCTTTTTGGGGCGGGCCTTCTGGACTGGCGGAGGCGACAACAGCATTTGGCGTCGGTAGGGCCTCAGATAACGAGGGCTAGGTGATGCTCAGGCATGTCGTGATATCCAATGCGTCACCCCTCGGATAACCACAAGGATCAGACCCAGGCCCGCAAGCCACAGAACCAACGATATCAACACAGCGATTCCCAGCGCTGCCCAGAAGGGGACCTTTTTCTCGGTAGGAGCCTCGGAAGACATCTCCGGAGTTGTTGGAGTCGCTTTATCGAATAATGATCGTTCACGGGTTTGCCTCCCCTGCTCTTCGTCGAGACGAAGCATCAAGTCGTCATCGTGCTCCCCGCGAGAACCGACAAGAACAGGGCGCAGTACGTTAAGACTCTCAGTCATCAATGCCTGACTAATAGCAATCCACCCAGCGCAAGGTTCCGACGACGCCGGACGATGAGCGTCGTTACCCCAACACTATTCTGACGGGATTCTACTCTTCAGTCAGAGGCTGATACAATTTGAAACGTGTTAATGGACTTCAGAACCGATGGCCTCGAGAGCCACGGCAAAATTCAATCGGTCCTCTAGAAATATTGTCCTAGGTGCTTCAAGAAGGCCTCGGCACAGCACCTCCAGCCATTGCTTATTCATCCAGATTTCAACGCGGTCGCATGGCGGGTTGAGAAGTAGAATCTTCATTGCGGTGGCGTGAGCTGCCGCGGTGTCGTTATGAGGCAGCTCAAAGGCTGCGATGAGCGCTCCGTCAGCCCAGAGAAAGAAGCGGTATCGAGGCATTGAGAGCACCTTCTTGATCTCTGTTCGGAAACCGGCCTCGCGTGCCGAATGCTCTCAGAGCGCCGCGTTTATTGCGGATCCGTTGCGCTTCACGCCATTCGTTAGAGTCCTTCCCGATTCAACACCGGGGAAGGGCTCTAGATTTTTTGGTTTGTCGCGCTTCTTGTCCGAAAAACCGCGTAACACTTTTCGGGAAGCGCTCTAGACCCAAACCACGGACGAAATGTTCGGGTCTTCCAATTCAAAGCTGAAATGGCATCGCAAGAGTGACGCCGAATCGCGGTGCGTCGTCCGTCAATCCCACGTCGAGAGCAAAATCGACCAAGGTTTTTGCGCCGAGGATCGTGGACGCTCCGATGGTCAGCACCGCGGCCAGTTGATTTGATCCGGGCACCGATTGTCCAAGCTCCTCGAATTCCCCCGCGCGCTTTGCAGCCACCCCAAAGCGCATCGACGTCTCTGGACTGACGGCGAGGAAAACGGCGAGAGACGCGGACACCTCATCGCCCGGTTTCAAGCCGCGGCGCTCGAGCGCGTGGTCGTAGCCGACGCCGGCAACGAACACCAGCGGATCCTGGCGCTTGATGGCCACGAGATCGCCGCCGATCCGATTGAAGCCACCGCCGAAATCGGCGTTCCGACCTGTCGTCGAACCGACGGGCGCGGTCCAGCGGACATGGGCAATGAGATCGGGGCGCAAGCCTTTCTCATGCATGAGCGTCTTGCCGAAGCCCACCCTGAGAAGGTTGAACGCCGTGCTCGTGTCCTTCGCGTCGCTAGTCGGCACGCCACCGACAAACGTCTGGAGCTGACGATGGGCGGTGGCGCCGCCAACAGTAGCCTCGAACTGGCTCTCCCATGGCAAGCCGACGCGCGCCGTGACGCGATAGCTGAGTTCGTCGCGATCGAGGCGCTGGTTCACCGCAGTGATCGTGGAGCCGTTGACGACCAGCGCGGGAGAGTTGAGCTCTTGACGCTCGAAGCTGATCTCGGGCTGGATTTCGATCTGATAGCGGCCGAGAAGCGTGCTGCCCGTGCGCACCAGCGTGCGCTCGAGAGCACGCTCGGCGAGCACGGCCTGCGCCGCGGCCTCGGCCTCCGGCGGCACGGGAGCTTCCGCGGCGGGGCTCGACGCGGGCGAAGCGCCGGCCAGGGCAGGGCTCGCAGCCATTGGCGCCATTGGTGCCGTCGCCGCCGGACGCGCGGAGCGATCGCTGCTCGACAGGTTCTTTTCGATCGCGTCAAGGCGTCGTTCAAGCGCATCAATCTTCTTGTCGCGCTCCTGCAGCTCTTTCTCGAGCTCTTGAACCGTGGCCCCTGCGAAGGCTGCCTGCGAGTGGAGGCCGGTAACGAAGGCCGCCATACAGACAGCCGCCGTCATACGCTTCGCCCCGGATGATTTTCTTGAGCTTTCCGCAACCCGTGCCAATGTTTCCCCCCATTATACGCTTGCCTTGCTACTCAGCCGAAGGTCAAAAACTCCTCGTCATGTGGTGCGAGCTCTCCGCCGCCCGGCATCGGCACATCGCGCGGCCGGACGACAAATCCGACACGCCCCTTGTCCCCCAACGGCAGCCACATCTTCATGAACTTATCCAGCGTCAGCGTGCGTGTGCCGAAGGACGGATCTGCGATCAGGACGCGGTCGCGGCGGATGCCGCGAAACACCACGAAGTGGTGGTAGCCGTCGCGGCTGAGCGGCACGATGATGGGCGCGCGCGCGACGAGATCCTCGAAGTTCATCTTGCCCAATCCGTCCGCCCGGAAACCGCGCTTCTCCGCCACGCGTTTCATATCGAGCAGCGAAAAGCCCTCGCGCAAGCGCACAATGTTCGGATTGTCCAGATATTCCTTGCGGGTCATGAGGCTGAGCGCAATGTCGCGCTCGGTCACATTCTGTCCGAACTGATATTTCAGGATTGTTGCAAGTGCCGCCGCCCCGCAGCTGATGTCCCAGATCTGCGTGACGGCTCTCGCCTGGCGCAACTCGAGCATCGAGCGCACGGGCTTTCGGCCGTCCTCAGCGGAGGCGGAAGTCGCAACAACGAAGGCTGCGGCCACGAGGCCGATGCGAAACAGAGGCAGCGAACCGCGCATCAAAGGGGGAGTCCCATAAGGGATTGGAGAACGCTTTCCGGGATCGTGATCTGCAGCCCCGTTCCCGGGCTCACGCTGGAGCTCGTTGAGAGGCTCGATGCGGGCTCTCCGAGGGCCGGCGTGCTCTCAACCGGCAGTGTCAATGTCGACGCGGCAGCGCCGGGCTCACCCGTGGACAGAGACAGAGACGTGGACGTGCAGCTCGATGAGGATGCACAGACATCGACTTTGCCTGAGCCCGTCGGATCGGAAGCCTTGATCGCGGCGAGATCGGACAGTGCGCTCAGAAGCGTGCTCAGATCGAGGGCATTGCTCTGCAGCAATGCGTCGAGGTCGACCGCCCCCGCCGTGATTTGATCGAGCTCGCGATCGTTCAGTGTTGAAGGCGCGTTGGCGTGTGCCGGAAGCGTGGAGAGGCCGAGCGTCAACGCTGCCGCCGAAGCCGACGCCCGCAAGAAAGAACCAAATCCATAAGAAACGCCTGAAGGTCTTGCCACGGTTGATCCTCCCTTGGTGCCAGCGAAACTTACGTTCGCGCACTCCATTCAAGTTCGACAACATCGACCTTAGGATCGCGAATGAGGCGGGGATACCCATCCGATAGAAGTAGTACGGCTGTTTCGGGCCGAGGAGCGCGTCCCGCTCATACGCCTTTAGACTTACGAACGCTGTGCCGGGCGACGCGCGCATATCCCGAATTCGACCTTTGGAGGATTGCTTGCGATCTCATGCGCTGGCGCCCGGCGCGCTCCACGCTAGCCCGTGCCCGCACACCCCTCCGCAGCACCCACGGACGAACTGAATTGGGGAGTTTGAGAGTGCGCGCATGCTGCTGAAATAGCGCTCCCGGAGCACTCGTGAGTCGCATCGCTACTCACAGGGGTCCGCTCCTGGACGAAGGGAAATTTCTTCCCGATAACCCACTTAGGAGACGAATATGAAAAAGTTTCTTATCGCGGCGGTCGTCAGCATTGGCTTTGCGGCCCCGTGCTTTGCGGCCGAGTCGCTTTCCACCGATCAGATGGATCAGGTGACTGCCGGAACCTTCTATCTTCCGCCGATCTCTATCGCCAAAGCGCGGTCCAGCGCGGAAGCGGCTGGTGGCTACATCAACTACGCCAGCACGAAGACAAGCACGGCGGCGCTCCCGGGCTATGCGAGCTCCTGCTCGTCGTCGACGTCCGCGACCGTCGGCGTCCTCTACACGGTCAACTAAAGCACGTTATAGAAAAGGCTCCGGCCTGCGCCGGAGCCTTTTTTTGCGCACATTCTCTCGATGTCAGTGCGTGGACGAGTAGGTAACGGACGCCGCGACGTATTGGTTTTGCACGCTGAAAGTGTGAGTCTGCGTCCCTCCGGACCCATATGAAGCAGCACCGGTTACCGCTCCGGGATTGGAGCCCACCGCGACCGCGACGCTGCCGCCGGCGCCGATTCCGCCTTTAGGCGTAGTGGCACCCACGCCGGTGCTGACCACACCGCTCGTTCCGCCGGTCGTTCCAGCAGCCCCTGCAGCCGCTGCACCGCCCGTGTTCGTCAGAACGCCGACGGAGCCCGATGCGCCGGATCCGGTCGTTCCCGCGGCCCCAGCAGACGCGCCCGCGGTACCGACACCGGCGAGCGGTGTTTGCAGAGCGTTGGTTCCCGTGCTTGTGCTGGAGTACGCCGTCCAGCCCGTCGCCGCGCTGGCAGCGCTCGCCTGGCTCCACGTCCCGCCGGCCGTTATTTGATCCATCTCGTCGACACTCAGGCCGACCGGCGCGTGCGCAAGCGCCGGTGCCGCGCCTAACCCAAGAACAGCGACCAACGCGCAGACCGAAGCCTGCCCCCCATATCTCTTCCCACTAGCCCTCATGTCCACTCCTCCTCTTCGATTCGGATGCACCGGAGCTTGCGAAATCGCGCGGTGCTGCAATCGAAGTCGAGCCTGTTTCGCGGCTTCTGCACAGTCACCAATTGGTCGGATCACGGACTGTGAAATGCAGACGATAGTGACTCTTGTGTCGCCGGCGAATCGCACTCAGTGCGTCACCGTGACCGTCCTTGATATGGCAATCGTCCCCCATGGCTTGGTGATGGTGCGATCAAAGGTTCGCGTCGTGCCGGTGCCGTCGTAGCTGCCGCTGCTTGCGCTCGCGGTCGCTACGGAATCGGCGCCGTAGCTGATGCTGATGACCGTGGTATACGCAATGTCGGCGCGCTTCGTGTCGATGACACCGCCGGTCACCTTGACCAACGTCTTGCCGCCGTTTGGTGCTTCTGCGGTGCCAACACCTGAAGCCCACACGGAATCGGACGACACGAGAATTCCAGCGGTGGCTCCAGCGGCGTCGGCTCCAGAGCCGTAAGCCTTCGCACCCGCAGTCCCGTATGAGAACCATTTGCCCTGAACAGCTTGCGTTTTCGTCGAGGTCAGCGCTCTCGGGTTGCCACCAAGTCCCACCGAGGCGGCGCCCGCATGGCTTGTGATCGAGCCTGCGGTCACCTGGTCGAGTTCCAGGGAGCTCAAGCTCACCGGATTTCCGGCCAGCGCCGGCGCTACACCCATGAACGTCGGGACGGCGACCATACAACTAAAGGCCAAAGCGAACCTGGTCCCGGATTTTTGCTTAAGCATACTCACCCCCCTTTGTTACGCGAACTTGAGAAAAGCGTTGAGCTTCGAGCGTTTGACGCTCTGAAACTGCAATGGCTTTTCCTGGGGAGGTCCAGTAAGCAATTTGAGGGATGCCATGGATCGTCCGGCACCGGGCGCGAGGTCGCCGAAGACTCTTGCAATGGCGGTAGACCGGTGACGGCGGCAGAGGCTGGTCCACCGTGAGCTGATGCGCAAGCACGATTGTCGTATTTGGTATTGTGCGTCTTACGCGGCGCGACCCAGAAAGTATCTCTTGTGGCTATCCGCGAGCGTCCGGTAGTAGGCGCTTTCCTCCTTCTTGAGGCGGCCTTTGCGGTAGAGGGCCACGTTTTTCAGCATCGTAAAGAGCTGCTCATGCGTGATGTCGGCGCCGGAGGCATGCTGGAAAAGTGATGTCTGCCAAGCGTCATCCATGAGCCGCCCATAGAGCCGAGCAACGCCGGAGACGAAGTTTCCGGGTTTGATGGCCCCACGCCAAGCCTCGACTTTGTCGAAGGGCGGATTGTTCCGCAACGTGGAAAGCTCGGACCAATCGGCCTTCTCGTTGAAGAGGTTGGTGAAGAGCTGCAGCTGGCCTTCCGCGCCGCAATCGACGTGAAAGCAATGGGCCAGAATCCAGGCATGGGCCGCAACCAGGTGGAGAAAGTAGGTCTCCTTGATGATGGCGGGTACAAGCACCTGCCGATAAGCCATATCGTTGCTGAAATACTTGTAGTCCAGCAGATAGCGCTGGAAGATCGGATAGCTCTGGCGGAAGATTGTGGCGAACCGCACCACGTGAGCGAATGGCCCGTGGGTGTTCTCTTGATTGCCGAGCGGCCCCAACTTCTCGGCGACATGGGGGGTCACGAGCTTCGCGACATCGCGCTTGAGGCCTAGGAACGCCGCATCCTCATAGAAGAACGGCTGGTTCGCATCGGCCCAGGGAATCCAGATTTTGGCCTTGAACGGCGAGGGCGGCAGCCCCGTTCCCTCATAATGTGGGAACTCGGACGGCGCGCACAGCGTGTCGAAGCCGGCAATCTTGCCGGCGATGAACTCTGCGTCACCGACGAAATCCGGCCGCCATTTAAGAATGAGCGTGTCGTCGTCCGGAATCTGGCCTAACGCCGCTTCGAGGTTCCTGACCTGAAAGACGACGCCGTTCTGATAGCGCGTGCCGCGCACTTTCGGCTCTGGAACGCGGACGAGCTCGATCTCCGACATGGCGGCCAACGGAGCGACATGGACGTCGAGGTCGCTCTTGTCCCAGGTCACGGCAAGGATGCGCTGGAGAAGGCCGCGTTGTTTCAAGGCGCGCAGGGGTGCCATGCTTAGCGCGAGAAGTTGGGGGTTGCGGGTGTATCCCGTCACGATAGCAATGGCGGGGCGTCCCATGTCATCCTCACATTCCGGGGGCGGCGAGCACGACGCGCATACGATCGAGAACGAACGCGATTTGATGCGTGTCTTTTGTATAGGGAAGTGTGCGAAACAGATTGAGCGCCGTCAGCTGCGGCCGGAACGCCTCGAATCCCGGCGTGGTCCGCGCGGCAAGCGCGCGCAAAAAAGGCCTCAGCCGATGCAGGCGCTCCACGGCATGGACAAGCGCCAGTGCTTCGGGGCTCTCCAAATAGAGATGCCGCAGACACCAATGCCCATCGACGTCCTGACACAGTTTGGCGACGTCGAGCCACGACGACGAAGCGAAGGGCTCGTCGCAGTCAATGAAGACCACGCCATTGCGCTGGCCGATCAGAATGTTTTCCAAGGTCAGGTCGCCATGACAGGCGGAGCTTGGAATCCCGCTCCACGGCAAGTTCAAAAGAGTGCGCCCCATGGCGTCGACGGCCGCGCCTAGACGGTCCCCGGCCCCGTGAGCAGTCTTGATGATGATTTCCTCGATCTTGCGCTGAAATACCTCAGGCGCGAGCGCTTCGCTTTCCGTTAGCCGGAACAGCGTCAAAGCGCGCTCAAGAGCCGCGATCACGAGATCAGTGGGAAAGGCCGTTCCGTCGACGACCACGGAGGCTGCCGTGCGCGCGGGCACATATTCCATTTCGATGAATGCCCTGCCCGCGGCGTCCAGGCCCTGGGACAAAATGCGGGGCAGCGGCAAACCGTGGGCAAGCAGAACACGCTGCTTTTCTGCCTGGCCCTCGAGGCGCGCGTTTTGTGCCGATGCGCCCGCCGTCTTGCGCACGAGACTCCGGCCCTCGCGCAGACCGAGGACAACGTCTGCGCCGGAATGACCTTTGAGCGTTTGAAGAACATGCAACGCCCGATCGTCAGCGGCGACGTCAGGCTTGGCACTGTCGGGGATCGCCGGATCGAATCGTGGCCGTGCGGTCAGCATGCGACCTCACGCTTGCAGAGAATGCTGACATCGGGGCGCAATCCGCGTAAGGACGCGGAAATTTCCGGATCGTGTGCGCCGCCGTTCAGAACGACGAGGGGGCGCTTGGCACTTCGCAGGATCTCGGCGGGCACGGCCACGCGCAGCGCGGTTCCATAGAGCCTGCGGCTTTGCTTGATCGGTGCGTTGTCCAGAAGCGCCGAAAATCGGTGCTCGTCGAGACCGCTTGCAAGCAGAATTTGCACATAGATGCTGGCCGGCATGAGAAAGAGCTCGCCGTCATGACGTTCCAACCGCCGGTTGATTGCCGCGGCGCATGTTCGGAAGCGTTCGAAGTAGCTGGCGACAACCGGCGCCGCAGAAGCGACCGGTGCCGCAACCGGGCGGCCCGTGTGGCCGCGTGCGAACGCCAGGAAGACCGTGTGGTTCTCGGGCCAGATCCGTTCGCTCTGAAGCACCCAGCCAAACTCCGCGAACAGCGCGACGAGTTGTGGCACGGGGACATAAATCCCGTGCTCGAAATTCAAGGCGCCCGCGAGCCCGTTCCGCACCCACAGCTCCAGGTCCGGCCACGCCAGAACGATGCGTCCGTCCGGCGGTAGCGACGCGGTCAGCGCGGCGAGCGCGGCGCGTGGGGCTACGACATGCTCAAGCATGTGGCACATCACGACGCTCGTCGCGGCCAAGCCTTTGAGCGAGGCACCATCGAGAAAGCCGTCGACGACTTCGACATCGCCGGGAAGATCCGGGCTTCTCAACGCGTTAGGTTCCAGGATGGTCCAGCGCGCCCGCCCGCCGGCACGCCGGTAGGCCGCCGCGAGCGAGCCGCTTCCGCCACCGACATCGACGATCGCACCCTTTGCGTGTTCGAGAAGGAAAGCAGAAAATGCCGCGTGATGACGCGCCCAGGCTTGTCCGAGGCCGGTGGCATGACCCGCCTGGTAAATCCGTTCAAGTGGCGGAAGGGCTGCAATCTGCGCGGCGCCGCAGGCTTCGCAAGCGGACCATGTCATGGGTACGCATTCGTCCGGCTCCGGATCGAAAGGCACGCAGCCTTGAAAGATCGGGACGGCAGGAAGCGTCACGAGTGGGGTCAGTCCCGCGTTGTCGCACAGGACGCAGCGATCGCGCGATGTCAGTCCCGCGCTCACCGCCAATCCTTGAGATATTCGGCAAGCGATGGCGCGTTGCGCTCCACACTGATGCCGACCGCCGACGGATAGGGATTGGAGCTCGCGTGATCGTTGATCAGGAGACGCCGCCCGTGACGGCAGCCCATGATGAGCGCATGGGCTTCAAGGCCAAGGCTTGCCAGAAGCTTCTCGGTCTTTTCCCGGTACATCTCCGGGCGGGCCGTGACGAACACGAGTTGAGCGCCACGCGCCTGCCAATCGCGCAAGGCCGCCACATTGCTTTCAATGGGCTCGTCCTGATCGTCCCAATAAGGCGGAAAATAGCGGCTGTGGTTCTTGCACACGACGCCATCGAGATCGGCGATAATCGTGCCGCGGGTACGGACGTAGCGGCGCCAATCTTCCAGCGTGCCGACGTCTATGAGACCCTGAACATTGTGAGCGCGGACCGGCATGCCGCCCGCGATCGCGCGGTTCATCACATGCGAGACGAAAATTTCGCCCCGGCTTTGCGCCACGGTCGCCTCGAACTGCCTGAGAAATTGAGCGGCGTCCGAAAAGCCGTAAAGCCCGACGCAAACGAAATTCGAGGCGAGACTCTTTTCGACCATTTCGACGATCAGGCCGTTTTCGTCGGTCACGGCGAAGCTCTTGCCGCCGATATTCGCCATCTCCGGTGTCGAGCGGACGTCGCTCACCGACGCGAAGCTGTCCTCAGGCAACGGGGTCGGATCGAAAAAGCTGTCCGCGTCCTTGATCGCGATCGCGCCGTCGACGTTCGCGCCCCTGATCATGTGGGCGACCGTGTCGGCCGGGCCCTGGGTGTCGTGATCGATCACGACAATGTCCATATCGGCGTGAAAGACGCGTTGCAGCAGGCTGCGGCAGCCGAATTGCGCCTCATGATCCGCGCGAATGCCGACGACGATCCTGTTGTAGGAATCCGTCGGCGCACTTTGCGCGGCTCGGTGGAGCGCCAGAGTGCCATCGGGCAGGGTCAGCATCCATTTCGGACGCACGCCGGGATAGCGGGACGATCTTCCTGCGCATGGAAGCAGAAGCGTTCGCGATTGGGCCAAGGTCGTCTCCCGACAAAGGTTCGGCGCGTGACAATCCTTACCGAAGATGGTTAAGTCGACCTGAAGACCAATTCATTTGGCGTGGCGTTGTTTACTCATCCGGGCCTCAACCCCTGCGGGGGCGCGCGCGGTATTCAATTCGTGCTCAGATTCTGCTACCTCCCGCCGGGCTTGGCTGAAACCAATGCTCGAGAACTTGTTCCTAGGGCGCGAG
>Ga0081455_10003560_pt1 | contig 17868 bp, 20 predicted proteins | sample TabmetS3T2R1_FD_70207 | JGI IMG/M metagenome (GOLD analysis project Ga0081455, IMG submission 70207) | Tabebuia heterophylla rhizosphere microbial communities from the University of Puerto Rico - S3T2R1 | ecosystem: Host-associated > Plants > Roots > Rhizosphere ...
ACGACCACGTTCGACGAACCGCGCGCTCTGGGCTTCCTGCGGCTCCGGCATTGGGACGAGGAAGGGGTTCCCGCTCTGAAGCAGGCTGTCCGTCACTTGCTCTCGCAGCACGCCGACGTCGTCTATGCCGATGTCGACCTGGTGACGGTCGGCGACGTCGACGAAGCGACGGCGGCGTCGAACGAACTGGGGTTCTTTGCTGCGGGCCTGGTTCTGGACGGCCCAGACGGTCACGACCACCTGCGGCTACAGCTACTCGATTCCGAGGAGATCGAGCTGGAGGACGTCGTCTGTGATTCGTCGTTTGCGAAGGAGCTGAAGCGGCGAGTGCTCGAGGACAAGGGCCGCGTAGGCGTGTGAGGCGGCGTCTACTGGTCACGGGCGGTAGCGGCGTCCTCGGCCGGGCGACGATTCCGCTCCTTCGCGCAGAGGGTCATGAGATCGATGCTCCGACGCCGACCGAGCTCGACTTGTTCGACCCCGCTGCAGTCTCGGGCGCCGTCGACGGCACCGCGGCAATCCTGCACCTTGCGACCCATATCCCGCCGCGCGAGCGGGCGGGCGAAAGCGGAGCCTGGGCCATGGACGACCGCTTGCGAGCCGAGGCCTCGCGGTTCCTCGTCGACGCGGCGCTCGCTGCGGAAACCGAGTCGTACGTTCAGCCGAGCGTCACCTTCCTCTACCCGGCCGAAAGAGTGGTCGACGAGGAGACCCCGCTCGGTGACGTGCCCGAGCACCTGCGCTCAGCCCTCGTGGCCGAGGAGCAGACCGCTCGCTTCGCCTCCGCCGGCCGGCGCGGCGTCGTCTTGCGCCTCGGCCTGCTCGACGGACCCGGCACAGGCAACGAGCTGCCCGACTTCCGCTACGGCTCCACTCTGCACGTTGGAGATGCGGGACGCGCGCTCGCCGCGGCGCTTGCCGTTCCGAGCGGCGTCTACAACGTCTGCCGGGACGCCGAGCACGTCTCGAACGAGCGGTTCAAGCGGGTCAGCAGTTGGCGACCGGAGCGGTAGCAGCGAGGGCGGCGCCTCTCCGGCGCGCTCTAGACTCGGTCCGTGTTCCAGCCCGAGCTCGAGGCGCTGCCGGCCGACGAGCGCTCAGAGCTCCAGCGGATACGGCTGCGGGCGTTGTTGCGGCGGTTGCTGGCATTCGACTCCCGCTACTGGCGCGCGAAGCTGCGCGGGATCGAAGAGGACGCCGGGCTCGCGGAGCTGCCGTTCACCGTCAAGTCGGAGCTGCGCGACGAGTACCCGTTCGGGACGCTCGCGGTGCCGCTTGCAGAGACCGTGCGCATCCACGCCTCCTCGGGAACCCGCGGTCGGCCGACGATCGTCGCGTACACGCGCGCGGACGTCGACCTGTTCGCGGACGTGAATGCCCGCTCGATTGCCGCGGCCGGCGGGCGGCCGGACGACGTGCTCCACGTCGCCTACGGCTACGGCCTGTTCACCGGCGGCCTCGGGTTGCATTACGGCGGCGAGCGGCTGGGCGCGACTGTCGTCCCGGCCTCGGGGGGAAACGTCGGCCTGCAGCTGCAGCTGCTCGAGGATCTCGGCGCGGCAGGGCTGGCGTGCACGCCGAGCTTCGCGCTGCTGCTCGCGGAGCGCGGCGCCCCCGGGCGTCGCATCCATCTGCGCTACGGCGTCTTCGGCGCCGAGCCGTGGTCGGAGGCGATGCGCGAGAAGCTCGAGGCGGCGTGGGGCATCGACGCCTGCGACATCTACGGCCTCAGCGAGGTCATCGGCCCCGGGGTGGCGGCCGAGTGTCGCGAGGGGAAGGGCGCGCTCCACGTGTTCGACGACCATTTCGTCCCAGAGGTCGTCGATCCCCAGACCGGGGAACCGACGGACGGGTCCGGTGAACTGGTGCTGACTACGCTGACGAAGGAGGCACTACCGGTCCTGCGTTACCGGACCGGCGATGTCACACGTTTCGTCGAGGGCTCCTGTGAATGCGACCGGACGCACCGGCGCATCGCGCGCTTCTCGGGGCGCGTCGACGACATGCTCGTCGTCCGCGGGGTGAACGTCTTCCCGAGCGAGATCGAGGAGGTCGTCTTCGAGCATCCCTCCGTCGGCGACCAGTACGCGATCGTGCTCGACCGCCGCCAGGCGATGCCTGAGCTCGAGGTCCGCACCGAGCTCGCGGGAGAGGGCGACGTCGAGGCGGTCGGCTCCGAGCTGCGATCCCAACTCGAGCAGCGGTTGCGGCTACGGACGCTCGTCTCCGTGGTCCCCCACGGAGCGCTCCCGCGGCAAGAGGTCGGGAAGGCGCGGCGCGTCTACGAGCGGCTCGACGACAGCGATCCGATTTCCTAGGCGCGCTGCTCCACTCCGCGGAGGCCTTTCTCGCTTCGCAGGGGGAGGATCCGCCACGCGACCGTTCCAGACGAGCACGGCGTCCCTCACGATGCGGTTGCGAGCTCGATCTCGTCCGGGCTCGTATCGAGCTGCCCTGCGCGCTCCTTCGCGATGTGGCGCGCAATCTGTTCGGCATCTTTTCCGGCACCGGCGACGAGCATCGACGCGAACGAGTGCAGGAACGGCAGCCCGGCGAAGTAGAGACCTCCGCAGTAGACGATCCCCACGACGAACGGGGACAGCTCGGCCGTGGTCACCGTGACCATCGCCTCGTCGAGGAGCGCCATCGCCTCGTCGAGGAGCGCCAGGCCCTCGGGGACGCGACCCGCCCGGACGAGCATGTGGCCCTGAGCATGAATCGCGAGCCCCATCAGCTCGGGGTCGCCGTGGCGCTTGCCGATCGCCGCTGCCTTGGCGGCGGTGGCGACTGCTCCTTCGAGGTCGCCGGAGGCCTCCTGGCGAAACACGCCCGGCAGCAAGGCGTAGCCGTGCACGACCGACTCCTCCGGCACGGCTTCTAGGAGCCGGTCCACACGTGCCAACCACCCGCCGGCGGGACCGACCGCCCCGCTGTAGAAGAGCGTCATGCCGATCCAGCCCGCGCAGTAGGCGGCGCGTGGCGTGTCTCCTCTCTCGAGGTAGGCGTGATGCGCCCGCTCGAGGATCTCGACGGCCTCGTCGTCGCGCGCGAGCATGCGCGCCGTGGTCGCGCGCAGCTCGAGATCTTCCGCCGCCAAGGGCTCGGCTTTGTCGGCGCGAGCGAACGCCTCATAGGCCTCGATCCAGGAGCGCTCGGCGTACGCAGCGCGGGCTCGCTCGAGGTCGGGCGTTAGCGTGGTCATCCGCACGCCATCTTGCAACAGGTCAGTACTCGCTTCGCCCGGCGGATCCAGAGTTGAGAGCGAGTGAGATGCTTGGCCCATGCCGCTCGATCGTCTCGAGCCCATCCTCGGCTCCGCCGTCGACACCTGGGCGACGGTGGGTGTGGCGATCGGCACGATCGGAGCGGTCGCCTACGCGTTGTTCCGAGACCTGGTCGTGACTCCACGGCGTCGGCCGAAGCTCGATCTTCGTTTCGAATCCACTGGGAACGATCAGGTCGTCGTCGGGACAGCCGCAGGATCCGACGCAGCGCACGTCCGGTTGCGAGTGGCGAACCGAGAGGGCAAGGACACGGCCGATGACGTCGTCGTGATCGTGACCGAGGTTCGGCGGCACGAACAGACGATGGCCGAAGCGAAGCCGATCGGGCTGCCGTTGACGTGGTCGAGCACGAGTCCGCCTCTGACGGTGTCATCCGTGCACCCTGGGTCCCAACGCCACATCGACCTCGTGCACGTCGACTGGCCCGCCGGAGCTGAAACCCAGACCACGCCGCTTCAGCTCGATCTCACTCCGAAGCCCGCAGGCGGCCAGGACATCCTTGATCCCGGCACATACGAGATCACGGTCGAGATTCGCGCCCGGAACGCGGACGCCATTTGCTACGCCGTCCTGGTGTCCTGGGACGGCGAGTGGTCCGGCAAGGAGTCGATCTGGGATCACCTCCGCGTCGAGCCGCCGCGGAAGGTTGGGTGAGGCGTTTTCTACTCGAGCTTCAGGGCGAGCTCCACCGCGTCGTCGAAGGTGAGGGCGCGGCCCTCCGCCCACACGGCATCGGCCTCCCCGGCGAGCTCGGATCTGGCCGCGCCGACGTAGCGCTCGAGGAGCGCGTCCCAGAACGCGATCGAGAGCGATGTGCCGAGGGACTCCCAGAGCGCGGCGACCGCGCCGGCAAGGCGCAGCGCACGCTCGGGGTCGCCGTTGCCCGCGGCGGCCATCGCGACGCCCTGCACCTCGAAGCTCGTTTCGATGACGTCTCCCAGCGGAAGCGCCGCCTGCAGGCTTTGGCGGTAGCGCCTCTCGGCTTCGGCCGTGTCTCCGCGGATGAGCGCGCAATCTGCGAGGAAGTGGTAGGCGAAGTGCTCGGTACGCGGATCGCCGGCTGCGCGCTCGAGCAGGTCGAGGGACAGACTTTCCGCGCGCCCGACGTCTCCCAGCGCGACGAGCACCTGGCAGACGCCCACGAGGGCACGCGTTTCACCGGCCGCGTCTCCAAGCCGACCGCGAAGCCCGAGGCTTCGCTCAAACGCGTCCAGCGACGCCTGATCGTCACCGGCGTCGTAGATGAGCAGCCACCCGAGCGTGTCGAGCGCGGAGGCGAGCTCGTCCCGATTGTCGAGCGCTGACCAGACGCCGATACCCCGCTCGAGCAGAGCCCGGCCGGCCTCGGTGTCGCCACTGCGAGCGGTGAGAGCGCCGGCTGCGGTGAGTGCCCGAGCGCCGTGAACGGATTCCTCCACCACCTCCGCAATCGCGCGGGCGAGCCGATCGCGGCCCTCCGCAAGATGGCCGTGCGAAAGTCAGAACCAGCCAAGCGCTCCCGCGAGCGCGAGCGCGCCATGCGGGTCGTGCGCGGCCAGCCAGTCGAGCGCAACGCGAAGGTCGTCGTGGTCGACCTCCAGCCGCTCGGACCACTCCGTCTCCGAATCGAAGCGGTGCTTGTACGCCTCCTCGGCGAGCGCCGTGAAGAACGCCGCATGTCGGCGGCGGACCTGCTGGGTGTCCGCCGAGGCAGTGAGGTGCTCGTCCGCGTACTCGCGGATCGTCTCGAGCATCAGGAAGCGGTCTTCCCCGATCGGCTTCACGAGACTCGAGTCGACGAGGGCTTCGAGACCGTCGAGATCGGCACCGGCGACCTGCTCGGCCGCAGTGAGAGGGAACGTGCCCACGAAGACGGCGAGGCGGGCGTAGAGCGCCTGGACGGGCGGATCCAGGAGGTCGTAGCTCCATTCGATCGTCGCTCGCAGCGTGCGCTGGCGTTCCGGTGCGTCGCGCGCTCCGCCGGTCAGCAGCGGAAGGACAGAGCCGAGGCGCTCGAGCAGGTGCTCGGGGGCGAGGAGCTTCGTTCGCGCGGCCGCCAGTTCGATCGCCAGCGGGAGGCCGTCGAGGCGGCGGCAGATCTGGGCGACGGTTGCGTCCGCCGTGAGCTCGCGTCCGACGCCCCGGGCTCGCTCGACGAAGAGCGTCGCGGCGTCGCCGTCGGGGAGTGGCTCCAGTCGATACTCCTGCTCAGCCGACACGCGCAGCGGCGTCCGGCTCGTCACGAGCACACGCACCTCCGCCGAGGACGCGAGCAGCGCCCTGACTGCGGGCGCGGCGTCGAGGAGGTGCTCGAAGTTGTCGAGGAGAATGAGCAGCTCCCTTCCGCGAAGGAAGCCGTCGAGGTCGTCGGGTGCTCCGACCGTCCGCGCGATTTCCGCAAGCACGAGCTCCGGATGGGATAGCCCCGTGAGCGGGATCCAGAACACGCCGTCGTGAAGCGTCCCGACGAGCTCGGCCGCGACCTGGAGGGCTAGGCGCGTCTTCCCGGATCCGCCGGGCCCGGTGACCGTCAAGAGTCGCGTGCCGTTTGAGAGCAGCGCGACCAGCTCGTCGAGCTCACGTTCGCGCCCGACCAGCGGGATCGACACGATTGGCAAGTTGGTTGCGTCGAGCGTGCGGAGCGGCGGGAACTCGCCGTCGCCGAGCTGGAAGAGCCGCTCCGGGCTCACGAGGTCCTTCAGGCGATGCTCTCCGAGATCGCGAAGGTCGGTTTCGCTCTGCAAGAGACGACGCGTCGTGGTCGAGATGACGATCTGCCCTCCGTGCGCGGACGCCGCGATCCGCGCCGCGCGATGGACGTCGATTCCGACGTAGCCTTCGTCGGTCACCTGCGGCTCCCCGGTGTGGATGCCCATGCGGACTCGGATCTGGCCGTCGCTGAGCGCCTCGCGGGCGGCGGCCGCGGCCGCAACTGCGTCGGTTGCCCGCACGAAGGCGACGAAGAAGGCGTCGCCCTGGGTGTCGACCTCGACGCCGTCGAACGCGGTGAACGCTTCTCTCAGCGCGGTCCGGTGTTCGGCGAGGAGATCGGCGTACCCGGCGCCGTGTTCCTGAAGGAGCCGGGTGGAGCCTTCGACGTCAGTGAAGAGAAAGGTGACGGTGCCGGCGGGGAGATCTGTCACCCGACGAACTATTGCCTCACGCCCTGGCTGTGCCAAGGCTTCCGGTATGCGAGCGGGCCACCTCGAATCGAAATCAAGAGCCTGGCGAAATCAGTCGGAGTGCCTGACTCAGCAGCATGGCTTCTTCTCGACGGAGCGCACATCGCGCAGTCCCCCTACGCGCCGCCGCTCGTGCTCGCGGGCGGCGAAGGGTCTGTCGTCTGGGATGTCGACGGTCGCCGCTTTCTCGACTTCGAGTCGGGCCAGTTCTGCATGTCGACCGGGCATGCACACCCGCGGGTCGCCGAGGCGATCAGCGCGCAGGCGCGGCAGCTGATGCAGATCGGGAATCGCTTCACGAGCCCGTTACGGATCGAGTTGGCGCAACGGCTGGCGGCGCTGAGCCCGGACCCGCTCTCGATGTGCCTGTTCGGGAGCACGGGGTCGGAGGCGAACGAGATCGCGCTTCGGCTCGCGAAACGCCTCACCGGTCGCTTCGAGATCGTCGCGCTGGAGCGCGGCTACCACGGCCGCACGCTCGCCAGTTTCGGCCTCTCGAGCTCGACGCGGCGGATGCGGCGCGACTATGGCCCGATGGCAACGGGAGCCATCCTGATCCCGACCCCGTACCCGTACCGCTGCCGCTTTGGCTGTAACAGGGCGTGCAGCCTTGCCTGCTTCGAGCAGGCGGTCGAGACGATCGACCGCGCGAGCTCGGGTGCGCCGGCGGCAGTGATCGTCGAGTTCGTGCTCGGCGCGGGCGGCATCATCCCCGTTCCCGCCAACTGGGCACGGGCACTGCGTGACTTCTGCACCGAGCGGGACGTCCTGCTGATCGCGGATGAGGCGCTGACGGGCATCGGCCGCACCGGCAGATGGTTCGCGTTCGAACACACGGGTGTGATCCCCGACCTGGTCGTCACGTCGAAGGCCCTGGGTGGCGGGATACCGATCTCGGCCGTGCTCGCCCCTTCGGCGCTCGCGAGGGAGGCGCTCGCGAGTGGGTTCCTGCAAGCCGCTTCGCATCAAGGTGATCCGTTCCAGTGCGCTGTCGCGCTCGCGAACATGGACGTGATCGAGGATGAAGACCTCCTTCGACGCGCGACGGCGATCGGCAAGCTCCTTGGCCGCAGGCTTTCCGAGCTCGAACGTGACTTCGAGATCGTCGGGCAGGTGCGCGGCGTCGGCGCGCTCTGGGGCATCGAGATCATCCGTGACGCGGACTCGCGCGCCGAGGCACCGGAGCTTGCCGCTGCGGTAACCGTCGAGGCCATGAGGCGCGGCCTGATCGTCGGCGGGCTGAGGCCGGGCATCCGGGAGGCAAATGTCCTGCGACTCGCACCGCCGCTTGTGATCGGGGAGGAGGAGGCCGAGAGCGCGGTGTCGGTCCTCGTGGAAGCCCTGACCGCCGTCGGACCGTAACGATCCGAAGCCGCGCTGGATCACACCCCGTATGTCGAGCACGGTGCTCGATATCGGGGCTGCCGGCCCGCGGGAGGCGGACGCGGAAGCGCTCGTCGCCGAGGCCGCCACCGGCCGAGAGCAGGGGCTCGCCGGCCTCTACGACCTCTACGGCCGGCGCGCCTACGGCCTCGCGCTGCGGGTACTGCGGGACGAGACGCTGGCCGAGAATGCTGTGCAGGATGCCTTCTTCACCGTCTGGCGCAGCGCTGCGGACTACCGCCCCGAGCGCGGAGCCCCGAGCACCTGGATCCTCACGATCGTGCATCGCCGGGCCGTTGACATCGTGCGCCGAGAGCAGCGCCGGCGCGCTGACGTCGTGGAGCCATTCGAGGAGCCGGCCGGCGACGCGACGGACGAGACCGTCCTCGCCCGGGCCGAGGAAGCTCGCGTCCGGTGCGCGCTTGCGCAGCTTCCTGCCGCGCAGCGCCGCCTCCTAGCGCTCGCTTACTACGGTGGCTTCACGCAGTCCGAGATCGCCGTCGAGCTCGACCTGCCGCTCGGTACGGTCAAGAGCCTCACCTTCACCGCGCTCTCTCGCCTGCGCTCGTTGCTCGAGGGCGGACGAGGGGTATCGTCTGGACGTTCGGAGGGTCCTTATGGAAACGCAGGCGGCGGTCAGTGACCGCACGATCGTCGACGAGACGGCGCTGGTCGAGGCGTTGCGGCAGGGCGACCGCGATGCTTTCGCGACGCTGGTCGATGCCAACAGCCCCTGGATGATGCGGATCGCTCTCTCCTACGTGTCGAGCCGCGCCAGCGCCGAGGATGCCGTACAGGAGGCCTGGCTGCGCTGTCTGAACGGTCTCGACGGCTTCGAGGGCCGGTCGGCGCTCAAGAGCTGGCTGTTCGTGATCGTCACCAACTGTGCCCGGCGACGGGCGGAGCACGACTCGCGCAGCGTGCCCTTCTCGGAGCTGGCACGGCGCGAGGCGGAACGCATTGAGCCAGAGCCGCTTCAGGACCGGTTCTTTGGGGACTCGCACCCGCGCTGGCCCGGCGGCTGGACAACGTTCTCGCCCAGCTGGGACGGGCTGCCGGAGCAGCGGCTACTGGCCGGCGAGGTCACGGCGAGGATCGAGTCGGCGGCCGCACGGCTCCCCGACGGACAGCGCGCCGTCTTCCTGCTCCGCGACGTCGAGGGCTGGAGCTCCGAGGACGTTTGTAACGCTCTCGGGATCAGCGGATCGAATCAGAGAGTGCTTCTCCACCGCGCCCGACACGTGATCCGCGCCGTTCTCGAGGACTACCTGGAGGGAGGCGAGCTGCAGTGAGCACCCGGCCGACAATGTCCTGCCGCGAGCTCGTGACACTGGTGACCGAGTATCTCGACGGCACGATGCCGAACGCTGAGCGGATCCGCTTCGAGCGCCACGTAGCCGTCTGTCCGCCGTGCCGCGCCCACCTCGACCAGATGCGCAAGACGATCCGCGCCTCGGGGGCACTCACGGAGGAGTCGATCTCGCCGAAGGCGCGTGACACTCTCCTCGACGCCTTCGCCGGCTGGAGGGACGGCTGAACGCGTACAAGTTCCTCGGGCTGGGCACCCGCGGCCTCTACAGCGGCTTTCGCTGGCCGGCGCCGCGGAACGGCGACCCCGGCGACTGGGTAGAGGTGGGGGGCGCACTCGAGCCCGGCTCGAACGGCGTGCATGCGCTGCGCACGCGCCGGCTCGTGGACTGGATCGACGACGAGCTCTGGCTCGTCGAGCTCGCTGACGACGTCGAGGAGGTCGACGACATGCTCGTCGCTCGGCGCGGTCGTCTGCTCCATAGGATCCGCGCCTGGGACGAGGACGCAGCGCGCGACTTCGGCGAGAGCTGCATCTGGCGGGCGCGCGATCTGGCTGCTGAGTCGCTCGAGCGAGCCGGTCTCGAACGCGAGCGCGCCGCGCTCCAGGCTGCGGACGGGCTCGACTCACTGCAGTCGCTTGCGGCGGCCGAGGCGCAGAGCGCGACGGGCGCAGCGGCCGACGGGCTGGTCTACCTCGCGGACGTCGTCCAGGTCTCGCGCGGCGGCTGGTTCGAGACCTATGCCGGCCATCCCGGAGCCGGAGCGACGGCGACGCCGGGCGCGATCGCTGCGAACATCGGCTTCGTCGTGGCGACCGCCGCCGGCAGCGCCGCGGCAGACGCCGCCGGACGGCCCGAGGCATTCGCGGACGGCTGGGATGCCGAGCGCGGACGTCAGCTCGCGTGGCTAACCGAGAGACTCGAGCTCGACGAGCTCTAGTCGGTTCGAGAGGTGCATCTCGATGTCAATGGGGCGCGGCTCTGGTTCGATGTCGACGGCCTCGGGCTCGTACCGGACGGAAGCGACATGCGGGAGCGGCCGACGGTGGTGCTGGTTCACGGCGGGCCGGGCGGCTGGGATCACTCGTACTTCAAGCCCGACTTTGCTCCGCTAATCGAAGGCGCCCAGCTTGTGTACCTCGATCTACGCGGCCACGGGCGGTCCGAATGGGGCGAATCGGCCGAATGGAGTCTCGAGGCGTGCGCCGACGACATCCGCCGCTTCTGTGACACGGTCGGGATAACCCGGCCCGTTGTCTTCGGACACTCGATGGGCGGCCCGATCGTCCTCCTCTACGGCGCTCGTCACCCGGGGCATGCGGCCGGGCTCATCGTGCAATCCGGCTTCGCGCGGTTCGACATCCCGCGGCTCGTCGAGGGGTTCCGCGGAGTCGCCGGCGACGAGGTGGCTGAGATCGCTGGGCGCAGCTACCGCGGGGAGGAGGTGTCCGCCGAGGAGTGGGATCGCGTCCGTATCGCCTTCGGGCCACACGTCCCTGACGAGGAGCAAGGGGCTCGCCCACGCAAGAATCTCGACCTCAACTCGCCGGGGATGGATGCGGTCCGCCGAACCGACATCGTCGATCAGCTCGGCGCGATCAGGTCTCCGACCCTCGTTCTGGTGGGTGAGCTCGACCCCGTGACTCCCGTCGGGGCAGCCGAAGAGATCGTTGCTGCGCTTCCCGGAGATGTCGCGCAGCTCGAAGTAATCAGCGGGGCAGGGCATTGGACGTGGAAGGACACTCCGAATCGGTATTGGCCGCTCATCATCGGGTTCATCGAGAGCGCGACGAGACGCGAGCCCGTCGAGGCATAGCCCTCAGTGACCGAGCAGGTCCTGGCAGACCTCCTGGGCGAGCACGCATCTGCCCAGCGGGTGCCGGGCGCGGCCCTTGGCGTCCTCCGCGACGGCGACGAGTTGCTCGCGTGTCACGGCATCGCGAACACGAGCACCGGCGTGCCGATCACGGCGCAGAGTCGTTTCTCCGTCGGCTCCCTGACGAAGTCGACGGTCGCCACCGTCGTTGCACGACTGGCCGAGAACGGGCGGCTGTCATTGGACGAGTCCGTCGCGGCGTACGTGCCGGAGCTACGCTCGGCGCCCTGGGCCGAGCGCGCCACAGTCCATGACCTCCTCGCGAATCGTTCCGGCCTCCCGCTCCGCGTGCGGCTCGAATTCGACTTCGCGGCTCACGGGGACGGCCGCGATGACGCGCTCTCGCGGTTCGTGTCGCGAGTCGCTTCCGAGGAGTCGACGCCCGTCGACTGGTCGTACACGAACGCCGGCTGGTGCATCCTCGGCCGGGTGATCGAGTTCGTTACCGGAAGCGTGTGGGAGACCGCGATGCGCGCTGAGCTCCTTGGGCCGGCCGGTATGCGTGGGACCAGCTTTGCAACCGAGTCTGACTCAGGCGCGCGCGTCTCCGGCCACAAGGTGGACGCGGGCGGCGCGATCCCCGTCGAGCCGGTTGTCACACGGGCATTCGGTCCGGCGGGGACGAGCATGGTGTCCACAGCCGGCGACATGTTGCGCTTCGCGGCGCTGCATCTCGACGATCCGGCGCTCGCGGCGTTGCATCGGCCGCAGGCCGCGCCTGGAATTCACGGCTGGCTCGACCGCTGGTGTCTCGGCTGGGCAGCGTTCGACTGGAACGGCGCCGAGGTGTATGGCTGGGACAGCCTCATCAACGGTGAGCGCGGGGTTCTCCGACTCATACCGGACTACCGCGCCGCCGTGGTGTTGTTCACGAACAGCAACACCGGCCGGGCCTTGTACCGCTCGCTCTTCGCCGACCTGATGCCGGCGTTGTTCGGGATCAGCGTTCCGCCGCTTCGCCTGGACGCAGAACCCGACGCGGCCGGCGACCTCTCGCGATTCGCAGGTGCCTACGCATGGCCCGACCGACGGCTTGAGATCACGGCGAATGAGACAAGCCTGCGCATGAGGAGCGAGGCGGGCGAAAGGGAGGCCTTGCGGCTCGACGACCGCACGTTCGTCGTGGATCCGACCGATCCCGACAATCCGACAGTGACCTTCGGAGCCTTCGATGCGGCCGGACGGCCGGGCGTCCTGTACGACATGCTCTGGGGACTGCCGCGCCTCGACGACGACGTCTGAGCAACGGATCACTCTGCCCGCACGGTGACCCAGAGGTCGTCGTCATCCGCGGCGACTCCCGTTGGAAAGTGCGGCATTGTGATGCGGGTCACGGCATTCGTCCTGGGGTCGATCCGCCAGAGCGCGCCCTCGCGCGGCGTGGTCGCCCAGACGGCGCCCACCCCGGCCGCGACGTTCCACACGCCTGCGTCCAGCTGCTTCGTCACCGGCAGGCGACGCTGTGGGGCCTGGCCGGTCCGACTGCACGCAGGCCCACGACGTTTGGGCCTCCCCAGTCTGCGACCCAAACGGTGTCGCCGTCGACGAGGATGTGGCCCGGCTGAACGGCCACCCCATCGGTTACCTCGGTGGCGGTGGTTGCCGCGTGCATTCGAGAGACGCTGCCGACCTCGAAGTTGCTGATCCACAGGTCGCCGTATCGCTCTGACCACGCGAGCGGGCTCGGCCACTCGGCGACCCTGATCGACTGCTTGGTACCAGTCCGCGGATCGAGTCGCGTGACCGTCGGGGCCCCACCTTCGCCTCTGGCGAGGGCGTCGTCACTGAGGGCCTCTGAGACCCATACCGATCCGTCCCCGTATGCAAGACCTCGGTAGAACATGTCGCCGGCCGGCACGGCCCACGTTGCCTTGAACTCGAGGGTCCTCGCATCGATTCGCAGGACGTTTGCGCTTCGTCCGGAGTTCGACACGAAGCAGTTCACCACCCACACGTCGCCGGACGGATCGGCCGCCAGGCCGCAAGGCGCGAGGCCGCCGACGACGTCGACCTCACCCGTCGCCAGATCGACGCGCGTGAGCTTCCGGTCGCCCGCGTTGCGCAGGCCGCCCGGCCCGTCCCGGAGAACGTAGTGGGCGACCCAGGCGAAGCCGCCGGCGAGGACGACGAGATCGGGCGCATCGCCGATGGGGACAACCTGCGTCGGCTTCAGCGTTTCCGGGTCAATGCGGACAAGGCTGTTCGGCAGCACCTCAGGCGGCATGGCATCGCTGCCGGCGAGCTCGATGCCGGCGAGCGCAGCCGCCGCCACCAGCAGGACCGCCGCACCGACGGCCAAGAGGCGCATCCTTCGGCGACCTAGTGGGCCTGTTCTCGGTCGCTGCCCATGCGGATCGAGTTGCGGGTCCTGCCTCAGGATCCCCGCCTCGAGCTCGTGCAACGTGCGACCCGGCTCGAGACCGAGCTCCGTTAGGAGCATCTTCCGCGCCTGCTGATAGGTCTCGAGCGCATCGGACTGGCGGCCGGATCGATAGAGAGCGAGCATGAGCTGCGCGCGCAGCCGCTCTCGCAGCGGATGCTTGCGGACGAGGCCCTCCAGCTCGGGGACGAGCTCGGCGTGGCGGCCGAGCGCGAGATCGGCCTCGATTCTCTCTTCGAGGGCGGCCAAGCGGAGCTCGTCGAGACGCGCGATCTCAGCCTGTGCGAAGGGCTCGGACGCGACGTCCGAGAGCGGCGAGCCGCGCCACAGCTCGAGGGCGTCCCGCAGCACCTTGGCCGCGCGGTCAGCCTCACCCGACGCCAGGCGGTTTCGACCCTCGCGAAGCAAGCGCTCGAACCGCCCGAGGTCGAGCTGCTCGGGCTCGACCGCGAGCAGGTATCCGCGCCCACGCGTCTCGAGGCGGCCGTCGCCGAGCACCTTCCGGAGCTGCGAGACGTAGACATGGACGCTGTTGAGGGCGCTCGGCGGCGGCTGCTCGCCCCAGAGTGAGTCGATCAGGCGGTCGGTGGAGACGACCTCCCCGGCATGTAGCAAGAGGAGCACGAGGAGCGCCCGCTGTTTGCCGGCGCCCACCTCGAGCGGTTGCCCGCGCTTCGACGCCTCGAACGGGCCGAGGAGGCGGAATTCGAAGACGTCTTCAGAAGCGCTCAGGGACTCATTCTCGGTGCCTCTCAAGTGCCGCACAAGGGCACTTCAAGCACTGCTCAAGCGCACTAACACAGGTTGAACGATGAATTTTCGATCCATACGAGAGAGGAGCAACAGAGATGAAGCTCAAGGATGCGACAGCCCTGACGGCGGCTCTGGTTATCGGCGTCATCGCGGCGCTCGCCGCGTGCGGCGGGTCCGGGAGCTCGACGGGCCCTCCGCTCGGGGCAGGCCGCGAAGAGCTAGAGAGCGGATCCCACGTGCTCGACCTCGTGTCGCGCATTCACGATGAGAACGGCCTCGCCGACCTGCCCAAGATCGAGATCAGGCTTCCTGCAGGGTGGTTCAACTTCGATGGCTGGGCGATGAGCAAGGGCCGCGAGCCCAACAGCGTGTTCGTCACATTCTGGGATGTCGACCGCGTCTATCCGGTGCCGTGCAAATGGCAATGGAAACCCATGGTCGACCCGGGACGTGGGGTCGACGGTCTCGCGTCAGCCCTCACCAAGCAGCCGTTGCGTAGGGCCACAGCTCCGGCCGATGTTGAGTTCGAGGGTTTCCGCGGCAAGTACCTCGAGTGGTCGGTGCCCGCTGACATCGACTTCTCAGAGTGCGACGAGGACACCTTCGAGAGCTGGACGGCGCACGGCTGGTCGAGCGACCGCTACCAGCAGGTGCCCGGGCAGGTCGATCGCATCTGGATCCTGGATGTGAACGGGGAGCGCCTCGTCATCGACGCCTCGTACGTGCCCCAGGCAACCGCGGCGGATCGAGCCGAGCTCGAGCGTGTTGTCGACTCGATCGAGTTCCTCGACTGAAGCCTCGTGCCGACATCCGGACCATCTCGATCACGCCGCCGCCCCCTCCGGGACCAGACCGAACTGGGCCGCCACGGCCATGTTGTCGTAGTACAGGGTGTTGAGGACGATCTTTCCGTCGCGCACCCGCACGAGCTCCATGCCCTTGATCTCGACGCGCTTGCCCGTAGGCGGCAGCTGAGTGCCGTCCGGCAGCAGGAACGCACAGGTGTGTGTTCCCTCGAACGTCCACTCGTCCGCGAATGCGTCGCCCTGCTCGACGAAGCTCCGCACGGTGTGGTTGAGATCCGTGAATCCGTCCAGTTCCTGGGCGAGACGTTCGCGGACCGCGCTCCACCCCTCGAAGGTGCCATCGGGCATGTTCTGGACGGCGTCCTCGGCGTACAGATTCATCACGCCGTCAAGATCACCCTCGTTGTACCGCTCGACGTAGCGATCCAGGAGTTTCCTGTTCGCGCTCATGTCTTCTCCTCTCTGGTTAGACCTGCTTCGGCACGCGCCCGGCGAGCGCCAGGCGCATGACCTTGTGCCCGAAGTCGGCGGTCGGCCCGAACATCAATGGACAGCCGCCGTCGATCACGGTGATTCCGTGCTGCCGGCCGTACCGGGTAGCGGCGTCCGAGACGCTGCTCCCGCCGGAGCCCCAATGCATCCAGACATGCTTGATGCCGAGCTCCGCACACTCGTGCATGGTCTCCTCGGCGATCTCCGGCCTGGTCGCGATCACCACGGCCTCGACACCACCGGGGATGGACGTTAGATCCTTGTAGCAGCGGTCGCCCTCGACCTCATGGGCGTTCGGGTTGACCGCGAAGACTTGGTAGCCGCGCTCGCGCAGCCGCTTGTAGACGGTGTTGCTCCCGTGCGTGCCGACGCGATCAACCCTCCTGACAGAGTGACTTCCGGAGCGGGAGCGACGGCATGAAGTACCAGATGCGCGAGAAGCTGTTCGCGATCGGCGACGACTACTGGATCGAGACCGACGGCGGCGAGGTCGCGTTCAGAGTGGACGGCAAGGCGCTCCGCGTCCGCAAGACGCTCGTTCTCGAGACGCCCGAAGGTGACGAAGTGCTCACGATCCGGAAGAAGATCTTGAGCATCCGCGACAAGATGGAGATCGTGCGCGAAGGAAGGACGGTCGCGACGGTCGAGAAGGCGCTCTTCACTCCGCTGCGTGACCGTTTCTCGATCGAGGGCGAGGGTGGGAAGGAGATGGAGGCGCGAGGCAACATCGTCGACCACGAGTACAGGATCGAGCGGGACGGCGACGGCGTGGCCGAGGTCTCGAAGCGCTGGGTCAGCATGCGCGACACCTATGGCATCGAGATCGCCGAGGGCCAAGACGACGCCCTCCTCCTCGCGGTGTCGGTCTGCATCGACCAGCTGTCACACGACGTGGCCGGCTGACGCGGCAGGCGCTTCTCGTTGCGTCTTCTGCCGTCCGTGGGCAGCCCGGGCGTCATTAGGATCGGGCCGTGCGCGAGTTGGAACCAGGCCTGTGGCACTGGGAGGCGTGGCACCCGGCCTGGCGGCCGACCGAGCCGTGGAGCCAGAACGTGTCGTCTTATGCGACCGACGACGGGGAGCGGCTGCTGCTTTTCGATCCCTTGGCCGTGCCTAGCGAGCTCGAGAACCTCGCGGCCGGTCGCGACACTGCGATCGTGCTGACCGCGCCGTGGCATGAGCGCGACGCGCAGACCCTCGTCGAGCGGCTCGATGTGCCGGTCTACACGCCGTCGCCCGACTCGGCAGAAGACCTCATGCGACAGTACGGCATCACCGCCGAGCAGGCTGGTGACGGCAGTCCGGACGTGCGATGGCTGCGCGACGGGGACGGCGGCGAGGCGCACTGGTACTCGGCCGGTGATCGACTGCCCATCGGAGTCAGAGTGTTCCCCGGACAGAAGCGCAACGACTTGGTGCTCTGGATCGAGAGCCACCGTGCGGTCGTCGCCGGCGACACGCTCGCCGACTTCGGCGACGGCCCTCAGATCAACCCTCGCTGGCTTGGCGCAGGCGTGACGCGCGAGCAGGTCGTCGACGGCCTGCGCCCGCTGCTCGCGCTGCCGGTAGAGCACCTGCTCGAGACGCACGGAGGCCCCTTCGACCGGGCCGCCCTCGAGCGCGCGCTCGCGTGAAGCTCGACCTCACGCGGTCGCAGATCCTCGCGTTCCGACGGCATGTCGGCGCGCTCGACGCGCGGCTCCCGCCCGGCTCACGTTCCCTCCGGCGTGCGGCGTGGGCGGGTCTGCAGGACAGCATGCCTCGGGCCGCGCTCCTATCGATCCACGCGCGCGTCGCCGGGGCTCACCCGTCCATCTGGGAAGATCCATCGCTCGTTCAGCTTTGGGGGCCGCGCTTTTGCACGTACGTCGTGCCGGCACGCGACCGCGCGCTCTTCTCGCTCGGGAGACTGCCGGACGACGCGCGCGGCCGACGGGTCGCAGAGGAGATGGCCGACCGTCTCCACGCGTTCCTCGACGGTCGGCGGATGACCGACCGCGAGGCGGGAAGCGGGCTCGTCGAAAACTCGAATCGGTTCCGGTACGCGGCACCTACCGGCACCGTGCTGATCCGCTGGGAGGGCGCGCGAGCGCCGACGGTCTGGACGGTGCCGGCACCTGAGGTCGACCCCCACGACGCTCGCCGCGAGCTCGCCCGCCGGTACCTGCATGTCTTCGGGCCTACAACAGCCGCAGCGTTCGCTCAATGGGCGGGCATCGGGCCGGCAGAGGCCCGGGGGGCGTTCGACGCGATCGCCAGGTCCCTGACGGAGGTGCGAACACCGATCGGCGACGCCTGGATCCTGACCCGAGACGAGCCCGTGTTCCGGGCCCCCTCGGGGCCCGCGGCAGCCGCGCGGCTACTCCCGAGCGGCGACGCGTACTACCTCCTCCAGGGAGTCGATCGCGAGCTGCTCGTCCCTG
>Ga0081455_10003561_pt1 | contig 17867 bp, 20 predicted proteins | sample TabmetS3T2R1_FD_70207 | JGI IMG/M metagenome (GOLD analysis project Ga0081455, IMG submission 70207) | Tabebuia heterophylla rhizosphere microbial communities from the University of Puerto Rico - S3T2R1 | ecosystem: Host-associated > Plants > Roots > Rhizosphere ...
TGGCATCCGGCCAGCTCGCCCTCAACGAGCAATCCGGCAATCGCTTCCTGCTTGGCATTGGCGTCTCCCATTCCTTCATCGTGTCGGATATGCGCGGACACAATTACGGCAAGCCCGTCGCCACGATGCGCGCCTATCTCGAGGCCATGAAGCTCGACACCTATACCGCGCCCAAGCCCACGGAGAGGCCCAAGACGATCATCGCCGCGCTGCGTCCGAAGATGCTCGAGCTCACGGCCGAGATGGCCGACGGCGCCATTCCCTACGCCATCACCGCCGAGCACACGGAGCGCGCGCGCAAGATCCTCGGACCCAACAAGCTCCTCTGTCCCGTGCAGAACGTGATGCTCGAAACCGATCCGGCGACGGCGCGCGCCGGTGCGCGGGCTCATGTCGGTCTGTCGCTGTCGCTGCCCAACTATCAGAACAATCTGAAATGGATCGGCTTCAAGGACGAGGATTTCGAGAACGGATGCTCGGACCGCCTGATCGACGCGATGGTCGCTTGGGGCGATGAAGATGCGATCCGTAAACGCATCGATCTTCATTTTGCCGCGGGCGCGGACCATGTGTGCATTCAGCCGATGCATTCGCGCCCGCGCGCGATGGGCGACATCGAGCCGAAGCTGATCGAGCTCCTCGCACCCAATCGGCGCTAGCGGATCTACTGATCGCTGGTGTCGTAGGGCGGCCCTGCGGATGGCAGCTTGACGACGTCTGCCGCCGCCTGGGCGGTGCGCAGGACATCGCCTTGACGCGTTACGCTCTGCATCGGCAGCAGAATATGCTTGCCGCCGGTTTGCACCACGAGCTGCTTGATCCCGCCGGAGGAATTTCGCAGCACCGCGGTCACGTCACCGATATTCTCGCCGGAGCGGTCGATGACTTGCCGGCCGACCAAATCCTTCGTGTCAGCGGGGTCCGCTGAGGCTTGTGGGGCTTGGGCCGCGGGGGTTTGGGGAGCAGAGGTGGCGGCGACGGCATTTGCCATCGGCCCCATCGTGACGGCGATGGTCAACAGCGTCCTGAGGATCATGCTACGGCTCTCCTGTCGGAACCTACATCCGTTCCAATATAAAACGCTTCCGGCCGCCCCTTTGTTGCCCCCACCTTTGTTGTACGCGTCTAGCGGACCAGGAGGGCCGGGCAGGGCAGCTCGTCGTTCATATAGCTGAAGGCGTCCGCCGTCATCACGCTTTCCGAGGCTTCCAGAAGCAGCAAGGCGGGCGACAAGGTTCGCGCCGCAAGCACGACATCGGAAAGCTTCGTGTCCGTGACGGTGAACACGCGGCTTGGGGGCACGCGCAGATGCGGCAACGCATCCTGGAGAAGGGTTTCTGCCGCGTCCGGCGAGCGCGCGGGCACGAGGAGGACGAGAGGACGGCCCAGCGCGTCGCGCAGGCGTTGCGCAAGCTCGAGCGCCCGTTGCGAGGCCGGGCTGCCGGTGTAGGCAACGGCGATGGCGCGGCTTCGGGAGGGCGCCTGGAATGGGTTGTGCGCCCGGCCGGTCAGGCCCACGGCGACGACCTGGGAATGTTCGACGCGGTCCCCCAGTTCGCGCGCCAAGCTCCCGCGTGCGGTGACGAAGGTCCAGTGCGCCCCGGCAAGCTCGGCCGATCGCATGAGCGCCGCGCGCGCGAGGTCCGCCTGGCGCTTGAGCTGGCGCTCCATGTCGGAGATCTCGATCGAGCGCTGTGCCCCGGAGCCGAAATATTCGCGGGCCACCGGAAGGGCCGCGAGCCGCAGCAGATCCTGGTCCTCGACGAACACGCCACTCAGCTCGGCGCGGAGCGTTGCGGCGAGGCGCGCAAGGGCGCTCAGCGCGTCGAGATCCGGAGCCGCGGCGCCGAAGGCCAGCGTGATCCGGACAATGCTGCGCGACTCGTCGGTTGCGCTCATGCGGGCTCGTCCCGTTTCGGCCCATCCTTGTTCGAGTCCGGCTTCGGCTCGCTGCGCGTGCGCGGGTCGTCGCTGACGACCGCGAATTCGCGCCGCCGCTCAGCATATTCGATGAGGCGCAGACGCGCGCGCTCGTTGACCGAGTCCGGCGTGAAGGTGCCGTCGGCGCGCTTCTCTCCTGCCGGGAGGCCGGTCAGAAGGGCCAGCCCCTCATCGATGGAAGAGACCGGATAGATCGCGAACTGTCCGGCCGCAACGGCGTCGACGATATCCGCGCGCAGCATGAGATGCTTCACATTGGCGTTCGGGATGAGAACGCCCTGGTGGCCGGTCAATCCGCGCGCATGGCAGATATCGTAGAACCCCTCGATCTTCTCGTTGACGCCGCCGATGGCCTGGACCTCGCCATATTGATTGACCGATCCGGTGACGGCGAACGATTGCTTCAGAGGAACATCGGATAGCGCCGAGAGCAGGGCATAAAGCTCTGCAGACGACGCGCTGTCGCCATCGACGCCACCATAGGATTGCTCGAACACAAGGCTTGCCGACAATGACAACGGGCGGTCATTGGCGTAATGGGCCGCAAGATAGCTCGACAGGATGAGAACGCCCTTGGAATGAATGGGCCCGCCGAGCTGCACCTCGCGCTCGATGTCAATGACGCGTCCGCCGCCCATATGGAGCCGCGCGGTGATGCGCGAGGGTCGGCCGAACACAAGCTCGCCAATCTGCAGCACCGACAGACCGTTGATCTGACCGGCGCGCGCGCCCGCGGTGTCGATAAGGATCGTCTCGCGCAGGATCTGCTCCTGAACGCGCTCGCGAATGCGGCTGCTGCGATGGGTACGCTCGGTGATCGCGCGCTCGACGTCGTCGGCCTGAATGACGTCGCGGTCCGCGCTGCCCGCCCAGTAGTCCGCCTCGCGCACGAGATCACCGAGCATACGGATGCGGGTGGTCAGACGCTCGGCGTCATCGGCCTCGCGGGCGGCCTCGTCGATCACACGTGCGACCGCGTTGCGCGCCAGCGGTCTGAGATGTTCGCGGCGCGCGAACGTGCCGAGCAGACGGGCGAGACGAAGATTGTTTTCATTCGAGCGTGGCATCTGATCGTCGAGCTCGACGGTGACCTTGAAGAGGTCGAAAAACTCGGGATCGTTCCGCTGCAAAACGCTGTAGGCAAAATGGTCGCCGATCAGCACGACCTTCACGTCGAGCGGAATGGGCTCGGGTTCGAGCGAGACCGTGCTGACCATGCTGTAAATCTCGGCCAGCGACTCGATCTTGAGACGCTTTGAGCGCAGCGCGCGCTTGAGCCCTTCCCAGGCATAAGGCTGCACCAGGAGCTTGCGTGCATCGACAAGAAGATAGCCGCCATTGGCCCTATGGAGCGAACCCGCTTTGAGAAGGCGGTAGTCCGTGACGAGCGTGCCCATCTGGGCGACATGCTCGATTTCGCCCGTAAGATTCTGATAAGTGGGATTGTCTTCGTAGACGACCGGTGCGCCGCTACGCCCATCGCTCTCGACGAGGAGATTGACGCCGTAACGGCGCATGGCCGGCGAGTCCTCGACGCGCGGTCTCTGCGGCGCGTCCTGGCCCTCCTGGCCCTGAGGCGCGAGAAACAGCTCCGCGTGCTCGATGAGATCGGCGAGCATCCTTTTGAGGTAGTCGGCGACGGCCGGAACATCCGCGTAATCACGCATGAGATCTTCGATGAGACTACCCGCTGTGAACCTCACGACTTCACGGTTCAAGGCGTCGAGGCTTTCGCGCGTCGTGCGCGCGCGCTTTGGCATGGATTGCATTGCCGCTTGCAGCTTCTGTCCGAGATCCTCGATATCGCCGCGGATCTTGGTCTGCTCTTCTTCGCTCAGCTTCTGAAAATCGTCGGGTGCGATCACCTCGCCGTTACGCACAGGCGCAAAAGTCGCACCGCTCGGCGTTTGCAGCAGCGAGATGCTTCGAGATCGCGCTTCGTCGCGCACCTTGGACAGGAGCTCGTTTTGCGCCTCGCGGAAGTCGTCCTCGAGCGCCTGCCGGCGAACTCGGTACTCTTCGCCTTCGAAGGCGGCCGGCAGGGCGGTCGTCACTTCGCGTATCAGGGTTTCGACGTCCTGACGAAAAAGGCGGCCGCGGCCCGATGGCAGCCTGAGGGCACGAGGGCGTTGCAAGGACTCGAAGTTGTTGACGTAACACCATTCTGCGGCGGGCGGGCGTTGCGCCGCGCGGCGGTCCACATGCTCGCGTGCCAAGGTAAACCGCCCTGTACCGTTCGGGCCGAGAACAAAGATATTGTATCCATCCTGGTGAATGCCGAGACCGAAATTCATTGCCCCGATGGCGCGATCTTGCCCGACAAAGGAGATGAGGTCAGGCAATTCCGCCGTGGTCGTGAATTCGAAGCGTGTCGGATCGCAACGCCGCCTCAGAAGGGCAGGGTCGAGTGGTCGGGGAATGGACATCACGCTCCCTCGGCACTTGTTTGGACAATTTGGGCGTCAGAAACGATCTGATGCGTGGCGAAGTCAACGCTTAGCCTGCTATAATGAGTTCAAAGACCTCTGAAATTCAACAACTTGAACAAGGATTCATAAGATGAGATCCGCAGCCGCAGAGCTGAAATTGGGGGACTTGCCCAAGAAAAAGAGACGGACTCGAGGCGAGCTGAAGGAGCTCATTATCGAAGCGGCGAGTGAGCTCTTCGCGCAAAAGGGCTATGCCGAACCGACCATTCGTGAGATCGCCGACGCTGCCCAGGTCGTGCTTCCGACGCTCTACCGCATCTTCGCCGACAAGCGCGACATCTACGATCAATGCTGCAGGCGTGCGGCGGCAAAATACTTGGGAGGGTTTCGCGAAAATCTCCGACACGAGCTCAACGGCGAGCAGATGGTCTACCGCATTTTGAGCGATGCCGTGATGATGAGTTTAGGCAAAGGAGTGGACTACACACTTCTGGCGCGCGCGGCCATGGACGGTCGATCCATGCTCAACAGGGACATGCTGTCGATCGACGATGGTGGTGTTTTCCGGAAATATCTGGAGGTTTTCGAGCGGGGCTCGGGCGGCGACTTCCCGCAATTGCGCGTGATGATGTTCGAGCGCATCATTTCTCAGCTTCCGACGGCCTTCGCGCTTGGGTCCTACGCGGATTTGCGCGACGATTGTCACACAATCGCATGCAAGACGCTGGAAATCCTGTTGCCGGCGATCGACTGGGCGGCGGTCAGCGCCGAATTCCGGCGCACGCATCCAATCCCCGAGGCCACCACCGTGGCCAACGATGATCGTGGTAGGCGGTCGAACTAAGGATCTGCCGAAAGCGGCAGGTCCAGCGCCTGGGCGACCGCGGGATGCGTGACCGCGCCCTTGTGGATGTTGAGGCCGGCGCGCAGATGCCGGTTGTCCAAAAGCGCGCGATCGAGGCCCTTGTCGGCAAGCGCCAGCACGAAGGGCAGCGTCGCGTTGTTGAGCGCGAACGTCGACGTCCGCGCCACCGCACCCGGCATATTGGCTACGCAATAGTGAACCACGTCATGCACGACATAAGTCGGGTCTGCATGCGTCGTGGGGCGTGAGGTTGCGACCGAGCCGCCCTGGTCGATGGCTACGTCCACGATCACGGCGCCTTTCTTCATGCCGCGGACCATGTCCTCGCTGACAAGCTTGGGCGCGGCCGCACCTGGCACAAGCACGGCACCCACCACGAGATCGGCTCCTCTGACCGCGCCTTCGATGGCGTCGACCGTGGAGAACACCGTGCTGAGCTTGGCACCGAATTGAAGATCGAGGGCGTAGAGCCGTTCGAGGCTCTTGTCGATGACGGTGACGTGAGCTTCGAGGCCCATTGCCATGCGCGCCGCATTCGTGCCGACCACGCCGCCGCCGATAATCACAACGCGCGCCGCCGGCACGCCGGGCACGCCGCCCAAAAGCATGCCGCGTCCGCCTTGGCGAAGCTCGAGGCAATGGGCGCCCGCCTGAATCGCCATGCGGCCGGCGACCTCGCTCATCGGTGCGAGCAGAGGCAAGCCGCCGCCGTCGCTCGTCACGGTCTCATAGGCAATGGCCGTCGCTCCGGAGGCCAGGAGGCCAACCGTCTGGCCCCGGTCCGCGGCGAGATGAAGGTAGGTGAAGAGCACCTGGCCTGGCCTGAGCCGCGCGATCTCCGACGGCTGGGGCTCTTTGACCTTCACGACAAGATCGGCCGCGAAGGCGTCCGCGACCATGCCGACTTTGGCACCGGCGCGTGTGTAATCCTGATCGAACAGGCCGATGGCCTCGCCGGCGCCGCTTTCGACCGTCACGTCATGGCCATGATGGACAAGCTCACGCACGCTCGCGGGCGTGAGCCCCACGCGGTGCTCGTCGGCCTTGATCTCCTTGGGCACACCTACGCGCATGAGCCGGATCCTTGTTCGACGATTCGGAATAATGAACTAGTTTAGCACCACGCTGGAGAAGGCCTGCCATGACCCCATCACCTGTCGAAGAGTTGCGTCGCCGACTTCAGGATGCTGGACGGGTCGTTGTCTTCACGGGTGCGGGGATTTCGACCGAGTCCGGCATTCCCGATTTCCGAAGCCCGGGCGGCGTCTGGTCGCGCATGGGGCCGATCTATTTTGACGACTTCGTGAGCGAAGAGGCGTCCCGGCGCGAGGCCTGGCGGCGGGTGTTCGCCGACGACTACGGCGTAGGCAACGCCAAGCCCAACGAAGGTCATTTCGCCGTGGCGCGACTTGTGGCGCAAGGCAAGGCCATCGCGGTCATCACGCAGAACATCGACAATCTGCATCAGGCATCCGGCGTCCCGGCCGACCGGATTGTCGAGCTTCACGGCAATGCCAGCTACGCCAAGTGTCTCGACTGTGAAGTACGCCATGAGCTCGAAACCCTGAAGCAGAGCTTCCTCGGCCGGGACGAAATTCCGGCCTGCCGGGCCTGTGGCGGTCTCGTCAAGACGGCGACGATCTCGTTCGGCCAGGCCATGCCCGAAATCGAGATGGAGCGGGCCCGGGTCGCTGCCGAAGGCTGCGACCTCTTTCTGGTGCTCGGGTCGTCGCTCGTGGTCTATCCCGCCGCCGGCTTCCCGCTGCTCGCCAAGCGGAACGGGGCCACGCTCGTCATCGTCAACCGGGACGAGACCGAGCAGGACGCCTATGCCGACCTCGTCATCCGGGACGGCATCGGTCGGGTCCTTGGCGCGGCGGTACCGGTGGCGTGACGGTCTGAGGGGGTCCCGATCCTTAGCAAGAGGTTTACCTTCGGGTCGCCACGCATTATGTGTCCGTGAACCGGATCCGGGGTAGGACTGTCTCCCCGACGGCCCCCCTATCCCTTCCCAAGGAGACCGCCCTTGCCGCGATTTGACGATGACGACGACGACGATCGAGACGACGACGAGAAGAAGAAGTCCGATCCCGCCGCTCCACCGATAGGCCCGGTCGCCCAGGCGCTGTTCAAGGCGCGCACGGTGCTCATTTTCGGCGAAATCAACGACAAGGTGGCCGAGCGCGTCTCGGCCCAGCTCTTGGCCTACGCCGCCGATAGCGAAGACCCGATCAAGGTGTTCGTGAGCTCGCCCGGCGGGCATGTGGAATCGGGCGACGTGATCCACGACATGATCCGCTTTGTGGGCGCGCCGGTGAAGATGATCGGCACCGGCTGGGTTGCCAGCGCGGGGGCACACATCTTCCTGGCAGCCAAGCGCGAGAACCGCTTCTGCACGCGCAACACGCGCTTCCTGCTGCACCAACCCTGGGGCGGTGTCGGCGGCATGGCGTCCGACATTTCGATTGAGGCCAAGGAGATGATCAAGATGCGCGAGCGTCTCAATGCGATCATCGCCCGTGAGACCGGCCAGCCGATCGAGAAGGTCATCAAGGACACCGACCGCAATTTCTGGATGTCGGCGGACGAGGCGCGCAACTACGGTCTCGTCACGCATGTCATCGATCGCGCCGGCGAGGTTCGCTAAGGCTTTCGGCGGCGGACTTAGTCTGCCGTCTCAAGTGCTTCCAGCAGCGCTTCGAGCGGCAGGAACACGCAGGCGTGCCGGCTTCGATGCGCGGCGACAGGCTGCATCGCCATATAATCGGTGAAAGGCTCCGGCAACGCCGGAGCCTTTCCAGACAGCATGACGCGCAGAGCGTCCGCAAGGGTTTCCAAATTCGCGAGTGTTGCCCCGGCTGCTGCAGCTCCGAGGATGGAAGCCGACGCCTGGCATAAGACGCAGGCCTTGACCTCGTATCCGAGCGCACGCACGCGAGTGCCATCGCGCTGCACATCGAGCGTAATCTTGTCGCCGCAAATCGGATTGACGCGCACTACGGTTGTGTCGGGCGCGCCCAAACGTTTCGCGCCCACCGCCGTCGCGGCGAGCCGCAGGACGTCCTTGTGATAGAGGTCACCCAGGCTCATGCGGGCGCGCCCCCGAATGCGGACAGCGCTTCGGGCGTATCGATGTCGGCGTGAATGGCATCGTCGTCAAAGGCGACCTCGCAGACGAGCTCCGCATGCCGGGCAAGCAGGGCCTTGGCACCGACATCGCCGGTGAGCATCTTCATCTCCGAAAAGAGCGTCGCTGGCCAAAGCACGGGGTTGCCGCGCCGTCCGTTATGAATGGGCACACAAATGGCGCGTCCTTCGAGCGGATTGAACGCGGCGATGAGTCGATCGAGATGCGCCGCGGTAACGCGCGGCATGTCGCCGAGACAAACAAGCGCGCCGTCCACGCCTCCGTTGTCGAGCGCCATGGTTTCGAGCGCCGTCAGCCCCGCGCGCAGCGAGGTGCTGAGCCCGTCCGCGAAATCGGGATTGTCGACCAAGGTCGCGTGAAGGTCGTTCAAGGCGGCGCGGACGTCGGCGGCTTGATGCCCGAAGACGACGACGACCGGTTCGGCCTGGCTCGCCAGGGCCGCCTCGACGGCGTGGCGCACCAAGGGCTTATCATCGAGTGTTGAGACGAGTTTGTTGCTTCGGCCCATGCGGCTGGACCGGCCCGCAGCCAGCACGATCGCGGCGATGTGAGGCGCACGCGGCTCGCGCGGCTGGGGCCGGCTCGCGATTTCTTTCAGCAGGCCGCCGACGCCCATCAGCGCGACGTCGGCGGAGGCGATTGGAACATCCGCAAGCAGACGTTGAAGAACCCAGTCGAAGCCATTGAGCTTGGGGGACCTGGCGCAACCCGGCAGGCCCACGACTGGACGGCCGTCAAGATGCGCGAGGAGGGTCAGATTGCCGGGGTCGACGGGCATGCCGAACCGCTCGATGGCGCCCCCCGCCGCGAGGATGCCCGCGGGCACGACGTCGCGCCGGTCGACGATGGCGGACGCCGCGAAGATAAGCGTGATGTCGATGTCGTCGAGTTCGCGCAGCGCCGCGGCGATGGCGTCTGCCGTGTGCGGCACGCGACGCTCGGCAGCGAGGCCGTTGCCGAGCGCATTGAGACGCGCCCGCATCGCTTCGGCGTTCTTATCGAGTAGCGACGCCTTCAACCCGGGCAAGGTCGTCGAGATGAGCGCGACGCGCTTCATCTGGAACGGGGCAACGCTGATGGCGCCCGCGCGCGCCAAGGCTTCGGCGGCAGCCACGGTATCCTCGGGCACGGCGAATGGCATGATTTTCACCGTCGCCAGCATCTGGCGCGGCGTCACGACCTCGTAAGGGGCCAGCGTCGCGACGGTGAGCGCTTCGTCCAGTGCATTGAGCGCATGCACGCGATCGGCATCGAGATGCAGAAGGCCTGAAGCACGCGCGTAGAGATTGGCGCGGCCGGTGAACGCTTCAGTGACGACAGTGTTCGCGCCTTGAAGGGCCTCGGCAAGCCGGCGTGCCGCTTCGTCTTCGGTGACATCGCCGGGCTCGAGCCGCGCGACGGTCACGGTGTCGATGCCTTCGGCCGCAAGCGCAGCGACATCGTCGGCGGACAGCGTGCGACCTTTCTTGAACCGCACAGCGCCGGTGTTCACGCCATGAGCAAGAATGGCGCCTTCGGCTTCGGCCAAGGGCAGGGTGGCAAAAATCACGCCTCGTCTCCCGCGCCGCGCAGCACGGCGGTGACTTGCGCCATGACGGATACGGCAATCTCGGCCGGGGATTTGGCGCCGATCGCCAATCCCACAGGCCCGCGAATACGTGCGAGCGCCTCGGGGCCATGGCCGAGCATTTCCAGACGCTTCAGCCGCGCGGCATGCGTTTTCTTCGAGCCGAGCGAGCCGACATAGAACGCGCTCGATTTGAGTGCTGCATCGAGCGCGGCGTCGTCGAGCTTCGGATCGTGGGTGAGCGTCACGACCGCCGTGCGCGCGTCGGGTCGGAACGCGACCATCGCCTCGTCGGGCCAGTCATGGGAAATCGTAACGCCCGGAAACCGCGCAGCCGTGGCAAAGGCCGTGCGCGGATCGATAACGGTCACCGCATAGCCAGCGAGCGCAGCCATCGCGCTCAACGGCTGCGCGATGTGCACGGCGCCGACGATCGCCATGCGCAACGGCGGATTGAAGACGTTGAGAAACACCTCGCCATCCGGCGTCTCGACAGTGCCGGAGCGGTCGGCCGCAAGCGCCGCGCGTGCTGCTTCGAAGAGAGGATCGGCGGATGCGAGGGTGTCGCCATAAAGAAGGCGGCTCGCGCCCGTCTGAAGATGTGTCGCCAGCACCGCCGCGCGGCCGGAACGCTTGGCTTCCAGAAGCTCGGCGAGGAGCGCGGGCGTCATCTCACGGGGTCCACGAGAATGCGGATCTTGCCGCCGCAGGCGAGCCCGACCGCCCAGGCCTCGGTGTTGGTCACGCCGAATTCGAGGACACGCGACTTGCCGTCCTGAATGGCGTCCAAGGCCTCGGTCACGACGGCGCCTTCGACGCACCCGCCGGACACCGAACCGACAAAGGCGCCGGCATCGTTCACGGCGAGCTGGCTCCCGGCCGGTCGCGGCGCGGAGCCCCAGGTCGATACGACCGTCGCGAGCGCAACCTGGTGACCTGAGGCGCGCCAGTCGGCCGCCTGCTCCAGCACTTTGTCGTGGCTCTCGATGTCGCTCATGCGATCAAAGCCCTTTTCCACGGACCTCATCCTGAGGTGCTCTGTGAGCACAGCCTCGAAGGATGGGCGCACGCTCCAGCCGCCCAACTCATCCTTCGAGGCCCACTTCGTGGGCACCTCAGGATGAGCGGGACAACTCCGAACTAGCCGCCCGCAGCGTGCTTCACGGCACGCTCAGCCATCGTACTCACCAAGGATGCGCGATACTCAGCGCTCCCATGCAAATCGCTCGTCAGCGGATCCGGATCGATCGTGATCCCTTTAATCGCGTCGGGCGCGAACCGCCGGCCGAGGGCAGATTCCATCTCGGGAACGCGGAAGACGCAAGGGCCCGCGCCCGTCACCGCGACGCGCACGCCGTCCGCCGTTTCGGCGACGAACACACCGACCATCGCATAGCCCGACGCGGGGTTCGGAAACTTTACATAGGCGGCGCGCTTGGGAATTGGGAACGAGATGTTGACGAGAATCTCGCCAGGATCGAGCGCTGTCTCGAACATGCCGAGGAAAAAATCATCGGCGTCGATTATCCGCCCGGTCGTTGTGAGCTTCGCGCCGAGCCCCAGGCAAGCGGAGGGATAATCCGCCGACGGATCGTTGTTGCAGACGGACCCTCCGAGCGTGCCCATATGCCGGACATGGGGATCGCCGATATGCCCGGCAAGGTCGGCGAGTGCCGGAATGGCGTCGCGCACGATCTGCGACGTCGCGACGTCGACATGCTTCACGCCGGCGCCGATGACGACGTGGGCGCCGTCGCGCGCAATGCCGCCGAGCTCCTTCAGACGCGCGATGTCGATGAGGGTGTTCGGGCGCGCGAGCCTCTGCTTCATGGTCGGCAACAGCGTCATGCCGCCGGCGAGGAGCTTCGCCTCCTCATCTGCGACCAAAGCGTCCTGAGCTTCGGCGAGCGTTGCGGGACGTTGATACGTGAACTCGTACATGTCCTACCGGCCTGCCTGTCTCATCTCGTCGGCCGCCGCCTTGATAGCGGCCACGATGTTCTGATAGCCGGTGCACCGGCACAAATTGCCTTCGAGCTCGCGGCGGATGCGTTCTTCCGTGAGGTCGGGGATGCGGCGGATCATGTCGACGCCCGTCATGATCATGCCCGGCGTGCAGAAGCCGCATTGCAGCCCGTGATTTTCCTTGAAGGCGGCCTGCACCGGGTGCAGCCGACCGTTTTCCTCCAGACCTTCCACCGTCGTCACCGACGAGCCGTCGGCCTGCACCGCGAGCACCGTGCACGACTTGACCGAGCGGCCGTCGAGATGAACCACGCAGCATCCGCATTGGGTGGTGTCGCAGCCGACATGCGTGCCCGTGAGCCCCAGGCCTTCGCGCAGGAACGTCGCAAGCAGCGTGCGCGGCTCGACATCGGCGGTGACCGCCTTGCCGTTCACGTTCAAAGAAACTGATGCCATTCAATCACACCTTCAGGAATGCAGCGGCCAGCGCGACGGCCAGGATGACGAGAAGCGCGCCCGCGAACCACATGCCGGTGCTGCGCTGGGCGTGCGCAAACGAAGGTGGCGGCGGGGCTTCAACGGCGGTAGGCGCCGCGGCGAGCGGGGGCTCGGGCTCTGCCAGCGCGGACTCGGCGGCCGGGGCGGGCGACGACAGGGCGGCGCTGAAATTGGCGAAGAAGTCGTCGGCGATCTTCTTGGCCGCCTGGTCGATGAGGCGCTGGCCAATCTGCGCGAGCTTGCCGCCCACATTGGCTTTCACCTCATAGGAGAGGCGTGTGCCCTCGGGCACATCGTCGAGCCGGACCTTGGCCTGGCCTTTCGCGAAGCCGGCGGCGCCGCCCGTGCCCTCACCCTTGAGCGTGTAGCTTTCCGGTGGGTTCAAATCCTCGAGGGTGACCTTGCCTTTGAACCGGGCTTTGACGGGGCCGATTTTCTGGGTGGCGACCGCCTCGAACCCGAGGTCGCCGGTTCGGGTAAGCTCTTCGCAGCCAGGCAGGGCCTTGGCCAGGATGTCGGGGTCGTTCAGCGCGGCCCAGACACGATCCCGCGCCGCAGTAATCACATACTCACCAGTCAAATCCATGGGCCGCCCTTCGCTCCCGCAACGTCATCAGCGGCCAGTACCGCATGCGCCCGGCTCGTGCAAGGCGACCCTCATCCTGACCTCGACCGGAGGCTCGAAGCAAGCCAGGCAAGCCCCAGCACGGCCGAGGCGAGGGAGCCCAGGAGGATGCCGAGCTTCGCGGCTTCCACCATCCGGGCCTCACCAAACGCGAGCTGGGCGATGAACAGGGACATGGTGAAGCCGATGCCGGCAAGCAAGGCCGCGCCCACCAAATGTTGCCAGGCCATGTCCGCCGGCAGCCGGGCCAGACCCAAGCGAACGGCGCCCCACGCGAACAGGCTCACGCCCAAGGCCTTGCCGAGCAAAAGGCCCAGGACCACGCCCAGGGTCACGGGCTCGGTGAGCGCCCGGCCCCAGGCGACGGCGCCGAGGTCGATTCCGGCATTGGCGAGTGCGAACAGCGGGACGATGCCAAAGGTGACCCAGCGTCCAAGACCGTGCTCGAGACGCTCCAGCGGGCTTTCGCCGCCGAGGCTCCGCGCCGGGATGGCCGCCGCCAGCAGGACGCCGGCAATCGTGGCATGGACGCCCGAAAGCAGCATCGCGACCCAGAGGCCTGCGCCTACAACCGCATAGACCCAGAGCGCGCGCACGCGACACAGGCTCAGCGCAATCAGCACCGCGAAAAGGGCACCCGCTGCCGCGAGGGCATCGACATCGATCGTGGAGGTGTAGACGAGCGCAATCACCAGCACCGCGCCCAGATCGTCGACAATGGCGAGCGCGGTCAGGAACACCACCAGCGAGCGTGGCACACGCGACCCCAGCAGCGCGAGCACGCCGACCGCGAACGCGATGTCGGTCGCCATCGGTACGCCCCAGCCGTGAGAACTCGGCCGGCCGAAATTGAAGAGAAGGAAAATAATCGCCGGCACAATCATGCCGCCGAGGGCGGCAAGCGCCGGCAACAAGGCCTCGCGCGGACGCGCGAGTTCGCCGACCAGAAGCTCACGTTTGAGCTCAAGCCCGACAAGCAAAAAGAACAATGCCATCAGGCCGTCATTGACCCAATGTTGCCATGACAGTTGAAGTGTGAAGCGCCCGACTCCAAGCGAGAGCTTGCGCTCCCAAACGGCGTCGATCGCCGCGCCGCCTAGTGTTGTCGCAAGCGCGAGCGCGAGCACGGTCGCGCCAATGAGCACAATTCCGCCGGATGTGTTGGCGCGCAGGAACCGTTCGAACGTCGTGGCCAAACGGTCGACGAGACGCTGAGAAGACGGTGGCGTAGAGTTCATGTGCTCAATCTCGCGCGAGAACAGATTTTGCGAATCCTGTGCAAAAGTCGCAACAGCGACACATTATTGCCCCAATACACTTTCGCGTGCTGTGTCTGACTGTTACGCTTGTGCCATTCTTTGCGTAACTGAAGATGGTCGCCATGGATCTCAAGACAAATGCCGCCCCAACGGCGCGAGACTTGATAAGCCGCGTCTCCGGCATGGTGAAGTGGTTCGATGCTGTAAGGGGCTATGGGTTCATCGCTCAAGCCGACGGCGGGAGCGATGTGTTGCTGCACATGACATGCTTGCGGCAGGGTGGCTATGCCGCCGTGCGCGAAGGCGCGCGGATCGTGTGCGAGGCGGTGCAACGTCCGAAGGGACTGCAGGCGGTGCGGATTCTCGAATATGACGATTCCGCAGCGCCTCAGGACGGAATTGAAATTCGTACGGCACCTCTCCCGAGTCAGCTCTCGGTCGATCCGATCGGGGAGTTCGAGACCGCGAGCGTAAAGTGGTTCAACCGCGCGAAGGGCTACGGCTTCGTGTCGCGCGGTGCGGACACGCCTGACATCTTTGTCCATATGGAGACGCTGCGGCGCTTCGGTCTGCGCGAGCTTCGGCCGGGCCAAGATGTTCTGGTGCGGTTCGGTCAGGGCCCTAAAGGGCTGATCGTGGCCGATATTCGCGAGCTCGGTGCCTAGGCATCCATCGCTGAGCGATGGATTGACCGATTTTGCCACGGGTGGCTTGGCGTCGCCGCCCGGGCATCTGATGTGTTAAACCTCCCGGAGCGAACCGCCGGGAGGCTCAAAAGCGTGAATCAGGTCCAGCTAAAGAAAACACCGAAATTACGTATGGCCATGCTGGGCCTGCTCGTCGTGGCCATGCCTGTCTTTGGCACGATGGCGCTGGCGGACACGCTGCCGCCCGAGGCGGGTCAACAAGCGGTTCACCCTGGCCCGATCGAGCCGTTGACGATCCGGACCAAGACCGGACCTGTGAAATTTGCCGTCGAGCTCGCGCGCACGGAGAGCGAGCAACATCAGGGCCTGATGTACCGTCGCGACATGGCGGCCGACGCCGGAATGCTGTTTTTGTTCAAGCGCGATCGCTATCTCGCGTTCTGGATGAAGAACACGTACATATCCCTCGATATGATCTTCATTAAATCCGACGGTACAATCGTAGCGATTGTGCCGCGGACGACACCCATGTCGCTCGACCACATCAGCCCCGATGTGCCGGCGGCCGCGGTGCTCGAAGTCAATGCGGGGACGGTCGAGGCCAACGGAATTGCGGTCGGTGACGTCGTCGCAAGCGCGGCGTTTCCTGATCATCCGTTCACGGATCAGAGGGCCAAAGATCAAAGGGATCCAAACCCATGACACCTGACGACACCCATACCCCGCCGCCAGGCTATCGAGCCTCGGAGCCCCGCGGACCATTCAGCCGCGTGAGCGGCCCGTTCTATGATCGTCCCGTCGAGACTGGTGCGGCGCGCGGGTTTCGCGTGCTGCCGCAGCATTGCAACGCGCTCGGCATTGCCCATGGCGGGTTGCTGATGACGTTCGCGGATGAGCTGTTGGCGCGCGCGGCCACGCGTGCCGCCGATGCGCGCGCGCTGACGTTCCGCCTGCAAGCCGACTTCGTTTCGATGGCGCGCGAAGGCGATTGGATCGACGGCGTGGCGTATGTCACCCGGCTGACGGAGAAGGAGGCGTTCGTCGAAGGGCGCCTGATCGCGGGCGGGAGGACGGTGCTCTCGGCATCCGGCGTGTTCAAGCTGATGCAGGGACGAAAAATTCGAGCCGCCCAACGCCGCTCGGACGCCTCTTCGGAGGAGGACTCGGAATGAGCAGGCCCAAAGCCTTCGATGTCGGGCAGGCAGTGAGCGACGCCTTGGAGGTGTTCATAGCCAAGGGTTACGAGGGAGCGACCCTGTCGGAACTCACAAGCGCCATGGGCATCAATGCATCGAGTCTCTATGCCGCCTTTGAGAGCAAGATGGGTTTGTTCCGTCAGGCCATGGAACTCTACGCGTGTCGTCGAGGCCCGATCCTGGACAAAGCCATCAGCAAGGCCATCGCATACGACGTCGCTGCGAGCCTTCTGCGCGACTATGGAGATGCACTGACCGATCCAGATATGGCTCGCGGTTGCCTGTACGTCCAAGGGGCGCTGTCATGCAGCGATGACAGTCTTGACATCCGGCAGGAGCTTGCCGATCGCCGGCTTGCGATCGAGCCCGTTCTGGCGGCACGGTTCTCAAAAGCAATCGCCGAGGGAGATCTGCCGTCCACATCGGATCCGCAAGCTATCGCGCGATACATCGCGACACTTCTGCAGGGAATGGCTGTCCAAGCTTCAGGAGGCACATCGCGTGAAAAGCTTCATGCGATGGTCGATATGGTTCTGCAGTGCTGGCCAAAAGCTGAAGGAAATCGAACTGAAGGAAATCGTGTCGGAAGAGATCGTGAGCGATCACGCCAGCTTCGTCGCGCGAGTACATCGTCACGACAACGTCGCGGCTGATTTCTTTCTGTAACGATCGATGCAGAATCTGCTTGACTCAGGTGGTTCCTCGTTTCTGAATGATTTCGCCATAGCCGGTTCGAGCCATGGCGTGATCATCGCTGGCGAAGGATCGCGGTCATGGGACGCCTGGGCGGAAAAGTGGCAATCGTCACCGGCGGTACCCGTGGCATGGGTGAAGCTGAAGTGCGGGGCCTTGTGCGCGAGGGCGCGAAGGTCGCTTTCTGCGGTCCCGACGCGAGTGCGGGGCGCGTGATCGAAACCGAGCTCGACGGAGATGGCGTCTATGTTCAAATGGATGTGTCTGTCGAAGCGGATTGGGAGCGCCTGGTCGAGCTGACGCTCGCGCGCTTCGGTCGCCTCACCTCTCTCGTCAACAACGCGGGCATCCCAATGACCGCGCGGCTCGAGGAGATGACAGTCGAAGATCTCGACGCCTGTTACCGCGTCAATCAACTGGGGCCTCTGCTCGGGATGAAGCACGTCATCGGTCCGATGCGTCGCAATGGCGGCGGCTCCATCGTCAACATCGGTTCGGTTGGGGCGTTGAAAGGATTGCGCGCGCTCGCGGGCTATGCGGGCACGAAGAGCGCGATCATCGGAATTACACGCGCAGGTGCAGTCGAACTCGCGGCAGACCAAATTCGCGTCAACGCGGTCCATCCAGGTTTTTTTGACACCGCGTTGCTCGCGACGGGCTCCAGTGGCGGCGGACGCGATATGGGATCCAAATACACGCCGATGAAGCGGACGGCGATGCCCGACGAGATCGTCGGCACGATTGTCTATCTTCTGTCGGATGAAAGCAGCTTTGTTACGGGCACACAGATTGTCGTCGATGGTGGATACACCGTTTAGCGAAGGCCGTCGTTGCGGGGCCGAGTTCCAAACTGGGAGAAAACAAAATGGCGTCAGCAGAGGAAACCGTTCGGCAGTTCTGGAAATGCATGGAAGAGGAAGGCTCCCCAACAGCCTTCAAGAAATTTCTGCATCCCGACATCGTCAAGGAAGACAGCGGCCTCGGCAAGACGATCGGCCTTGAGATGGCGCTGGTCGGGCTCGACGTTTATCTCG
>Ga0081455_10003562_pt1 | contig 17866 bp, 14 predicted proteins | sample TabmetS3T2R1_FD_70207 | JGI IMG/M metagenome (GOLD analysis project Ga0081455, IMG submission 70207) | Tabebuia heterophylla rhizosphere microbial communities from the University of Puerto Rico - S3T2R1 | ecosystem: Host-associated > Plants > Roots > Rhizosphere ...
CTTGGTCATCGGAAGCGGTCCGATTGTCATCGGGCAGGCCTGCGAGTTCGACTACTCCGGCACTCAGGCCTGCCGGGTGCTGCGCGACGAGGGCTTCCGCGTGATCTTGGTCAACTCCAACCCAGCGACAATCATGACCGATCCCGAGTTCGCTGACGCAACCTACATCGAGCCCATTACGCCGGACTTCGTCGAGATGGTCATCGCGAAGGAGCGGCCCGACGCCCTGCTCGCCACGCTCGGTGGTCAAACGGCGCTCAACACCGCGGTAGCGCTCGATGAGAACGGCGTTCTCGAGCGCTACCGCGTAGAGCTCATCGGTGCGTCGATCGAGGCCATTCAGCGTGGTGAGAATCGTCAGCAGTTCAAGGCGGTCGTCGAGGGGCTGACCGGCATCCTCGGTGGCGCCGCGGGGGTCGCCCGGAGCCGCATCTGTCACTCGATAGAGGACGTGCTGGGCGCCGCGGATGATCTTGGGTATCCGGTGGTGGTGCGGCCCAGCTTCACCATGGGTGGAGTGGGCTCGGGCCTGGCGCACGATGAAGCTGATCTTCGGCGGATGGCCGGCGCCGGGCTGTCCGCCAGCCCCACGACCGAGGTGCTGATCGAAGAATCGATCTTGGGCTGGAAGGAGTACGAGCTCGAGGTCATGCGCGACCGGGCCGACAACGTGGTGATCGTCTGCTCCATCGAGAATCTGGACCCGATGGGAGTGCACACCGGCGATTCGATCACTGTGGCCCCCGCGATGACCCTCACCGACCGCGAGTACCAGCGAATGCGTGATGTCGCGATCGGGATCATCCGTGCGGTGGGGGTGGATACCGGAGGCTGTAACATCCAGTTCGCGATCAACCCGACCGATGGACGAATGATCGTGATCGAGATGAACCCGCGGGTATCGCGGTCTTCGGCTCTGGCTTCGAAGGCGACCGGCTTTCCGATTGCCAAGATCGCCGCGAAGGTGGCCATCGGCTACACGCTCGACGAAATTCCCAACGACATCACCGAGCAGACGCCGGCCAGTTTCGAACCCACGCTGGACTATGTTGTCGTCAAGGTGCCGAGATTCGCGTTCGAGAAGTTCCCCGCGGCCGACTCCACGCTGACCACGCATATGAAGAGCGTCGGTGAGGCGATGGCCATCGGCCGGAACTTCACAGAGGCTCTTGGCAAGGCACTACGCAGTCTCGAGGATGCGCAGGCGCCGTTCCACTTCGCCGACGAGGTCACCGAGCCGGCCGACGACCTGCTCGCCAAGGCTGCCCGGCCGCATGACGGCCGGCTGAACGTTCTCATGCAGGCACTCCGCGCCGGCGCCACCCCGGAGCAGGCGCACCAGGCGACCAAGATCGATCCCTGGTTCATCGACCAGCTGGTGCTGCAACTGGAGATCGCCACCATGATCAAGTCTGCGCCTGAGCTGAATCTGGACCTGCTGCGGACTGCCAAGCGACACGGCTTCTCAGACGCCCAGATCGCCGACCTGCGGCACCTGAGCGAGGATGTGGTACGCGGCGTGCGCTGGGCGCTCGGAGTGCGCCCGGTTTACAAGACGGTCGACACCTGTGCCGCCGAGTTCGCCGCCCGGACGCCGTACCACTACAGCTGCTACGACCTGGAGACCGAGATCGCGCCGCGACACAAGCCAGCGGTCTTGATCTTGGGTAGCGGGCCGAACCGGATTGGCCAGGGCATTGAGTTCGACTACTCCTGCGTTCATGCTGCGATGTCACTGTCCGCAGCCGGCTACGAGACGATCATGGTCAACTGCAATCCCGAGACCGTCTCAACCGACTACGACACTGCCGACCGGCTGTACTTCGAGCCGCTGACACTGGAAGACGTCCTGGAAGTGGTGCACGCCGAGCAGGCCGCGGGACCACTGGCAGGTGTCATCGTGCAGCTGGGCGGACAGACCCCGCTCCGGCTCGCACAGGCGCTCAAGGACGCCGGGGTTCCGATCGTCGGCACCAGTCCCGAAGCGATCCACCTAGCCGAGGAGCGCGGCGCCTTTGGTCGCGTCCTGGCCGAGGCCGATCTCCCGGCTCCCAAACACGGGCTGGCTCGCTCCTTTGACGAGGCGAAGAGCATCGCCGATGAGATCGGGTACCCAGTGCTGGTGCGGCCCTCGTACGTGCTCGGCGGCCGCGGCATGGAGATCGTCTACGACGAGTCGACGCTGTCGGCTTACATCGAACGGGCCACCGAGGTCTCGCCGGCCCATCCCGTGCTCGTCGATCATTTCCTCGATGATGCGGTCGAGATCGACGTCGACGCGCTCTACGACGGCGCTGATCTCTATCTCGGCGGAGTTATGGAGCACATCGAGGAAGCAGGCATCCACTCCGGTGACTCAGCCTGCGCACTTCCGCCGATCACCCTCGGTGCGGAGGTTGTTGACCGCATCCGTACCTCGACCGAGGCGATCGCTCGAGGCGTGGGAGTATGTGGCTTGATCAACATCCAGTTTGCGATGGCCGGTGACACACTATTCGTTCTGGAGGCCAACCCGCGCGCCTCGCGTACGGTGCCCTTCGTTTCCAAGGCGACAGCGACGCCGCTGGCCAAAGCTGCCGCTCGCGTGATGCTGGGTGCGACCGTGCAGCAGCTGCGTGACGAGGGTCTGCTGCGGGCAGCAGGCGATGGCTCAACCGAAAGATCGTCGTCACCGATCGCGGTCAAGGAAGCCGTGATGCCGTTCAACCGTTTCCGTACCCTTGAAGGGATTTCGGTGGACACGGTCCTCGGTCCGGAGATGAAGTCGACTGGCGAGGTGATGGGCGTAGACCTTAGTTTCGGTACGGCTTTCGCCAAGAGCCAGGTTGCCGGCTTCGGGCCGCTACCCACCAAAGGCACCGTCTTCGTCTCCGTCGCGAACCGCGACAAGCGATTCGTGATCTTCCCGGTGAAGCGCCTTGCTGATCTTGGTTTCGAGATCTTGGCGACGGCTGGGACGGCCTCGATGCTGCGCCGCCACGGGGTAGTGGTGACAACGGTCCGCAAGTTCAGTCAAGGCGTCGGACCCGACGGAGAGAAGACGATCGTGCAGGCGATCTTGGATGGCGAGGTCGACATGATCTTCAATACGCCGCACGGGCTGAGTCTTGACGGACGCCCGCGGTTCGATGGTTACGAGATTCGCACTGCCGCGGTGTTGCGCAATATCCCGTGCGTCACAACCGTGCCCGGCCTGGCTGCCGCAGTCCAAGGCATCGAGTCGATCATCGCCGGCAACGTGGGCGTCCGGTCCCTGCAGTCCTGGAGCAGCATCGATGTCTCCTGAGCAGCCCGCAGCGTGATCATCGATCTTGGCTATCGCAGAGTCCTGCGACCGCTGCTGTTCCGTGCCTACGACCGAGACGCGGAGCGTGTTCATGACCAAACCCTGGTCGCAGTTGCCCACCTCGGGCGGAGTCGGCCGGCACGTTTCGCCATTGCGGGGCTGTGTGCCAGGCATCGTGAGCCAACCACCGTCGCCGGGATCCGGTTCCCCGGCATCGTCGGGCTTGCCGCTGGAATGGACAAGGACGGCGTGGGGATCAGAGCCTGGAGCTCCCTAGGCTTCGGCCATGTGGAGCTGGGCACTGTGACGGCGCAGCCACAGTCAGGTAATGACAAGCCCCGGCTTTTCCGGCTGCCGCAGAGCCGGGCGATCATCAATCGGATGGGGTTCAACAACCGCGGCGCCCCGGCACTTGCCGACCGACTGGCAGCGAGTGGGGTCAGTCGGGGCAACTTGGCTGTCGGCATTCCGATCGGCATTTCGATCGGCAAGACCAAGTCAGTGCCGCTGGCCGAGGCAGCGGAGGACTATCTCACCTCACTCCGGGCGATTGCTCGATATGCGGACTATGTCGCCATCAATGTTTCCAGCCCGAACACCCCGGGACTGCGTTCTTTGCAGGATGCTCGGACCTTGGCTCAGCTGATTTCAGCACTTGTGAACCAGGCTTGGCAGCTGGCTAGCGCCGGGACCCCGGTGCCTATCTTCGTCAAGGTGGCTCCTGACCTGACCGAGGCAGCACTGGAAGAGGTTGTTCAGGTGTGTAGCGAGGCCGGCGCGGAGGGCCTCATTGCCACCAATACGACGCTGGCCCGCAACGGCACCTTGGCCGACGAGCCACAGGCGGCCGAAGCCGGCGGTCTTTCCGGAGCGCCGCTCACCAAACGCGCTCGTGAGGTCGTACGGTTTCTGGCTGATCGTAGCACGTTGCCGATCATCGGCGTTGGAGGAATCATGAGCCGCGACGACGGCCAGGCGATGCTTGATGCCGGCGCCAGCTTGCTACAGATCTACACCGGATACATCTACGCCGGGCCATCACTGGTCAACGATCTAAACCACCTGAGCGGCGCGAACCATCAGTCACAGCGAGCGCAGCGAGCGGAGCAATCAAAACGGATTGCGCGCCGACGTGCTGAGGAGGAGGGAGGGGACATGCTTTTTGTCACCGAGCGACGACGAAGTAGTCGGCTTCGAAGCGCGATCCGCGCGGAGCGAGCGAAGCGAGCGGAGCAATCAAAATGGCGCCTGTGATCAGCTCCTACGGTGAACGCCTCGCGGCCCATGTCATCGAACGCGGCCCGCTCTGCGTCGGTGTCGATCCGCACCCCAGTCTGCTGGCGTCGTGGGGTCTTGCTGCGGACGCGCAGGGCCTGGAGCGCTGCGCCCGCGGCATGATCGAGGCGCTGGGCGGGATCGTGCCCGTCTTCAAACCACAGTCGGCCTTCTTCGAGGCGTACGGTTCAGCCGGCATCGCGGTCTTGGAGCGCACGCTGGCCGATATCAAGGCTGCCGGAGCCATTTCGCTGCTTGATGTGAAACGAGGTGACATCGGGTCGACCATGGACGCGTACGCGGCGGCCTATCTCGATGATGGCTCGCCGCTGGCCGCCGACGCGGTGACACTCAGCCCGTATCTCGGTTTCGGCTCACTGGACTCCGCTATCGAGCTGGCCGATCGGGCCGGACGTGGCGTCTACGTTCTCGCCCTGACAAGTAACCCAGAAGGTCGTCAAGTTCAACATGCTCGCGCAGCTGACGGGCGAACGGTGGCGCAGATCGTCATCGATGAGGTGGCCAGGCGCAACGCCGTCCGCCGCCGGCCCGGAGCCGTCCTCGGGCCAGTCGGTGTCGTGGTCGGCGCGACGATCGGCCATACCGACACCGACTTTTCCGCCCTAGGTGGATCAATCCTTGCGCCAGGAATCGGAGCACAAGGCGGTACCGCCGCCGACCTTGCGGCGGTCTTCGCCGAAGCGGCGCCGTTCGTGCTGCCATCCGCCAGTCGGGAGGTCATGTCGGCAGGGCCGGCGCCCGCTGACCTGCAGGCGGCAGCGACACGGATGGTGGGTGAGATGAAAGCAGTGATCGGGTTGCGGTAGGTTCTCAAATCTCCGACTGATTTGCGCGTATTGGGCAGATGAGGACAGCAGTGACGATTCCCCCCTTGAGCGACGAGCAGCGCCAGCAAGCACGGCATGCCGCGACTGAGGCCCGACGCCGCCGCGCTGAGATGAAGCAGGCTCTCCGCTCCGGCGAGCGCAGCCTTGCCCAGGTCCTGGACCTCGCCGAAGATGACGACGTCATCGCCCACGCCAAGGTCATCGATGTCTTGAAGGCACTCCCACGAGTAGGCACGGTGCGTGCGAACAAGGTCATGGATAGGCTCGATATCGCCGCCAATCGCCGGTTACGGGGCTTGGGCAAGCATCAGGCCGCGGCCTTGATCGCCGAGTTCTCTGATCGGTCCACACCGCCCCGAAACTCGTGACCTCAGCGCGTCTCACCGTGGTCTCCGGTCCGACCGCAGCGGGCAAGGGGACCGTCGTCACGCACCTCTCTCAGGAACATCCGGAGATCTTCGTTTCTATTTCTGTCACCACGCGGCCGGCGCGGCTGGGTGAGATCGACGGCGTGCACTACCACTTCGTCTCCGCTGAGGAGTTCGATGCGTTGATCGCCGAAGGTGCGCTGTTGGAGTGGGCGACCGTGCACGGCATGCACCGCTATGGCACGCCACGTGCCCCAGTCGTGCAGGCGATCGCGCAAGGACGGCCCGCCTTGTTGGAAATCGATCTGCAGGGTGCGCGGCAGGTACGCGACAGCTGGCCCGACGCTCAGTTCGTCTTCCTTGCGCCACCGTCATGGGAGGAGCTGGTACGCCGGCTGGTCGGGCGCGGCACGGAGTCGGCTGCGCAGCAGGAACGCCGGTTGCAGACTGCGCGGGCCGAGATGACGGCTCAGGCAGAGTTCGACCACGTGGTCGTCAACGGTGAAATAGGCCAGGCGGTCAAAGAGTTGGTAGCCTTGGTCTGCCTGTAGCCGTACAGTCACATTTTGCGTGTGCTGATTCAGTTCCATCTGACTTGGTGCAATCTGTGCAGCGGCTGGCTAGTTCACCCCAAACTGAAGGTTCATACGTGTCTGGAAAGCATCTGCTTGCTGAGGGAATTACCAACCCACCGATCGACGAGCTTCTGACGAAGTCAGATTCGAAGTACAAGTTGGTCTTGTTCGCGGCCAAGCGCGCTCGGCAGATCAACGCCTACTACTCCCAGCTCGGCGAGGGCCTGCTCGACCACGTTGGTCCGCTGGTGGAGACCACGGTGCAGGAAAAGCCTCTCTCCATCGCGCTCCGCGAGGTAAACGAGGGCAAGCTGGCGTGCATAGACGTCGACGCTGAAGCACCCGCTGACGAGGACTCCGAGTCACCCTTCGAGACTGCCTGAGCAGTCGCCGTCGGTGACCCCTCGATGAGCACGCCGCGTCGTATCGTCCTCGGGGTATCGGGCGGCATCGCCGCGTACAAGGCGTGCGAACTCCTGCGTCGCCTGCAAGGTGCTGGCCACGAGGTCACCGTGGTTCCGACCGCGGCAGCGCTGGAGTTTGTAGGTGTGGCCACGTGGGCCGCATTGTCCGGCCGGCCGGTGCACACGTCGGTGTTCGACGATGTGCATCTGGTGCCGCACGTCAAGATCGGGCAAGAGATCGATCTGGTCTTTGTCGCCCCAGCGACCGCTGACCTACTGGCTCGAGCTGCCTCAGGTCGGGCCGACGACCTGCTGACCAATGTGCTGCTGACCGCGCACTGCCCGATCGTCTTTGCGCCGGCCATGCACACCGAAATGTGGCTCAATGCCGCGACTCAGGCCAACGTCAGTACCCTGCGCAGCCGCGGCGCCGTCGTCGTACGACCCGATGTTGGGCGCCTCACCGGCCCAGACGCCGGAGTCGGAAGGCTCCCTGATCCCGCTGAGCTTTTTGCCGTCGCGGTTGCCGTGCTGGAAGACCCAAGCACTGCGGTACGCGCCGCAGGGCAGGACATGACGGGCCTCAAGGTCGTCGTCAGTGCCGGAGGCACCCGGGAGCATTTGGACCCGGTGCGATTCATTGGCAACTCCTCCTCAGGGCTGATGGGTTGGGCGCTCGCGCGTGCCGCTGTGCTGCGCGGTGCAGACGTCCGACTGGTTGCGGCCAATGTCGGTCTGCCAGCCCCACCAGGCGCCGAGGTCGAGGCGGTGAGCTCGACTGCCGAGCTAGCACAAGCCATGGCGGTTGCCGCCAAGGACGCCGACATCGCGATCATGGCGGCAGCACCCGCCGACTTCACACCGGCCGATGCCAGCCAGACCAAGATCAAGAAATCAGCAGACGGAGGGCTCGACCTGAAACTGGTGCAGACCACCGACGTGCTCGCGAGTCTGGTGGCGGCTAGGTCCGATCCCCGTCAGATTCTGATCGGTTTTGCAGCCGAGACTCCCACTGCCGATGATTCGCTGCTCGACCTGGGTCGTGCCAAGCTGGCGCGTAAGGGTTGCGATCTGTTGGTGTTGAACGAGGTCGGTCACAATCTGGTCTTCGGCCAACCCGACAGCAAGATCATCCTTTTGAGCCCAGAAGGTGCGACTGGGCCGATCGTGGGCAGCAAAGACACGCTTGCGCACCACATTTGGGATGAGGCGCTCGGGCAAAGAGCACGCCGGTAGGTTCGGCGCATGGCTCGCAGACTTTTCACCTCGGAGTCGGTGACCGAAGGGCACCCAGACAAGATCGCCGACCAGATCAGCGATTCTGTGCTCGACGAGCTGTTACGGCAGGATCCGGACAGTCGGGTAGCGGTGGAATGTCTGGTGACTACAGGGCTGGTCGTTGTGGCCGGAGAGGTCACCACTGAGTCCTATGTGGAGATTCCGCGAGTCGTTCGTGAGCGCATCATCGACATCGGCTATGACTCATCGACCAAGGGCTTCGATGGCGGCTCTTGCGGGGTCACCATTGCCATCGGCCAGCAGTCACCGGACATCGCGCAGGGTGTCGACATCGCATTCGAAAGCCGCACCGGTGAGTCCACTGATGTTCTTGATCTGCAAGGTGCCGGCGACCAAGGTCTGATGTTCGGATACGCCTGCAGTGAGACCCCATCACTGATGCCGCTACCCATCGACTTGGCGCATCGGCTCGCCGAACGCCTTGCCGCGGTACGCAAAGACGGGACGATGCCCTATCTGCGTCCCGACGGCAAGACGCAAGTGACCGTCGAGTATGACGGCGATCGCCCGGTCCGGCTCGACACCGTCGTGCTGTCCACTCAGCACGCCGCCGACATTGACCTGAACGCGCTACTGGCTCCTGATATCCGCAAGCACGTCGTGGATCCCGTCCTGGAGCGTTATCAAGTCAACTCAGGGGACTATCGCCTGCTGGTGAACCCCACCGGGCGGTTCGAGATCGGCGGCCCGATGGGTGACGCCGGCCTCACCGGACGCAAGATCATTGTCGACAGCTACGGCGGGATGGCGCGGCACGGCGGTGGTGCCTTTTCCGGAAAGGATCCCTCCAAGGTCGACCGATCCGGGGCGTACGCGATGCGCTGGGTGGCCAAGAACGTTGTGGCGGCCGGACTGGCCGGCCGTTGCGAGGTGCAGGTGGCGTACGCAATCGGCAAGTCGCATCCGGTCGGGTTCTATGTGGAGACCTTCGGCACTGAGCGGGTGCCTGTCGAGCAGATCCAGCAAGCGGTGCTCGCGGTGTTCGATCTGCGGCCGGCCGCGATCATCCGGGATCTGGATCTCAAGCAGCCCGTGTACGCGCAGATGGCGGCTTACGGGCACTTCGGCCGGGAGCTGCCTGGGGTCAGCTGGGAGAGCGTCGACCGGGCCGGCGCCTTGGCTGCGGCCGTGCGCGGCTGATATCCACCCGCTCTGCAACACATGTGTCAGACCTCGCTGCCTATCATCTGGTGTGCCCGAGCTCAGCCAACCTGAACTACCGGTTGCCAGGGTGGCCGTCGACATACCGCTCAGTCACCTGGACCGGCCTTTCGACTATGCGGTAACGGCTGAGCAGGACACCGATGCAGTCGCGGGGGCCCGAGTGCGGGTGCGGTTCGCAGGTCGGCAAAGGGACGGGTTCATCCTTGATCGAGTCGCCATCGCTGATCATGAAGGAGCGTTGGCGCCGCTATCCAAGATCGTCTCCAGCGAGCCGGTGCTCACGCCAGAGATCGCGAGGTTGATCAGGAGGGTTGCTGATCATTACGCCGGGACGTTCGCCGATGTGGTGCGCCTGGCGATACCCCCGCGACACGCCGCGACCGAGCTGGCTGAGCGCACCAGAACACACCACCAGCTGCCCGCTGATCATCCGGCCGGACCACTGGTCGACTATCCCAGCGGAACAGGGTTCCTGGCAGCGCTCCGCGCCGGAAGTCAGCCGCGCGCCATGTGGCAAGTCACTCCGAGCGCGGCGCCCAGTGGCGACTGGGCCCTCGGGTTGGCCACGGCGGCTCGCGCATGCGTCGAGAGCGGGCGTGGTGCCGTGATCATCGTGCCGGACCAGGGTGATCTTGATCGGCTCGGTGCCGCCTGTACGCAACTCCTCAGTGCCTCAAACTTCGCAGTGCTGGTTGCCGAAGCCGGACCGGCCGCGCGCTACCGCGCGTTCCTGTCCGCGTCGCGCGGGGATGTGCGAGTCGTGATCGGTAACCGCGCCGCCGCGTACGCACCGGTTCATGATCTTGGTCTGATTGTGCTCTGGGACGATGGCGACGACCTGCTGGCTGAACAGCGCGCTCCCTATCCACACACTCGGGACGTCGTGGCCCTGCGAGCTCATGACGCGCAAGCGGCCGTCCTGTTTGCGAGCTACGCCAGAACAGCGGAGCTGCAAGCCTGGCTGGAACGCGGTTGGCTGCGAGAGCTGGCCGATGACCGCGTCGTCGTGCGGCATACCGCACCGAGGGTGAGGGTCACCGCGGACTCAGACTTCTCGCTCGAGCGTGACCCCACGGCTCGAGCGGCTCGCTTGCCACACGAGGTGTTCGAGATGATGCGAGCAACCTTGCCGCAGGGACCGGTACTGGTCCAGGTGCCACGCGCCGGCTATCTGGTGGCCTTGGTCTGCCAGGAGTGCCGAGAGCCGGTGCGGTGTGTCTTCTGCGGCGGTCCGACCAGGGTGCCAGCCAGGACGCCTCATGAAACGCTCACCGGCCGTGTGAGCTGTGCCTGGTGTGACAGACCCCAGACCAACTGGGAATGCCCGATCTGCGGCTCTCGTCGAGTACGGGCTCCAATTGTCGGTGCCGAGAGGACGGCCGAGGAGTTGGGCAAGGCGTTTCCCCAGACTTCCGTCCGGCAATCGATCGGCGGGAAGCGGATCACGAGCGTGCCGGACACCTCGGGCATCGTGGTGGCCACTCCTGGCGCCGAGCCGTCCGCCACCGGAGGCTACGCCGGTGCCGTGCTGCTTGACACACCGTTGTTGCTGCTGCGCCAGGATCTGCGGGCCGGCGAGGAGGCGCTGCGTCGTTGGCTCAACGTCGTGGCATTGGTCAGAAGCGGCGCCGACGGCGGTTCAGTCATCGCGGTCGGGGAGAGCTCGGGACGCGCGCTGCAGGCCCTGGTCCGGATCGATCCCGGCGGATTCGCGGTGCGTGAGCTCATCGACCGAGCCGCGGCCCGGTTTCCGCCTGCAGTCAGGATGATCACCATCGAGGGCCCCGCTGAGGCGCTCGGCGAGTTCGCCTCACTGGTGCACGCGCCCAGCACTGCGCAGTCCTTGGGCCCTGCGGACCTGGTCATCCGGCGGTCAGCAGCCGGTAACGCCTCCGACCCCACCATGCAGCGTCTGATAGTCAGGACTCCACTGACCAAAGGCTCCGCTTTGGTCGCTGCTGTGAAGGACGCTGCTGCCGTGCGGAGCGCAAGGAAAAGTGATGGGCCGCTCCGAATACGGGTTGATCCCGTTGACCTGAGCTGAGATTTCACAATCGTGACGGTCGTCAAGAAAGTGATACAGTCTCGGCAGCAGCGAAGGAGCTAATGATGAGCGTGCGTGAAGGGTTCCGGCCTATCGAGGCTGGAGTGCATACCGACTTCGTGGAAGCGATGAGCTACGCCGACTACCTGGAGCTGGACACGTTGCTGGCTGCGCAGCATCCGAGAAGCGACCCGCCACACCACGACGAGCTGCTCTTCATCGTGCAGCACCAGACCACGGAATTGTGGTTCAAACTTATGCTCCACGAGCTGCGCGCCGTACGCGCCTACCTCGACGCCGACCTGGTACACCAGGCACTGAAGAGCCTGGCCCGCGTCAAGCACATCCAACGCATCCTTACCGAACAGTGGTCGGTGCTGGCGACTCTGACCCCGAGCGAGTACGCGGAGTTTCGTGGCACTCTGGGCTCCGCCTCAGGGTTTCAGTCGGCGCAGTATCGCGCGGTCGAGTTCATTTTGGGCAACAAGAACGAGCACATGCTCAAGGTGTTTGAATCCAATCCGTCCGCCTTTGCCATGCTGTCGGAGCTACTCGGCGAGCCCTCTGTCTACGACGCGTTCCTGGGTTTTCTTGCTCGCCGCGGATTGGAGATTCCCGACGAGGTGCTGCAGCGCGACGTACGGCAACCGTGGGTGCTGCAACCGGCGTTGATCCCGGTCTTCCGCTCGATCTATCAGGCCGTGGACCGTGCCTTCGACCTGTACGAGGCATGCGAGTCCCTAGTTGATGTTGAAGACAACTTCCAGTTCTGGCGATTCCGTCATCTGCGGACTGTGCAGCGGACCATCGGCTTCAAGTCGGGCACCGGCGGCTCGTCTGGTGTGTCGTTCCTGCAGCGGGCGCTTCAGCTGACCTTCTTCCCCGAGCTCTACGCCGTTCGGACTGAGATCGGTAGGTAGCGAACTGATGCTGCCGGTGCGGATTGCGGTGGACGATGTGTGGATCGGCCACCCGCTCGGTCCTGCAGTCTTGGAGCAGGTTGACGGTGACCTCCGGCCTGTCGAGCTTGGACGAGCCGCGGTGCAGCGGGCTCTGGTGCCGCGGTTGAACGGCGCGGTGATGCCAGGTGTTGTCGACCGGCATGTTCACCTCGGTCTCGTCGACGCCACCGCACTGCGGCATACCGCAGTGATCGAAGTGCACGACCTCGGCTGGGTGCCAGCCATCGCCCGCGGTTGGAAGATCGATCCGCCGACCGCTGGCTTGATCAGAATCGCCGGACCGTTCCTGACCGCTGTAGGCGGATATCCAGTCGACCGAGCGTGGGCCCCATCGGGTTCGGTCCGGGAGCTGCTGGGACCCCCGGACGGCGCACGCGCCGTGGACGAGAGCGCAGCACACGGCCACGACCTGATCAAGGTCGTGCTCCACACTGGAGGCGCACTGCTCGACGACGCAACGCTCGCAGCAGTCATGCGCGCAGCACATCGTCATCGGCTGCCGGTCGGCGTACACGCCGAAGGTGACGGTCAGGCGCGCCGAGCATTCGAGGCCGGCGCGGACATCCTCGTCCATGCGCCCTGGACCGAGTCACTGCCTGATGATCTACTCCGTGCGATGGCGGGCTCTATGAGATGGATCTCCACGTTTGCCATACACGGTGACGCAGACCGAGACCGAGCGGTGGACAATGCCCGCCGGTTCGTCGGCTTTGGTGGGCGGCTCGACTACGGCACCGACCTGGGTAACGGTCCAATGCCGGTTGGGCCGCGGCCGGAGGAGATCACAGCAATGAGCGAGGCCGGCTTGGCGGGCGATGCACTGCTTGCGTCGATGAGCGGTCGACCGGGTGACCGGCTGAAGGCTACCGCCGCTGTCTACTCGCCGCTCCCGCTGCCCGATGAAGCTGCCGAGCTTGCAGTCTGGATGAGCCAGGCGCGTCGGCTGGCGGGCGCGCTCGAGGAAGGTGCCATTGCATGACTGAGCTCAATCGTCTGAAAACCATCGGCGATGATGCCGCTGATCTTGCCGATCGAGCGGCCGCGCTTGATTCATCCGATCCGCTGGCCGGGTTCCGGAATCAGTTCATCGGCTCGGGTGATCCCACGATCACGGCGTACCTCGATGGCAACTCGCTAGGTCGCCCGCTCTTGGTGACCCGTGATCGGATCAGCAGCTTCGTCGACCAGATCTGGGCGAAACGGCTCATCCGGGCCTGGGATGAGGGCTGGATGGATGATCCGGTACGCATCGGTGATCAGATCGGCCGTGTCGTCTTAGGCGCGGCACCCGGTCAAACCGTGGTCGGTGACTCGACCAGCGTGATGCTCTACAAGTGGATTCGGGCCGCCGTGGCGAGCCAGCCTGGGCGTGACGAGATCGTCGTCGACATCGGCAATTTTCCGACCGACCGCTTTGTGGTCGAAGGCATCGCAGCCGAGCTTCGGATGCGGCTGAGGTGGCTCGAGGCGGATCGCAGGAGCGGGATCACCGTCGATCAGGTCAGCGCGGTGATCGGGTCGCGTACCGCCCTCATTCTGCTCAGCGACGTGGCCTATCGGTCCGGGTATTTAGCCGACGTGCCAGCCATCACCGAGCTGGCTCACGATCATGAGTCGCTGGTGCTCTGGGACGTGTGCCATTCGGCTGGCGTGATCCCGCTGCGGCTCGATGACTGGCAGGTGGATCTGGCGGTCGGCTGTACCTACAAGTACCTCAACGGGGGCCCTGGCTCGCCCGCTTTCGGCTATGTGCGTGCCGACCTGCAACACCGGCTTCGACAGCCGATCCAGGGCTGGATGGGGTCTGCGGAGCCATTCACTATGGCCGCCCACTACGTGCCCTCCGACGGCATTCGTCGCTTCCTGAGCGGCACTCCATCGATCATCGGCATGCTGGCCATGCAGGACATGCTGGCACTCATCGAGCAGGCGGGTCTGGAGGCGATCCGGGCGAAATCCGTCGCGCTGACCCAGTACGCGATCGAAATCTCCGACCAGTTGCTCGCCCCGCTGGGCGTCGAGATCGGCTCGCCTCGCGACCCGGCGGTGCGTGGCAGTCACGTCACCCTGGAGCATCCCGAGTTCCGCGTCGCGACGGCGCGACTGTGGGAGTGTGGCGTCATTCCCGATTTCCGGCCGCCTGACGGGCTGCGGATCGGACTCTCGCCGCTGAGCACCAGCTTCGGTGAGGTGTACCAGGGACTCGCGGCTGTGCGAGATGTGCTATGACGGCTGGCCAACTGACCACACTCTCAACCGGACGCGGCAATGGCCTGCTTGACGAGACCGACATGCGTCCTGGCAGTGCCACCTCCCTGCTGCGTACCATCATCGGCTGCTATCTGCGGAGCCTTGGCGGGTGGATCACCTCAGCCGCCCTGATGGAGCTGATGACAACAGTCGGGGTCAACCAGACTCGAACCAGAACAGCGATTCTCCGCGTACGCGGCAAGGGCCTACTTGCAGCTGAAACACGGGACGGTCGCGCCGGCTACGCGCTCGAACCTGCTGCCTTGCCGCGGCTGGCCCGGGGCGATCGGCGGATCTACTCACCACGCGTAATGAGTGCCACGGACCACTGGTGCCTGATTTCGTACTCCATTCCCGAGAGCCAGCGGCAACTCCGCCACCAGCTACGGCGGCGGCTCTCGGGGATCGGATGCGGCACCGTCTCGGCGGCGTTGTGGATCTGTCCGGAGTACCTCACCAGCGAAGTGGAGGACATCCTCTCCGATCTCGGCGTGCGTAGGTCAGCCGCGATCTTCCTCGTCGGAGAGACACGGTTCGATGGCGGGCTAGAGCGGGCCGTGGAGCAATGGTGGGATCTACCGTCCATAGCAGCTCGGCATGAAGCGTTCCTCTCCGGGTACGGATCCCTCTCCTCGGAGGAGTTGACGCCCCGCCAGGCGTTCGCGGGCTGGATCGGATGCTTGGATGCCTGGAGGGTGATTCCGTACGTCGATCCGGGACTGCCCGCCGTGTGGCTGCCTACCGACTGGCCGGGCAAGCGCAGCATCCCGCTCTTCGCTGACCTCAGGGAACGCCTCGAGGATCTCAGCGGCCGGTACGTACGGCACGTGACGTCCTAGACTCCTGCGGTGCGAATCGTCTTTGGCGGTACCCCGGATGTTGCGATTCCGTCATTGGATTCGCTGGTCGACTCCCGCCATGAACTGGTCGCCGTGGTCACTCGTCCAGATGCCCCAAGTGGCCGTGGCAAGAAGCTGACCGCTAGCCCGGTTGCTCAGCGTGCGGCCAAGCTGGGCATGGAGATTCTGAAGCCGCAGCGGCCTCGTGATGAGGAGTTCATCAGACGACTGACCGAGATAGCGCCCGACTGCTGCCCCGTAGTCGCCTACGGCGCGCTCCTCCCGCAGCGTGTGCTGGACATCCCGCGGCACGGTTGGGTGAACCTGCACTTCTCGCTGCTGCCGGCGTGGCGTGGTGCAGCGCCGGTGCAGCACGCCATTCTGGCCGGTGATCAGATTACGGGAGCAACGACTTTCCGGATCGTCCTGGAGCTCGACGCCGGGCCCATCTTCGCCACGGTGACAGAACCCATTCGCGCACATGACACTGCCGGTGACCTGTTGCACCGGCTCTCACTGAGCGGTGCCCGTCTCTTGGTCGAGACTCTTGACGGCATCGAAGACGGTACCCTCACTCCGACTCCACAGCCGGAGGCCGATTCCCAGGTCAGCTATGCCTCCAAGATCAACGTCGAAGACGGCAGGATCGATTGGACTCAGCCGGCCGAGGTGGTGGACCGGCTGATCCGTGCATGCGCTCCAGCACCAGGAGCCTGGACCACCTTCCGCGGCGAGCGATTCAAGATCAATTCCGCGGGCATCGCCGACACGGTGCTGCCGCCCGGAGCGCTGGAGATCACAAAACGATCGGTACGGGTCGGGACCGCTACTCAGGCGCTCGATCTTGGCGAGATACAGGCCCAGGGCAAGAAGCCCATGACAGCCGCCGACTGGGCTCGCGGTGTCACCTTCGAGCCAGAACCCAAACTCGGTAGCTGAGTGAGCGGTCGAGGTAACGCCCGGCAACAGCGCCGTCGTCCAGAGGATCGGGCCAGGCGGGCTGCATTCGACGCGCTGCGTGCAGTGAATGCCGACGGCGCCTACGCCAATCTGGTGCTGCCGGCACTGCTTCGGGAGCGCGGCCTCGTTACCCGTGATGCCGCGTTCGCTACCGAACTGCTGGCGGGCACCTGCCGATGGCAGGGGAGCTATGACGTGATCATCGCCGCAGCCGCTGGCAGGCCGCTGAGCGAATTCCAGCCGGCGGTGCTGGATCTGGTCCGACTTGGCGTGCATCAGATTCTGTCGATGCGGGTGCCTGCGCGGGCCGCGGTCGCTGCCTCGGTAGATCTTGCTGCGGTCACGGTGGGGGAGCGGGTCACTGGACTCGTCAACGCGGTGCTGCGGCGTGTTGCCGAGCGCGGTCTGAACGACTGGTTAGACCAGCTGTCCCAGGGGCTCGACGAGCATGATCGGCTCGCGCTTCGCACCGCCCATCCGCGTTGGATCGTGGACGCATACTCGGCACTGTTACAGCCAGAGGAGCTTCCAGAGGCGCTGACTGCGAACAATCTCAGCCCTCGCGTCTGCCTAGCCGCCCGCCCCGGGTTGGCCGACGTATCAGATTTGGTTGACGCTGGTGCGCAGCGCAGTCCCTACTCGCCCTTCGGTGCCTATTGGCGCGGTGATCCCGCAGATCTGCCACTCGTGCGGGAGAGCCGGGTTGGGGTGCAGGATGAGGGCTCGCAGCTGGTCACCTGGGCCCTCAGCAAAGTTGCCGCTCCGTCGGGATGGTGGCTTGACATGTGTGCTGGTCCAGGCGGGAAGTCCGCGCTGCTCGCTGGTCTGGCGCGACGGGATGCCAGCCGGCTGCTGTCGTCCGATCTGGCACCGCATCGGGCCAGCCTGGTGGCCTCGGCCCTACGAGCGTACGGCGGACACGGATCGGCTCCGGCCATCGTGGTGGCCGATGGTGTCCAGCCGGCCTGGCGAGCTGGCTCGTTTGCGCGAGTACTCGTCGATGCCCCCTGTACCGGCCTCGGCGCCCTCCGCCGCAGGCCCGAGTCGCGCTGGCGGCGCAAGCCAGTCGAGCTGGAGCAGCTGCACTCGTTGCAGCTGGCACTGCTGGCCGCTGCGCTCGACAGCGCCGCCCAGGACGGGGTCGTCGGATACGTCACGTGTTCGCCGCACCGCCGGGAGACGATCGACGTGCTCGAAGAAACCCTCGCCGTGCGCGCTGACGTCGAGGTGATCCCGGCTGCCCAATTGCTGCCTGAGGTGTCAGAGGCTGGTCTGGGTCCCTACCTGCAACTCTGGCCGCACAGACACGGCACCGACGCCATGTTCGCTGCCTATCTACGCAAGATGGGCTGACACTAGAGTCGACCCGTGGCTCCCCTCCTCCAAAAACGCAGAATCATGCCGAGCATCTTGTCGGCCGACTTCGCCAATCTGCAGACCGCCATCGAATCGGTGCCGAGCTCGGACGCGATACACGTCGACGTGATGGACAACCACTTCGTCCCGAATCTCACGCTGGGGCTCCCGGTCGTCGAATCCATCCGCAAGATCACTGACCAGATGCTGGACATTCACCTGATGATCGAGCAGCC
>Ga0081455_10003563_pt1 | contig 17864 bp, 17 predicted proteins | sample TabmetS3T2R1_FD_70207 | JGI IMG/M metagenome (GOLD analysis project Ga0081455, IMG submission 70207) | Tabebuia heterophylla rhizosphere microbial communities from the University of Puerto Rico - S3T2R1 | ecosystem: Host-associated > Plants > Roots > Rhizosphere ...
TTTGTTCTATTTTTGTCGGTGGCTGTCCGTAGAGTTCCTGGTATGTCAGCCTTCGGGGAGGCTTCGTGAGCGAGCCGACATCGGCGGAGCCGGTGACCGGGCGCCTGGATGAGATCTTGGACGAGCTGGCGGTGGCCGTGGCGGATTGCACGCCGGTCGCTGATGCCGATCGGATCGACCGGATCGCTCGGTTGGAGAAGCTGCGGTCGGTCACCGTGGCGCTTCAGGCCGCCGAGTCGGTGCGGTTCGCCCAATCGCAGGTCGCCGAGCAGATGGCCGCTGAGGTGCATCCGGACAAGATCGGACGTGGTGTTGCTGAACAGATCGGGCTGGCCTGCCGCATCTCACCCGTGGTCGCCGCCGGCCGGCTCACCACCGCGCGGGCCCTGTGGTTTGAACTGCCCGACACCTACACCCAGCTGATCGCCGGTGAGTTGAGCGAACGGCTCGCCGAGGCAGTGGTGGCCGAAACCCGGCACCTCGACCCAGAGCTCCGCCGCCAGGTCGACGCGCAGCTGGCGGCGCGCGGTGTGTCCGCGATGGGGTTCAAAGCGGCGGTCGCCTGCATCCGCACGGTCGCGTACCTGGCGGATCGGCACGGCTACCTGCAGCGTGGCCGCACCGAACGCCAGCATCGCCGGGTCGGTTGTCGGCCGGCACCGGACACCATGGCGGTGTTGACCGGCTACCTGCCTGTGGAACAAGGCATCGCCTGCTACACCGCATTACGGCAACACGCCGACACCACCGTCGCCGCCGGCGACGGGCGGACCCGGGATCAGATCATGGCCGACACCCTGGTGGAACGCCTCACCGGGCAGACCCGAGCCACAGATGTCAATGTGGAACTGCAACTGATGATGCCGCTCGACACCCTGACCGATCCTGATGATCACCGTACGGCGCTGATCCCTGGCTACGGCCCGCTGCCCGCTGAACTCGCCCGACAGATCATCACCACCAGTCAGGGACGCAAATGGTGGCGCCGACTCTTCACCGCACCCCAACAATCACCCGCAGACACCAGGCCAATCATCGGCGGCGACCCCACCCGCCGCTACTTCGACGGCTGGCTCGCCAAACTCATCAAACTGCGTGACCAAACCTGCCGCGACCCGTTCTGCGACGCGCCCATCCGCCACATCGACCACATCACCCGACACGCCGACGGCGGACCCACCACCTACACCAACGGACGCGGCGAATGCGAACGCGGCAACCACGTCCGCGAAATGCCCGGCTGGCACATCACCCTCACCGACTGCGGCCTCCACGGCGAGCCACACACCATCCACATCACCACACCCACCGGACACCACTACCACAGCCGAGCACCTGATCCACTATGAGCCTGTGCCGACGCCCGGCGCAGCAGCAGCTGGCTGCGCACCGCATCACGCCCGCCGTCGCTACTACAGACTCACCCCACTTGGCGAGCGAGCTGTCCGTGAGGAGGCTGAGCTAATGGCGCGACTCGTAGACGCCGCTCAAACTGCCGGAGTTCTCGATGGGAAGCGGAGGACATCATGACCCGCCAGCGACCGCTCGGTCTCTGACCGCCCCGACCCAAGACCTGCCTTGGTGGCTGCTGCACGTCGATATGGATTCGTTCCTGGCGGCGGTGGAAGTCCGGCGACGACCCGAGTTGCGCGGACGACCCGTGGTGGTCGGCGGCGACGGTGACCCAAGCCGGCCACGACAGGTCGTGGCCACAGCCTCGTACGAGGCGCGGGCGTTCGGGGTGCACTCGGGCATGCCGATGCAGCGTGCGCTCCGCAAGTGCCCAGATGCGGTGTTCCTGCCAAGTGATCATCCGGCCTACGACGCTGCATCGGCTGAAGTGATGGGTGTGCTGCGGAGCTTCGGGCATCCGGTTGAGGTGTGGGGTTGGGATGAAGCCTTCCTCGGTACCCGCTGCGATGACCCTGAGCAGTTGGCTCGAACAGTCCGTGCCAGGGTGCTGGATCGCACCGATCTGACCTGTGCGGTGGGCATCGGCGACACCAAGGAGCGGGCCAAGATGGCCACCCGGTTCGCCAAGACGGCGCCCGAGCACATCTACCGTCTCGACTCGAGCAATTGGATATCGGTGATGGGTGAGTGTGAACTCGTCGAACTGTGGGGTATCGGCAGGCGAACCGCAGCCCGACTCGCAGCGCATGACCTGCGCACTGTTACCGATCTGGCTCTGGCGGATCGCGAGGATCTGGCCGCCTGGCTCGGACCAACCATCGGACCTCGGCTCCGGGTACTGGCGCGCGGAGGATCTTCACGAACCATCACGACAGAGCCCTGGCTGGCAAGATCAAAGAGCCACCAGGTGACCTTTCCCAGCGACCTCACTGACCCTGTCGCCATTGAAGAAGAGATTGCGGCGATGGCCCGCGAACTGTGCGCGGAGATCAAAGCCGGCGGGCGCCAAGCAACCCACGTCGGCGTGACCGTCCGCACTCGGTCCTTCTTCACCCAAGTCAAGACGGGCAAGCTGCCGGAGATGACAGCCGATCCGAAGATCATCGAGGCAGGTGCGCGGGCAGTGCTGGCGCGCTTCGACATCAACCGTCCTGTGCGACTGCTCGGTGTGCGGCTGGATCTGGCAATGGGCTGACGCTCGCGAGATCGTTAGGAGTCCTATAAAGTGAGCCCATGGTGGCCACCGATCCTCTGCCGCCCGATGAGCCGCTCGACCGGAGGGTGACCATCGGGCTGGCCAAGATCGGCATTGCCCTCAAGCAGCAGGCCTGGGCGGAGGCGGGCGGGCGCGGCTTGAACCCGACGCAGGGTCAGGTATTGGCGCTGCTACGCGCCAATCCGGACGGTCTGCGACTGCGCGAGCTGGCAGAACAGCTCGGCGTCACTGCTGCCACCACCTCCGACAGTGTCACCGCCCTGCAGCGCAAAGGCCTGGTCACCAAACAACCGACTGCAGGCGACGGCCGGGGTGTCCTCGTCCTGCTCACTCCGGCCGGCGTCCGTGAAGCGGCTGCCGCAGCGGCCTGGCCCGACTTTCTGCTGGAAGCGGTCGACGAGCTCTCGACCGCCGAGCAGGCCACCTTCCTGCGCGCGCTGGTGGCGATGATTCGGACACTTCAGGAGAAGGGCCGCATTCCAGTGGCCCGGATGTGTGTCTCCTGCCGATTCTTCCGGCCCTTTCAGCACAGCGACCCGGTGCACCCGCATCACTGTGCCTTCGTCGATGCACCCTTTGGCGACGGGGAGTTGCGCTTGGACTGTCCTGATTTTCAAGCGGCGCCAGCCGACGAGGCCGCCCAACACTGGCAGACCTTCCGAGCCCCGACCGCAGCTGACCCGAGGAGTACCTCATGATCCAGACCAACATCCCCGGCTACACGTACGGAAGCGACGTGGTGTCCCGCTCGCCAGTCAGTCTCGACGAGCTGGAGCTACTGCAATCAACACTGCTGTTGGGCCAGGACGATCTGGCCGCGTTGCGACACTCCAGCGACGTGTTGGCGCCCCAGGTCGAGGCCATCCTCGACGTCTGGTACGGCTTCGTCGCCGCCAACCCGCACCTGTTGGCCGCGTTCACGGGCCCTGACGGTCAACCCAACCAGGAGTATCTGGCAGCCGTGCGGCGTCGGTTTGGCCGCTGGATTCTCGACACCGCTCGCGCGGAGTTCGACCAAGCATGGCTGGACTACCAGCATGAAATCGGCCTGCGCCACACCCGCACGGCCAAGAACCGCACAGACGGCGTCCAAGCTGCCGACCACATACCGCTGCGCTACGTCCTTGCCCTGCTCATTCCCATCACGACCACGCTGAAGCCATTTCTGGCCGAGGGCGGGGCCGCGCCGGACGAGGTGGAGGCCATGCACCAGGCGTGGGTCAAAGCGGTCCTGCTCCAAGTGATTCTCTGGAGTTATCCGTACGTCCGCGACGGCGACTTCTAAGCTTCGGGCTCCTGCTGATCGGTCCTATCGACGGTGTCCGGCGGGTTGTCCTTCAGCGCTTCCTGCGCAGCGCTCCGACCCTCGTCGATGGCGTCCTGGGAGCGTTGCAGCGCTTCGGCCTCGGGATCGACGGCCTCCGGGTCATCCAGATCAGGTTCGACGTCCTTTTCAGAGTTCATGGCCACGGTATACACCGTCAAGCAGGAGGATCGCAGGCGAGCAGCCGACTTGCCGTCAACTGAATGATCACCTCAGCGGCGTGCGACGTAGTAGCTGTTGAACAGGTCGCCGTCGACGGTGTGGGTCGCGACCTCGGTGAAGCCGGCCTCGTGCAGCATTCGCGTCGCGACCTGTTCGCCCCACACTGTGCCGAGGCCGTCGCCATCGAGGCCGAGCGACACGGTCATGCAGTGCATGGTCGATGCGGTATAGAGGAACGGCGCCCACGGCAGGTCGAGGTTGTCCTCAACAGCGCTGGCAGCGCGGATGTCGACCATCAGGAAGGTACCGCCGGGACGCAGCGCCCGGGCGACCGCGGCTAGCACTCGCGCCGGGTGCGCTTGATCGTGGATGGCATCGAACGCGGTGATCACATCGAAGGCGTTCGGACGATCAAGGGTCGCCACATCGCAGAGTTCGAACGTCGCATTGGTCAGTCCCCAAGACTGTGCCTCGAAGCGGCCGGCGGCGATGGCCTCCTCGGAGAAGTCGAACCCGGTGAACCGGCTGGCCGGGTAGGCGCGCGCCAGCACGTTGATCGCATGCCCGCTGCCGCAGCCAATGTCGGCGACGTCGATACCCGCCCGCAGCCGCGTATCGAGCCCCTCCACGAGAGGCACGGTCTGATCGAGCAGCGTCGTGTCGACTACTGCGGCGCTGTCCTCGGCCATCAGGGCGTGAAACCTCGGATAGTCGGCGTACGACAGGCCACCACCCTGACGGAAGCAGCGCACGATGCCCTGCTCGACCTCAGCCAGCAGCGGTACGAACCTCATCATCCGGGCCATGTTGTCGGGGCCCGCGCCCTCGACCAGCCACGCGGCGTGCTCTTGCGGCAGGGTGTACGTGCGCGACACCGGGTCATAGCGCACGAACCGTGCGGTGGTCATCGCGTTCAGCCACTCCCGCACGTAGCGTTCGTTCAGGCCGCCAGCGTCGGCGACTTGTGCCGACGTCGCTGGGCCAGTCTCGTGCAGTGCGCTGAACAGCCCGGTCTGGTGACCGATGCTGATCATCAACGCGCTACACGCGTCGTTTAGCACGCCAATCATGCGATCCGCGAATGCCTCAACTGCCGCCTCATCGAGTACGGTCGCCCGCTCCTGCACTGTTGTCATCTCTTCCTCCTGATGCCGCGGCGCTGTCGCCCACACGCCAGTCACGCTATGAAGATGGACCCTTGGGCAGCATCGACTGGAACGCGACACCTTCGGCGCTCGATTGGTCCAAATGGTGTAGCCGGCGCCACCGGACGGGTTGGCGAAATTTCCGACCGTTGTGGACTTTTCGACCCAGAATCAGCACATCGGGAGTCAAAATTCCGACCGGTGCGGAGTTCTTGCATCAACGGCTATCGGATCAAGCCATGCTCGTACGCCCAGGCTGAGGCCGCTGTCCGGGAGCTGACGTCGAGCTTTCGGAAGATGTTGGCGAGGTGCCGGCGAACGGTCGCTTCGCTGATCCACAGTCTGTCGCCCACCTCCCGATTTGAGGCTCCGCCAGCAACCAGACGGAGCACCTGGGCCTCTCGGTTCGTGAGCCCGGCGGGCAGTGGTAGATGTGTCTGGGCGCTAGGTGGCGGGGATAGGCCAAGCCTGGCAAAGAGTGCCGCAGCGGCTTCGCCATGCATCTCGGCCTCACCCGGGTCGTCGCACAAGCGGTGCGCGTCCGCGAGCAGCAGCTCGACGCATGCTGCGTCGTATGGTGCCCGCGTACGGTGGTACGCCGCCGCCGCGGCCTGCAGCGGAGCGAGCGCAGCTGCCGGGTCGCCCGCGGCGATCAGGACAGCGCCTTGCGCCTGGTCCGCCCAGGCCCGGAAGCCCGGGGTCGGATAGGTGTCGCTGATCTGTCGGAGCCGTTCATATCCCGATGTCGCAGCCGCGAGGTGGCCCGCCGCCAGGCCGATTTCGACCTGCGCCCGGAGCATCGGCGCGCACCGGAACGGGCGGGCCGAGGACGCCGCCACCGCACCCGTGATCTCTGCCCATGCCCCATCGATGCGACCGCTCGCGAGCTCCAGGAGCGCGGCGCCGGGCTGCGGATCGCGCCCCCGCGCGGCTGCCAGGTCGTAGGCTCCCCGTGCGTCATCAGCGCGGCCGCGGAGCCGATAGGTCTCCCCAAGCTGGTACTCCGCTTCCGCGATGGCGTCGTTGTTGAGCTCGGCAAGCTCTACCACGACTTGCTGCGCTTCAGCCTCCGCACGGGCCCACTCACCGTCCGTCGCCAGCAGGTGCACGCGGTGGGCCCGGCAGACGCCATCGAACATGACGGCGTCGCTGAACGACTCCAGCCAGCGCTCGGTCGCTGCGGTCCATTGGCGGGCGCGAGCGACGTCGGCGAGATCCGCGCAGATCGCAATGATCGTGCAGTAGATGTTCCCGGCGAACTCGGGCGCGACCGTGTCCGCGAGCACCGGAAGCATGGCCTCGTCCAGGAGGCCGAAACCCTCGCGCAGGCGCCCCCGCCGGATCTCAGCCAGCCCCTCCACGAGCAGCCCAAGCGCCTCGTATGTCGGATCGCCCAGTTCGCGGCCCAGCTGCTGCAGCTCGGCGGCACCGGTGGCCGCAACGTCGAGTTGCTCGTCCTCCAGCGCGCCGGACAGCTCGACGTACAGGAGCAGTGCGTGACCGGCACCGCGCGGTTGGTCGGCGAGCAGCTTTCGGGCGCGGCTCAACCAGCCAGAGCCCAGCGCCGGCTCGCCGCGCATGAAAAACATACCGGCCAGGTCTATCGCCTGCACTGCCGCGCGGTCGACGCGGCCATGCTCGAGGTAATGGCGATGCAGCTCCTCGGTGAGCGCCAAGCACTCGGAGACGTGACCAAGCCACCATGCCGCGTCGGCGAGCCGGCTCAAATCATCGTCGGGGAGACCAGCGCCCTCGCGGGCGGCGGCAAGCCCGCGATAGGCGTCTGCGTACCGTCGCCGACCGTAAGCCACTCGGGCGTCCGCGAGCAGCGCGGCGCGGTCGACGGCATGCGACACGTTCCACGGTAGCGATGGCCTAGGACCCTTCGCGAATTGCGTCATCGTCGACCGTGCTGTGGGAGATGAAGCTAAAGCGGTCGCCCCGAAAGACGTTACGGGTGAACTCGACCGGTCGGTCCTCGACGTCCCAGGCGGTGCGGTGGATGATCAGCAACGGCAGTCCGACGTCCACGGACAGCATCGCGGCCTCCTCCGGACCAGCAAGGCCCGTCTCCACGAGGTCTTCGGCGCGCACCAGCCGTACTCCGTACGCCTCGCGCAGCGTCTGGTAGAGCGATCTCCGACGCTCCAGCTCTTGGCGTAGCCGCGGTAGCGAGCCTGCCAGGTACGCAACGTCGTGTGCCAGCGGCTCACCCGAGACGCCCCTGAGCCGCTCGACGCGATGGACTCGGGCTCCCGGTCGCAGGTTGAGTCGCTGCGCAACCAACCCCTCGGCTCGCTCGCGGCTGATGCTGAGAATCTTCGTGGACGGCGTCAACCCCTGCGATTGCAGGTCCTGGGTATAGGACGTGAGCTGGCGGACCAGGACCCGTTTGGGTTCGGCGACGAATGTGCCTCGTCCTTGAACGCGTTCTAGCCTGCCGTCCAGCTCCAACGCCGCAAGCGCCTGCCGCACCGTCGTCCGGGAAGTGTTGAGCCGCTCGGCCAGCTCCCGCTCCGTCGGCAATGGGGTCCCTACTGCAGCATCGGCGATCAGCCCGGCAATCCGATCTCTGACTTCGTAGTGCTTGGGCACCGTCAGCACGCCGGCTCCTTCCGTCGTCTCATCCTGCCTGAAGCTTACGGCATTGGTCTAGGCCAATGGGTTGACATCAGAATTGGTCTATGCCAATCTTAAGGTCCATATTGGTCTAGACCAAAAGTCCGGGGCTAGAAAAGGAGAACTCATGGGACTACTGCATGACCTGCGGAGCACGTCGCGGCTGGGACTGCTGGTCGCCGTCGCTGCCGCGACTGTAGGCGTCATCTACGGCTACGACTCCTCCAACATCGCCGGGGCGTTGCTCTTCATGACAGAGGACTTCGGGCTGAGCACGGCCCAGCAGCAACTGGTGACCACCGCCGTCGTCGTTGGCGAGGTGCTCGGCGCGTTGTGCGGCGGTGCTCTGGCCAATCGCATCGGCCGCAAGAAGTCGATGCTCGCGGTCGCCGCCACGTTCGCCGGATTCTCATTGCTGTCGGCGCTCGCGTGGTCAGTACCGTCGCTGATCGTGGCCCGCCTTCTGCTTGGCCTGACCATCGGCGTCTCGGTAGTTGTCGTGCCGGTGTTCGTGGCAGAATCGGCAGCCCCCGAGGTACGCGGTGCGCTGCTCGTGCTCTACCAGGTAGCGACCGTCATCGGCATCATCGCCGGCTACCTGGTCGCCTGGGCCCTTTCGGGGACCGAAAGCTGGCGGTGGATGCTGGGTATGGCCGCGATCCCCGGAACCCTGATCTTCTTCTTGTTACTACGGCTGCCTGACACGGCACGCTGGTACATGATGCGCGGACGCCGCGCGGACGCGGAGCGAGTGCTCGCCCAGGTCGAGCCGGACTCCGACATCAAAGCTGATCTTGATGACATCGAGGCGGCTCTCGCCGAGGAGGAGCAGGGCAAACGCGGTGTTCTGAGCTTGATCGGTGAGATGCTCCGCAAGCCGTTCCTTCGCGCCACCGTCTTCGTTGTCGGCCTCGGGTTCTTCGTGCAGATCACCGGCATCAATGCCATCGTCTACTACAGCCCTCGAATCTTCGAGGCCATGGGCTTCCAGGGCAACTTCGCCCTCCTGGGGTTGCCGGCATTGGTGCAGGTCGCCGGACTCGCGGCTGTGTTCGTCTCGCTGATCTTGGTCGACCGGATGGGACGCCGGCCGATCTTGCTCATCGGCATCGGCATCATGATCTTGGCGAACGCCCTGCTGGTGGCAGTCTTCAGCGTCGGCTCCGAGTTCGGTGGCGCGCTGACTGCGCTCGGATTCCTCGGGCTGCTGCTCTTCACCGTGGGCTTTACATTCGGCTTCGGTGCACTGGTGTGGGTGTACGCAGGTGAGAGCTTCCCGGCCCGACTGCGTTCACTCGGCTCGAGCGCGATGCTGACCTCAGACCTGGTCGCCAATGTCGCGGTGGCCGCAATCTTCCTCACGCTGCTCACCCGGCTCGGTGGTGCCGGTACGTTCATCGTCTTCGGTGTGCTGGCCGTCGCGGCGTTTGGCTTCGTCTTCAAGCTCGCTCCCGAAACCAAGGGCCGGCACTTGGAGGAGATCCGGCACTACTGGGAGAACGGTGGCAAGTGGCCGACGACGAGTGTTACCGCGGCCGCGGAACAGCCCGACAAGGTCGCTACCGCCATCTCCGCCCACTGACCGCGGCACCTGTGGAAGGAATCACTATGCAGATCGTTGGCCTCGACATCGGCGGTTCGAAGACCCACGCGGTGAGCAGCAGTGATCAAGCTGACCTGGTGGAGGTCTTCGCCGGCAGCGCCAATCTCTCCTCAGTGGGAGAGGCCGAAGCCGGTCGTCAGCTCGACGCGATCTTCACTCAGCTCGCCGAGCGCGGCCCGATCGGGGCTGTCTGTGCTGGTGCCGCAGGGGTCGACACGCCTGAGGCCGAGGAGCGACTGCGACAACTGATCGCAGCACGCATCCCCGGCGCCACGGTTCAGGTCGTCCATGACACCGAGCTCATCTTGGCCGCGGCCGAGCTCACTACCGGCATTGCGTTGATCGCGGGCACCGGATCGGTCGCTTGGGGACGCGATGCCAGCGGCCGAGTGGCGCGGGCTGGCGGTTGGGGTTACCTGCTCGGTGACGAGGGCAGCGGCTACGGCATCGCCCGCGAAGCCGTGCGGCACGCCCTACGCCTTGCCGACGAAGGCCAACCGCCGGACCGGCTCAGCCGGCAGCTCACCGCCGCGTGCAATGTGCAACGAGCGGGCCAGCTCATTGATCACTTCTACGCCAACCCGGAACGCTGTTACTGGGCTGGGCACGCCGGACTGGTATTCGAGCTGGCGGCCATTGGGGACGCGGCCGCTCGGAGGATCATCGCGGCCGCTGCCGCTGACCTCGGCAGCCTCGTCCGAGCGGTGTACATGGAAATCGGCCATCCGACACCAGGGCTGCCCGTGGTACTTGGCGGCGGGGTGTTGGTCCATCAGCCGCAGCTGCAAGACGCCGTGCGGCAAGCTCTCGCGGGAGACTGCCTGACTGATCTTCGACCGTTGGACCGCGATCCCGCGTACGGCGCATTGTTCCTGGCAGAACAGCTGAGCACCGCTAGTCCGACCAGCACTCGCTCGCCCGTCCTCGTAGCGGCGGGTCGGCGGCCAGGCTCGGCGACCTAGGTGAGAAGCTGCTCGGCGAGGACACGCACGTCGCCGAACTGGCCCGGCGCTATCGCTTCGCTTCGCGGCTGGTCAGCACGGCGCGTGGCTATTCCTATCCCACGGCTCGGGAGGCCGCTCTGAAATTGATGGAGACTTCAGACCTGTGAGCGAGCAGGTTATCACCGCCGGAACGGTGGTAAGCGGCGCGGAGATCCTCCGGCCGGGCTGGCTGCGCATCGAGGCAGATCGGGTCACAGCGATTGGGCGTGGTCAGCCCCCGGAAAGCGCCGCTGATCTTGGGGAGATGATGATCGTCCCTGGTTTCGTCGACATCCATGTGCACGGTGGGGGAGGCGGCTCCTTCACTGCTGGTGATGATGGGGACGCCAGGCGCGCGGTTCACTTCCACGCCTCGCGCGGCACCACGACCATGCTCGGCAGCCTTGTCACTGCGCCCGCTGACGAGCTGCGGCGGTCGGTCGCGATCTTGGCAGAGTTAGTCGAGGACGGGCAGCTCGCCGGCATCCATCTCGAGGGTCCCTGGCTGTCCGAGCGTCGCTGTGGTGCCCATGAGGCGCGGCAGTTGCGCGATCCAGATCCAGAGGAACTGCGTACGCTACTCAAGATCGGCCGGGGAACCATCAAGATGATCACACTTGCCCCGGAACGGACAGGTGCCCTGGACGCGATCAAGATCATTGTTGATCATGGTGCAGTGGCTGCGGTCGGACACACCGATGCCAGCTACGACCAGACGAGGGCTGCGGTCTCGGCGGGGGCGCGGGTCGCGACGCACCTGTTCAATGCAATGCGACCGATCCACCACCGTGAGCCCGGACCGATACCAGCGCTGCTGGAAAGTCCGGATGTCGTGGTCGAGCTGGTGCATGACGGGACACATCTGCATCCGGCCGTCTACCGTCACGTGGTTCGAAGCGTGGGATCGGATCGGAGCGCCCTCGTGACTGACGCCATGAGCGCCGCCGGAATGTCGGACGGGACGTATCAGCTCGGTTCCCTCACCGTCGAGGTCGCGAGCGGTGAGGCCAGGGTGGCGGAAACCGGCACGCTTGCCGGCAGCACAGCGACCATGGACCAACTTTTCCGCAATGCGATTCGATCTGGGCCGGCGGATCCTGATCAAGCATTGTTGGCTGCCGTACGCCAGACCTCGACGACACCTGCCCGGGTGCTGGGTTTTGAAGATCGAGGTCTGGCGGCTGGCGATCAAGCTGAGCTGGTGGTACTTGACGCGGGGTTGAAGCCGACCGCGGTCATGATCGGCGGAACCTGGGTCAGCTGAGCCGGCGGCTGACTTGAGCGGCCGACGGGTTGGTCAGTGCAGACCCATCACCGAAGAGAACAGTGGGCACTGTGAGATTGCCATCGTTCACCTGCGCGACCATCGCAGCGCCATCAGCATGATCTTCGATGTCTATTTCTCGGAACTCGATTCCGGCACGATCAAGCTGGGACTTGAGCCGTGTGCAGTAGCCGCACCAGCGGGTCGTCAGCAACGTTGGCACATCAGTAGCCGGCATCAAATCCATAGTCACGATATGTATAACCACCGCGACCTTCCGAGTTATTTCGATTGCTGAGCCTGGCTATGTGTTGCGTTCGTCACATTGATCGAAGTGTTGACGCCCCACTTCGGCGGAAACCACGATGTCACGAGGTCAGTAGTGGGGGTGAAGCGCTGTTTGATGCGAGTTCTGCGCGAGAGGCCGGTGATCTCGGGATGCGCCAGTCTCGCGTACTTGTCAATCTCACAGAAGAGGTTTTGACAGTCGATCAGCTGCAGGCGGCGGCCGTTCAGCCCCTGGAAGCCAAGCCCCAAACGGATGAAATGTTCTTCTTGCGTGTCGCTCATGTACCGGATGAGGTCCGATTCGATATCTCTGGCTCCAAGCCCGAAGCACTTACGGAGTCCTTCCCTGGCGCCGGGTCCAGGGACCACAAAGTCCATCTCATCGAAGTTGATCACTGTCGAGTAGTTGATGTCGATGAGGAATTGATAGGCCAAGAAGTCACCCATCCCTGGATAGCTGCGCAACACGTGGAACGCCTGCGCCATCGAAGCGCAGGTCTGGAGTCGGTTGCGTAGCCCGCTGCGCAGCATCTGCTGCAACAGCAAGAGGTGATTGGTGCACTTGCGCCGCGCACCCAACTTCGGCGGAGGGACGATATAGGCGGCGGAGTAGATCTGCTCGCGACGGGAGAATGCCTCGCTCAACACGTCGTCGTAACGGTCGAGGCGAAACGCGGCCCATGTCAGCTCGCCGAGCGTCGACTGCAGCAACCTCCAGGTTTGGATGCGGTTGAAGAATCGGAAGAGCAGAATCCGAAATAGCACTTCGTCGGCGTCCTGGTTGCCGCCGTAGATCACCTCGTTGATCAAGTATTGACTGACGCGGTCAGCCGCGCGATAACAGTTGGTGAATCGGTGCGCTGCGATGATCGAGTCTGTTGTCCATGGCGGTGGCTCTCCACGCAGGCGAGCCTGATACACCCGTTGGCGCTCGGCAGCGAACCGCCAATAGCTGTCGAAGACCTTGGTTGGTCGGATTCGGCGCCCAGCCACCATGATCACGACGCCTGGACCCGTCGCCGCCGCCCGGCGAGTCGAAGCGCCTGATCACGCAGCGTCATTTCCAGCCGCGATCTTGGTATCAGCAGGTGGGAAGCGATACGTACGCCCCGCTGTCGTGGACGGGTGGCCGCTCGATGAGCCGACTCGTACCGGGCTAGTGCCGCTGCTATGTCGTTCGGTGAGCTGGTCAGCGATTCGGCGAGGGTTGCGGCGCCCTCCATGGCCGAGCTGGAGCCGTCACCGAAGAGCGATACGCAGGAGGCGGCGTCGCCGAGCAGGGTGATCCGACCGCGTGACCAGGAGGGCATGCGGATTCGGCTCACGCTGTCAAAGTAGACGTCGTCAGTAGCGAGGTAGGCGGATAGCAGTTCCTCGGTACGCCAAGCGTGGCGTGAATAGGTCTGCTCTAGCAGCCGTCGCACCGCTTGAGGGTCGCGATGATCAACGCGTACTCGGGACCGGAACATGAATGCGGCGAGTGGGGATCCGGTACCTGGGTGCAACGCGACCGCCGTCCCAGGCTCGTTGTGCATGAGCACTGTGTCGTCACGTTCAAGAGGAACATCGGCCTTCACGCCGGCGACGTACAAGCCGAGATGCTTGACGAAATCAGGCTCTGGCCCGAAGGCCAGACGGCGTACTCCTGAGTGGATGCCATCTGCTCCAACGACCAAGTCGAACCGACGTGGAGCCGTCCCGTCGAAGATCACGTCCACGCCGGTCGCGTCCGGGTGCAGCTCCTTGATCATCTCGTCGAACAGGTATTCGGCGTCTTCGCGGCCTGCCTCGACCAAGATCGCGCTGAGGTCTCCCCGTGACAGCTCCACCTCCCGTTCGCTCTGACGCGTACGTATGCTCGCGACACGACGCCCGGCATCGTCGACGAAGATCAACTCGCGCACCTTGGTTCCCGCGGCCTGCACTTGTGAGAGGACACCCAACCCGTCTGCAACCTGATACGCACCCATCCGGACGTCCACTGGGTTGCCGCTCGATCGCACGCCTTGATCGCGCTCCACGACGGTTACCCGGTGTCCCGCGCGCCCAAGCAGCGCAGCCAGCGTCGCACCGGCGATCCCGGCGCCTGAAATGAGTACCGTCAAACCATTGGTATACACAGCTGCATCATGACAACAGAACTTCTCAACTGCTCTGGCGGCGGAGCATGCGATGTGCAGCGATCACTATCGCCCACAGAAACGGTAGGAAGGTGCTGCCGAGCGAGGTGACTGAGGTGATCATCAGAAACAGTGGGAGCTGGGCGACCATGATCACCGCGGTGACTCGGGGGCGGAACCGGTTCTTGATCAGCATCGCACCAAGTAGGGTCGTCGCGGCGAGGAAAATCGTCATTGCGCCGACACCAATCATGAAAGCCTGATCCATCCACGGCGTAAAGTAGTCACCCACCACGGACAGTGTGACCAAGCCGAACGCCCCCAACGTCAGCCACCACGCGACCCGCTCGACCCCACGCGCTTGCCGTCGACGATGAACCACCAGCGCACAGAGCAGACCGGCGACAAAGACCGGCAGCCAGACTCGCCCATAGTTGATGTACACAGTCAGCGGATCCGACCAGTCGAGCGGCGGTCGTACCGCGTGCGCGGCCGGCACCGCCCAGGCGCGAGTGAGCGGCGAGTCCAAGTCGTGCTGGCCGTCGGGGGTGGCCTGTCTGGCCAGCGCGTGCAACTGCCCGACGACGCTGCCAACCGCGGTCAGAACGAATGCGATGCGATAGATGATTCGGTCACTGCCGTCGTTTCGGGCGGCCTCGGGTTGGTCGAGGTCCGTGCCCAGTGTCTTGAGGTCGGCCGCCTTGTTGTCGATCATGATGCACCCGGCTTGGCTGCTGCGGGGGTACTCGAGCTGCTTTTGCTGCGCCCGGTCGGGTGGCCCGTCGGGATTGCCGGAGAGTTGATCGCACTGGCAGCGCTACTGTGGCGTCGGGTGTACCCGATCGTCGCGTCGACGGTAGCGCTGGCAGCCTTGATCACGATGTACGCGGTGGGACCTGCACTTGATGAACCCAGTGTCCCGATCGCCATCTTGATGCTGATCTCGTTCAGCTACGCCCGGTATGTCAACGGTCTCCAGGGCATTCTCGGCGTGTTGCTGATGGGCGTTGGGGTGGGAGCCCTCTACCTCACTGTCGACACCCGGCAGCACGACTGGTCGGACGTCGCCTTCATCGCCGCGCTCATCGTCCCCCTGTACGTCCTCGGTCGGCTGACTCGCCGATTGTGGCAGCAGGGCGAGCAGCTACGAGCCCAGCAGGAACTGATCAAGGACCAGGCAATACGCGACGAACGGTCACGAATCGCCCGCGAGCTGCACGATGTCATCGCGCACTCGATCAGCGCGATGGTGGTCCAAGCTACGGTCGCGCAGGACCTGCTCCAGCAAGATCCCGGCCAGGCGCAGCGGGCACTAGGCGCCGTCACCGAGACGGGACGTACCGCGTTGGCAGAAACGAGTCGTCTTCTCAGGTTCATCCGTGACGTTGGAGACGATCAGGCAGCTCCGGTGCCGAGCCTCGTCGGCCTGGATGACCTGGTCGCTGGCTTCGCGAACTCCGGGCTTGACGTTCAGGTGGACACCGTGGGCGACCTGGCAACTCTGCCGCCCGGTGTTCAGTTGTCGGCGTACCGGATCATCCAGGAGTCTTTGACGAACGCACTGCGGCATGGTGCTGACCGGCGGGCGAGCGTGCATGTCGACGTCCGGCCTACTGAGGTGATCGTTAAGACAACGAACAAAGCGGGCAAAGCAGGGCCGACGACGGTTGGATTCGGGTTGTTGGGGATGACCGAGCGCGCCGCTCTTCTGGGAGGTAGCCTCCTGCACCGGACAGTGTCCGGGCGATTCGAGCTCGAGGCTCGCTTGCCGATCGAACAGTCAGGTTCGGCGCTGGCAGGGCGGTCGTGACCAGCGTTCTCATCGTCGACGATCAGGAACTGATCCGCACCGGGCTTGAGCTCGTGCTGCGCGGTCGCGGGATCGAGGTCCGCGGGCAGGTCGGCAATGGTCGCGAGGCCATTGAGTTGACTCAAAAGTGCGATCCGGACGTGGTTCTTATGGATATCCGGATGCCGGTGCTTGACGGCGTTGCCGCCACCCGTGAACTAACCAAGCTCGGCGCCCGGGCACGGGTATTGATCTTGACAACTTACGACGCGGACCGCCTCGTGTACGAGGCGCTGCGCGCCGGCGCCGCTGGTTTCCTGCTAAAAACAACGCCGCCCGACCAACTTGTGGCAGGGATTGAGACCGTCGCTGCGGGCGAGTCGCTGCTCGCACCGTCACTGACCCGCCGGTTGATCGAGGAGCACCTGCGCCGCCCGCCCCCGTACGACCGGGTGCCGCGGGTGCTGCAGGATCTGACGCAGCGTGAGCTCGAGGTATTCACGATGATCAGCCGTGGGCTGGCAAATGATCAGATCGCCAAATCACTCGTCCTCAGTGAGGCCACTGTCAAGACACACGTCAATAGAATCTTGGCGAAGCTTGATCTGCGCAGTCGGGTCCAGGCGGTCGTCCTCGCGTACGAGTCAGGCCTTATCCGACCGGGCGAGCGCGGCAGCTAGAGGGCCTTGGGGTTCAACAGGCTCAGCCCTCAGTTGGGCGGCGGTTCAGCTTCTCGTTCGGCCTGCTCAGCGCGTTCCAGCTCGTTGATCTCAGCCTCCAGCCGTTCCAGCTCTAGCCGCTCGGCCTCGGCCGGGTCGACGGCCTCCTCGGCAGCCCGTTGCTCGGCCTCACGCCGTTCAACCTCCAGCCGATGCGCTTCCAGACGCTCCTCACGCCGACGCTTTCGCTCCAACCGCTCCGCCTCCTGGGCGGCGACATGTCGCTCGGCCTCGAGCCGCTCGGCCTCGGCGGCCGCAGCACGTTCGGCCGCGAGCTTTTCGGCAGCGGCACGTTCGGCTGCAACACGTTCAGCAGCATGGTGCTCAGCATCGATCCGGGCTTGCTCTATCCGCTCATACTCCAGCCGCCGCGCTTGGGGTCGCGCAAACTTGAGCCACCCAACGAATTTCTGCTGCCGCTCAGCGTCGATCGCCGCAGTACTGACGATCTTGGTGGTGGCAAGCGAGGCCGTCGTCGCGGCGTACGAAGCCGTCGCCGGCAGTGGTGTCCAGGTGATCAACTCGGTTCCGCGACTCACTACTCCGCGGGCGAGATCCTCGGCCGCTGCATCCGACCCAGACGGCATAGCGGCGGCGACCTCGGCGGCAACTGCCTCCGCCTCAACCCGGCCCACTGCCGAAAGATCCGAAGCGAGATCGGAGAGCGCCGACGCAAGTTGCACCCGTACCGGATCACCAAGCCTCGCGCCGAGCCCACGCAAGAGCTCAATCAGCCTTCGACGAGTGACCAGGCCGAGGTCAACCTCGCCACTCGCGGTCAACCGGTCCGCCAGGTCCCGATACAGGCCGAAGAGCGGCTCAGCCAGTCGCTCCAGAAGAGCCGGACTGAGTCGCGCCGGCTCATCGAGCCGCCCGTCGACCAGGTCGTCATATCGCGACTTGGCCGCGTACAGGTACGCCAGCGCTTCCTCATTCTGGCCGGCAGTCCACCGACAATCGGCGACAAGCCGATCGACGTCCATCGCGACATAGGCGGCCTCAGCGTTGCTCTCGAGATCAGATTCGGTCAGCCGGGCCAACGCAGCGTCGGCGTACGCATTTGCTGCGCTGAGGTCCCCTGATGCCAGTGATGCTCGTGCGCTGCAGGACAACGACCAGATAGCGGTCTGCGGATCCAGCCGCTTCTCCAGTCCATTTCCCCTGAGCTGTTCCAGCATGTCCTCCAGCGATTCGATCGTCCGGCCGCCGGCATCAGGCA
>Ga0081455_10003564_pt1 | contig 17863 bp, 17 predicted proteins | sample TabmetS3T2R1_FD_70207 | JGI IMG/M metagenome (GOLD analysis project Ga0081455, IMG submission 70207) | Tabebuia heterophylla rhizosphere microbial communities from the University of Puerto Rico - S3T2R1 | ecosystem: Host-associated > Plants > Roots > Rhizosphere ...
CCTCAGCCAGCGAATCGCTAGCTAATAATCTCGCGGCAAATGCTGCAGATGGCGAGGAGACCGTTCATTGTTCCACCATTGCGGTATCGGAACGATGCCGTCAAGGCCTTGCTCGCGCCCAATTTGGAGCCGATCAGGCTGCGGAACCTTCCTTTTCGCCGCCGCTCGGCCCTCATGGTTAATCATTATTAACCCTTTGGGCCTATCCCTGAGCGCGGTCCTCTCCCCTGCCGGTGTCACCCATGCGCTCCTCCGCACTCATCGCCTGTGCCTTCCTGCTTGCCGCCTCGGCCGCTTCCGCCGACAGCCGCGTTTTCATCGTTGCCAACCAGGCCGATGGTTACGGCGTGGACGAGTGCCTCGCCCGGGGCGACAAATGCGGCGCCCATGCCGCCCGCGCCTACTGCCAGTCACGGGAATTTGCGCAGGCGACCGCCTATCGCCGCGTCGAGCCCGACGAGGTTACCGGCGCGGTTCCGGCCGGCGGCGGCGAGAAATGCTCAGGTCCGGCATGCGGCGACTATGTCGCCATTACCTGCCAGCGCTAAAGGCGCTTTTCCCGTAATTTCAAGGGCCGGCCTGCCACATCCGCGCCCCGGAAACGACGTGACGTTGCCCCGAGAAGCAGGTATTGGATGCGGCCTTGGCCGCAGAATGCCGCCTTGGCCGCGCCACCAGGCTTTCAAGCCGCGCGGATCAGCCCTCAATGGCCGGATATGCTGGAAATTCGCACCATTCCCTTCTTCTGTCGGATTTTGACCTGCGTCCTCCTGCTCGGCATCGCCGCGCCCGCTTTGGCGCAGACGAACGAGGACGCCCTGGCGCAGATGCCGCCCGGCGCCGCACCGCCTCCGCCGCCACAGCAGGGTGCACAAACCAATCCGATCTGCATCCGGCTCGAGGGACAGCTGGCGACCATCGACCGCGGCGCCGGCACCGGCGATCCCGCCAAGGATGAGCAGATCCGCCGCTATCAGGAGGCCCAGGCCAAGCAGCAGTCCGAACTCGATCGCGTCACGCTGCAGGCCAAGCGCATGGGCTGCGAAAGCTCGGGCTTCTTCTCGCTGTTCAATGGCCAGTCGGCGCAGTGCAGCCCGGTCAACAACCAGATCCAGCAGATGCGCGCCAATCTCGACCAGATCACCACCAGCCTGGAGCGCCTGCGCAGCGGCGGCATCGGCGGCGCCGACCGTGAAAACCAGCGCCGCTCGGTGCTGACGGCGCTGGCGCAGAACAATTGCGGCCCGCAATATGCGGCTGCCGCCCGCGGCCCCGGCAATTTCATCGACAGCCTGTTCGGCAACAATAACAACAACACGATCCCGCCGCCCAGCGCCGAACTCGGCCCGCCGTCCGGCACCTTCCGCACCGTCTGCGTCCGTACCTGCGACGGCGCCTACTTCCCGGTGTCGTTCGCGACCTACCAGGCGCGTTTCCAGGACGACGAGCGGACCTGCAAGGCGCTTTGCCCGGCGGCAGAGGCGAATTTGTTCACCTATCGCAACCCCGGCGAGGACATCAATCAGGCGGTCTCGATCAACGGCCAGCCCTACTCCTCGCTGCCCAACGCGTTCAAATTCCGCACCGAGTTCAACGCCTCCTGCTCCTGCAAGGCGGCGGGCCAGACCTGGTCGGAAGCGCTGAAATCCGTCGATGACAAGGCCTCGGTCGAACAGCAGGGCGACATCATCGTCACCGAGGAAAGCGCCAAGCGGATGCAGCAGCGCGCGCAGTCGAAGGGCACGCCGCCGCCACCCAAGAAGGGCGCCGCGCCCGCAGGCACCGCCGCCGCACCGGCGCCGGCGGCTGCACCGGCCGATACGACCGCCGCGGCCAACGACAAGCAGATCCGCACGGTCGGCCCGACCTTCATCCCGTCGAAGCAATAGCTCCTAAAGCGTGATGACGTTTCTTCGAACCGTCATCCCGCTTTCCGGCGATGCGCACCAGTCCTGTCGAGCGGGCATCGCTCTTCGGTGCTCGCCCGCTATGCACCGCGTGCTCTTGTTTCGCGGCTACGGCTCGCGCTCACGGCTCCACGGAAAGAGATTGGCCGGGAAATCCGCCGCGTAGCGGTGCCCTTTGCGCAGGTGAGGCTCCTCTTCCTGTGGCGGATTGGGATCCGGCTCCACCGCTTTCCGGTACAGATGCCAGGTGGCATGGCCGAGCACCGGCAGAACGACGGCCAGTCCCACAAAGAGCGGGATCGAACCGATCACCAGCAGCGCCGCGACGATCAGGCCCCAGGCGGCCATCGCAACCGGATTCTTCATCACAACGCGCAGCGAGGTCCGGATAGCATCGATCGCCGTCGCGTGCCGGTCGAGCATCAACGGGAACGACACGGCACTGACGCAGAGCGCCACGACCGCGAACAGGAAGCCGATGCCGCAACCGACGATGATGAGCGCCCACCCGTCTGCCGTCGTCAGCACGCGCGTTGCGAAATCAGGAATGCTTGCGGCCGGCGCGTGGCCGAAGATCGAGACGTAGATCGCGTTCGCGACCCCGATCCAGGCCCCGAACAGAACGAGCAAGAGCACGCCGAGTTCGACCATGCCGCCGAAGGCGGGAGCACGCAGCACGTGAAGCGCATCCGACACGGAAGGTTCCTCGCCGCGCTCGCGGCGGCGGCTGAGTTCGTAGAGGCCAATCGCGGCAAAGGGTCCAAGCAAGGCGAACCCGGCCGCCAGCGGAAACAGCAGCGGCAGTATCGAATAGCCGAGGACCATCCTGAACAGGGCAATACCGAGAACGGGATAAATCACGCACACCACAACGGCGTGGCTCGGCATTGCCTTGAAGTCTTCCCACCCCAGGCGCAGCGCCTCGCCGAGGTCGGACAGTTCGATTTTGCGAATCGGATATGTGGCGGCCTCGCCGAATACGTGCCGTCCTACTCTTGCGATGCTGTCGGAATACAGAGTGGCCATGCGGACCCTCCCGTGCTCTCAAGTTGCGGCGGTCAAAAATGACGCGCCGCAACCGCGCGCCCTCCGCCCTGATGTGCGAGAGTCGCGGTCGAGCCGGGTACGGCAAACCCAAGTTCAGCGAAAAGAGCTTAGCCGGACGAAACTTGTCGCGACCTGCTTCGTGAGTGTAGCGCGATTGCAAGCAGAAAGCACGCACTGTTGGGTGAATTGTGAACGCGCGGTCGTTTGGTGCGGCGCATCATCAGGCGATTGTGCCGGCCGAAGCTCGCCGGCTTGAGCATCGTGCAGCGCACATCCACGAGCCGCAGGTTCCGTATTGCTCTATTGACGCCGGCCTCGACGCGTATCATCTTTATTTGGGACGCCCCTGATTTGATGACTAGCGGTCGTAACGTGAGTTCCGTGTCACGTTTCTGATGTCGCGACCGATCAAAATGGGCGAGGCAAGACGCACTGCGATGGCGCAAGTGTGGAGTCTGCCATCGAGATAGGTGTGAGCTCCGCCCCTTGATTCGTCTCCGTTGCCTTGGATGGCAAGGAGGAATGAGGATGGCTGTTGCTATCATACTGCTCCTGGTTGCAGTCGGCTCGGTGCTGTTTCACATCTACAGCCCGTGGTGGTGGACGCCGATCGCCACGAACTGGAGCTACATCGACCACACTATCAGCATCACCTTCTGGATCACCGGCGTGGTGTTCTTCGCCGTGATCGCTTTCATGGCCTATTGCGTCTTCCGCTTTCATCACAAGGAAGGAAGGCAGGCCCACTACAATCCGGAAAACAAGAAGCTCGAATGGTGGCTCAGCATCGGGACGGCGATCGGCGTCGCAGCCATGTTGGCACCGGGCTTATTTGTCTGGCACCAGTTCGTCACGGTTCCGGCCGACGCCACCGAGATCGAGGTGATGGGCCAGCAGTGGCAGTGGAGCTTCCGCCTGCCGGGCAAGGACGGCCGGATGGGCACAACCGATGTTCGCAACATCAGTCCCGAAAACCCCATGGGCCTGAATCGTGACGACCCGCACGGGCAAGACGACGTCGTGATCGAAAGCGGTGAGTTGCACCTGCCGGTCGGAAAACCCGTCAAGGTCCTGCTCCGCTCCGTCGATGTCCTGCACGATTTCTATGTGCCCGAATTCCGCTCCAAGATGGATATGGTGCCCGGCATGGTCACCTATTTCTGGATGACTCCGATCCGCACCGGAACGTTCGATGTGCTGTGCGCCGAGCTGTGTGGCGCGGCGCACGCGCAGATGCGCGCCAAGGTCATCGTCCAGGAAGAAAGCGAATATCACGCCTGGCTGGAGCAACAGAAGACGTTCGCAGAATTGTCAGGCCGCGCCGTTACGAAGGCGACGTACAGATCCGGCGGCAAGTAGGTGCCGCAGCAAAGACAGATCGGGCGCGTGAGATGAAGTCTTCACGCCCGATGGAAACGACCGAGGAGGTATTTCTATGGTCGATGTTCCATATGATGCGACTGCAGACATTCCGCTTGCCGAAGTGCCGGAGGTTGATCTCTATCATCCCAGGAGCTGGTGGACGCGGTACGTCTTTTCGCAGGACGCCAAAGTCATCGCCATCCAGTACTCGCTCACAGCCACCGGAATCGGATTGGTGGCTTTGGTGCTGTCGTGGCTGATGCGGCTGCAATTGGGATTCCCCGGCACGTTCTCCTTTATCGACGCACAACAATATCTTCAGTTCATCACCATGCACGGCATGATCATGGTGATCTATTTGCTCACGGCATTGTTCCTGGGAGGCTTCGGCAACTACCTGATCCCGCTGATGGTCGGCGCGCGGGACATGGTCTTCCCCTATGTGAACATGCTGAGCTACTGGGTCTACCTGCTCGCCGTGCTGGTGCTGGCGTCGACGTTCTTCGTGCCCGGCGGCCCCACCGGCGCCGGCTGGACGCTGTATCCGCCGCAGGCGATTCTCTCCGGCACCCCCGGGCAGGATTGGGGCATCATCCTGATGCTGGCCTCGCTGATCCTGTTCATCATCGGCTTCACCATGGGCGGCCTGAATTATGTGGTGACCGTGCTGCAGGCGCGCACGCGCGGCATGACATTGATGCGTATGCCCCTGACGGTGTGGGGCATCTTCACCGCGACCATCATGGCGCTACTGGCCTTCCCGGCGCTGTTCGTCGCCTCCGTCATGATGCTGTTCGACCGCCTGCTCGGAACCAGCTTCTTCATGCCGTCCCTGGTCGAGATGGGTCAGCAGATGAAGTACGGCGGCGGCAGCCCGATCCTGTTCCAGCACCTGTTCTGGTTCTTTGGCCATCCCGAAGTCTACATCGTCGCCCTGCCCGCCTTCGGCATCGTTTCCGATCTGATCAGCGTCCATGCGCGGAAGAACATCTTCGGCTATCGCATGATGGTCTGGGCGATCGTTGCAATCGGCGCGCTCAGCTTCGTCGTATGGGCGCACCACATGTATGTGAGCGGCATGCACCCGAAATTCGGGTTCTTCTTCGCCACCACGACGCTCATCATCGCCATCCCGACCGCGATCAAGGTCTACAACTGGGTGCTGACCCTGTGGCGCGGCGACATCCATCTCACCGTCCCGATGCTGTTTGCGCTCGGCTTCATCATTACGTTCGTGAACGGCGGGCTCACCGGCCTCTTCCTCGGCAACGTGGTCGTGGATGTCCCGCTATCGGATACGATGTTCGTCGTCGCGCATTTCCATATGGTGATGGGCGTGGCCCCGATCATGGTCGTGCTGGGCGCGATCTATCATTGGTACCCCAAGATCACGGGACGGATGCTCAACGATGTGCTGGGCAAGTTTCATTTCTGGGTCACGTTCCTCGGCGCCTATCTGATCTTCTTCCCGATGCACTACATCGGACTGCTCGGCGTTCCGCGCCGCTATCACGACATCGGCGAAGCGGCGTTCATCCCCTCCTCGACCCATACGCTCAATGCCTTCATCTCCATTATGGCTTTGATCGTGGGCTTCGCCCAGATGGTGTTCCTGTTCAACCTTGCCTGGAGCTACTTCAAGGGCAGGCCTTCGGGTGGCAATCCATGGCGGGCGACAAGTCTGGAGTGGCAGACGCCGGAGACCCCGCCCGGACACGGCAACTGGGGCAAGGAGCTCCCGGTGGTCTATCGATGGGCCTATGACTACAGCGTGCCGGGTGCACCGCAGGACTTCATTCCACAGAACCAGCCACGGGCGACGCCGGTCCTACAGGGAGCCGCGCCGTGAGCGCCATTGTCCTGTTCATGGCTGTCATCGCAGTCATCGCGGGATGGTGGCTGTCGCAGCAACGGCTGATGTCCAAACCCTGGCTGGAAGAAGGTGCGCTCGGTGAGTTTCCCGGTGCGGACGAAATGACCTGGCCCGCAGCGAAGATCGGACTGGGCGTGTTTCTCGCCGTCGTCGGTTCGCTGTTCGCACTCTTCATCAGCGCCTATTCCATGCGCATGAACATGACGGACTGGCGGACGCTGCCCGTGCCTGCACTGCTGTGGTTCAACACGGCCGTCCTGGTCCTGAGCAGCGTCGCGCTGCAATGGGCCTACGTGGCTGCGCGGCGGGACAACATGGAAGATGTACTCATCGGCCTGTGCGCAGGGGGAGTAGCCGCCGTTACATTCCTGGTTGGGCAACTATTGGCGTGGCAACAACTGAGGGCCGCGGGCTATTTCGTGGCGTCCAATCCCGCCAATTCCTTCTTCTATCTGATCACTGCCGCGCACGGACTGCACCTGGTCGGCGGACTGGTGGCGCTGGGCAGAACGACCGCCAAGGCCTGGCGTGGCGTTGAAATGACCCAGATGCGCCTGAGTGTGGAGCTCTGCGCCATCTACTGGCACTTCCTGCTGTTGGTCTGGCTGGTCTTGCTCGGTCTGCTGACAGGCTGGACGGACGATTTCGTCGACATCTGTCGCCGGTTGCTCACCTAGGAGAGGCCAGATGGCGGAGACTGCACTGACAACCCATGGACTATCTCCTGCCCGGCCGGACGGCTGGGAAGGCATTGCGGCCGATTGGTCCTCGGATCAGCGTGCCTTCAAGAATGTCTCCTGGGGGAAGGCCATGATGTGGATCTTCCTCCTGAGCGACACCTTCATCTTCAGCTGTTTCCTTTTGTCCTACATGACGGCGCGCATGTCGACGACCGTGCCGTGGCCGAATCCGAGTGAGGTATTCGCGCTCGAGATTGCGGGGCATCATATCCCCCTCATCCTGATCGCCATCATGACCTTCATCCTGATCAGCAGCAGCGGGACCATGGCGATGGCCGTCAATTTCGGCTACCGCCGCGATCGCGTCAAAACCGCGGTCCTGATGCTGCTCACGGCAGCCCTCGGCGCAACGTTCGTCGGGATGCAGGCCTTCGAATGGACCAAGCTGATCAGGGAGGGCGTGCGTCCCTGGGAAAATCCCTGGGGAGCGGCGCAGTTCGGCTCCAGCTTCTTCATGATTACCGGCTTTCACGGCACGCACGTGACAATCGGCGTGATCTTCCTGATCGTCATCGCGCGAAAGGTCTGGCGGGGAGACTTTGACGTCGGACGGCGCGGCTTTTTCACGAGCAGGAAGGGGAATTACGAGGTCGTCGAAATCATGGGGCTGTACTGGCACTTCGTCGATCTCGTGTGGGTGTTCATCTTTGCCTTCTTTTATCTGTGGTGAGGTCAGCGCATGACAAATGTGGCAATCGATCTGGAAGCACAACGACCTTCGCTGCATGCCCATGTGCATGACGCTGTCGCACCTGCCCACGCAGAGGGGCAGCAACACCCGATCAAGCTTTATCTCGTGGTCTGGGGATGGCTGTTCGTGCTCAGCACGGGCTCCTATCTCGTCGACTACTTTGGCCTCCAGGGCTATCTCAGGTGGTCGCTGATCCTGCTGTTCATGGTGCTGAAGGCCGGCCTGATCGTCGCCGTCTTCATGCACATGGCCTGGGAACGGCTGGCGCTTGCCTATGCCATCCTGCTGCCGCCGGTGCTGGTGCTGGTGTTCGTAGCCATCATGGTCTTCGAATCCGAATACACGCACCTGATACGGGTGCTGTTCTTCGGAGCGCCGGCTTAGATCCTGCCGTCGCGTTTACCCGTCGAATATATCGGCCGACGCGCGGCCGGCGCGGGCGACCAGCTTGTCGTCGGGCGCGGGCAGCGCCTTGCCGTTGTCGCGGAAGCGGTTGGTGATGGGATAGCGGCGGTCGCGGCCAAAGTTCTTTTCCGTCACCTTGACGCCCGGCGCCGCCTGGCGCCGCTTGTATTCGGCAACGTTGAGCAGCCGGTCGATCCGCGTCACCACGTCAGCCGGGAAACCGGCGGCGATGATCGTGGCCAGCGGCTCCTCGCGCTCCACCAGCCGTTCGAGAATGCCATCGAGCATCTCGTAGGGCGGCAGCGAATCCTGGTCGGTCTGATTCTCGCGCAATTCGGCCGTCGGCGGCCGGGTGATGATGTTGACGGGGATCACCTCCCCCGAGGGCCCGAGCGCGCCGTCCGGCTTCCACTCGTTGCGCAGGCTGGAGAGGCGGAACACTTCGGTCTTGTAGATGTCCTTGATCGGATTGAAGCCGCCGTTCATGTCGCCATAGATCGTGGCGTAGCCAACCGACATTTCCGATTTGTTGCCGGTGGTGACCACCATGGCGCCGGTCTTGTTCGAAATCGCCATCAGCAGCGTGCCGCGGGTTCGCGCCTGCAGATTCTCTTCGGTGATGTCGCGCGGCAGGCCGGCGAACGGGCCGGACAGGATCTTTTCGAAGCCGTTGACGGCGTCGGCAATCGGCAGCACCTCGTAACGGATGCCGAGCGCCTTGGCGAGTTTGGCCGCGTCATCCAGCGACACCTGCGCGGTGAAACGGAACGGCAGCATCACGCCGCGGACCTGGTCGGCGCCGAGCGCATCGACCGCAATCGCCGCGCACAGCGCGGAATCGATGCCACCGGAGACGCCGAGCAGCACACCGGGGAAGCCGTTCTTGCGGACGTAATCGCGCAGGCCCAGCACGCAGGCCGCGTAATCGCCCTTGTCGCCCTCGATGAGCGGCACCACCGGGCCCGAACAGCGCCAGCCTTCGGCGCCCTTGGTCCAGCGCATCGTGGTGATGTTCTCTTCGAACGCAGGCAATTGCGCCGCGACCGAAAGATCGGCGTTGAGCGCGAACGACGCGCCGTCGAACACCAGTTCGTCCTGCCCGCCGATCTGGTTGAGATAGACCAGCGGCAAGCCGCTCTCGGTGACGCGGGCCACGGCGATCGAGAGCCGCAGATCGTTCTTGTCGCGCGCATAAGGCGAGCCGTTCGGCACGACGAGGATCTCCGCGCCGGTCTCGGCGAGGCACTCGACGACGTTTTCGTATTCCTCGGATTCTTCGAGCCAAATGTCCTCGCAGATCGGGACGCCGACACGGATGCCGCGAACGGTCACCGGGCCCGCCGCAGGCCCGCGCGCGAACAGGCGCTTCTCGTCGAATACGCCATAGTTCGGCAAGTTGGCCTTGAAGCGAAGCGCAGCGATGCGGCCCTGATCGAGCAGCGCGCAGGCGTTATAGAGCTTGTCGTCCTCGACCCAGGGCGTGCCGATCAGCACCGCCGGGCCGCCGTCCGCGGTCTCCCGCGCCAGTTCCTCGACCGCGGCGCGACAGGCGGCCTGGAGCGCGGGCTTCAGCACCAGGTCTTCCGGCGGATAGCCGCAGATGAACAGCTCGGGCAGCACCATGAGATCGGCGCCATCGGCCTTGGCCTTGTCGCGCGCGGCGCGCGCCTTGGCGGCGTTGCCCGGGATATCGCCGACCGTCGGATTCAATTGCGCCAGCGTGATCGTAAAGGTATCGGTCATGGGGCGATGGTGCCTTGCACAAGAGCAAACTGCAATTGCTTGCTTTGATAGCGTTTTCGAGCGAAGTGGACACCGGTTCGCGTGAAGAAAACGCGTCAAAACAAAAGCTTAGATATGCGGTTCTGACCTGATGTCAGCACCGCATATCTAGAACGCGCCTATGCGTTCGGCGATGGCAAACAGCCAGAACGCCCCGACCATCAGCAGCGCGACGCCGACCGCCGCCGAACCCATGTCCTTGACCCGCCCGATCTGCGGATCGTGATCGGTGGTGAGCCGGTCGGCGAGCTTCTCGATGGCGGTATTGAGGATCTCGACCACCAGGACAAACGCGACGGCCGCGACCAGTTCCACGCGCCGCATGACGGTCGCACCGACCAGCCAGGCCAGCGGCACCGACAGCGCCAACGCGAACAGTTCCTCGCGGACGGCCTGCTCCGAGCGGATCGCAAAAGCGAGACCGTTACGTGTGTTGATGGTGGCACGCCAGAGTCGCAGCAAGTCAGAGTCCCGCTACCGCCGGCATCGGCTTTTCCTTGCCCGCCCGCTCCTGCTTGAGCAGTTCGGCGATCAGGAAGGCCATATCGATCGATTGTTCGGCGTTGAGGCGGGGATCGCAGACCGTGTGATAGCGGTCGTTGAGGTCCTCGTCGGTGATGGCGCGGGCGCCGCCGATGCATTCGGTGACGTCCTGCCCGGTCATCTCCAGATGCACGCCGCCGGCATGGGTGCCTTCGGCCGCGTGGATGGCGAAGAACGACTTCACCTCCGACAGCACCCGGTCGAACGGCCGCGTCTTGTAGCCCGTCGTCGAGGTGATGGTGTTGCCGTGCATCGGATCGCACGACCAGACCACGACCCGCCCTTCCCGCTGGACGGCGCGGATCAGCGGCGCGAGATGATCGCCGACCTTGTCGGAGCCGAAGCGGTTGATCAACGTCAGCCGTCCCGGCTCGTTGTCGGGATTGAGGATGTCGATCAGCTTCAACAGCTCGTCCGGCTTCAGCGAGGGACCGCATTTCAGGCCGATCGGATTCTTGATGCCGCGGAAATATTCGACATGGCCGTGGTCGAGCTGGCGGGTGCGGTCGCCGATCCAGATCATGTGGCCTGATGTGGCGTACCAGTCGCCGGTCGTCGAATCGACCCGCGTCATCGCCTGCTCGTAGCCGAGCAGCAGCGCCTCGTGGCTGGTGTAGAAATCGGTGGCGCGCAGTTCGGGATGGCTTTCAAGATCGAGGCCGCAGGCGCGCATGAAATTCAGCGCGTCCGAGATACGGTCCGCCAGCTCCTTGTAACGGCGCGACTGCGGGGAATCCTTGAGGAAGCCGAGCATCCACTGATGCACGCTGCCGAGATTGGCAAAGCCGCCGGTGGCGAACGCGCGCAGCAGGTTCAGCGTCGCCGCCGACTGGCGGTAGGCCATCAACTGGCGCTGCGGATCGGGGATGCGCGCTTCCGGGGTGAAGGCGATGTCGTTGATGATGTCGCCGCGGTAGCTCGGCAGCTCGACGCCGCCAACCTTTTCCGTGTTCGACGAACGCGGTTTGGCGAACTGCCCGGCGATGCGGCCAACCTTCACCACCGGCAGCGCGCCGGCATAGGTCAGGACGACAGCCATCTGCAGCAGCACGCGGAAGAAGTCGCGGATGTTGTTGGCGCCATGCTCGGCAAAACTCTCGGCGCAATCGCCGCCCTGCAGCAGGAAGGCCTCACCGGCGGCGACGCGCGCCAGCGCCTTTTTCAGGTTGCGGGCTTCGCCGGCGAACACCAGCGGGGGGAACGTGGCGAGCTGCGCCTCGACATCGGCCAATGCCTTCGCATCGGGATATTCCGGGACCTGCAACACCGGCCTGGTGCGCCAGCTATCGGGCGTCCACCGCTCGGACATGACCTTAACTCCTGAGCAAAAACCGCTACTTATCAAAGGTTACGAAGGCCGGGTTATACACAGGGCGCGGGCCGACCGCCAGTTTAGATTTCCGGTAGTCCTGACAAGCTCTTGCAGCTAAATCCGAATTCGCATTTGCTGTGGCCGCTCGCAAAGCTGGCAGGAGAACACGGTGGCCGAGCCGGGGTTGGACGACGTATTCAGCGACGACATCACGGTGCCCGCGACAGACGGATATCCCCTCGCCGCGACGCTGTTTCTGCCCCGCGGGGCCAAGCGCCAGGCCGTCCTGATCAACTCCGCGACCGCCGTCCCACGCAGGCTCTACCGCGGCTTTGCCAGCTACCTCGCCCACCGCGGCTGCGCGGTTCTGACCTACGACTACCGCGGCACCGGCGATTCCAGAAAGGCGATGACCGGCACCACCAGGCCGAAATCGCTGGTCGGCTTCAAGGCCTCGATGTCGGACTGGGCGGCACAGGACATCACCGCGGCAGTGGCCTGGATGCGCGAACGCTACAAGGCGCTGCCCTTCGCCTATGTCGGACATTCCTTCGGCGGCCAGGCGCTCGGGCTGTTGCCGAACAATTCGGAGATTTCGCGCGCACTGTTCGTGGCTGCGCAGGCCGGCTACTGGAAACTGATGGCGTCACCCGAGCGCTACCGCGTCTACGCCATGCTGAATTTTGTCGGCAGTCCCCTCACCCGCACGCTCGGCTACATGCCGGGCAAGATAGGCCTCGGCATGGACCTGCCGAAGGACGCATTCCTGCAATGGGTCGGCTGGGTGATGAGCCCGCGCTATCTGTTCGACGATGCCAGGCTCGAAGCCCGGCAGAACTTTCCGAACTACAAGGGCGCGTTGCGCGCGCTCTGCATGGCCGACGATCCCTGGGCAACGCGGCCCGCGGTCGAGTTGCTGTGCGCGGGATTTACCTCGATCAAGCCCGAGATCATCACGGTGACGCCGGCAGATGCGGGCGCCGACAAAATCGGCCATCTCGGTTTTTTCAAATCCGAGCATCGCGGCACGCTGTGGCGCGGCGCGGCGGAGTGGATTGAGGCGGGAAAATAGCTGCCATCGCGTTGTCACCGTCATTGCGAGCGAAGCGAAGCAATCCATTCTTTCTTCGTGCGGAAGATGGATTGCTTCGTCGCTTGCGCTCCTCGCAATGACGCCGGCGGGAACTGAGTAGCCAGCTTCACCGTTGTCGCGCCGGGGAAATCGCCTGGACACGTCGACATTTCTGAAAGGAATTCCGATGCCTACCCAGCCGACCATCGCGCGCATCTGGCGCGGCCGGACGCGGCCCGACGTTGCGGACAGCTATGAAGCCTACATCAAGGCCGACGGCATCCCGCCGCTGGAGAAGACCGCGCTCGGCGTCCAGCTATTCCGCGAGGATCGCGAGCACGAAAGCTGGTTCACGACCATCTCCTATTGGCCGGACCTCAAGTCGATGACCGCCTTCACCAAGGGCGAGCCGACCAAGGTTCATCATCTCGCGCGCGATGCGGAGTTCCTGATCGAACTGCCGGAGTTCATCCAGATCCACCGGATTCTCGTCGACCGCCAAGGTCTGCGGTGAGAAGGCCTGCGGTGAATTGGATCTAGATCATCGCGACGCAATCGATCTCGATATCGAACGGCGCGAACCATTCGGGCACGCAGACGAAGATGCGCGCCGGCGGATCTTCCGGAAAGTAGCGCGCATAGATCGCGTTGACGGCCGCGAAGTGCGCGGCCGAGGTGCAGTAGACGTTGCACTTCATCACGTTCTGCAGCGATGTGCCCGCGGTCTCCAGGCATCGCTTCAATTGTTCGAGGACGAGTTCGGTCTGACGCTCGATCGGGCCTGTGAAGAGTTCGCCGGTCTCGGGATCGAACGGCGGCAGGCCCGAGACGAAGACCATGCCGCCGCCGCGCGTCACCGGCGATACCGGCGCGTTCCGCTTCGCAAGCCAGGACGACATCGGCTCCACGCGAATGATTTCCCGTTTCATCGTGACACCTCTCGAGGGGACTGATCGAGGGTGCAAGCTAGTGCGGTTCTACGCAAGAATGATTCGATTAACATCGAAGTGTCGATGTCGAGATCAGACGATCGCCCGCCCCGCCGAAATGTCAGGCCCGTTCGAAGGCCGACCAGATCGCTTCGACCGCCTTGCTCTGGCGCGCCACGGAGCGGAACAGGCGGATTTCGATCGGTATCTGGAATTCGACGTTGCCGGCTTCAACCAGCAGCCCGGCCGAGATGTCCTCTTCCGCCAACGTCCGGGGCAGCCATGCCACGCCATCTCCCGCGCGGGCCATCGACAGCAGCGTCGCGGCAAGATGCGACGTAAAGACCGTCTCCAGCGCGAAGGGACGATCTTTCGCACCCCATTGAGCTGCGACGATCCGGCCCAACCCTGATTGCGCACTATAGGCGAGGTATTTCACCGGATCGCCGCGATGAAGCCGCCACCGCGCAACGCCGTTTGCGGCAGGCGCGCTCAGCGGAAGGAGCGTGTCGGCGCCGACCACGATGCTCTTGAATTGGCGGGAGTAGATCCGGCTGCTCATGTTCTTGTGGTGATGACAAAGCAGAAACTGCGCGTCGCCCCGCAACATCATCTGCTCGCACGCCTGCATGCTGTCGGAGATCAGGTTCAGGTTTCCGAGTGCGAGAACCCTGTCGTTGCGGCGGACCCATTTCGGGAAGAACGTGAAGGAAAGCGCGTGCGTCGCCGCGATCGACAACGGCCTGACATGCCGGTCGGAAACCTCGAGCGTGTCGCGGCGCAGCTGGTGCAGGGCCCGGGTCAGGACCTCTGCCTGATCGTGGAAATGCTCGCCGGCCGGCGTGAGCGCCACGCCGTGCGTCGTGCGGGTAAACAAGGCCGCGCCGACCCATCCCTCAAGCGCGCGAATCCTGCGGCTGAAGGCCGGCTGGGTGACATGGCGCAGCTCCGCCGCCCTGGAAAAATTCAGGGTTTCCGCGAGCGCCAGATAGTCCTCGAACCAGATCAGCTCCATTGGTAATGCCAAATCAACATAACCAATTGCGGGATTAGCATTGGCCCGGCGGGAAATCCATCGCTATCGCAGGCATAGCCAATGCCTGTTGTCAGAGCCGCTGACGACGAGAGTACCTCGGTATACTCGTTTCCGGCATAAGCTTGACGAGGCGGACCGAACGATCCCAGAGCTACCGGAGGGAAATGCCATGCGTATTGTCGACGTCGTCGAGATCACCAAGCCGATCGCCTCTCCGATCCGGAATGCCTATATCGACTTTTCGAAGATGACGGCGAGCCTCGTTGCTGTCGTGACGGATGTGGTGCGCGACGGCCGCCGCGTGGTCGGATACGGCTTCAACTCCAACGGCCGCTATGGTCAGGGCGGCCTGATCCGGGAACGCTTCCGCAATCGTATCATCGAGGCCGACCCCAAAAGCCTTCTCGACGATAGCGGCGCCAATCTCGATCCGCATCGCATCTGGGCGGCGATGATGGTGAACGAGAAGCCCGGCGGGCACGGTGAGCGTTCCGTGGCGGTCGGCACCCTCGACATGGCTATATGGGACGCAGTTGCGAAGATCGCGGGCAAGCCGCTGTTTCGCCTCCTCGCCGAAAAGAAGGGCCGTGAGGCCAACCCCAAAGTCTTCGTGTATGCGGCGGGCGGCTACTACTACCCGGGCAAGGACAATTCCGCACTACGCGCGGAAATGCGCGGCTATCTCAACCGCGGCTACAACGTCGTGAAGATGAAGATCGGCGGAGCGTCGATCGACGAAGATCGTGGACGGATCGAATCCGTGCTGGAGGAAATCGGTTCGCAGGCGCAGCTTGCCGTCGATGCCAACGGGCGTTTCGATCTCGAGACCGCCATCGCCTACGCGAAGATGCTGCGTGACTACCCGCTGTTCTGGTATGAGGAGGCCGGCGATCCCCTCGACTACGCGCTGCAGGCCGCGCTTTCGGAATTCTATCCGGGCCCGATGGCGACCGGCGAGAATCTGTTCTCGCACCAGGATGCGCGCAACCTGCTCCGCTACGGCGGCATGCGGCCTGATCGCGACTGGCTGCAGTTCGATTGCGCGCTGTCCTACGGGCTAGTCGAATATCTGCGGACACTCGATGTGCTGGCACAGCAGGGCTGGTCGCCGTCCCGCTGCATCCCCCATGGCGGGCACCAGATGTCGCTGAACATCGCCGCGGGCCTCGGCCTGGGCGGCAATGAGAGCTACCCGGACCTCTTTCAGCCCTATGGCGGCTTCCCCGACGCCGTTCGCGTCGAAGACGGCCACATCATCATGCCGGATCTGCCGGGCATCGGCTTCGAGGGCAAATCCGACCTGATCAAGGTGATGCGCGAGCTGGCTGAGTAAACGCCAGCCGCGCAGAACCGGCCCTGCCTGCTATACGATCTTCTGCGCTTTCAGCGCTTCCACCTTCGCCTCGTCATAGCCGATGGTCGCCAGCACATTCTTGGTATCCGCGCCGAGCAGCGGCGGTGCACGATACTCCTTCACCGGCGTGCCGGAGAAGGTGATGGCATTGCGGATCAGCGAGAGCTCGGACTCGAAGGGGTGCTCGACCTTGACCCGCATGCCGCGCGACTGCACGTGCGGATCGTTGAACACCTGCGAGAAATCGTTGATGGGACCTGAGGGAACGCCGGCCTTCTCCAGCTCTTCCAGCCAGTAGGCCACCGGCTTCTTCAGGAAGTGCCCGGCGAAGATCGCCATGATCTCCTTGCCGTGAACGACGCGATCGTTGTTCTTGACGAAGCGCGGATCGGTCGCGAGTTCGGGCGCACCGAGCACGCCGCAGGTGCGCTGGAACTGGCCGTCATTGCCGACCACCAGCATCAGCTCGCCATCGGTGCAGCGGAACACGCCGGCCGGCATGCCGCCGTTGCCCCAGGTGCCGCGCCGCGGCGGGGTCACACCGTTGACGAGAAAGATCTGCGCGTAGTGCGACAGCGAGGCGATCACAGTGTCGAACAGGCAGACGTCGACATGCTGCCCCTCCCCGCCATTGGCCTTGCGGTGATACAGCGCGGCCAGAATGCCGATCGATGAGTTCATGCCGGTCATGTAGTCGACGATGGAGGGGCCGACCTTCATCGGCCCCGCGCCGGGCTCGCCGTCGAGATGGCCGGTGACGCTCATCAGGCCGCCCATCGCCTGCAGGATCGCGTCATAGCCGGCGCGCGGCGCGTAAGGCCCGGTCTGGCCGAAGCCGGTCACCGAGCAATAGATGATGCCGGGATTGATCGCCTTGATCGTTTCATAATCGAGCTTGTAGCGCTTGAGATCGCCGACCTTGTAATTCTCCATCATCACGTCGCAGGTCTTGGCGAGCTCACGGATGATCTCCTGCCCTTCGGGGCTGGCGATATTGACGGTGACGGATTTCTTGTTGCGGTTGGCGCAGAGATAGAACGAGTTGTTGTTGTTCGACTTGCCCTCGGGATCCCTAAGGTAAGGCGGGCCGAAGGCGCGCGCGTCGTCGCCGCCGCCGGGGCGTTCGATCTTGATCACCTCGGCGCCGAGATCCGCCAGCATCTGCGCCGACAGCGGGCCTGCAAGCACCCGCGTCAGGTCGAGAATTTTGATGCCCGAAAGTGGCAGAGCCGACATGAACTTTCCTCCGAAAATTTTTGGCGTGGTGGCGCGGGACCATGTCCGGCGCTTTGATGCTTGCCGATACACTATTTTATACGGCTGAGCCCTGCGTTGTCGGCATGACGCCATCCGTTCGCCACACTCGCCGGCGCGCAAGGCAGCCGGACTGACTGCAGCGTCAAATGCGGCATGGCAGGCAAAGGAACAGCCTGGACGTTGCTGAAAATAGAACGGCCCGCCAAGGCGGGCCGTTCCATCGTCAAACCGTGATTACCGTAATTACCGGTTGCTGCTGGCCTTGGCGCGGCTCGCGCGCCACTCCAGGAATTCGCGGTACAGCGGATCGCGCTCCTGCGGGGCAAGTGCCGTGGGGGCAGCCACCACCGGCGCCGGCGCGGGCGGCGGAACGGCGCCCGATGCCGCCGACACGGCCGAGCCCGGGGGCAGCGGCATGTTGCGGTCGAGCCATTCCTGCGCCGCCTTGAAGCGGGTCCAGCCGGATACCGTTGCGCGCGGCGCCATTTCCTTCCACTTCGGATGGAACGGCGGACGCTGCAGCTGCGACACTTTGTCGAACATCGTATCCACC
>Ga0081455_10003565_pt1 | contig 17861 bp, 6 predicted proteins | sample TabmetS3T2R1_FD_70207 | JGI IMG/M metagenome (GOLD analysis project Ga0081455, IMG submission 70207) | Tabebuia heterophylla rhizosphere microbial communities from the University of Puerto Rico - S3T2R1 | ecosystem: Host-associated > Plants > Roots > Rhizosphere ...
GGCGCCGATTCACACTCGACGTACGGGATCGCCCGGATATCGGCAAAATCAGTCAGGACAGCAGACACACGGCACTCCTCAGCACCCCAGGGGGTCCCTGAGCGAGTACGGCCGGGGCCCCGCGCTTGCCCGACACATTTGTGTCCGGCCCGGTCTTCACCCGGGGCACCCCACCGCGGAGCGAGGGTTGCCGGCCAGCAAGCCGGGGCTTGACGCTGGCACTCATGACCTGGCGCCGACTATACGGAGGCGGCGCCGCGAGACGCAATCAGCGGTTGCTGTCCGACACGTACCGACCACGCAATTTCGGTCCGTCCACTGTGTCCACCCACTGCAGCGAACCATCTGCCGGTGGCCAGGCATAAACCTTCTGCCATAAGGCAACCTGCGCGCGATGTGCCTCCGCCAACCGGCTCGCGGTGGACTGCACGGCTGGCCACCACCCCCGTTGCCACACCGGCCGTTCACCGCGAGAAACAGAATTCGAGAGCGACATTCGAATCACCTCCGCCTGCTGTTTCCAGTGCGCCGGGAGATCGCAGATGCGATAGATATGAGCCTCACCTCTTGATGGTCGAACGATCATCCGCAGCGGTCCAGCTAAACTTTCTGGATGGAATCCATTAGCAATGGCTTCATGATTGACCTTCGTCGGCTGAAGGTCCTCCGGGAACTGCGGCAGCGCGGCACCCTCGCCGCCACCGCGACCGCGCTCCACCTGACACCGTCGGCGGTGTCGCAGCAGCTGGCCGGGCTGGCCAAGGAGGTCGGCGTACCGCTCATCGAGCGACAGGGCCGCGGAGTCCGCCTGACCGGCCAGGCTCACGTACTGCTCGAGCACGCCGACGTCTTGCACGCCCAACTCGAACGCGCCCATTCGGACCTGGCCGCCTGGAACGACGGCAGCGTCGGCACCGTCCGGGTCGGCGCGCTCTCCACCGCCGTCTCCGGTCTCATCGCGCCGGCGATGGCGCGCCTCGCCTCGATCCGGCCGCGGCTGCGGCTGCAGGTCCGCGAGGTGGAGGGCCTGGACTGCTACACCCGCCTGGACACCGGCGAACTGGACATCGCGGTGGCGATCGACGACCGCAGTGCCCCGGCATACACCGACCCGCGCTTCCACCGCGAGCCATTGCTCGCCGACCCGATGGACGTGGCGCTGCCCGTCTGGCACCCGCTCGCCGGCCGCGCATCGATCGAACTCGCCGAACTCGCCGACGAGTCGTGGGTGGCCGGAAATCCGGACGGCATCTGCTACAGCATCACGCTGGATGGATGCGGCTCGGCCGGATTCCGACCCGATGTCCGGCATTTCTGCAACGACTGGGATGCTGTCTGTGCCTTGGTCGCGGCCGGCGGCGGGGTCGCCCTGGTGCCACACCTGGCAACCGTCAGCCACACCGCGAATGTCGTGCTGCGGTCGGTGACACCGAGGCCGGTACGCCGACTCGGCCTCGCGGTGCGGGCCGGATCGGAGTCCTCACCGATGCTCAGCCCCGTCCTGGAGACATTGCACGCGACCGCCGCGGAGCTCGCGAATAGAACAAAAGCGGCATAATTAGCTAGCCGGCTATGCAAACGTAAATGCACCTTGATCGGCTTGGTTCCGTCGGTGTTCGGATGTGCGAAATGAACCCGTACGGACTATCGACCCTAAAGCCGTACAGCCTCATGGGCGCATGAATTTCCGCTGAGTAGCAGGTCACGGCTCGATAACGGCACGGATAGGAATCGTTATCAACGCCGGGTAGTAGCTGCATCGAGGCTAAGAACACTAGGCCGACGGCGCTAGTAAATCCAGGTGAGAACAGCCCTATGGGTGCATACGGGACAGCCTCCGTGAGTTGATCCCAAGCCCGGCGTTCCCTACGTTCTCTCTCGGCTGCGATCACCCGCAGACCCCGTCACCGGCACGCCTAGTCCTGCCCACCGGGAGACGGCCCCAGCACACGCAAGGGCAGGAGCGGGGGAACCACAGGTGACAACCGGTGGCCGGCCAGTGGCCGGACACCTAGGGGTGAAGCCGTGTTTACACGGCCGGGCACATCCTCTCGCCCGAACCCGACAGCTCACCTCGCAGGCGTTGAGAGGTGGAAATGTCCAACTCCCATGATGTTGCGCGCTCTTATACGTATAGGGGCCGCCACCGCCGCGATTCCCAGCAGATGCGCAAGGCAGCTGTCGCGGTAGCCACCGTTGGCGCAGCAGCAGCCGGCCCGCTCCTCATTGGAGGCGGTGTAGCCCACGCAGACGGCACCGTGTGGGACCGCGTTGCAGCGTGTGAGTCGACCAACAACTGGTCCATCAACACCGGTAACGGTTTCTCCGGTGGCCTTCAGTTCACCCCCTCGACCTGGGCCGCGTACGGCGGTTTGCAGTACGCCCCGGCGGCCTACCAGGCCACCCGTGAGCAGCAGATCGCCGTGGCGCAGCGCGTCCTCGCCGGTCAAGGCCCCGGCGCCTGGCCGGTCTGTTCGATCAAGGCCGGTCTGACCTCGGCCAACGGCGGCGCCACCAGCGCCCCGGTGGCGCAGCAGGCGCCCGCCGCCCAGCCGGCCGCTCCGGTCCAGCACGTGGCGCAGCCCGCGCCGACCCGGTCCGCTGCGGTCAGCGGCTCCGTGGGCGCTGGAAACTACACCGTCCAGTCCGGCGACACGCTGTACAAGATCGCCCTCCGGGCGCACACCAGCTGGCAGCACCTGTACGCGGCGAACAAGAAGGTTGTCGGGTCCAACCCCAACCTGATCTTCCCCGGCCAGATGCTCATTATCCCGGGAATCCCTGGCCCGGCCGGGTCACCGGCCGGCACGGTCACCTACACCGTCGTTCGCGGTGACACGCTCTGGGACATCGCCCGCTTGTTCTACCATGACCCCCGACGCTGGCGGGAGATCTTCAACGCCAACCGAGACCAGATCCGCAACCCCAACCGGATCTTCCCCGGCCAGGTGCTGGTTATTCCCGGTGTCGCCACCGGAACGGACCCCGACCAGGAAACCGATGCCAGCCACCTCGTCGCGGCCAGTGTCGATGCGTTCATCGTGGTCCATTTCGGTAGCCAGAACCTCTTCGAGCAGACCATCGGGGAAACCGACAGTCCGCCGGCCACGGCCACTCAGGTGCTGGCGGCCCGGGACTCCAGGGTGGTGTTCCGCGCTCCGCTGGGCACCAGCATCGAGTTCTCGGCGTCCGGAGTGCTGCGGGCACTGACGACGTTGCCGCTGGTGGTGTCCGCGTCGGCGAAGCGTGCCTCCGCCAAGGGGTCCGATCTGGACGATGCGCCGGCGCCCCCGACCACTGAGCAGACCTCGATCGAGGCACCGTTCCGGCTGGTGGTCTCGCCCAGCGATCTCGGTGCGTTCGACCACGACGCCGAGCCGACCACCGCCAAAGGCGGCCCGGGGGCGGCGGTGGAGCTGTGGTCCACCCGGCTGACCGTTCGCGAGACCGACGACGGCGTGGACCAGGACGAGCTCGCCAAGGAGCTCGCCGTGCGTGCCCTGCACGCCCGGGACAAGGACGCCGGTGTAAACCCCGATCCCTTCCCCGGTTCGTTGACAGCGGACCAGCGCGACTTGATCGTGAAGCAGACGTCCCAGCCCGGCGCCGACGACGAGCGCGGCCCGCTGGCGGTCAAGAAGCTGTACCTCAGCGCACTGGGCGGGTGGATCGACTGGATTGGCCGCTGGGACAGCTCTACGGGTCTTCGCCTGTACCGGCATCTGGCCCCGATGGGTCGGGACGCCTACGTGCGGGTGCAGGAGCCCGGCTTCCTGTTCCCGTTCGGCCACAGAGTGGACCTGGTCACGGTTACCGAACGCCAGATCGAACCCGCCGGGAACGGCACAGACCCGATCGCCCGGCTCAGGAAACGCAGCTTCATCTTGCTGCGGGAGCGCGAGCGCGAGTACACCGTCCGCGACTTGCCGTTCACCAAGGTGACCATCGGCCCCGAGGTCACCGGCCACCTTGTCAAACCCGACGGGCGGTCACCGGACGTCGTCGAGCCCTTTGTGCCGTGCGCGCCGATATCCGGGCCGCCACCGTTCGAGTGGTCGATCGTCGCCAAGGACCACGCGGGAAACGACATCAAGCTGACCACACCGCTGGTCTTCGTGCCCGATTCCGCCATTAACACCCAAAAGATCAACGACGAGTGGGCCAAGGTCGCAACCATTTCGGACAAGTTCGAAGGCCAGCAGGTGAAGGTCGGCCGGATCAGTCCCGGTGGGCAGGAGGTCGCGATGGCGCCTCCTCCCAAGGCCGGTGACACGACCACGACCGTCCGCGTGGAACGGCTCTGGCTGAACGGCACGATCGATTCCGGGAACAAAACCAGCATTCCGAGTCTGGTGACTGCCGAGGTCAGCATCCCGACGTTGAGCGGGCTGAACGGAGGGGCGCATCCCGTCACCGTCCGGTATCCGGGCAGCTACCGGGATAGCGGGTTCACCGGCGGTCCCGAGCTGTTCCTGGAGCTGGTCCACCCGGCGGACACGGAGAATCCCACGCCCGTTCACCGGGACTACGACCAGAAGCTGACCTTCGGTGGCAGCAGCGAACACAGCGGAGGGTTCATCCAGCCGAATATGGGGGTGCAGGCGCTGTCCCGGGTGCAAGGGCCGATCGGCTCGAGAGACCCGGCCGCCTTGAAGCCGAGCCAGCCGGACGGCGGCATCGACCCGGCCGCATTCTTCTCCGGCGAGGCCATACCCAAGCTGTTCGGTTTGTTCAAGCTCACGGACATCCTTCTGAAAACCGGGCTCGACAAGGCCCCGAAGTTGATCACCGAGAACCTCACGCTCGTGCAGAGCTTGCCAGCGGAGCTGGGGCGGCTGCTGGAGGCGTTGAGGCAGACCTCAAACAACGTGGCCCAATTGGCCGCCGATGCCACCAAGGCCGATAACGCGGCGGCGGCCCAGTCGCTTCAGGCACTGAAGGCACGGGCCGACGCGGCCCGGGCCGCGCTGGAGCACGCGGGTGAAGCGCTAGGCCAGACGCTCGACGACGTGGTCGCCGGACGCCCCCACGACGCGGCGGCGCAGGCGCACATCTTCGCTGGGCAACTCGACCAGCTGGATGCTCTCGTGACCGATCCGGCGTTGCCGGCGTACCTGCGAGCGGCGGTGGATAAGCCGCATAAGGCGCTGCGCGGCATCGCGGCGGTGGCCGGAGACGAGGGTTTGGCGTCCGTAGTGCACGCGGCGGCCGCCGGGACCCTGCGGTTCGACTGGCACCCCGACATCGGACCATGGCCCGACGAGAACCAGGCAGTGTTCTCACCAAGGTCCAAGGATGGCTTGACGATCTCCGTCGAGGTTCGCGCACCCGCTGGGCCGCCGCCGGGCCAGCAATCCGCGCACCAGCCCGGTGTCGATGTCAGTGCTCAGCTGGCGGCGTTTGACCTGGTCCTGCCGCCCGGCGACGACAAGATGATGCAGCTGGAGTTCTCCCGAATCGGTTTCCGGGTCGCCCCAAGCCGCAAGCCCGAAATCGACGTGGTCTTCGACAAGCTAGTGTTCTGCGGCGTCCTCGGGTTCATCGAGAAGCTGCGCCAGGTGATCCCGTTCGACGGCTTCGCCGACCCACCGCACGTCGACATCTCGCCTGCGGGCGCCACCGCCGGCTTCAGCCTGGCGCTGCCGAGCGTGGCGATCGGGGTGTTCAGCCTGGAAAACATCTCCCTGTCGGCAGACTGCCGGGTCCCGTTCCTTGGCGATTCCGTGACGGTCGGGTTCGGGTTCTGCCGCAAGGATTCGCCGTTCCGGCTGACGGTGATGGCGATCGGGGGCGGCGGCTGGGTGGGCATCCGGTTGAGCCCCAAGGGGCTCGTCGTCCTCGAGATGGGGCTGGAGGCCGGGGCCAGCTTGAGCCTGGACTTCGGGGTGGCTTCCGGCTCGGTCTCGGTGATGGTGGGGGTGTACCTGCGGCTGGAGGGCGACAAGGGCCAGCTCACCGGGTATTTCCGGATCCGGGGCGAGGTGGACGTGCTCGGCCTAGCGTCGGCGTCGATCACCCTCGAGCTGTCGCTGCGCTACGACTTCGACACCGGCAAGCTGGTCGGCCGGGCGAGTGTGCGCCTGGAGATCGAGGTGCTGTTCTTCTCCACCTCGGTGGAGGTCTCGGTGGAGCGACGGCTGGCCGGTTCCCGGGGCGACCCGAAGCTCTTCGAGATCATGCCGCCGGACAGGGGCGGTCAGCAGATGTGGAACTCCTATTTCGATGCGTTCGCCCTGGGGGTGTGATCGATGTCCATCGTCCAGCTGATGACCACCGTGCTACCACACTCAGTGGATCCAGCCGCCGAGTTCCACGTGTCCCTGTTCTTCACCCACCGTGCGCAGCCCGACTCGTCGGACCCGACCCTGGCGGCCGTCCCGGCGCTGACGAACTGGCCGGCCGCGCTGCGTTCCGCGTCGATTGAGCTGACCGTCAACGGCAAGATGGGCTCATCGAGCTTGTTGCTCGATGAGCCCATCCCGGTCAGCTGTGAGCCGTTGACCGCGCCGCTGAGCGACGCGGCCTGGTCGGCGGCGTTCCCCGGCAAGACCCGGGTCACCAGGTTCGCGGCCCAGATTGGCGTGGCCGATGCTGACTGGCGCAGCTACCCGGCTTCGGCTATGCCCGAGCACGCGGTGCAGGCCCATTACGCATCGGTGTTCTCCTCGCCGGTCACCCCGCCATCGGTGCGGGAGAGCCGGTTGGCCGCCGCCGTGCTCGAATACCTGCGCGACAGTCGCGACGAGGCCATCACCAAGGTCGTCCGTGACCTCGACAACTCCCAGGCCGATCGCGACGCGCACCGGGACCGGGTACGTGAACAGCGCCGCCGCGACGCCATCGATACGCGCTACGCCTGTGACTGCGACGACCACTATGACGAGGACAGACAGGTCGACACAGACGGATTCTGCCCAGACCACGACGATTCGGAGCAGGAGGACACGAATCCCCCCGAGCCCAAGCCCAAGCTCGATATCAACGCGCCGGACTCGCCGGTGCAGCGGCTGCTGGATCACGACGACACGAGTGGGAGCCCCAGCCGGATCGCGGCGTTCGACCATGCGGTCACCAAGCTGCTCGACGACGTGGTGCACCCGCCGCCCCCGCCATTGCGACCGCGGCCGAGTGGGCCGATAGTGCACCTCACGGCCGGTTCACTGCCACACCCGGCGGAGCCGATACTGCGCGACGCGCACGCCACGCAGCTGTACTACAACCGCCCCGAGGAACAGGCCAGGCCACAGCCGGACCCCGACCCCAACGCCCAGCGCCCCCGGCCGGCGGACCTCGAACCGGACTTCCACGCGCTGGCCGCCGCTGCCGGCAACGTGCCCGCGCTGGCACGACGGCTCGGCTTCGTCCTCGACCTGAAGATCGCCAGCCCGCAGCTGTTGCCCGCGCAGGGCACGATCAGCTGCCAGGTGACGATCCCGGGAGTCCAGACGCTGCCCAGCCCGGTAACCCACTATGTCGTCAAGGGCACCCACTTCCTCGCGGACGACGCCGGCAGCTCACAGTGGGATGACGGCTACTTGACCATCGGCACCCCGGAGTACCGGGTACTCGACCTGGATCCCGATGCGTCCGGGCTCAAGCTGGAGCAGCACCTACGCGGGACGGTTCGGGCCTTAGCCAGCGAGCTCAACGGCGACCCCGGGAACTATGCGCCGGGCACGTTGCGCGCGACCGGTTTCGCTATCGCGCACACAAACCGGACCGACAGCGTGCGCCAACGGGTCTCGAAGGCGGAGCAACACAACGACGCGGTCGACGGCGGTTCGGCGCCAGCCGTGGACCTGCACTACGGCGAGGTGGTTCGTGGGCTGCGGGTCGAAGTGTGGGACGACGTCACCGGACGCTGGCACAGCCTGCACGAACGGCGGGTCGACGTGGAGATCAACGGCGTGCCGCTGCTGCCGTCGGTTCCGGACACCGGCCTGCTGCAGAACGCGGCGCTGACCCGCGCCTCGGACAACCCGGACCATCCGTACAACCTGCACGAGGTGATCGCGGGATGGGACGGTTGGAGCCTGTCCGCGCCCCGACCCGGCCGGACCGTCACACACGACAGCGGGCAGGGGGGCCCTCAGCGCAGCGAGCCCGGCGCCGAGATCATCGACGCTGACCGTGAGTCTCGGCCCGGTACGTTCACAGTGAGCAGCACCGCGGCCGCGGCCAGCTTGCCCGCCCTGCGCTACGGCCGGCGGTACGCCTTCCGGGTGCTCGGGGTCGATCTCGCCGGCAACAGCGTGACCCGGGACATGGACACCGGCCAGCCCGACAGCCTGGACCAGGCCGCGCTGGACACCGCCACCAGGCATCTGGACGGCTTGCGGGCGCAGGCGGTCGAGCGGGACGAGCAGGGCCTGCTGGAGCGCCTGCGTGTCACCGCCGCTTCGCCGGCGGAGTTGCCGGGGCTGGTCGGACGGGTGCGCAACGCGATGGCCGCCGTCGAGCGGGTCGCCAAGAACCTGATCACGCGGCCGCAGCTGGACACCACCGCGGCCGAGTTCGGCACGCTGTACGCGCGATCGGGCTCCCCGGACACCGTCACCGCGCCCCGGCCTTTCCTGCGCTGGGATCCGGTGCCGGAGCCAACCGTGGTGCCCCGGATGCCCTACACCACTGGCGAGTCCTCGCATCGGGTGGTTATCCGAACCACTGAGGCTGGCAGCGGCCGCTCCGAGCGGCACCTGCTGCCACCGAAGACCAGCCAGCTGGAAGCCGAGCTAGACGGCCGCTTCGACGAGCTGATGCGCTCGACCGACCCCGCGGCCCGCCGTCGCGCGTACGCCATCGCTTTGAAGGAACGCGGCACGCTCTACCACACCGCGATACCCGATCTGAATAATCCGACCCGGCTGGTCCCGCAACCCGACGTCCACTTGGAGACCGGGCTCACCGTCGACAAGAAACATGCGGTCACCAAGGAGTTCCTGCAGCAGAGCCCGGAGAACCAACCAGCGGCCGGCCAGTACATCCGGCACGACACCAACCAGCTCGTGCTGCCTTACCTGCCGGACCCGATGGCCCACGGCATCGCGCTGGTGTTCTACGAGGCCGGGCCCGACCATCACCTCGCCGATCGCCGGGTGCTGCAGTCGGTCGTGCTGCCCTACTCCGGAAGCTGGCCGATGATCGAGGGCCTGCGCCTGGTCCTGGAGAGCGGCCCGGAACTAGTCGCCGTGCGCGATGGCAACCAGGTACGGGTCGCGCTGCCGCCCGGCGAGCAGGTCGGGATCGCGGTCTCCTCCACCCTGGACTCTGGGCACCTGGCCAAGCTCGGGCTGTGGCGCCACCACGCCGTGCATGACCCGGCGGTCAGCGAAGCCGACCGGAAGGTGCTGGAGCAGGCAGCGCTGGACGGGTGGCTGTGGTGGCTCACCCCGAGCACCGACCTGCGGCTGGTCAACGCGACCCCTGGCCCTGCGAAGCCACCGATGATCACGACGCTCGCCTCGCCGCCGCGGATTGCCTACAGCGTCACCGCGGAGCTGCGCGGCACACTGGACGTCCACGGTGCAAGCACCGATGGTGTGGAGTTGCGCGCGGTGTGGGTGGACATCGTCGACGACCCCGCCGCACCGTTCCCGACGCAGGTGCAGCACAAGGCGGTGGTGAGCAAGCTGGCCATCGGAGCGAACGAGACGACCTCGGTGCTGACCACCATGAAGCCGGACGAGCCGCCTCGGTCCAGCGAGGTACCGGAACGCCCGGTGGTGCACACGTTGCCCGACGGTTCCTATCGCAGCGTTGACTACCAACTGTACGGTACGTCCCGCTACCGGGAGTTCTTCAAGCGCACCGAACTGCCCGGCCCGGATGACCTGACCACGGCGGGCAATGTTGTTCGGGTGCGGCACCTGAACTCCGTTCCGCCACCGCCGCCGGTGGTACACGACGTGATGCCGATGTTCTTCTGGGAGGAGCACCATGAGCCGAAGCACCCGTTGGCCAGCCGCCGGATCCGGCGCAGCGGAGTACGGATCTGGCTGGAGCGGCCCTGGTACGTCAGCGGCGAGGACGAGATGCTCGGCATCGTCACCGCGACCGAACCCTTGCCATCCGACAAGGAGCAGTGGAAGCTGCTTCTGGACCAGACCAGTGCCTGGGGCCGGGATCCGACACGCTATGGCCCGGCGTTGCTCGCCGCGACGGAGCTCCCGGAGTTGCCGAGGTGGGAGCAGCGGCTCCTGTCGCTGGGGGTCGATCCCCGGCAGCGGCCGGGACACCCGCACGACCGCGTGCCGCTGCGGGCAGGCGACCAGAATTTCCAGATCTACCTGTACCGGCCGGAGTTCCATGCCGAGCGCCGTCGGTGGTTCGTCGATGTCCGGCTGGACGCCGCCGAGGCCGCCTGGCCGTTCGTGCGGCTCAACGTGCTCCGGTACCAACCAAACTCCATCGGGCGGGACTTCACGCGGTCCACAGACGTCAACACCGACTTCGTGCAGCTGCCGAGCGAACGGATCGCCACGCTCAGCCGCCCGGACGCCGACTCCGTGCGGGTGACGATCAGTGGTGCCTTCAGCACCGACCTCTCCGCGAACGACGCGAACGCCGCGCACCCTGGCGACCCGGCCGCCGCGGCTCTGGCCATGGTCCGAGCGAACAGGACGGTTCGGGCAACACTCCAGCTCAAAGGACCGAAAGGCTCCGACCTGGGCTGGAGAGATGCCGGACAGGTCGAGTGCGATGTCGAAGGCGTGGACCCGAAGAAGTTCCTGGCAACCTGGAGCGGCGCGCTGCCGCTCCACGGACCGGCCCGGCTGACCAGCCCCGGTGGCGACCAGAGCGAGCGGGTGCTCGTCGAAGAGTTCGAGCACTTCCCCACCGACCCCGAGCCGGGTGTCGAGGGCAGCGAGCGCATCAGCCGCCTCGTCTACGCTGACCACCTGTACCTCTGATCCAGATCAAGCCAGGTGAACTTCGTTCCGGCACTCTTGGGGCGGGGCCGGAGACCGTGCTGACGTCGGTATCATTTCCGACGGACCGAGTGCGCCCGATTCGATTATTCGATGGGCGCCGGAGACCCGGGCTTGAGCGCCGCTAATGAAAATGGCTTTGGGTCTGCCAGTTGGGAGTCCAGCGGATTTCGCCACCCTCGGAGCGGGCTGAGCCGCTCATTGGCATGCTCATTTCGTCGCTAACGGGATAACGCAGCCGTGAGCCTTCGAACCCATGCTGACCCGTAGATCGCGGATTGCCCCATGCACCTCAAAGGCGCCTCTCTGTGGCATCCAGTAGATGGAGCCACACTCAAAGTGGTTAACCGGCCCCGCCCGTCCGGACACCCAGTCTCATTCGCCGTTGGATAGCCCAAAAGCCGCACTGGCCGCGCAGCGACATTCAATACGGATGACCGTATGGCCCTCGTGCGCGCACGTCTGCGGCGTGAAGTAAATCGAACCGTTCTCGTAGCGCGCGCTGCCGTCTCCCAGGTCCCTCTCTGCACTGCCCGCGTCCTCGTCGACCAGATTGCCGAGAAGGGCGGCTGGCGATGCTTGTCGTCGATTGCGGTCAAGGGCCTTGCTGTCGTTGTCGCAGCACGCTATTACGATTTTACGGTTTCCCGCAGAGTCAGACTGCCTAATGATTCACCAAACGCCAACCAGTTGCGTCGTGTATCACGGCTGATCGATAATGACCTGCTTGGCATCTGGTTCAGAGCGAAGGACCTCGAAGTGCCCCATGTTCGTGTTGCGACATATGAACTTCCAGAATCGCTCACCATTACGGAGCACGCCGCGAACTTCAGCTGCCCTCTGGTCATTCATTTGTTCCTTCACGACAGACGGCTCAGCATTATTCACAGGGCGGTCCAGCCAAGCGGCTGAACCCTGCGGCATCTGCCCATACCTCGTGGGGTCTCCAGCCTTGACCGGAGATTTTCGAAATTGCACGGTGAGCATGCCCCCCTGATAGGCGGTATTGAGGGATGCGCCACCACGAACGATTAGTGGAAACCAGCCGGGCGGATCCATAGCTTTCCCCTTTCGCTTTGTGTATTAGTGTGATACTGCGTCGGGTCTGCGTCAATGTCGCTTCGCCTATATGCATGTCGGAGTCCGCCGATTTATCGCCGGGCTACCGTCGGTTTGTTTGTGTTTGTCAAGCCGCTGTTTGGCCGGTCATAGAGTCGGTGTGACGAGTTCAGGAAGTGACTTGTCCGAAGAACTGGTTGGAGGGGTGAGTCAGCGAACTGTAGTGATGTGCGAAGGTGTCAGATGGTCTGTGTAAACACCTGAGAGGAGTGTTGGCACAGTATGGACGCCATGGCGGGGGAATAGGAGCCACCGGGTTCGGCCCGGGAGGCATCAGGATCGCCTCCTCCGATCGGGCGGAACGACCCGGCCGCCCGCAAGAACTGCTAGGGACCAGCGGAATCTAGTCCTTGTGCTCAAGGCGACACGGAAGCGCCCACAGCGCAGCTCTCTCAGCACCCGACTCACTCACCGCCTCATAGGACCACTGAGGACAACGTCAGCGGGCGACCGGCCCTATTTTTCAGCCCGCAACGGGCCCGATCAATTGAGCAGTCAAAGACTCACTCGCCAAAGCCTAAGACCAGCACCTGGCCGGGGAAGCTCTTGTCGGGATCGCTGATCAGCGCGCGGTTGAGGTCGAAGATCTCCCTCCAGCGGCTGGCGTCCCCGAGTTGTTCTCGGGCGATCTTGGACAGTGAGTCCCCTGGCTGGACCACGTAGACGTAGAGCGCCTGCCAGGTAATGGGTCCCACAATCCCGTCAATGGTGAGGCCGTAGCCGCTTTGGAAATCTCTGACCGCGTTCTCGGTCACGGAGCCGAAGACGCCGTCGATCGGACCAGGATCATAGGATCGTGCCCGCAGCGCGTTCTGAAGGCCCTTTACCGCGCCGCCCTTGGACCCCCTCTTGACCGTCGGTGGAACTTGAGCCACTGCAGTCTCCTGTCTCGCTCGGAAACTAGGACCAAACCCGCTCCGCAGACGCTACTGCAGCGAAGAAATCACCGTCAACGGCCACATCTCCTCACCCTCCACGGATACTGGCATGGCGGGCCGATGGCGCCGAACGACGGCTGGCCACCGTCGACAAGGGTGCGTCTTCGTTCTTGCCCGCCGAGGTTGAAAGTCGACGGCAAATTACCTGTTGTCGTCCCTCCGATGCCCGCCCGCCTAAGCCACCTGGAGCGTCTGGAATACCGCCACGTGTCATCACGCTCGGAGAGCCACCCCGTATACACGATTGTCGCCAAATGTATAAATTCCCGGCGCGTTTGGCATTTCGACCTCCGCATATTCATATTTTGTTGGCAAGTCGGGTTCCCGGCCCGCTCTGTGTTGCCTCACACGTCGGGCCACCCTCCGACCTGATCCGGAGTCCGGACCGGCCGGCACCCGCCGACGATTCGGCTAAGGCTCCGTTGCACAGACATCGTGGAGCCGGCGTGCGCATTCAACGACCGCCGGCCGACATCCGGCGCGGCACCCCCCGCCCAGGAGGAGGCCGCATGTCTCACAGCTGTTTAGTGGTGATCCGGTGTTGCGGCGGACCTCGACAGGATTTCTCGTCAGAGGATCAACCGAGCCTGAAGGAGCATGAGGGTATTGATCGAGATCGCTACACCCTCGGTGTATCTCGTGACCTCTTTGAGCTTGAAGCAGAGTGCGCGATCAACTCACGCGTCCTCGCCGCAGCTCATGGTGCATTACACACCTACCTCATCTAAGAAGCTGACCCGAGCCAGCACTCCGTTGTGATCGCTCGCGTACACCGGGAACTTTGTGCGGTCGGTGACCATCAGTTCACCAGCGTGCGGCTCGACGGCCTTGGAGGTGAGTATGTCATCGAGCCACCTGCCGTCACGTTTGGTCGGCTTCCACCCGTTGAAGCTGTTGAGCCTGTCGCCGTCCATTGCCTCATCGCTGAGCCTGGCGCGCAGGTGGTTGTACCCAGCGGTAGCGAAGACCTTGCGGACCGCCACGGTCGCCGAGTCGTGCTGCACATCGTTGAAGTCGCCGAACACAACAACGTGCTCATGCTCCGGCCGCTCGCCGATGAGTCTGATGGCTTCCTTGGCCTGCGCCAATCGCATAGCTGCCTCGTTTGGCTTATGCACCACGAGGTGGGTGGAAACGAACCAGCATCGGCCACCGGTTGCCACGGACTGCAGCCACACCATCGTGATCGGCCTGTTCCGGGTGACGCCAAGCCGCTCGGTGTACGGCAGACCGGCCTGGAACTGATCGAGCACATTCCACTCGTTCGAGTCCCACAGCACCTTGCTGGTACCGTCACCCCAGAACGTCCACTGAGCACCGAGGCCGTTGGTGATGTCTACGGCCATGTCATTGCGACACTCTTGGGTGCCGACTACTGACGCGCCTGCGTTCTGGATGAGCTTAACCAGTTGCGGCAGCCGCTTCGACCATCTCCTGGAAGGGAAGACCTGGTCCTTCGGGTTTGTCTTGTTTCGGCAGTTGATGCTAAGAGTCCGAGCCTTCGTCTCCACCATGTTTGGTACTGGTGTTTCCTGGGGCTCTTCGCCGAGTGGCGGAATCACCAATACCTGTCCTATGGAAATGACATTTGGATCATCGATGCCGTTCGCCGCGGCGATGATCCGAAACAGGTTGCCGTCGCCATAGAACTTTTTGGCGATCTTCGACAGGGTGTCGCCGGCAACGACTGTGTATGTCTCCATGCCATAAATTCTGTCATGTCGGCGGGAGCATCATGGTGGGCGAGAACGCCAGCTGGAACGGTTGTTGGAAGGTGATGCGCGCGAACTCGGCGTGCGACGCGAGCAGAGTGAGCACGCGGGCCAGCCCAGCCCGCATCGTTGCTGACTCTCTCCTGGACCACGACAAGGCCGTCGTCGTCGACAATCGCAACATCGTGATGTCCCTCGGACGAATCGATCCCACAAGCCACAGCTGGCATCCACTTCTCCTGTCTCGACAGACGTACATGCGCGGGGATTCGGCGTCCTAATGGACAGTGCTCACAGCACGACATCTCACCGGCCATACCTCCCCAGTCGATAACGCCCGAGCTCGATCGAGGTTCAAACACCTTCAGCAATGCGAGGGCTCTAGACCGTCGATGAACCGCCATCACCGGACAAAGGGCGCCGTCAGCGGTTCAGCTCGACGTGTCAGCACAAGGCCCTGATCATTCACAGAACTCACCGACGGCGCCTTCACCGGCGCCCGCTCTCGATCACCCGGCTCGGTTCGCCATCGGCTGGTACGGGCATCCGGCAGTTGCCATTAAGGCTGGTACAACCCGAAAGGATCATCGCCGCCTTGGGTATGCACAGCCCGGACGAATATGAAGCAGGGTTCTACGCTGACACCACCGACGCCAACCGCGACACCATAGTCAAAGTTCGAATCATTTATCGAGCCTCCAAAGAACGGGGGACCGTCAGACCGACGAACGGTCAGCCTTCGTAATCCACATGTGCTATTTATCACTCGTCAGGGAAAGCCCCGACCCGCCAAGCTGCTCGGCGAATACAACCCACTGGTGCCTATTGGGACACTTGGCCGTTGTGGTGTTGGGAACAAGTTCCCCTTGCATATTCATCACGGGATCAGGGAATCCACGACCCATCGAAGTCGATTGGCCGAGGCCATCGAGATATTGGACGACGATTATGGGTTCTCCCCCGACTGGGCACTTGTTATCGAGCCAGTAGAGCCGCTGAGCAGCAGTAAGCCAAACCGATCCACCAACAGCTTATCGGCGTCGAATATCGAGAGTTGGCCTCGGGCGAAATGCTCCGCAGCGTCAGGGGCTCTTTCAAAGGCGGCGTCCAACTCATGGCATCGCTCCAGAATCGTTGGAGTACGCGTAGCGATCTCCTGGGCCATTCTCTGGACAAGCGCCGGGTTTACTCTCTCCAAGGTCGCAACTAGTACGGGCTGGAGCATCTGTTGATCTTCAGGCCCCAGTTGGCGGAGGTCAAGGCGCTGTACTAGCTGAGGTTGGACACCAGCCGCCTCCGCTTCGAGCAGCAACCAGTTCGCAAACTGCGTGCCGCCTTGTGTGCAGCCGCAGACGCGACGGCAGTGCCAAAGGCAGGAGCTAGGAACTTTAGAGCGGCCCAGACGAGGCTCAATATCCCCACCACGCCATCAAATCATCAGGCGTGAGTGTTGCGAGACCGAATATCACGTGCTCGGATGCTTCATCGCGTTGCTCGGCTTCCTTGCTGTGCGCGCCGACGCACCCCAGCATCGGCAACGTCTGGCCGCCATCTTCTGGCCTGATTGCAGGCGCGGACGAATCTGCGAAGGGAGCTACGTACTGCTCGGTGACGACTCTTCTCTCAGGGGCCGTCTCTTCGGGCCTGATTGCGGAGAATCCATATCGGCTTCGCGGATACGACAAGGAGCTAAGTCCCGAGCGTGCCGGTGGGCACGATTCCGCAGGTGATCGCCTTGTCCGAGATCGTCGCACCAAATCAACGGGTTGATCAAGAGGGGCGTTGAGGAAGGTTGCAACTTTAGTCACTGGCGGCCCAAACCGGCCCGAGGGGCTCGACAGAGGCTACTTCGTCAAGCCCACGGTGTTCGGCAACGTCAGCAATGACATGACCACGCCAGGGAGGAGATCTTTGGCCGGTCCTGGTCGTTCTCGGCTATGAGAGCATCAACGAGGCCATCGAAATCAGCAATGACACGATGTATGGCCTCGCTGCATATATGTAAATGGCGCCGACACCGCTCAAGCTCGCGTCGTTGCCTCGCGGCTACGGGCCGGTCGAGTGTCAATTAACGGCGCCGGCGATCCCGCGGCGCCGTTCGGCGGCTACAAGAGGAGGGGTAACGGACGCGAGGGTGGCGACTTCGCATTCTTCGAGTTCCTCGAGATTAAGGCCGTTGTGGGCTAACCCCCGAGCCTGCCTGCGTAGACCGACCTCATGAGTCGAAGTCGCCGCGCACTCGCGCCAGTTCGGGAGATCCTCCGGGCAAGCTCTTCAATATGGACACGAATTCGGCACGGCATCTCGCCTGATCAACTCAGCACAACCCCGATCCGCGGCCCATGAAATCGTGCCTGAGAAAGGCACTTCGGTACGACGCGCTCCGATGATCATCAAATTCGCATGACCAACCTAGTAATTCTTGTCATCTGGATATTCGAATAACCTGGCCATACTGAAAGCAGGTTTGACAAGGAGCGATGCTCTGGAGCGGGTGACGAGAATCGAACTCGCATGACCAGCTTCGCAGGAATCCGCACGCCGACCATAGCCGACTCGGATCCGCCCGCCGGTTTGACCTGCGTGTACCGCGAGGCACCGTCATCGGCTCTGGCTTAGGGCCCGCAAAGGGCCCGGCGCGCAGATGCTGTTCCATGTGCTCCTCCGGTAGCGACCTCTCCCTCAGGAGGGACGTCAGATTGTTGTCGATGCCGCGCCCCGACGAACCAGCGGATCACCGCGTCTCGATCACGGCTGGCAGGCCGCCCTCGATGCTCAGCGTGCCGCGCATGACGAAGTGCGGTACGAACCCATCGCGCAGCCGCGGGCGGAAGCGTCGCGCGAGGATCGCGAGCAGCAGGTGGCTCTCGAGCAGCGAGAAGTTGTTGCCGATGCAGATCCGCGGGCCGGCTGCGAAGGGATGGTAGGAGTGCCCGTGACGGGTGGTCTCGGCATTCCGTGTCCACCGATCGGGGTCGAAGCGGTCGGGATCGGTCCAGAAGTCGGGATGCCGGTGTGTGTAGAACGGCGAGAGCATGATCGTGGCCCCGGATTGCACGTCGAAGCCGCCGATCTGGTCATCCTCGATGACATCCCGCGCGTAGAAAGGCGCCGCTGGATAGAGCCGCAGGACCTCCTTCACGACCTGAAGCGTGTAGGGGAGG
>Ga0081455_10003566_pt1 | contig 17857 bp, 15 predicted proteins | sample TabmetS3T2R1_FD_70207 | JGI IMG/M metagenome (GOLD analysis project Ga0081455, IMG submission 70207) | Tabebuia heterophylla rhizosphere microbial communities from the University of Puerto Rico - S3T2R1 | ecosystem: Host-associated > Plants > Roots > Rhizosphere ...
GAGCCCGCAGGGGCGGAGCAAGGAAGAGTTGGAAAGGATATTGGCGGATCGGGAGGCCCCGTATTACGAGCACGAGGTGCTGGCGGCTTAGCTACGGCTCCCACGCGTTGAGCGCCGAATAGCTCGCCGCGGCTCGATACGTCACCCCTCCCGCCTGCCCCTTCCTGATCTCCGCACCGGCGCTCTGGAGCAGCAGCACGTCGTTCGAGAACACCCGCACCTTGTCCCCCACCGCCTCCAACCGCAGCTTCACCGCCGTGTTAGGCGCCATCGTGAACGGCACAGTGCCCAACACCGTGATCGCCCCATTCGTCAGCTTGCGCAGCGACAACTGCCCTTCCTTGCGCGCCGTCACGTAGTAGTAGTTGCCGGGATCGGTATACCGCACCATCAGCCCCGCCCATGACGCGCCCGACGCCGCGAACTGTTCCACGCGGAACACCGCCTGGATCGCCTGGTCCTCCGTCTTCACGCCCGACACCGCGCGCGCGTTACCGGCCAGTGACGTCTGCGACATGCCTTCGGGCGACAGCGACCACGTGCCATCGATGGCATGCTGGTCCTGGCTCGTGAGCAGCGTCAGCGGGCCGGGCGTGACGACGAAGTTGTCGAAATCCGCCGCCGCCTTGTAGCCGCGCACGCCCGCCTGGCCGTGCGTCAGGCTCTTGTCGAACGCGCGCGTGAGGAGCACGCCGTCGACGTACACCTGGATGAGACTGCCCGAGCATTCGAGCGTGAGCCGATAGCGCGCACCGGGCGTCACACCGGTCGGCGCGCCGATGTTGGCGATCGTCGAGTACACGCCATCCACGCGCTTCTTGAGCAGTAGTTGGTCGGTGCCATTGCGCAACGTCACGTAGTAGTAGTTGTTCTCGTCGACGTAGCGCGCGACGAGCCCGACCCACCGGTCGTCGCCGTTGAACGCGTTCATGCGGATGTCGGCGCTCACGGTCTCGTTGGTGTAGTCGCCCGCGAGCACCGCGCCGAAATCGCCCGCAAGATTCGACTGGCGGTACACGCGCGTCGCGCCATCCGTCGCCACGGCGAACTGCCCGGCCTTCACCACCCAGCCGGATGACGCGCCGTTCTCGAAGTCGTCCTGCGTGACCGGCGGCTGCGTGTACGTCGCCGGCAGGTCGAACGACCACAGCGTGCCGAACTCCGATGCGAGCACTCGGTTGCCCGAGATCTCGGTCCAGAAGATGCCGTTGCTGCCGTCACTGACGAGATCGGCGACGTGCTCGATGGTCTGATCCGCATTGCGGCGCCATAGATAGCCCACTTCCGTGCGGCGATTGTTGTTGCCGCCGGAACCGAGCACGTAACTGTCGGTGATCTCGAGATTGCGGTCGTAGCCGCCGCCGTTGTCGTACGCATCTTCTTTGACGAGCGTCCCCGCGTGCGTCCAGCCGGCGGCGCCGCGACGATAGACGTGAGGACCCGTGGTGGTGCCGGACACCACCGCGAGACCTTTGTGGATCGCGAGCGCCGGACCGAAGAGCATGTTGGGAGCCGTCTCGGGGTTCGGAAACGAGGCCGTTTGCATCCACGCCGAACCGCTGCGTTCGAAGATGCGGATGCCCTGCGGAGCCGCGTTGAGCGGGCCGTCGATCACGATGGCCTGCGCGCCGTCGAAGTCGGCGCTCGTGATGCAGGCGCCGGACGTCGCCGGCAGTGTCGCCGTCGTCGTCCAGTGGCCGTTGGCGCTCTTGTCGATCAGCAGCGCGCCCGTGCCGCAGTCGGCCGTGAGCGAAAGCACGGTGTTCGCGCGCACGCGCGGTTGATAGCCGGTGGGACGCGGCGAGACGTCGAGCGGCGCCTCCACCCAGCCCGCCGCGGTTTTCTCGAAGATGTGCAGGCCGCTCGGAAACGAGAGCGCGGCCACGGTGGCGCTCATCGCGACGCCCTCGCGCGACGCCGCCCAGGTGGACCTGTCGCGGAATACCTCCTTCACGAATGCCCACTGCCCGTTCGCGTTGCGGTGCCAGGCGTCCGCGATGTTCCAGATTTCCGTTTCCACATCCGAGGGGTCGACCTCCTCCACGCGCGTGATGATCACGTCGTCGCCGGCAAAGGCGTAGAGGTCGGAGTTCTGCGTGACGAGCTCCTTGCCCTCGATGACGACCGGACGCGCGAATGCCGGCGCGCAGGCGAGCAGCGCGCCGAGGGCGATGAGGATACGCATGGGATCTCCCTGGAGATCGGTGGTGTGTAGTTAGCGATGGAGATGCAAGCGTCGAGCCAGCTCGTCGGCCCGCGCTTGCGGGCTCACCAGGGGTATTCGTCCCGACGCGTGCCTTCGCCGCGGAGAAAGTTGCCGATCGTCCGGAAATATTTGCGCGCGGCCAGACCGTCGGATTCCGCCTGCAACAGCTGGTCCGAGCCGCGACTTGTCAGTGATCGCGCGATCACATTCCAGCTGGAACGTCCCGCGCGCGGCGTTCTTGCTGGAACATCGCGCCGACGGCGAGATCGAGGTCCATTTTCTCGCCGTGCCAGCAGTCTTTGAACGCTCCAGCTGGAACGTCGTCGGCGTTGCCGGGCGGTTGGGTGTAGCCGGGAGCGACGCTGTCGACGGATTGGCCGTTGGGTTTCACGAACCGAAGTGCGCCGTCGTCGAGCCGCTCGATCTTGATGCCGCCTTCGTGCACGGCGCGGTGGTGGAAGCTGCACAGCAGCGCCAGGTTGCTCGGTTTCGTTTCACCGCCATTCGCCCAATGGTCGATGTGGTGGGCGTCGAGCCAGCGTTTGTTCGAGCAACCCGGAAAGCGGCAACACTTGTCGCGGGCATTGAGTACTCGCCGCAACGGAGCCGAAATCGTGCGCGTCTTGCGACCCACGTTGAGCGGCTCGCCGTCATCGTTTTCGACCATCACGAGCACGCTCGCGTCGCAGCCGAAGCGGCGCGCGGTCTCCGCTGCAATCGAGGGACCGTCTTCGACTTCGCAGCAACCGGCTTTCTTGGTGCGCAGAGTCTCCTCAGAAACATGCACGACGATTTGATTCGCGTCCGCGCCGCGTACTTCGAGCACGCCATGTGCGAGGAAGCTCTCGGCCACCATCGCCAGTGCATCCGCACGCCGTGCGGAATAGCGAACCGGTGGCTGTGGCGTTCCACCTGGAACGTCCTTCGGTTCTTCTTTGCGTACCTCTTCGACCGCCAGATCAAGTGCCTTCATAACTTTGGCCCCAGCCTCGGCCGGCAGACGGCACGTGAGCACCAAAGAACCGTCCTCGTCATATCGAAAGGTGACTGCCCGCGACTCCTGCTGCCGCTTGTCCCGCGACAACTCCTCCGCCTCCTTGCAGCGCCGAAACGTCTGCACCAACCGCTCGACGTGCGAGGCGGTGCCGTTCTCGCAAATCATCAGCAGATAGTCTTCATGCTCAGGCGAAGCGACCCGCGTGACCTCCCGCACCTTCGAGTAGCTGATGTGCCCGCTCTTCATCGCCGCCGAGATCTTGGGCAAGCTCTCGAGCGCCCGCGCCACGCGCACCTTCTCCCGCGCCGCGCCCATCGCGATCCCGCACTTCCAGTTGAGCCAATGCGCACAGCTCTGCGTCATCGAATCCGACCAGCCCTTGCGCTTGTCGAACTCGGCGATGAGTACGAGCAGTTGATAGTTGGCGGCATTGAGCCGGCCGGTGAGCGTGCAGATCTCGGTCGCGATCTGGTCGATGGTTCGCATGCGGCGCCTCGTCCTAGAGGGGATACTAGTTAGTCACGGCGTGACCAGACAGCTTAGGACAAACGCACGCCCCACGCATCACCCATTCGGGTGGTGTTCGTGAAAATATTCGCGACTTGCCCCGCCGCACAAAGATCGAGACGTGGCGCGCGGGGCGAGAAAAACATTCCGCGCAAACATCCCCGCCGCCGTTCGCCGCCACGCCCGTGCCTAACCAACCGCAACTCAAATCTCACCCCTCGCAAAACCTCTTCTCCCCCCAGACGTTCCAGCCGGAACGCCCCATCAACTCACCCCTTCACCCTCACCGCCCTCACCCTATTACTCGGCCCACTCCCACAATAAAACATCCCCTTCCCATCCGACTCCAACCCCGACACGTTCACGCCCTTCGGCAACTCCACACTCTCCAACACCTCCCCACTCTTCGAATCCACCCGCCGCAACTCGCTCTCGTCGTTCTCCCAAGTCCCGTGCCACATCTCCCCATCCAGCCACGTCACCCCGGTAACGAAGCGGTTCGATTCGATCGTGCGCAACACCTTCCCCGTCTCCGGATCCACCTGGTGAATCTTCCTCGCGCGGTACTCGCCCACCCATAGATAGCCATCTGACCACGCCATCCCCGAATCCTTCCCGCCGCTCGGCGACGGAATCGTATGCAGCGTGCGCCCATTCGCCGGATCCACTTTCTTGATCCTGTCGGCATCCACCTGGTACAGGTGCTTGCCGTCGAACGCCGTGCCCGCGTGCGCGCGCGTCTCGAGCGTGCGAACACGCTCACCGCTCGCCGGATCGATCGCGTTGAGCTTGTTGCCGCTCGCGAACCACACGTTGGCGCCGTCGAACGTCACGCCGTGAACGCCTTCCGCATCCGCGAAAGGGCCGTACTCTCGAACGATTTCAGCTTTTGAGGTTTTCATGGGACGCCATGCTAGACGAGCGTTGGAGAAGCCGGGAGTAACAATGCCGTCGTGAATCCCGGCAGCGGCGGCGTGAGCCAGCGCTTCGCGCGGCCGCCGCCGAAGGACTGCACCTTGTTAGCGGCCGCCAGCTCGTCGAGCGCGCGCTGCACGGTGCGCTGGCTCTGGTTGAGCGCGAGACCGAGCGCGGAGCTCGACCAGGCCTCGCCATCCGACAGCAATGCGAGCACCTGCGCGTATTCCTCTTCGACGGGCAGCGCGAGCACGACGACTTCGGTCGCCTTCGCGGGTTTCAATGTGAATCCCAGCGGCGTGGCCTCGAGAACGGCGAGCGCCTTCAGCTCGCGGCGCAGCCGGCCGATCTCCACGCGCAGCCGCGCACGCGAGGATTCATCCGCGCGCTTCATGCGGAATGCGCGCAGTACCAGCGCGTCGCGCGACACGTCGCCCGGCCACGCCTCGGCGAGTGCGCGTACGAGCGTGAACAGCACGGGCCGGCTCGCGAGCGAGATCACGCGCGAACCCTGCCGCACCGCGAGGCGACACGCATCCACGACGAAGGTCTTCGACGCGAACAATGTCTCGACATCCGCGAGCTTCACGGGCTCGTCGCTTCCTCGTGCGACTCGACGTGCGGCGGGAGAATCGAGCACGCGCAACGCGGCATCGACCTCGCCCCACAGCGCAGGAATTCCCGCGACGCGCGCGGCCTGCTCCGCCCGCATCAACGCCTGGCGCGCCTCGGCCGCGCGAACGCGCCGGATCGCAAGTCCCGCGATGACGAGCTCGTGTGTCGTCCGTAGCAACGGCGTGAGACGCGCATCGTCGAGCTTGCGCAGCGCCCGCTCCGCCGCTTCGAGCCGGCCGATGAGCAGCAGGTGGCGCACGAACAGATAGCGCGCGTGCGAGGCATTCGCGAGATCGCCGCGCGCCTCGAGCGTGGCAGCGGCGGCCTCGAGAGCTTTTGCATCCCAGGCAAGATCGCGCGAGGCGAGCGCGACTTCGGCATCCGCCACTACGCAACGTGCGCGCGCGACAGGCTCTTTCGCACCGAACGCCTTCGCAGCCGCGCGCAGCAACGCGCGCGCGCGCGCGAAGTCCCCAATCTGGGCCATCGCCATGCCGCGCAGCGCGAGCGCCGGCGGATCGTCGCGCAGCGCGACGAGCTTGAGTGCGCCCACGGGGTCGCCCGTGGCGAGCGCGCGCCCGGCCGCATTGATCAGCGAGTCCATCGGATTCCCGACAACTTTGTCACTCCCGCCTTTCCGCGCAAGGTGCCCAAGATACCCCAGGCGTTACACCGATGGAGACGACGATGAAACACAAGACCGGAACTCGCGACGAGTGGCGCAAGGCGCGCCTCGAGCTGCTCAAGGCCGAAAAGGAGCATACGCGCCGCGGCGACGACCTCGCGCGCCAGCGCCAGCTGCTGCCGTGGGTACGCGTGGACAAGGACTACCGCTTCGATACCGACGCCGGCCCGGCGACGTTGCGCGATCTCTTTCGCGGCCGCTCGCAGCTGCTCGTCTACCACTTCATGTTCGGGCCTGACTACAAGGCGGGCTGCCCGTCGTGCTCGATGATCGCGGATGGCTTCGAGGGAATCACGGTCCACCTCGCGAACCACGACGTCGCGTTTTCGGCGGTGTCGCTCGCGCCGCTGCCCAAGCTGCAGGCCTACAAGCGCCGCATGAACTGGACGTTTCCGTGGGCGTCGTCGGGCGGCAGCGATTTCAACTTCGATTTCAACACGTCGGTGTCGCCCGAGAAGCAGCGCGACGGCGACGTCGAATACAACTACGCGCCGTTCGGCGCTCCCGCGAAGGAATCCGATTACCCCGACGTCGTGAAGCAGTTCGCGGCGTCTGCGGGCGTCGGCGCGTCGGCGTTCCTGCGCCAGCTTCCGGGGATGAGCTCGTTCGCGATGCAGGATGGCGACGTGTATCACACGTATTCCGCGTACGCGCGCGGTCTCGATGGATTGTGGAACGCGCTGCAGTGGCTCGATCGCGCGCCGCTCGGGCGCAACGAGACGAACGGCGTGTGGTGGAAGCGGCACGACGAGTACTCGGCGTGAAAGCGATTGCGGGCGCCTACCTAGCCGCGGTCGCGGCGACCGTGATCGGCTGCGTGTCGATGTCGGCTATGCCCGGCATGGACATGCCGGGCGGCTGGACGATGTCGATGATGTGGATGCGCATGCCCGGCCAAACTTGGCCGGGCGCCGCGGCAGAGTTCATCGGCATGTGGAGCGTGATGATGGTGGCGATGATGCTGCCTGTCGTGATGCCGCGATTGCTTGCATATCGGCGTCGGTTGCACGATCGGGCGGGCGCGAATGTCCTGGCCGCGAGCTTCGCGTACTTCGCGGTCTGGACGCTGCTCGGCGCACTCGTGTATCCCGTCGGCGTCGCCTTCGCGGAATTGACGATGCGCATTCCGGCGCTTGCGTCAGCGGTGCCATCGCTCACCGCGATCTGCATCGCGGCCGCGGGAGTCATGCAGCTCACGCCTTGGAAACAGCGCACGCTCGCAGCGTGTCGGGCGACGCAGGATTGCTGCGCGCCGCCTGCGGCACCCCGAAGCGCGTGGCTCGAAGGCACGCGCCTCGGCTGGCAGTGCGTACAATGCTGTTCCAACTTCACGGCGCTGCTGCTCGTGCTCGGCGTCATGGATCTGCGCGCGATGCTGCTCGTCACGGGCTGCATCGCCATCGAACGCCTCGCGCCCGCGGGCGAGCGTTGGGCGCGTGGCATCGGCGTCGTGCTCATCGCATCAGCCTTCTGGGTGATGGCCACCTCCGGGTAACTCTGGTCACATCGGTCGCGGTACGGCATCCTCGATCCATGAACAAGACCCACGTTCCTTCGCTCTTCGACTGGATGGGCGGCAAAGAAAAGCTCGAAGCGCTCTTCCGCGAGTTCTATCGCCGCGTGCCGGCCGATCCGCTGCTCGGGCCCGTGTTCGCGCAGATGGACAAGCATCATGCCGAGCACGTCGCCGCGTTCGTCGGCCAGGTGTTCGGCGGGCCGGAGGCCTACACCGACCACGGCGGCAGTCACGCGGGCATGATCACGCGGCACATGAATCGCCATCTCACGCCCGAGCAGCGCAAGCGCTGGCTCGCGCTGCTGCTCGAAACGGCGGACGACGTCGGCGTGCCCGACGATCCGGAATTCCGCGCGGCGCTCGTGGGCTATCTCGAATGGGGTTCGCGCCTCGCCGTCATGAATTCGGCCGAGGGCGTGCAGAAGCCCGAGGGCGGCATGCCGATGCCAACCTGGAACTGGGGTCCGCCGGGCGGGCCATTCGTCCCGAAGTAGCTAGCCCTTCCGTTTCGGCGGCTTGTCCTTCTGCGGCACGATGCTCTCGCCGCGCGCGAGCATCGCCACGAGCGCCGCGATCTTCTTGGCGCGCCCTTCCTTCGTCTTCATGTTGTTCGTGCGGAAACGCAAAGCGAAGAGATTGTGGCCGCTCAGCGTGCGGAATTTCTTCTCGGCCTTCGCATTGGCCCGGATTGCCGCGCGCAGATCCCGCGGCATCGTCTTCCCGCTCGTGCCCTTGATGGGCGCGTACGCCGCCTTCCAGCGCCCGTCGGCCTTCGCGAGATCGACCTGCCGCTGGCCGTGCGGCGTCATGCGGCCCGCCCGCGTGAGCCGCGCGACGTGATCGCGATTGATCTGGCTCCAGATGCTCTTCGGGCGGCGGCGCGTGTAGCGCTGTAGATAGGAACGATCGTCGAAGCCCTTGCGGATGCCGTCGATCCAGCCCCAGCACAGCATCACGTCGAGCGCCTCGGCCGGTGAAACGGAGGCGAGGCCCGAGCCCTTCTTGTGCAACTTGAGCCACAGCTCGGATGCGGTGCCGTGATGCCTGCGCATCCATGCCTCGAGCGCAGCCGCATCTGCGAAGCTTGCGATGTTGTTCGCGTCCGGCGTCACCACCGGCGGAAACTTATCATCAAATGGCGATGTTCACCTTTCCGAAGTGCGGCTGCTGCTGAAAGTAGTCGAACGCTGCACCGATCTCCTCGAGCGCGAAGCGGCGATCGATTATGGGCCTGATGCCATTGACCTCGATGGCGCGGATCATGTCCACCTGGTCGGCGCGACTGCCGATCGAGACACCGGTCAATCGCAATTGCGCGGCGAAAATCCCGGGGATCGAAACTTCCGCGGCGAAACCCGACAGCACGCCGATGACCGCGATGTGGCCGCCGAGACGGCATGCGGCCATGGACTGCGCGAACGTCGCCGGTCCGCCGACTTCGACGACGTGATCTACACCGCGCCCGTCCGTCAGCGCTTTCGCGCGCTCGCCCCAGTTCGGCACGGAACGATAGTTGATGACCTCGTGCGCTCCGAGAGCACGCAGCTTTTCGAGCTTCTCGTCCGAGGAAGACGTCGCGATCACGCGCGCACCCGCAGCCCGCGCGAACTGCAGCGCGAACAGCGATACCGCACCCGTCCCCATGACGAGCACCGTGTCGCCCGCCTTCACGCGGCCCTGCGTCACGAGTCCACACCATGCCGTCACACCGGCGCACGGCAGCGTCGCAGCCTCCTCGTGGCTCAGGCCTTTCGGAGCGCGTGTCAGGGCGTTCGCGGGAATGCACGCATATTCGCGCGCGAACCCGTCGAGCGTTTCCCCCGGGATGTCGCGCGGGATCTCCGCGGTCATTTCGCCGGTCTGCCAGTGAGGCCAGAACGTGCCGAGGACCGCGTCACCGGCGCGAAATCCGCTGACATCTTTGCCGCACTCGATCACTTCGCCGGCGCCGTCGTTGAGCGGCACGCGGCCGTCGGCCACGGGAAATGCACCGCGCACGACGTAGTCGTCATGCGGATTGAGCGACGACGCGCGCAGTCGCACGAGCACCTCGCCCGCCCGCGGTACGGGAATTTCTTCATCGACGATGCGCAGGTTGGCGATGCTGGCCGGCGCGGCGAGCTTCACGACTTTCATGGCGGCTCCTCAGGTTGGGACTGTAGCCACCTTAGTTAGTCGGCCGCGATGACCGTGAGTAACAACGGCGTCGCGATCGCCGGCGCGCCGCGCACGCCGCGCGCCAACCTTGTCACTCTCACTCCCGCGCTTTCCTCCGTGAGACTGAGCCCGTCGATTCACACAAATTCACGAGGAGAAACTCATGTTCGACATCCTGCATCGCATTGGAATCAAGGCGCCGATGGCGAAGGTCTACGAAGCCATCGCCACGCCGAAAGGCATTTCCGGCTGGTGGACCACCGACACAACGGGAGACAGCAAGATCGGCGGCACGATCGTCACGCGCTTCTACGCCGACGGGAAGCTGCTCGGCGGCTTCGATCTCGCGGTTCGTGAGTCGCGTCCCGACTCGCGCGTCGTATGGGAGGTTCTCGAAGGACCGCCGGAGTGGGTCGGCACGAAGATCTGCTTCGACATGAAGGAAGAGGACGGCTACACCGTCATCCTCTTCAAGCACGAAGGGTGGAAGGAGCCGGTGGAGTTCATGTACCACTGCAGCAGCAAGTGGGCCGTGTTCCTGCTGAGCCTCAAGGCGCTCGTCGAGACGGGCAAGGGAACGCCGAGCCCCAACGACGTGCGCATCAGCAACTGGCACTGAGCGCGATCAGGGCTCCTGCGCCGCGCCATTTCGGCGCGCGGCCAGGAGCCCGAGTCCCAGCGCGAGCAGCATGATCGCGTGAAGCACGAGATCGCCCGCCGTGCGCGGGCCGACTCCGATCGCGATCATCACGAGACCGACGCACACGCCGAGCAGTGCAAACGCCTGTGTCCACAGCGCCGCGATGCGCGTCGCGGCGGGATTCGCGAGGCTCACGACGAGACCGAGCGACAGGACGGCGCCGATGACCGTTTCCGCGATCGCGGCCCTCGCATGTTCATAGCCATTCAGGATCGCGCCGCGATGCGCGAGCGACGCGACGGCGAACAAGACGATCTCGCCGGCGAGGAATGCGCGTAGTTTGCCGGCCATGTTGCTCACGATGCCTCCTGACTACCCAACCCCAGCGATCTCACGACGCTTGCGAGCGTGACCGGCGCTTCGGGGTCCGCGCCTTGCGATCGCCAGGCGACGATGCCATCGGGGCGCACGAGCACGGCACCGCCCTTTTCAATGTCGAATGGACTCACGTCGTCGAGCTCCACGACTCGCAGTCCGAAGGGCGACGACGTCAACGGCCGCGCGGCAAAGCGCCACGCGGAGCCGCGAGCCACGATCAGCACGCAATCGCAATCGAAGTGATCGAGCGTGGAGATCTTGCGGCCATCGACCTCGATCCAGCGATGCGGAGCGCGCGTACCCGGCGATCCCGAAAGCGATTGATGCGCCGTGAAAGACCAACCATCCGCCTCGCCGGCGGCCACGAATGCGCCCGCGCGATAGCGCTGACCGAGCACCACGTCGTAGTCCGGAACGATCGGCACCGTGTTCGGGATGCGCCCCGCGGGATCCTTGAACCACTGCTTGAGACGCGCGAGCGCCTGGTCGAGCGTTGCATCGACGAGCGGCCGGCGCTCCGCGTCGTAGCTATCGAGCAGACGCACATCCGCGCCGCGCCGCAGGACGTGCGCGAGCTTCCACGCGAGGTTGTGAGCATCGTGGATCCCCGTGTTGCCGCCGAACGCGCCGGTCGGCGGCATGAGGTGCGCCGCATCGCCGACGATGAAGCAGCGTCCCGAGCGGAACGAATCCGCAATGCAGGCGGCGACGTCCCACGGACGCGCGTCGACGAGGTCCGCACGGACGTTCTCGTCGCCTGCGCCCCGCCGCACGAGAGCACGCACGCGCTCCGCGTCGAAGTCCGCGGGCTTCTCGCCGTTCGCGGGCGAATACTGCAGTGACAGCAGCCAGCGCCCGCCCTCGCGCGGCGTGAACGTGCCGTTGATGTCCATGACGAAGCACGACGTGAACCGGCGGCCGTCGAGCGTCGCGGGCATGTCCGTTTCGAAGATGACGTTCATCCAGTGCTGCAGCACGCCAGCGCCGCTGCGGCCGATGCCGAGCAGATCGCGCACGCTGCCGCTTGCACCGTCGGCCGCGATCAGCCACGCGCCTTCGACGATCTCTTCGCGGCCGCTCGCGCGCGAGCGCACGTGCGCGCGCACGCCGGCGGCGTGCTTCTCGAGCGCGATGAACTCCGTGTCGAAGCGCACGTCGGCGCCGAGCGCGCGCGCCCTGGCCTCGAGGATGGGCTCGAGCACGTGCTGGTCGCACGTCGCGGGCTGCGTCGGGCTCACGCCGCTCGCGTCCGGCCACGCGGCTTCGGACCACTGCAGGTCGGGATCCGCAAGGTTCTTGCCGCGGCCGAGGCCACCGCCCTGCTGGTCGCCCGTGCGTTTAGCGCGGATCTCCGCTTCGAGTCCGACACTGCGGAAGATCTCCATGCTCCGCGGCGAGATCCCCGCGAACTTGTACTGGATGGAGGTCGCTGGATGCCGCTCGATGACCACGCAGCGCACGCCGTGATGCGCGAGCAAAACGGCCGACGCGAGACCGTTGAGACCGCCGCCCACGATGATGACTTCGGTGTTGACCATGGCGCGCATCTTAGTGAATACTTGAAGCACTTCAAGTATCACGAGACCCGATGCCGCGTAAGAAATCGTCACCGCCACCGGAGGCCGCCGCGGCCTGGCGGCTCATGTTCGAAGTGCTGATGTCGTCCGGACATCGGCGCACGGCGAGCCTTGTGCGTCGCGGACTCACGCCGAACGATGCGCGCGCGCTGTGGACGCTCGACGTGGACGACGGCCGCCCCATCGGCGATCTCGCGCGCGAATGGGGCTGCGATCCGTCGAACGCGACGTTCATCGTGGGCAGGCTGGAAAAATCAGGCTTCGCGCGGCGCGCGTCACACGCCGACGACAAGCGCGTGAAGCTGGTGTTCCTCACGAAAAGCGGCGCCGCGGTGCGCGACGAGCTGCGCGACGAGTATCACGAGCCGCCGGACGAGATACGCGCCCTCACGCGCAAGGATCTCGCGACGCTCGCGCGGATCCTCGCGAAAGTCGGGAAGTAGCCTTCAGGCCTGCTTCTTGAGCTCCACGGCGTCGCTCGCGATGCGCAGCACGAAGCGCGCGCCGTGACCCGGGCCATCGCTGAACGCCGTGAGATCGCCGCCGAGCTCCTTCGCGAGGATGGCGCTCGTATGCAATCCGAAGCCGTGACCGTCCTTCTTCGTCGTGAATCCGAACTCGAACAACCGGCGCAGCACGTCCTGCTGGATGCCGACACCCGAGTCCTCGACTTCGATCGCGATGCAGCGGGCGTCGTGGCGGCGCACGCGCACCGCGAGCGTGCGCCTGCCATCGGGCCGGTCGCGCAGCGCATGTCGCGCGTTGCTCAGCAGATTGCCGAGGATCTGGATCAGCTTGTGACGATCGAGCGTGAGCGGCTCGAGCGATGCGTATTCACGGCGGATCGTGACGGCCGCCGAGTCGGCGAAATGGATCGCGATCGCGCTGTCGAGCAGCTCCGCCGCGTCGACGGATTCGCTCACGCCGCCGCGCCGTGCGTAGGTCTGCTGCGCGGCGACGATGTTGCGGATGTGGCCGACGTGCGCCGCGATCGCTGCGGCCTCGGCCTGCAAACGCTGATTCTCAGCCGCGAGATTCTCGCCGAGCTGCGACAGATAGCCCGGCAGCTGCCTGCCGCGCTCGTCGCGTTCGAGGAATTCGCCGACACGTCCTTCATTCTCCTTGAGCATGCCGGCGATCTTCTGCACGTTGGTCACGCGCGAATCGCGCAGCTCCGACTGCAGCATCGATGCGGACACGCCGAGACTGTTGAGCACGTTGCCGACGCTGTGGAGCACACCCGTCGCCACTTCCGCCATGCCCGCGTCGCGCGACGCATCGCGCAATTGCGACTGCAGCTCGCGCTTGCGCTCCTCCTGCAGCACCTGGTGGGTCACGTCCCACGACACGCCGAGGATGCGCAACGGCGTGCCGTCGAACGCGCAGAAGATGCGCGCGTGCGCCTCGAGATGCACGGCCTCGCCCGCGGGCGTCATCACGCGGAAACGGAAATCGCAGATCTCGCGCTTGTCTGCCATCGCCGCGCGGATCGCGTCGAACATGATCGCGCGGTCTTCCGGATGCGTCATCGCGATGATCGCGTCGGGTTGCTTCTGCGTGTCGATTCCGGCGGCGCGCAGCGACTCGATCTCGTTCTCGGTCCACAGCGTCTTGCCGGTCGAGATGTCGAGCTCCCACGACGAAATGCCCGCCGCGCGCGTGGCGAGGCCGAGCAGGTTCTTGCCGTGCTGTAGCGCGGCGTTTACCTGTTCGAGCCGCTGCGCGTCCTGGCGCGTCTGCGACAGCAGGTGCGAGTCGTACACCGCGGTGATCAACGTAAGGGCCAGCACGCCGAGCGCGACGAGGCCGATGGTGCCGGCAAGCCAGTTGTTGTCGAACGAGGCGCCGCCGAAGCAGTACGAGCCGACGGCGAGCTTCGACGCAGCCATCGCGGTGTAGTGCATGCCGCTGATCGCGAGGCCCATGATGATCGCCGCGCCGCCGCGCGCGAGCGCGATGGTGCGCGACTGACCGCTGCGTAGTTTGAACGCGAGCCACAGCGCGGCGAACGACGCGCCGACCGCGATGCCGATCGACGCGAGCACGAGCAGCGGCTCGTACGTGATGATCGGCACGATCTGGATCGCAGCCATGCCGGAGTAATGCATCGCACAGATGCCGGCGCCCATGACGATGGCGCCGACGCTCAGACGCGTGAGACTCAACTGCGGCCGGCTCGCGATGCCGAGCGCGAAGCCCGACGTGACGACCGCTATCAGCAGCGACAGCAGTGTCTTGAAGACGCCGTAGCGCAGCGGGATTTCCACCGAGAACGCGAGCATGCCGATGAAGTGCATCGACCAGATGCCCATGCCCATCGCGGCGGCGCCGCCGAGCAGCCACATGCGGCCGCTGCCCGTGCGCACGCTGTCGGCGACGCGCGCGGCGAGCTTGAGCGCCGTGTACGCCACCACCATCGCGACGATGATGGACAGGCTGACTAGCCAGGGGTTGTAACTTGCCTGCACGTGGATCGATCCCGAACTGCTATGCGATTAACAGTAGCCCTTCGGGGAAACCGCTAGTGTTACGCGGCTAACATTTTCGGGAAGAAGCCCATGCCGGAGTTCCGTTGTACATATTTCCGCGTGACCGGGGACTCGCAATGAACGACAAGAACGACACGGTGAACGGCCGCATCCTGGTCATCGACGACAATCCCGCCATTCACCAGGATTTCCAGAAGATCCTGCTGCGCGACAGCAGCGTCGACATCGGCATGACGCAGGTGGAGAAGCTGTTGTTCGGCGACGATGCCTCCGCGGTGAGCCACCCGTGCTTCGAGCTGCAATTCGCGCAACAGGGCGCACCGGGCGTGAGCCTCGCGACGCAGGCGCTCGCGAACGGCACGCCGTTCGCACTCGCGTTCGTCGACATGCGCATGCCGCCCGGCTGGGACGGCCTCGAGACGATCGAGCGGCTGTGGAAGGCCGATCCCGACGTGCAGGTCGTCGTGTGCTCGGCGCATTCCGACTATGACTGGTCCGACTTCGTCGAGCGGCTCGGCCGCTCGGACAAACTACTCGTCCTCAAGAAGCCGTTCGAGCCCATCGAGGTGCTGCAATGCGCGAGCGCCCTCACCCGCAAGTGGCAGGACCAGCAGGTGCTGCGCCGCCACGTGCAGTCGCTCGAACACATGGTCTCCGTGCGCACCAAGGGACTCGAAGCCGCGAACAACCAGCTGCGTCACCTCGCGACGCACGACGCGTTGACGGGTCTCCCGAACCGCGTGCTGCTCGATGACCGCCTCGCGCAGGCCATCGTGCATGCCGATCGCAATCGCCAGCAGTTCGCCGTGCTCGTGCTCGATCTCGACCGCTTCAAGTTCATCAACGACTCGCTCGGCCACAATGCCGGCGACGAGCTGCTGAACCGCGTCGCGACGCGGCTGCGCGGCGTCGTGAGCGACGTCGACACCGTCGCGCGCGTCGGCGGCGACGAATTCATCCTCATGCTCAACCCGACGGCGGCGAAGCCCGATGCCGAGGCGCTCGCGCACACGGCGATCGATGCGCTCAAGTCGCCGGTCAAGATCGCGGGCGTGCCGTTGCACGTGTCCACGAGCGTGGGCATCGCGTTCTATCCCCAGGACGGCGCCACGGCGGAGACGCTGATCGCGAACGCCGATGCCGCCATGTACTGCGCGAAGCAGCGCGGTCGCAACAACGTGCAGTGCTTCGAAGCCGGCATGGACACGCCGACGCGCGATCGCGTGCGTCTCGAGAGCGACCTGCACGGCGCGCTCGCGCAGCACCAGTTCGAGCTGCACTACCAGCCGAAGGTCGAGACGGCGAACGACAGCTTCAACGGTGCCGAGGCGCTGATCCGCTGGCGCCATCCCGAGCGCGGACTCCTGATGCCCGAAGATTTCATCCCGCTCGCCGAGGAATGCGGTCTCGTGAGCGCGATTGGCGAATGGGTGTTGCGCGAGGTGTGCCGCCAGTGCAAGGCATGGCAGCGCGAGGGACTGCCGCGCATGCGCGTCGCGGTCAACGTGTCCGCCTCGCAGTTCCGCCAGGGCAACCTGCTCTCGATCGTGCGCCAGGCGGTGAACGAAGCCGGCCTCGATCCGCGCTGCCTCGAGCTCGAGCTCACGGAAAGCGCCGTGATGACGAACCCGGAAGAATCCGCGGGCATCCTCGAGGAGCTGAGCGCCATGGGCGTGCTCGTGTCGGTCGACGACTTCGGCACCGGCTATTCGAGCATGAGCTACCTGCGCCGCTTCCCGATCGACAACCTCAAGATCGACCGCGGCTTCGTGAAGGATCTGATGACGCGCGCCGACGACGCGTCGATCGTGCAGGCGATCATCTCGCTAGCGCACAGCCTGCGGCTCAAGGTCGTGGCCGAAGGCGTCGAGACCTCCGAGCAATTGCACTCGTTGCGTTCGATGGGCTGCGACCAGTATCAGGGCTTTCACTTCAGCCCGCCGTTGCCGGCGGCGGAGTTCGGCGCATTGCTCAGGTCGCGCGAAGATGCTTCCGAGCCCGAAGAGCGAACGACCGCGCGCGCGGCCGGGCCCGCATAGGCAACCCCCGGCGGCTCCGCTAGGATCGCCCTCACACGAAGGGGGTTCCATGCGCAGCAGGTCGGTTCGTCTTGCGTTGATTTCCTGCGGCCTCGCCGCGACCGCGATTGTGATCGCGCAAACGCCGCCGACACCCCCGCCTACGCCGCGCCCGCCGCCGCCGACTCGCGCCGCCGACGGTCCCGGCGCACCGAAGTGGACCGTGGTCGGCGCGAAGCCCGGCTCGACAGACCTGCGCGGCGCCCCGGGCATGAACCCGCCGCCGGACGAGAACGGCAACTTCCTCATCGGCCCGGACTATCTACCCGCGGTCGAGCTCAAGCCTGCGGACGCCACGCCCTCCGGCACCGTCTCGCAGTTCACGATGGATTCGGCGGACAGCAAGTTCTATCCCGGCATCGCGCGCGACGTGTTCGGCACCGTCGATCCCGCGAATCCCAAGGCGCTCGTCGTGAACACGCATGCGCAGCCTTACCTGCGCACGATCACGGTGTACGTCCCGAAGCAGTACAAGAAGGGCAAGCCGGCACCCTTTATCGTGACCCACGACGGACCGAAGCTCGGCGAGCCCGATCTCACGCTGCCGCACGTGCTCGACAGCCTCATCGCGCAGAAGCGCGTGCCCGCAATGGTCGCCGTGATGATCCAGAACGGCGGCGGCGATGCGCAGGGCTCCGAGCGCGGACTCGAATACGACACGTTGTCGGGCAAGTTCGCGGAGTTCATCGAGGCAGAGGTGCTGCCTGCCGTCGAGAAGAACGCGCACGTCACGCTCACGAAGAAAGCCGACGGCCGCGCCGTCATGGGCTGCAGCTCGGGCGCCGCGGCGGCGTTCACCATGGCCTGGTACCACCCCGAGTGGTACCACCGCGTGATCAGCTACTCGGGTACGTTCGTGAACCAGCAGTGGCCGTTCAATCCGGAGACGCCGGGCGGCGCGTGGGGCTATCACGAGTCGATCATTGCGGGCGCGCCCGCGAAGCCGATCCGCATGTGGATGCACGTGGGCGACCGCGATCTCTACAACCCCAACGTCATGCGCGACGACATGCACGACTGGGTCGCGGCTAACCACCGCATGGCGGCGGTGCTCGCGAGCAAGGGCTACCAGTACCAGTACGTGTTCGCGCTCGACT